>VFQP010000024.1_pt1 | contig 336103 bp, 316 predicted proteins | sample 3512351 | NCBI WGS metagenome assembly VFQP01 (sample SAMN10412372, study PRJNA504923) | tailings metagenome | isolation source: Relicate 1 Philex TSF1 revegetated site | place: Philippines: Tuba, Benguet | collected 2017-08-29
CGGCGATGTAGAGGTCGGTGGGGAAGTTGCTGCGCTCGCTCACGATGCGCCAGCGCCCGGGGCTTTGCTGTGCGCTGATGCGCAGCGCCGCGCTGAGCACCTTGAACAGGTTGACGCTGGTGCTGTCGGTGGCGATGGTGGTGCCGGGCGCAGCGCCGATCAGGCGCGCGATCTGGTCGCCCACCTTGCGCGGCATGTCGAACCAGCCCGCGCTGTTCCAGCTGCGGATCAGGTCGCGGCCCCATTCCTGCGTCACCACCTCGGCCACGCGCGCGGGCGCCGAGCGCGGCATGGCGCCCAACGAATTGCCGTCGAGGTAGACGGTGCCTTCGGGGATGTCGAAGAGATCGCGCAAAGGGCGCAGCGGGTCTTGCGCGTCGAGCGCACGGCAATCGTCAAGGGTGGTGGTCATGGCAGGGATCGCAGCACCGCGCGCACGGGTGAAGCATCGGCGGTGGTGAGTTTCAAGGGCAGGGCGATGAGTTCGTAGTCGCCCTCGGGCACGTCGTCGAGCAGCAGGTTTTCCAGCACGCGCAGGCCGCGGCGGCGGATCACCTGATGGCTGTCCAGCGTCTTGCTGTTTGCGGGGTCGATGCTGGCGCTGTCGATGCCGATGAGCGTCACGCCGAGCTCGGCGAGCCATTCGACCGTCTCCGGGGCGAAGGCGGGCAGTTGCTCATCGAACGCGCCTTGCGGCATGCGCGCGTAGGTGCGCACCAGCACGCGCGGCGGCATGTCTTTCGCCGCATGCGCCAGGTGCCCGGGCCGCACCAGCGCGCCAACCCCGATGGCGTGAATCACGCGGCAGGGGCCGATGAAAGTATCCAGCGGTACCTCACCGATCGGTGAGCCGTTCGGGTCGTAGTGCAGCGGTGCGTCCGCATGCGCGCCGACATGGGGCGAGAGTGTGATGGCGCTGACGTTGACCGGGCATCCCGGCCCGATGCTGGCGACCCAATGCTGCGCATAGGCGGTGTCACCGGGGAAGACCGGTGCGCCGGCGTGGACCGGGGGCGAAATATCCCAGAGCGTTTTCATGGCGCGGCGAAGGTAGCACCGTGAAAATACCCGTGGTGTCGGTTAATGCCAACACCCGATCAAAAACTTCAGACCTGAAATATCAACCGAGGATGCTGAGCGGAGGCAGCCCGTGGCGGGCCCGGGCGCGGTCGCAGGCGTCGCTGCCTTCTTCGAACTCGTGGCACGGCGACGGGCGCCACTCGTAGATGCCGCAGCCCACCTTCTCGCCGACCTTGCCGGTGAGTGCCGCACAGCGAATCGGCACGTGGTCGGTGCCGCGCATGCGCATGGTGCTGCCGTTGACCTCGACCGCCAGCCCGGTGGGGACGTGCCCGCCCATACCTTCCATTTCATAAACCGCGAAGTCCACGCGGAAGCAGGCGCAGCACGCGCCGCAGGATGTGCAGGCCGACATGGAGTCAGGTCAGACGCCCGAGAAGCAGGAACTCCATCAGCGCCTTTTGCGCGTGCATGCGGTTCTCGGCTTCGTCCCAGACGACGGATTGGGGCCCGTCGATGACCTCGGCCGTCACTTCCTCACCGCGGTGTGCAGGCAGGCAGTGCATGAACAGCGCGTCGGGCTGAGCGAGCTTCATCATGGCTTCGTCCACGCACCATTGCGCGAAGGCCTGGCGGCGCACCTCGTTCTCGGCCTCGAAGCCCATGCTGGTCCAGACGTCGGTGGTCACGAGGTCGGCGCCTTTGCAGGCCTCGCGCGGGTCCTTGAAGACCTTGAAGCAGCCACGGTCGCTGATGCCCGCGAGCACCGGGTCGACCTCGTAGCCACCGGGCGTGCTCACGTGCACCGTGAAACCCAGCAACTCGGCCGCCTGCAGCCAGGTGTTGGCCATGTTGTTGCCATCGCCCACCCACGCCACCACCTTGCCGCGGATCGCATCCAGCGGTTTGCCACTGGTGGCAGGCCGGTACTCGACCAGCGTGAACAGGTCGGCCAGGATCTGGCAGGGGTGGAATTCGTTGGTCAGGCCGTTGATGACCGGAACGCGCGAGTGCGCGGCAAAGCGCTCGATCTTGCTCTGCTCGAAGGTGCGGATCATCACCAGGTCGACCATGCGGCTGATCACGCGCGCGCTGTCCTCGATGGGCTCGGCGCGGCCGAGCTGGCTGTCGCCGGTGGTGAGGTGCACCACCGAGCCGCCCATCTGGTACATGCCGGCCTCGAAGCTCACGCGGGTGCGCGTGCTGGCCTTCTCGAAGATCATGGCCAGGGTGCGGTCGGGGTCGGCGAAGGGCTGGTACTTCTCGACCGCCTTGAACTTGCGCTTGATGAAGGCCGCTCGTTCGAACAGGTGCGCGTACTCGTCGGCGCTCAGGTCCTTGAACTGCAGGTAATGACGGATCGACATGGGCGCGCTCACTCCGCGAGGAAAGCCTTCACCAGCGGCACCAGGATGGCGGCGATGGCGTCGGCGTCGGCCGTGGTGATGATCAGCGGTGGCACCAGGCGGATCACGTTGTCGGCCGTCACCGACAGCAGCAGGCCGGCATCGGCCGCGCGTTGCGTGATCACGCCACAGGGCCGGTCGAGTTCGATGCCGAGCATCAGGCCCTGGCCGCGAATTTCCTTCACGCCGGCGACGCCGGCCCAGGCCGTTTCGAGCGCCGACTTGAGGTGTGCCCCCACGCGCTCGGCGTTGGCCAGCAGGCCGTCCTCTTCCATGATGCGGATGGTTTCGACGCCGGCACGCATGGCCAGCGGGTTGCCACCGAAGGTGGTGCCGTGGTTGCCGGGCTGGAAGATGTTGGCGGCCTTGGGGCCGGCCACCACCGCACCGATCGGCACGCCCGAGCCCAGGCCTTTGGCCAGCGGCATCACGTCAGGCACGATGCCGGCCCACTGGTGGGCGAACCATTTGCCGGTGCGCCCCATGCCGCACTGCACTTCATCGATCATGAGCAACCAGTCGCGCTCGTCGCACAGCGCGCGAACGTCTTGCAGGTACTGCGCGCGCATCGGGTTGACGCCGCCTTCCCCCTGGATGGTCTCGAAGAACACGGCGACCACGTTCGGATTGTGGGCGGTGGCCTTCTTCAATGCCTCGATGTCATTCGCCGGCACGCGCACAAAGCCCTCGACCAGCGGACCGAAACCAGCCTGCACCTTGGGGTTGCCGGTGGCCGAGAGGGTGGCGATGGAGCGGCCGTGGAAAGCCTTCTCATAGACCACGATCTCCGGGCGTTCGATGCCTTTGTCGTGCCCGTATTTGCGCGCCAGCTTGAGCGCGGCCTCGTTGGCCTCCAGGCCGGTGCTGCAAAAGAACACGTTGGTCAGGCCCGAGCGTTCCACCAGCATCTGGGCCAGGCGCTCCTGGTCGGGCACATGGTAGTAGTTGCAGCAGTGGATCATCTTCGCCACCTGGTCCTGCAGCGCGGGCACCAGCTTGGGGTGGCCGTGGCCCAGGGTGTTGACCGCAATGCCGGCCAGCGCGTCGAGGTATTCCTTGCCGTTGGTGTCCCAGACGCGGCAGCCTCGTCCGTGCGACATCGCGATCGGCAAGCGACCGTAGGTGTTCATCACGTGGGGCGAGGCGACGGGTTTCAACGCAGCGTTCATGCAGGGGCTCCGAAGGCAGGCCGGTAAAAGAAATCGGCTCAACGCTGCAGGGCAGGTGAGCCGTTGAAGCGCGATTGTAGGCACACGTCCCGTGGGGTACCGATGACGAAACGGCATCGCAGCGATCCGCCGTGCGGCGGATACTGCCCAAGGGTATACCCGAGTCTTATATAAGATAGAATTCTGCGGTTGCCACCCACCCGGCGATCCCGGGGCCTGCGGTGGTCCGACTCCCGCACGAGCCCGCAACCACCGGATCACCCTCCACCCGATGGCCGCATCCCCGCCCAAGCAAGTGTTCATCCAGGGCATCACCCGCGATGGACGCACTTTTCGCCCGAGCGACTGGGCCGAGCGCCTGGCGGGCGTGATGAGCGGTTTCCGGCCGGGCGGCGCGCAACCCGGCAGCCACCTGAGCTATTCGCCCTGGTGTGTTCCCAATGTCATCAACGGCATCAAGTGCGTGGTGGTGCACAGCGACCTGCGCGAGGCCGAGCCCATGGCCTGGGACTTCTGCATGAACTTCGCGCGCGACAACGACCTGCAGGTCGCTGAGGGCTGCCTGCTCCCCGAATAAGCCGTCCGGACGTGGACAACAAAAAAGCCGTCTTGCGACGGCTTTTTTGCTTTTGCTGGCAGCGCACCCGATTCAAACGGCAGGCCCCGATTCAGGGCCCGGGCGGGTGAGGGGTGGGGCTCAGGCCGCGGTGGCCAGGGCCTTGACCTTCGAGGACAGGCGGCTCTTGTCGCGAGCGGCCTTGTTCTTGTGGAAGATGCCCTTGTCGGCGATGGTGTCGACAACGGCCTGCATCTTGGCGAACAGCTCGGTCGCCTTGGCTTTATCGCCAGCGACGACGGCCTTCTCGACGTTCTTCACTGCGGTGCGGTACTTCGAGCGCAGCGAGCTGTTGGCGGCGTTGAGTTTGACGTCCTGGCGGGCGCGTTTGCGGCCGGATGCCAGGCGGGGGTTCTTTTTCTTCGGCTTGGTGGCCATGGTGGTGTTCCTTCGGTGTTTGTGGATGTTGCCAGCAAAGCCCGCAATTATAGCCCGGTGCCCCAGGAGCACCCCATGCGGCCGCTGGAAGGCGGTTAGGGCGCGCTTACACTGCGCGGCGTGTCGCTCTTCAAATCCGCCTCGCTGGTTTCGCTCCTGACCTTGGCCTCGCGCATCACCGGGCTGGTGCGCGAACTGCTCGTGGCTGCCACGTTCGGCGCCAGCGCCCTGACCGACGCCTTCAACGTCGCCTTTCGCATCCCCAACCTGCTGCGCCGCCTGTTCGCCGAGGGTGCCTTCAGCCAGGCGTTCGTGCCGGTGCTGGCGGCCACCCGCGAAAAGGAGGGCGACGACGCCACGCGCGAGCTGGTGAGCCAGATCGCCACCGTGTTGGCCTGGGCGCTGTTGATCACCACCGTGCTGGGCGTCATCGGCGCGCCGGTGCTGGTGTACGCCATGGCCGCGGGTCTCAAGCAGTCGCCCGCCGGGTTCGATGCTGCGGTCGTCATGACGCGCTGGATGTTCCCGTACATCGCCTTCATGTCCTTCGTGGCCCTGGCGGCGGGGGTGCTCAACACCTGGAGGCGGTTTGCCGTGCCGGCGGCCACGCCGGTGCTGCTCAACGTGGCCATGATCGCCGCCGCCTGGTTTGGCGCCCCCTGGTTTGACTCTTTGGGCATACCGCCCATCTACGCCATGGCCGGGGGGGTGCTGCTGGGCGGCGTGTTGCAGCTCGGGGTGCAGATTCCCGCGCTGCGGCGCATCGGCCTGCTGCCGCGCATCGGGCTGCGTTGGTCGGCCGTGAAGGCTGCCTGGGCGCACCCGGGCACGCGACGCGTCACCACCCTGATGCTGCCCGCTCTGCTGGGGGTGAGCGTGGCGCAGCTGTCATTGCTCATCAACACGCAGATTGCCTCGCACCTGGCGGTGGGCAGTGTGAGCTGGCTCACCTACGCCGACCGCCTGATGGAATTCCCCACCGCCTTGCTGGGCGTGGCGTTGGGCGTGGTGCTGCTGCCCCAGTTGGCCGCGGCCCAGGCCGCGGACGACAGCGAGCGCTACAGCGCGCTGCTCGACTGGGGACTGCGCCTGGTCGTGCTGCTGGCCGTTCCGTGTGCGGTGGCACTGCTCACCTTTGCGCAGCCGCTGGTGGCGGTGCTCTATCACTACGGCCGCTTCGGTGCCGCAGATGTGCAGCAGACCGCGCTGGCGCTCATGGGTTACGGGGCGGGGCTGATCGGATTGATCGCCATCAAGGTGCTGGCGCCCGGTTTCTACGCGCGTCAGGACATCCGCACGCCGGTGAAGATCGCGATTGGCGTGCTGGTGCTCACCCAATTGCTCAACCTTGTGCTCGTGCCCCACCTGGCGCATGCCGGCCTGGCGCTGGCGATCGGCCTGGGTGCGCTGGTGAATGCCTTGCTCCTGCTGGTGGGGCTGCGCCGCCGCGGGGCCTACCGGCCATCGCCGGGCTGGGGGGTTTTTGCCCTGCAGGTGCTGGCCGCGAGTGCGCTGCTGGCGGTCTTCCTCACCTGGGCCACCTCGCACGTGGCGTGGGTCTCGCTGCAGGCCACCGCACTCACCCGCGTGGGGCTGCTCGCGTTGTGCGTGGTGGGGGCGGCTGCGCTGTACTTCGGTACCCTGGTGCTGGCCGGTTTGAAGTTGCGCCAGTTCGTCCGACAATAGGGTCGCCGCGGCGTTGCGGCGACGGGATTCCATGGCTTTTTCGCTCGACATCAGCGCGCCCACGCCCCTGGGTTATTTCGCGTCGCTCGTGCGCGATGACGATGCGCTGCCCCTGTTCGAGGCCGCTGCTTCCATCGCGCAGGACGAGTACCCCGACCTGGACGTGCAGCAGGTGCTGGGCGACGTCGACCAGATGCTTGCACGCGTCAAGCGCCGTTGCCCCGAGGACGCGGGTTCGTTGCAACGCCTGCGCGTGCTCAACCAGTTCTTCTTTCGCGACATGGGGTTCGGCGGCAACGTCAACAACTACTACGACCCCGACAACAGCTACCTCAACGCGGTGCTGCGCACGCGCCGGGGCATCCCGATCTCGCTGGCCGTTCTGTGGCTTGAACTCGCTCAGGGCATGGGCCTGAAGGCGCGTGGCGTCAACTTTCCCGGGCACTTCATGATCAAGATCAACCTGCCCAACGGGCAGGTGGTGATCGACCCGTTCACCGGCCAATCGCTCAGTCGGGAAGACCTGTCGGAGCGGCTGGAGCCCTACAAGCGCCGCAACGGCTTGATCGATGACTTCGATGTGCCGGTGGGCCTTTACCTGCAGGCGGCGTCACCGCGCGAGATCCTGGCCCGCATGCTGCGCAATCTGAAGGAAATCCACCGCACCCAGGAGGACTGGTTGCGCCTGGTGGCGGTGCAGGATCGCCTGATCGTGCTGCAGCCCGAGGCCTGGGCCGAATACCGCGACCGCGGTCTGGCCTGGGCCGAACTCGGCGATGTGCGGCGTGCGGTCGAGGACCTCGAGACGTTCGTCGAACACACGGATGACGCGCTGGAACGCTCGGCCATCGAGCAGCGGCTCAAGGAGTTGCGTCGCGCGCTCAGTTGAGCTGCAGCGCGGACCGGTTCTCGTATCGGCTTGTAAGCCGGGTTGACGTTGAGGCTTCGCAGCGGCGAATATCCGCGGCTGTAACAACTTCACCTCCTCAAGAACATGCGCAATACCCTGCAACGCACCGTGGCCACGCTGCTGATTCCCGTCATGACGCTCGGGGCGCTGCCCTTGTCCGCCCATGCCGGGCTCGTGAGTACCGAGCAGGCGCTTGTCACCGTGGCGGGCGCGGCCGACCGCAACAAGGTCAGCGAATTCCTGGCGCGCGACGACGTGCGCCACGCCCTGACCCAACAGGGCGTGAGCGCCGATGAAGCCATCGAACGTGTTCGCGCCATGTCCGACGCCGAGGTCGCGGCGCTGGCTGACCGCGTGGACAGTGCCCCCGCCGGCGCCGGCATCGTCGGCGCACTGTTCACCATCTTCGTGATCCTGCTCATCACCGACATCCTCGGCTTCACCAAGGTCTTCCCGTTCACCCGCTCCATTCAATGACGCTGCGCGCCGCGCGCCCTGCAACCCCCGCCCTGGCGGGGGTTGTGCTTTCTGCGCTCTTGCTGGCTGGGTGCGCAGCCCCGCCGCAACTGGCCGCGCTGCGGGCCGAGGGTGCGACCGGGCTGCCCGCGCGCGCGCAGGCTCAGCGGGTCCCGTTCTTCGCCCAGCCGGGGGACACGCTGTGCGGGCCTACCTCACTGGCCATGGTGGCGCAGGCCGCCGGTGTTTCGCTCACACCCGGGCAGCTCACGCCGCAGGTGTACCTGCCCGGTCGACAGGGGGCCTTGCAAGCCGAGATGCTGGCCGCTGCCCGCCGCCACGGCCTGGTGCCTTACGTCATCGAACCGTCCCTGTCCGCGCTGCTGCGCGAACTCGCCAGCGGTGCTCCGGTGCTGGTGCTGCAGAACCTGTCGCTGCCAATGGCGCCCCAGTGGCATTACGCGGTGGCGGTGGGCTATGACTGGCCCGCTGGCGAGATTGAACTGCACTCCGGCACCACGGCGAGTTTGCGTCTGCCGCTGTCCACCTTCGAGCGCACCTGGGCGCGCTCGCAGCACTGGGCGGTGCGGGTGGTGTCGCCGGATGACCCTCCGGCCACTGCCGATGCAGGACGCTGGGGCGCCGCCGTGGCGCCCCTGGAGCGTGTGAACGTGCAGGCCGCCCACACCGCTTACCAGGCCGGCCTTCGGCGCTGGCCTGAGGCCGCGTTGCTGCACTTCGGCGCTGGCAACACCGCGCACGCGCTGGGCGCGCACGATGAGGCCCGCCGCGCATTCGAGGCTGCCGTGAATGCGCAGCCCGATTTCGCCGACGCCTGGAACAACCTCGCGTGGCTGCGCCTGCAAGGCGGCGACGCGTCCGGGGCGCGCGCGGCCGCGGCACGGGCCGTCGCCCTGGGTGGGCCGCGGCTGGCCGCTTACGAGGCCACGTGGCGCGCCACCCAGGCGCAGGGAGATCCGCGATGAAGACCGTCCTGGTGGCCGGCGCCACTGGCCTCGTGGGCAGCCATGCGCTGCGCCAGGCGCTGGCCCACCCGCAGGTGGGGCGGGTGGTGGCGCCCACCCGTCGGGCGTTGCCCAGCCACCCCAAGTTGGTGAATCCGGTGGTGGATTTCGAACGTCTGCCCGAGCAAGCCGAATGGTGGGTGGTCAACGCCGTCGTCTGCACGATCGGCACGACGATGAAGACCGCCGGCTCGCGCGAGGCCTTCTACCGTGTGGATCACGACCTGCCGCTGCGGGTGGCGCAATGCGCGCTGCGCCATGGGGCGCAGGCTTTTGCATTCAATTCGGCACTCGGCGCCGACCTGCGCTCGAGGGTGTTCTATTCGCGCACCAAGGGCGAAGTCGAGCGCGATCTGCTGGCGCTCGGCTATCCCTCGCTGACGCTGGTGCGGCCCGGGCTCATCGGCGGGGATCGCGTGGAGCACCGGCCGCTGGAGCGGCTGTCGATCGGGTTGACCCAGGCCGTGCGCCCCCTGTTGCCGGCGCGCTGGCGTGTGGTGCCCGCCGAAGCGATCGCGCGCACCTTGCTGGACGCAGCCCTGGTGGCCACACCGGGCGTGCGCGTGGTGATGTCCGAAGACATCACCTGAGACGGCATCAGCCGACGACCACCGGCGCACCCAAGCCGCGCGGTGCGATGCGGCCGATCGTGTGCACCGTCTCGCCCAGGCCGCGCAAGGTGGCGGCACAGGCGTCGGCCTGATCGGCCGCGATCACCACAACCATGCCGATGCCGTTGTTGAAGGTGCGGTTCATCTCGATGTCATCGATGCCCGCGGTCTTTTGCAGCCAGGCGAACAGCTCGGTCTGCGGCCAGCTGCCCTTGACCAGGTGCGCGGCCAGCGCGTCGGGCAGCACACGCGGGATGTTCTCGAGCAGGCCACCGCCGGTGATGTGGGCCAGGGCCTTGATCGGATGTTGCTGCAAAGCCGCCAGCACGTTCTTCACATAGAGGCGCGTGGGCTTCATGACCGCTTCGCGAAACGGCAGGCCGTCCAGCGTGGTGGGCAGGTTGCCGCCCGCGCGCTCGATGCACTTGCGCACCAGCGAGAAGCCGTTGGAGTGCACGCCGTGCGAGGCCAGGCCCAGCACCACGTCACCCTCGGCCACGTTCTGGCCGGTGAGGATCTTCGACTTCTCGACCGCGCCGACACAGAAGCCCGCCAGGTCGTATTCGCCCGCCGGGTACATGCCAGGCATTTCGGCCGTTTCGCCGCCGATCAGCGCGCAACCCGAGAGCTCGCAGCCCTTGGCGATGCCGCCCACCACCGCGGCCGCCGTGTCCACGTCGAGCTTGCCGCAGGCGAAGTAGTCCAGAAAGAACAGCGGCTCGGCGCCCTGCACCAGCACGTCGTTCACGCTCATGGCCACGAGGTCGATGCCCACCGTGTCGTGCATGTTCCACTCGAAGGCCAGCTTGAGTTTGGTGCCCACGCCATCGGTGCCGCTCACCAGCACCGGCTCTCGGTAGCGCTTGGGCACTTCGAACAGCGCGCCAAAGCCGCCGATGCCGGCCAGCACCCCCTCGCGCATGGTTTTCTTCGCCAGCGGCTTGATGCGTTCGACCAGGGCGTCGCCAGCATCGATGTCGACGCCGGCGTCTTTGTAGGACAGGGGGGTGGTGCTCATGGCGGATGGCCCGGGGGGCGGTGGTGCAGGGGGCAGGGCGGTGCCCTGGGGACGCCGCGGGGGCGGTCGATAGAATTCGGGACCGGATTTTACGGGCCCGCCCTCGCGCGCCGCGCCCCGGCCACCGCCAATGACCTTCACCCCCACGCAGATCCGAGTCGCCGCCTGGGCCGCCATCGCCCTGGTCATCGTGCTGCTGCTCACGCTGCTCGCGCCGGTGCTCATGCCGTTCCTGCTGGCCATCGGCATCGCCTATGCACTGCACCCTCTGGTGGAGCGCATGGCCGCGCGCCGCGTGCCGCGCTGGCTGGGCGCGGGCCTGGCCATCGCGCTGCTCATGCTGGTGCTGCTGGCGGTGGTGCTGCTGATCGTGCCTGTCATCACGCAGCAGGTGCCCCTGCTGAAAGAGCAGGTGCCGGCACTGCTGGAGCGGCTCAATGCTTTCATGGCGCCGCTGGCGGCGCGCTTTGGCGTCAGCGCCCAGATCGACGTGCAGCAGGTGGGGCGCTGGCTGTCGCAGCTGGTGAGCGGCAACGAGAGCGAACTGCTGGCCGGCCTGCTGTCGTCCCTGCGCATCGGCGGCAGCGCCTTGGCGGCGCTGTTCGGCAACCTGTTCCTGATGCCCATCGTGGCCTTCTACCTGCTGATCGACTGGGCCGCGCTGGTTGGCCGCGCGAAGGCGCTCATCCCGCCGCGCTGGCGCGAGGCGGTGCAGGGTTTCCTGGACGAAACCGACGGCGTGCTCGGTCAGTACCTGCGCGGACAGCTGCTGGTGATGGGGGTGCTGGCCGTTTACTACACCGTGGCGCTGGCGCTCACCGGGCTCGACCTGGCGCTGCCCATCGGCGTGTTCACCGGGCTCGCGGTGTTCGTGCCCTACCTGGGTTTCGGCCTGGGCATGGTGCTGGCGGTGCTGGCCGCCTTGCTGGAGTTCCAGTCGGCCCTGGCGGTGTTGCTGGTGGTGGCGGTGTACCTGGTGGGCCAGGTGGTCGAAAGCCTGTACCTCACGCCGCGCCTGGTCGGCGAGGCCATCGGCCTGCATCCGATCGCGGTCATCTTCGCGTTGCTGGCTTTCGGGCATCTTTTTGGTTTTGTGGGCGTGCTTATTGCGCTGCCCGCTAGCGCCGTGCTGCTGGTGGCGGTACGCCGCTTGAAGCGGCAGTACCTGGCGAGCGATCTGTATCGCAAGGCGCCCGTGACGGGTGGCGAGCCCAAGCTGTGAACACCCCCGCCCCGCAACCCATGAAGCAGCTGGCGCTGGATATCGGCCTGGCGCCGGTGCCCACACTGGAGAACTTCGTGCCAGTGGGCAATGAAGCCGCACTCGATCACCTGCGCTTGTGGGTGGGCAACCCAAAGCGTTCGCCCGTGCCCACCTACCTCTGGGGTGAGGGCGGCAGCGGCAAGACGCACTTGCTGCGCGCTGTGCGCGAGGCCCTGCGAGAGCACAGCGCCTCCGTGGGATGGATGGACGCCAGCACCCACGACCCGGTCGATTTCGACGAACGTTGGGAGGTTGTGCTGCTTGACGATGTGCACCTCTACACCGCTGCTCAGCAGGCGGCGGCGTTCAACTGGTTCGTCAACGCCCAGAGCCCGGCGCACGGCCCGGCGCGCTGGGTGCTTGCCGCGAGCGACCGCCCGCCGGCCGATTTGTTGCTGCGCGAGGACTTGCGCACGCGCCTGGGCTGGGGCCATGTGTTCCAGCTGCGCGCACTGGGTGAATCGGAACGCCGCTCCGTGCTGCGCCGCGCCGCGGACGAGCGCGGTGTGTTCCTCGGCGATGAGGTGATGGACTTCATGCTCAAGCGCTTCTCGCGCGATCTCTCCAGTCTCATGCTGCTGCTCGAGCGCCTGGACGGCTATGCCCTGCGCACCCAGCGCGCGATCACCATCCCGCTCATCAAATCCATGCTGGAAGACGAATGAGCCAGCCCCTGCCGATGCGACTTGCCCTGTTCGACCTCGATCACACCCTCATCCCCCTGGACTCCGACCACGCCTGGGGTGAATTCACCGTGCGCCTGGGCTGGCGCGATGCCGACGCTTTCCGGCGCGCCAACGACGGCTACTACGCCGCGTACAAGGACGGCACGCTCGACATCCACGACTACGTGCGCTTCGCCATCGATGCCGTGCGCGAGCGCGGCCTGGCCGAAGGACGCCGTGCCCACGAGCGCTTCATGACCGAGGTGATCCGCCCCGCCATCACCGACGGCGCGCGCGCCCTGGTGCGCCGCCACCAGGAAGCGGGCGACACCGTCATCATCGTCACCGCCACCAACGGCTTCGTCACGCGACCGATCGCGCAGGCCTTCGGCGTGGACCACCTGATCGCCATCGACCTCGAGACCGACCACCGCGGCGAGTACACCGGCGCCATTGCGGGGGTACCCTCGTTTCGCGAGGGCAAGGTCGTGCGTGTGGAACAATGGCTCTCGGACCGTGGCCTGCGCTGGCCCGATCTGGCGCACAGCACCTTCTACAGCGATTCGATGAACGACCTGCCGCTGCTCGAGAAGGTGCACGAACCGGTGGCCACCAACCCCGATCAGCGCCTGGCCACCCTCGCACAGCAGCGCGGCTGGCGCATCCTGAACCTTTTTGAATGATCAAGAAATTCTTCGACAAGCTGCTGGGTAAGTCCCGCGGCACACGCGCTGCCTCGCGCTTCGGCAAGCGCGAGGACGTGCCTGCCAGCGTGCACGGCATCGATCCCAAGCTGGTGGATCAGCGTGCACTCGACGTTGTTCACACCCTCAAGCAGGCCGGCTTCGAGGCCTACATCGTCGGTGGCGCCGTACGCGATTTGCTGCTCGGCCTGCGGCCCAAGGATTTCGACGTTGCCACCAGTGCCACGCCCGAGCAAGTCAAGGGCCTGTTCCGCCGCGCCTTCATCATCGGGCGGCGCTTTCGCATCGTGCATGTGGTCTATGGCCGCGGGCGCGAGCACGAGGTGATCGAGGTCTCCACTTTCCGCGCCTACCTCGACAGTGCAGACGCCGAACAGGTGGCTGGTAACGAGCGCACCAGCAAGGGTGAGCTCTCGGGCATGAAGCACGCGGTGGATGCCAGCGGGCGCGTGCTGCGCGACAACGTCTGGGGACCGATCGAGCAGGACGCGGCGCGCCGCGACTTCTCGGTCAATGCCATGTACTACGACCCCGAGTCGCAGACGGTGGTTGACTTCCACCACGGTATCCGTGACGCCCAGAAGAAACAGCTGCGCATGATCGGCGACGCCGCCGCGCGCTACCGCGAAGACCCGGTGCGCATCATCCGCGCGGTCCGTTTCGCGGCCAAGCTGGCGCTCCTGGGCTTCAAGCTCGAGCCGAAGACGCGTGATCCGCTGCTGGCCTGCCTGCCGCTGCTGCAGGACGTGCCGCAAAGCCGCCTGTTCGACGAGATGCTCAAGCTGCTGCAGACCGGCCATGCACTGGCCAGCGTGGCGCAGCTCAAGGCGTTGGGGTTGGATCGGGGCATCTATCCGTTGCTCGATGTGGTGGTGCAGCGCGCCGACGACCCCTTCGTGCAACTCGCGCTGCAGGACACCGACCGCCGTGTGGGCGAGGGCAAGCCGGTCGCGCCCAGCTTCCTGCTTGCCTGCGTGCTCTGGGCCGACGTGCGCCGTGGCTGGGAACGCCGCCTCGAATCGCGCCCCGGGCACAAGCCGGTGCCGGCATTCGCGGCGCTGCAGGACGCGATCGATGAAGCCTTCGACGCCCGCATCGGTGACGTCTCCGGGCGCGGCAAGCTGGGTGCCGACATGCGCGAGATATGGCTCATGCAGCCGCGCTTCGACAAGCGCACCGGCACCGGGGTGTTCACTTTGGTGGAGCAGCCGCGCTTTCGCGCTGGGTTCGATTTCCTGCGCCTGCGGGCGCAAGTGGGGGAGGTGGAAGAAGAACTAGCCCACTGGTGGGAGACTTTCAGCACCGCCAGCGACGAGCGCCGCCAGGACATGGTCGACGCGCAGCGCGGTAGCGGCCGCGGCGCGCCCAAGGTGCGGCGTGTCAAGCGCGGCGATCCGGATCACCCCGGGGCCATTGCACCAGCGGGAGGGGATGACCCGCGCTGGCGCGAGCCCCATGGCGACGATGAGCACGGCAGCCACCGTGAAAGCGAAGTTGACAGCGACTTCGGTGGTGGTGAAGACGATGCGGCAGGCATCGCTGCGGCGGGTGCTGAAGGCGATGCTGCACCCGCCAAGAAGCGCCGTCGCCGGCGGCGCAAACCCAATGGGGCTGCGCGTGCCCCGGGCGGCGAGGGCAGTGGCCCGCCCGGTGGCGGCGATGTCGCGCTCTGAAGTCACCGCCTACGTGGCGCTCGGGGCCAACCTGGGCGACGCAGTCGGCGCCGTGCGCGCTGCGCTCGACACGCTCGCCTGCACGAGCGGCCTGCGCCTTTGCCGTGTCTCGTCGCTGTACCGTACCGCGCCCCACGAGTCGCACGGTCCCGATTTCATCAACGCGGTGGCCGAAGTGGTCACCACCCTGAACGCGCCGGCCCTGCTGCAGGCGCTGCAGGCGATCGAGCAGGCCGCCGGTCGCGAGCGCCCGTACCGCAACGCGCCACGCACGCTGGATCTCGACCTGCTGTTCTACGGCGATGCGCGCATCGAATCGCCCGCGCTCACCGTGCCACATCCGCGCCTGCACGAGCGCGCCTTCGTCTTGGTACCGCTGGCCGAACTGGCCATCGAGCGCGTACCTTCAGGTGGTCTGGCCGCGGTGGCCGATCAGCGCATCGAGCGGCTGGCGGACATCTGAAGGCGTTGCGCGGCGCTCAAGGCGCCAGGCGCTCCCGCACCCAGGCGTTGCCCTCCAGCCGGTAGCGCAGGCGGTCGTGCAGGCGGCTCTTGCGGCCCTGCCAGAACTGCCACTCGCCGGGCACCAGCCGATAGCCGCCCCAGTGCGGCGGGCGTGGCGGCTTGAGCAGGAACTGCGCACCGTATTTCGCTGCATTGGTCACCAGCACCGTGCGGCTCTCGATCACCTCGCTCTGCGGACTCGCCCACGCGCCGATGCGGCTGTCCAGCGGGCGGCTGTGGAAGTAAGCGTCGCTTTCTTCGTCGCTCACCTTCTCCACCCGTCCCTCGATGCGCACCACGCGCTCGAGCTCGACCCAGTGGAACTGCAGCGCTGCGAAAGGGTTGCCCGCGAGCTCGCGGCCCTTGCGGCTGTGGTAATTCGTGTACCAGACGATGCCGCGTGCGTCATAGCCCTTGATGAGCACCACGCGCGTGCTCGGGCGCAGGTCCGAGCCGACGGTGGCCAGCGTCATGGCATTGGGCTCTGGCACTTCGGCCGCGATGGCCTCGTTGAGCCATTGTTCGAACTGGTGCAGCGGATCGGCGTGCGACGCGTCTTCGCTCAGTTCGGCTTTTTCGTAGCTCTTGCGCAGGTCGGCGATGTTCATGGTGTTGGTGGGTCAGGGCGCCAGGTGGAGCAGCTTCTCCAGCGCGTGGTCGTGGATGCCGTGGGCCTTCAAGCCTTCGAAGGTCTGGCGAGCGTAGTCGAGTGTGGTGCCGTAGCGCCCGCAGGAACGGCTGAAGATGTCGCGGTAGCGCTCGGGCGGCAGGTGGCCGGTGTAGCTCGGGCTGCGGCGCGAGAGGGTGAAGGCCAGTGCCCGTACTTCGCCCTGCGGGGTTCGGGCACGCAGCCATTTCGGGTCGTACACCGGGTTGGGCATCTCGCGCGCCCACAGGCGTGGCATCAGCGATTCCACCTGCTCGTGCGGCACGCGCAGCGCCAGGCCGTCGCAGCTGCCACCGCTCATGAGCGCAAACACCAAGCCCGGGCATTCGGGTGTGCCGCGGTTGACCCGGCTCCACATGTGCAGGCAACGGTGGTAGCCGTGCACGCGTGCCGGGCGGCTCTCGGCGGCCTCGAACTCCGGCCGCCACACGAGCGAGGCGTAGGCGAATACCCAAAGGTCCGCGCGTGGGCCCTGCGCACGCCAGTCGGCCAGGGTGTCGTCCATCATGGCCGCGCCGTCACGCTCGGCGGGAATCCAGGTGGTGGGACGCTTCACCGTATCACCTCGCCCTGCCTACAATCGCAGGCTTGTCTGTCACACCACATTTGAGGAATTCAACGCACATGGCCACACAGGATAACGAACCCGAACAACGCGTCGTCGCGGTGGTGCTGATCGCCCTTATCACCCTCATCGTGGGCGGCGTGCTCGGGCTGGGCGTGTTCTCGGCGCTTGGCGTCAAGCCCGCTGCCGCACCGACCCCTGCCGCCAGCGCCGCCCCCGCGGCGGCCACTGCGCCGGCATCGGCGTCCGACGCCAGCGTGGTGGTCGAGAACGGCGTCGTGAAGTTCTATTTCGCCTCTGGCAAGGCCGACCTGGCGCCCGGCGCGCTGGCCGCGCTGGGCGAGGCCATCACCGCCGCCAAGGGCGGCGCGCGCCTCGTGATCTCGGGTTTCCACGACGCCACCGGCGATCCGGCCTTCAACGCCGAGCTGGCCAAGCAGCGTGCCCTGGCGGTGCGCGACGCGCTCACCGGCGCCGGTGTGGCCGAAGCCAGTCTGGAACTCCGCAAGCCCGAGATGACGACCGGCAGCGGCGCAAACGCCGAGGCGCGCCGCGTGGAGGTGGTGATCGCGCGCTGACGCCGCCCGTTGGTCAGCAAAAGGCCCGGTCATGCCGGGCCTTTTGCTTGCCTGTGACGGGAGCAGCTCAGCGCAGCCCCTGGCCCGTGGCGTGGTCGTCGGCGCGCTGGATCAACTCGATTTTGTAGCCATCGGGGTCCGTCACGAAGGCGATCACCGTGGTACCGCCTTTGACCGGGCCGGCTTCGCGCGTCACGTTGCCACCGGCGGCCTTGATCTTTGCGCAGGCGGCGTAGGCGTCTGACACGCCGAGCGCGATGTGTCCGTAGGCGGTACCCATCTCGTACTGTTCCACGCCCCAGTTGTAGGTGAGCTCGATCTCGGCCTGTGCCGGATTGCTCTCGAAGCCCAGGAAGGCAAGCGAGTACTTGTACTCGGGGTTGTCGGAGGTGCGCAGCAGCTTCATGCCAAGCACGTTGGTGTAGAAGTCGATCGAGCGCTGCAGGTTGCCCACGCGCAGCATGGTGTGAAGGATTCGCATGGGCGGATTGTCACCGTGCTTCGAAAACCAGGCAGGTTGTCGTGGCATGCGCGTACAGGGTGCCGTCCGGCCCCACCAAGCGGGCCTCGGCGGTGGCCAGCTGGCGCCCGGCATGGATCACGCGACCGATGGCTCGCACGCGCGGCACCTTGGGCGAGAGTGCCTTCACCAGGTTCACGCCGAGTTCGGCCGTGGTGTAGGCGCGGCCCGGCGGCATCTTCGTGTGCACCGCGCAGCCCAGCGCCGAGTCGAGCAGGGTGGCAAACCAGCCGCCGTGCACCGTGCCCATGGGGTTGAAGTGGCGTGGCAGCGGCGTGCCCTGGAAGGTGGCCGTGCCGTCGTCCACGCTCAGCAGGGTGAAGTCCAGCGTGGACGCGATGGGCGGGTAGGGCAGTTCGCCGCGCAGCATGGCCTGCATCAGTTCCAGACCGCTGCGCCCGGCCACCTGTTCGCGCGTCGCCACGCCCGCGCCGGGTCCGCGCCCCATGGCGTCCAGCACAGCCTTTTCCTCGGCCAGCCATTGTTCAAGCGTGTCGCTCATGGAGCTCTCCAGTAAAGTTGCATATGCATGAATTGTAGATACAATAATTACTATGTCGCCTGTCGCCATCGTGTCAAACGCCGCTGTCAAGCCCCAGGGCTGCACCAACCTCAAGCTGCGCCAACTGGTGCGCGTGGTCGGGGCGCATTACGACGCTGAGGTCGGCAAGACCGGCCTGAAGACCACGCAGTACTCGCTGCTGTCCTACATCTGCAAGCTCGGGCCGATCCGCGCAGTGGAACTGGCCCAACAGATGCACATGAGCGCATCCACGCTGTCGCGCAACCTGCGCCCGCTGATCGACGCGGGCTGGGTGGAGCAGGCGCCCGGGCCCGATGCGCGCAGCTGGTTCATCCAGGCCACGGCCGAAGGCCAAGCCAAGCGCACCGAGGCACAGCGGCGTTGGCGGGCAGCGCAGGAGTCGCTCAACCAGCGTCTGGGCCCCGAGCGCGTGGTTGCCCTGCACGCACTCATCGATGAATCCCTGGGCATCCTCGACGACGAAGGAGCCGACCTTGGCCAAGAATGACCCGATCCCCCGCCTGTGGTGGCTGGTGCTGCTCGCAGCGGCCGGCACCTTTGCCCTCACGATGGGCACGCGCCAGACGATGGGCTTTTTCCTGTCGCCCATCAACACGGCCACCGGCCTGGGCGTGGCCAGCATCAGCCTGGCGTTTGCATTCGGCCAGCTCTGGTGGGGTCTTACGCAACCGTTCGCGGGTGCCTTTGCCGACCGCGTGGGTGCTGGCCGTGTATTGCTGCTGGGCGTGAGTCTGGTGGCGCTGGGCACCTTCCTGACGCCCTACATGACGAGCACCTGGGGGCTGGTCCTCACGCTGGGCATTCTGGCCGCCGGCGGTGCCGGCATGGCGGGGCCATCGGTGCTGATGGCCGCCACCAGCCGTTTGATCCCGCCCGAGCGGCGCGGCCTGGCCACGGGCGTTGTCAACGCGGGCGGATCGTTTGGCCAGTTCCTCATGGCACCGCTGGCGGCCGCGCTCACCGCCAGCCTGGGTTGGGTGGGTGCCCTGCAGGCATTGGCGCTCATCGTGTTGCTGGCGCTGCCCGCGGCGTTGGTGCTGCGCGGCGGGCCGGGGCCAGTGGGCGGGGCGACCGCTGCGGCCGCGTTGCCTGCCCGGGAGGCGCTGGGCAAGGCGCTGCGCCATCCGGGCTACCTCATGCTCTCGGCCGGCTTTTTCGTTTGCGGTTTTCACGTCGCCTTTCTGGCCACACACCTGCCGGGGGTGGTCGCGGCCTGCGGCCTGCCGGCGCCGGTGGGGGCCTGGGCGCTGGGCATCATCGGTCTGTTCAACATCGTAGGCAGCCTGGCCATGGGCTGGGCCGTGGGCCGCTGGCGCATGAAGTCGCTGCTGGCGCTGGTCTACGCCACGCGGGGTCTGGCGGTGCTGGTGTTCCTGCTGGCGCCCAAGACCGAAGCGGTGATGCTGGTCTTCGCCGCTGTGATGGGGCTCACCTTCCTCTCCACGGTGCCGCCGACGGTGGGTCTGGTGGCCAAGTTCTTTGGCGTCGGCAACCTGGCCATGCTGTTCGGCGCCGTGATGTTCGCGCACCAGATCGGCGGCTTCCTGGGGGCCTGGCTGGGTGGGCGCGTGTTCGAGGCCACAGGCAACTACGACTGGGTCTGGTACATCGACATCGTGCTGGCGGTCGGTGCGGCGCTGGTGCACCTGCCGATCCGCGAGGCCCGGCCCGCGCCGCGGGTGCAGCCGGCCTGACCCGTCACTACACCGGAACGGTGTAGTTCAGCGCCATCCTTCCGCCGTCCACCGTGACGATCTCCCCCGTCACGTAGCTGGCCGCGTCGCTGGAGAGCCAGGCCACCACGTCGGCGATCTCCTCGGGCTCGCCCAGGCGTTTCATGGGCGTGCGGCCCAGGATCTTGCGGCGCGCGTCGTCGCTGGTGAGCACCGCCTGCGCGGCCAGTTCGGTGGCAATGGTGCCGGGTGCCACCGCATTGACACGGATGCCGTGGTCGGCCAGCGCCAATGCCATGACGCGTGTGAGCTGGTTGATGCCGCCCTTGCTGACGTTGTAACTGGCGATGGTGGGAATGGCCATGACGCCGTTGACCGAGCTCATGTGCACGATGGCACCGCGTGTGCCGCTCTGCACCATGGCGCGCGCCACGGCCTGGGCCATCAGGAACGAGCCCTTGAGGTTGACGCGAAGCACGGCGTCGAAATCGGCCTCGGTGATGTCCAGGAAATCGGCCGCCTTGAAGATGCCGGCGTTGTTCACCAATACGTCGATGCGGCCGTGCAGGGCCACGGTCTGCGCCACCAGTGCGTCGACCTGCGCCTTGTCGCCGACATCGCAGGCGATGAAGTGGCCGCCGGTCTCTCGCGCCACGCCCTCACCCGCTTCCCGCGCCAGGTCGGCGATCACCACCTGAGCGCCCTCGCGCGCGAAGCGCCGCGCGCAGGCCGCGCCGATGCCCTGGGCGCCACCGGTGACGATGACCACGCGGCCCTGGTGGCCGAAGTGGACGTTGTGCGAATCGGTCATGGCATGTTCCTTCATCCGCAGGCGAGGCAAGACGCCAGTGCCTGGTCGACGCGCGCGCGCGTTTGTTGCGTGAGGTGGTCGAGAAAAACCTGCGTGCGCCGCGGCACGAACTTGCGGCTGGGCAGGGCGGCGTACATGGTCAGGCGGTTGGTGATCCAGGGGCTGAGCACGCGCACCAGGTCACCGTCGGCCAGCAGCGGCGCGGCCAGTTCCACCGAGGTGGCGGTGATGCCGGCGCCATCGAGCGCGGCGTGCATCAAGGTGTCGTTGTGGTTGGCCCAGAGCACCGGCTCGACCTCGACCTCGATCGCGCGGTCGTTCTCGTTGGCGTTGAGCAGGCGCCATTTGCCGGTGCGCCCGGACGCGGGTTTGAGGCGCAGCACGTCGTGCTGCACGAGGTCCTCGGGACGAGCGGGCTGGCCGCGGCGCGCGATGTACTCGGGCGAGGCGAGCAAGATGCCCTCGGTGCTGATCACTTTGCGCGCAATCACGTTGGCGTCGAAGCTGGCGTCCGCGCCAATGAGGGTGATGTCGTAATCCTCCACCGGTGGCTCACGGTGCGTCTCGACGTCGATGTCGAGCCTGATCTTGGGGTAGGCCTCGCGAAAGCCCGCCACCAGCGGCGCCAGTACGTGGGTGGCCAGCACCGGCGGCGCCAACAGGCGCAGCACGCCGGCGAGCTCCTGCGTCTGCGAGCTCACCAGTGCGCTCGCCTCTTCCAGGTCCAGGAGGATCTGGCGCACGCGATCGAGGTAGATCTCGCCGGCCTCGGTGAGCGTGACGCGGCGCGTGGTGCGGTGCAGCAGCCGCGTACCCAGGTGATCCTCCAGGTCGGCGATCAGGCGCGTGACCACCGCGGGCGACAAGTCCATGGCGCGCGCGGCGGCCGCGAAGCCCCCTTCGTCGACCACCTTCTGGAAAGCACGCATCGAATGCAATCGGTCCATGGGGCGAGAGCTTACCCGCGCTGGCGAGCGGCCTGCTTCAACGGGTGTCCGTGCCGGGAAACCTTGCCAGGCCAGGTGGCGGTCGTCGTGGTCACTTGAGCGGGCGGCAAACTTGCCGATAAACCCGTCATTGCGGGTGGGCGCCCGCCAGGAGGAGGGTGATGAAAGCATTGCTGGTGGATGACGATGACATCTCGCGCCTGCCGCTGGCGGCCCTGCTGGGCCGCCTGGTGGGCGTCACGGAGGTGGTCGAGGCGGAGGATGGCGAGCAAGCCTGGTCGCTGCTGCAGGGGGGGCTGCGCCCGGCGCTTTGCTGCTGCGACCTTTTCATGCCGCGGCTGGACGGTATCGGCTTGCTGCAGCGCACCCGCCGGGACCCGCTGCTATCGGGGATTCCCTTTCTCATGATCTCGGCCGCTGCCGATCGCGAATCGGTCACGCGTGCGGTGGAAGCGGGGGCCTCGGGCTTCATCGTCAAGCCCTACACGCCGCAGGCGGTGCTGCCGACCATCGAGCGCGTTCTGCGCGATGGGCGCCTGCGCCAGTTCGAGCCAGCCGCCCGGGTGCGTCAGCGGCTGGGCATTTCACAGGAGCAGCTGGTGCAGATCACGCGGCGCTGGGTGGCCGACATGACCACCCTGCTCGATGGCATCGATGCCATGGAGGGGGTGGGTGAGCGCGTGTCCGCAATGCGCCGCCTGCACAGCGCCAGCGTCACGCTGGGGCAGTTGCGCTGTGCCGAGCTGCTGCGGCACGCCATCGATGAGCCGCCCGAGGCCGGTGGCGGCCGCGCGGCGCTGCACGAGGCGCTGCTGCTGGCCGAAGCGTGGCTGGCCGGCGCGGCTTGAGGTAGTGTCGGCGGATGAACACCTTCACCCGCGTCATCCTCTTCACCGACACCGACGGCCGCGCGCGTTTTCGCGATGAAACCCTGCCGCTGGACCAGGGCACGCCGGCCGCCCGGTTGTCCGCCGTACTGCCGGCCAGCGGCCTGCAGCTGCGCGAGAGCCCGGTGGGCTTTCGCAGCGACTTTCATTGCACCGGGGCACCGCAGTGGCTGTTCGTGCTGCGCGGCCGCATGGAAATCGGTCTGCAGGACGGAACCAGCCGCATCTTCGGCCCCGGCGAGCACTTCTATTCGGCCGACATCCTGCCCGAAGGCGCCGTGTTCGACCCGGCGGTGCACGGCCACTGGAGCCGCCAGGTGGGCGACGAGCCGCTGGTGACGGTGTTCGTGAAAACCTGAACGCGCCCGAGTGGCGCGCCCGTTCAGCGGTTGCCGATGCGGCCGTAGTTGGTGCGCAGCGGATCGACACCGCCACCACCACCGCCCTGCCCACCGCCCTTGCCGCCACCGCGCTTCTTGTTGCGGCGGTTGCCGGTGCGCATGGCATCGATGCCGGTGCGCAACGGATCGGGCTGGCCGTCGGGGCTGGCATGACGGGGCTTGGGGTCGCGGATACGCAGGCTGCCCAGGTGGGCATTCGGCCCCGGTTGGCGTTCCTGGCCCTCGTCGCCATCGAAGCGCGGCGGGCGATCGCCGCGGGGTGGGCGCTGGCGCTGCTGGTTGCCGCCCGGGCCGTTACCGGGTCCATTGCCCTGGCCATTGGCACGGGCTTGCGGTGGTTGTCCGTTGCCGTTCGGTCGCGGCCCGCGCGACTTCTGGCCCTGCCCGCGCGGCTGGCCCTGGCTTTCACCGCGGCCCTGGCCCTCGTTGCCCTTCTTCTCGCGGATGCGCTGCACCATTTCCTGGCGCGCTGCCTTGGCCGCAGCGGCCATCACGTCGCGGCTGGGCGGCTTGCCGGCGCCACCCCACAGCGTCTGGCGGCCCATGGCAATGGGCTCGGCCTTCTCGCCGGGTTCGGGCATGAAGTCGGGGAACATCTCGACCGGGATCTGCTGCTTGGTGAAGCGCTCGATTTCCATCATGAAGCCCTCTTCGTCGAGGCTCACGAGGTTGACCGCCTGGCCTTCGCGGCCCGCACGGCCGGTGCGGCCGATGCGGTGCACGTAGTCTTCGCAGATGTTGGGGATGTCGTAGTTCACGACGTGCGGCAGCTCGTCGATGTCGATGCCGCGTGCCGCGATGTCGGTGGCGACCAGGACACGGATGTCGCCGCTCTTGAAGCCGGCCAGCGCCTGCGTGCGTGCGCCCTGGCTCTTGTTGCCGTGCAGCGCCATGGCGCTGATGCCTTGCTTGTTGAGGTAGTCGGCGACGTTGTTGGCGCCGAACTTGGTGCGCGTGAACACCAGCACCTGGCTCCAGTTGTGCAGCTGGATGATGTAGACCAGCAGCGCCTTCTTCTTGCCGCGGCCCACCGGGTGGATGACCTGCGTGATGCGCTGCACCGTGGTGTTGGGCGGCGTCACCTGGATGTGTTGCGGATCCTTGAGCAGGCCGTTGGCGAGCTCGCGGATCTCGTCGCTGAAGGTGGCCGAGAACAGCAGACTCTGTTTGGTCTTCGGCAGCAGCGCCAGCACCTTCTTCACGTCGTGGATGAAGCCCATGTCAAGCATGCGGTCGGCTTCGTCGAGCACCAGCACCTGCACGGTGGACAGGTCCAGGAAGCCCTGTTGCTGCAGGTCGAGCAGACGGCCCGGTGTGGCCACCAGGATGTCGACGCCGCGCTTCATGGCGTCGATCTGCGGGTTCATGCCCACGCCACCGAAGATCACGGTGGAGGTCAGATCGACGTGTTTGCCATAAACGCGCACCGATTCCTCGACCTGGGCCGCGAGTTCGCGCGTGGGGGTGAGCACCAGGGCGCGGATGCCGATGCCGCCGAAGCGGTTGCGCCCACGCTCTCCCTGCGACAGGCGCTGCAACATGGGCAGCGTAAACGCAGCGGTCTTGCCGGTGCCGGTTTGCGCGCCGGCCAGCAGATCACGGCCAGCGAGCACCGCAGGGACGGCCTCGATCTGGATCGGGGTGGGGGTGTGGTAGCCGTGCTCGTGTACGGCTTGCACGATGGCCGGGGCCAGGTTCAGTTCTTCGAAGGTCATTGTGTGAAGCGGCACCCTTCCTGGGTGCTGGGGGCATCGGCCGTTCGGGTGCGCCCTGGGGCGCGTGCCCGCTCAGTCGGGGGCCGATGGATTTCCGGGGGATTGGCGACGGCCGCATGGGCCGTGCGCCCCAGCAGAGAGCTGGTGCCGGGCCAACTGATGTGCCCGAGCGGCCGTATTGTCGCATGGGTCGATAATCCGTGGTTTCGCGCCCCGCCCGGCGCTGCAAATTTCCCACAGAACACCATGGCTCAATACGTCTTTTCCATGAACCGGGTCGGCAAGATCGTGCCGCCCAAACGCCAGATCCTCAAGGACATCTCGCTGTCCTTCTTCCCCGGCGCCAAGATCGGCGTGCTCGGTCTCAATGGCTCGGGCAAGTCCACGCTGCTCAAGATCATGGCCGGCATCGACAAGGAGATCGAGGGCGAAGCGATCCCGATGCCCGGCATCCGCATTGGCTACCTGCCGCAGGAGCCGCAGCTCAACAATGAGCAGACGGTGCGTGAGGCGGTGGAAGACAGCATGGGCGAGGTGCGTGCCGCCCAGAAGCGACTGGATGAGGTCTATGCCGCCTACGCCGAACCGGACGCCGATTTCGACGCGCTCGCTGCAGAACAGGCCAAGCTGGAGGCCATCATCGCGACCGCCGGCACCGACTCCGAGCACCAGCTGGAAATCGCCGCCGACGCGCTGCGCCTGCCGCCCTGGGACGCCAAGATCGGCCTGCTTTCCGGCGGCGAGAAGCGCCGCGTGGCCTTGTGCTGCATGCTGCTGTCCAAGCCCGACATGCTGCTGCTCGACGAACCCACCAACCACCTGGACGCCGAGTCGGTGGAGTGGCTCGAACACTTCCTGCAGCGCTTCTCGGGCACCGTGGTGGCCATCACCCACGACCGCTACTTCCTCGACAACGCGGCCGAGTGGATTCTCGAACTCGACCGCGGCCACGGCATTCCCTACAAGGGCAACTACTCCACCTGGCTGGAGCAGAAGGAAGCCCGCCTGGAGCAGGAGCAGCGCACCGAAGACGCGCGCCGCAAGGCCATGAAGGAAGAACTCAAGTGGGTGCGCTCCAACGCCAAGGGCCGTCAGGCCAAGAGCAAGGCGCGCCTGGCCCGCTTCGAGGAGCTGAGTGACGTCGAATACCAGAAGCGCAACGAGACCAACGAGATCTTCATTCCCGTGGCCGACCGCCTGGGCAATGAAGTCATCGAGTTCAAGGGTGTCAGCAAGAGCTACGGCGACCGCCTGCTGATCGACAACCTGAGCTTCTCGGTGCCCGCGGGCGCCATCGTCGGCATCATCGGCCCCAACGGCGCCGGCAAGTCCACGTTGTTCAAGCTCATCACCGGCAAGGAGCAGCCCGACAGTGGTGAGGTGAAGATCGGCCAGACGGTGAAGATCGCGGCGGTCGACCAAAGCCGCGATGGCCTGGCTGGCGACAAGACCGTGTGGGAAGACATCTCGGGTGGCCTGGACATGATCACCGTGGGCAAGTTCCAGATGCCCAGCCGCGCCTACTGCGGCCGCTTCAACTTCTCGGGCGGCGACCAGCAGAAGCTGGTGAAGAACCTCTCGGGCGGTGAGCGCGGCCGCCTGCACCTGGCCAAGATGCTCAGCGAGGGCGGCAACGTGCTGCTGCTCGACGAACCCTCGAACGACCTCGACGTGGAAACCCTGCGCGCGCTGGAAGAGGCGCTGCTGGAGTTCGCGGGCTCGGCGCTGGTGGTCAGCCACGACCGCTGGTTCCTCGACCGCATCTGCACCCACATCCTGGCCGCCGAGGGCGACAGCCAGTGGTACTTCTTCAACGGCAACTACCAGGAGTACGAGGCCGACAAGAAGCAGCGCCTGGGCGAAGAGGGCGCTGCGCCCAAGCGACCGCGCTTCAAGAGCCTGGCGTGACCGAAGAGCAGGTGCTCGCCGCGACGCGGCACTGGATCGAGCGGGCCGTGATCGGCCTGAACCTGTGCCCGTTCGCGCGTGCCGTCTGGGTAAAGAACCAGGTGCGCATCGTGGTGAGCACCGCGCGCCATGTCGACGCGTTCCTCGACGATCTCGACCGTGAACTCGATCTGCTGGCCAACACGCCGGCCGAGCAGATCGACACCACGCTGATCGTGCACCCGACGCTGTTTCCCGATTTTCTGGTGTTCAACGATTTCCTGGACGTCGCCGACGACGTGGTCGCCGAGCACGAACTCGACGGGGTGATCCAGGTGGCGGCCTTCCACCCGCAGTGGCAGTTCGAGGGCACCGAGTCCGACGACATCGGCAATGCCACCAACCGGTCCCCCTTTCCCACCCTGCACCTGCTGCGTGAAGACAGCGTGGCGCGTGCGGTGGCCAGCGAGGGCGGTGACGCCGAAGCCATCGTCGCGCGCAACCTGCAGACGCTGCGCGACCTCGGGTCTGCCGGCTGGGCGTCGCTGATGCAGAAGCCCTGAACTGATTGGCGTTTCCCGCCCGAATCCGGGCTTTGGCGCTATGGTGCCGGGTACAGAATGACTCCCGGGGCCTTTGTGCGCCCCCGACTGCCCCATGCCCAACGCCCCCCTACCGGTATTCCAACAGTGCCTGGCCGAAGCCCTGGAGCTCGCTCGCCAGTGGGTGCCCGACTGGCTCAACCGGCTGCAGACCTTGCTTCGCGAGCGCGAGGCCATGGCGCCCAATTACACCGATCGCACCGCACTGATCGATGCTTACAGTGCCCTGCAGCGCCAGCGCGATGTGGTGGCGCGTCATTGGCTCTCGGCGCTGGCCGAAGAGATGGAGGAGGCGCCGACCGATCTCATGGGCCTGCCACGGCGCACCTCGCTGCGGCTGGACGAGCTGGAACTCATGGGCGACGACCAGGTGCAGGAAAAGGTGGAGGTGGCGCGGGTGCAGCAGGCCGTGACGATGGCCGCCGAGGACCATTTCCACGAGTTCACCGCTCGCCTGTCCACCGCGCAGGGCTTGCGTGTCGTCAACCCCGAGGCCAACCCCCTGCGGGCGGCGGTGTTTGTTGAGACCCTGCTCGCGGCGCTCAAGGCCGTCAACGTATCGCCTTCGGTGCGCGCGCGCTGGTTGCAGGTGGGCGGGCCGTCGTTGGGCAAGGCGTTGTCCGACATGTACCTGCACCTGGACCACATGCTGGCCGGGCAGGGCGTCAAGCCCGCAGGCTACAACGTGGTGACGGCGCCGGATTCGCGCGCCGTCGTCGAGGAAGAGCTTCTGGGCCCGGACTTCGACGGGCCGATGACCGAGCGCGAAGCCCTGCTCACGCTGGATCACCTGCACCAGTTGCTGGTCGGTAGCGACGAGATCGGTGGCCACGCCGTCAGCGACGAGATGACGCGCTCGCTCGCGGCCGAGGTTGTGAGCCTGATGATGCAGCGCATTGCCGGCGACAAGCGCCTGCTCAAGCCGGTGCGCACGCAGCTGCAGGACATGAAGCCCGCACTGCTTGAACTCGCCCGCGACAACCCGCGCTTCTTTGCCGACCGCGACAACCCTGCGCGGCGCCTGCTGGACAACGTGACGGCCCATGCGCTGGCCTTCACCAGCGAGCAGGAATCCGGCTTCAGTGCTTTCCTTGCCGAACTGCGCCGCACAGTGAACGAACTGCGTCGCCCGGGCGGTCGCCTGGAGGATCGTTTCCCCACCGAACTCGACCGTCTGCGCCGCTCGCAGGACGCGTCGGTGCCCCGCGGCGAGGTGGAGGCGCGCGGTCGTGCCATGCAGACACTGGTGCGCGTGGAGCAGCGCAAGCTGCTGGCGGAAAAAGTGGCGGAAGAATTTCGCGCCCGTCCCGACTACCCCAAGGCGCCCGGTCCGGTGCGCCGCTTTCTCACGGGCGTGTGGGCGCTGGTGGTGGCCAAGGCCCGCATCGACGAGAGCGAACGCCCGTCCCTCCTGTCGGGCGATTCGGACGCCAAGCGTTACGTGGACATCCTGGGTGACCTGCTGTGGTCGAGCCAGCTCTCGCTGGCAAGCCAGAACCGGCCGCGGTTGGTGAAGGTCATTCCGCCGGTGCTGCGCACCTTGCGCGCCGGCCTTGATTCGATCGACTACCCGCGTGAAAAGGTCGAGGCCTTCTTCCAGACCCTGATGGGGCTTCACGAGGCTGCCTACAAGACGCAGCGCAGCGAACGTCCCGCGGCGTTGCCCGCCAGTGAACCCGAAGCCGCGCCCGAGCCTGAAGCCAGTGTGCTCAACGCCGACGACGCCGACCTGTGGATGCGACACCAGGAGGCGCAGGAAACCAATTTCTACGACGACTCGCTGCCCGAGAGCACGCAGCCCGCCTTCCAGAACACGCAGCCGATGCAGCGCGACTGGTCCGACATCAAGGCCGAGATGGCGCTGCGCGATGCGTCCTCGCTCACGGTCGGCAGCTGGTTCGACCTGATGCAGGACGGTCAGTTGCTGCGCGTGCAGCTCACGTGGGCCAGCCCGCACGGCACCCTGTTCCTGTTCGGTTCCGCGGCGGGCCGCTCACTGTCGATGACGCGCCGCGGCGTGGACCGGTTGATCGAGCAGGAGAAGCTGCGCATGGTGGCCGACCACAGCGTGGTCGACGAAGCGCTCGACGCGGTGGCCGAGCAAGCGCTCAAGAACTCCGGGAAGCGCTAGCCCCCACGCTCCGCCGCTGCGCGGGTCGCCGCCCCGCCGGCCGATGCCAGTTTGCGCAGCAGCTTCTTGCGCACCAGGTGGATGTTGCCGCGCAGGGCGTAAAGCTCGTCGGTGTACGACAGCGGCACCACCACCTTCTCGACCTTGCTCTCCATCGCTTCCAGTTGCTCCAGCAGATCGTGGGCGGTGGCCTCGCCGGTTTCCAGGCGGTGCTCGATGTCGCGCAGCTCGGCGTACCAGCGGAACACGCGCGAGCGGATGCGGAAGGTGTATAGCGGCGGCACGATGCGCGAGAGGGGCAGCGCCAGCGCGATGATCAGGCCCATGGCCAGCCACATGCGTTCGATCACGTTGGCCAGCCAGAACGGCAGGTAGCGCTGCAGGAACGGCAGGCCGCCCTTGAGCGCGCGCTCGGCTTCGGGCGCGATCGGGAACTCGCTGTGCTCCAGATTGGGGTATTCGCGGGCACGGTTGAACCAGCCGGCGCCACCGTGCAGCTCGACCGCCGTCTGCGCAAACAGCTGCAGCACCGCGGGATGCGTGCCGTTGCGAGCCAGCAAGCCGGTGGTCGAGGCCACCAGCCGCACGTTGCGCGGCGGCACATTCTTCGCGAGATCGACCATGCCCTGCGGCATCACCACCGGCGTGAGGTAACCAAAGCGGCGCGAGTAGGCCTCGCTCTGCGCAAAGTCGAGCAGCCGCACGCCGGGCGTCTGCAGCAGCATCTGCACGATCAGCGACTCCGGCGCCGAGGCGAACACCAGCGCGTCGAGCTGGCCATCCAGAAAGGCCACCGTGGCCGGGGTTTGAGCGAGTTGGCTGAGCACGATCTCCCGCGGCTCAACCCGGTTGACCTCGAGCAGGGTGTTGAACAGACGCGGCACACCACTGCCGGGCGTGCCCACGTTGACACGCCAACCCTGGAGCTCGGCCAGGTTGGTGATCACGGGGTTTCTGCTCTTGTTGAGGCGCCGTGCCGCGTCCTCCCGGTAGAAGAACCACAGCGGCTCCACGAACAGGCTGCCCAGCGAAACGATGCTGTCCTCGTCGTCGTAACCGATGTCGGCCGTGCCGCCCTGCACGAAGCCGAGATCCACCTCGCCACGGCGCAGCCGCTCCAGGTTGTCGGACGACCCTTCGGTGCGCACCAGTTCCACCGTGATGCCATTGCGCCGCAGCGCCTGTGCATAGCGCTCGCCGAACGTGTCGTAGGCGCTTTGCTCGGGGCCGGTGGCCAGCACCACGCGCTTGGGTGGGTTGGGGTTGAGCCACCACCAGGTGAAGCCGAGCAGCGCGATCGTGATCAGCACGATCGGGCTGCCCGAAAGCAGCATCTCTTTGAGCGAGATCAGGGTGTAGCGCAGCGTCTTGGGCATGTTGCGCGAGAACATAGCACGCGCAAGATGAAAAACGCCCGGCGTTGCCGGGCGTTACCGAGGTGAGCTGTTGTTCACTTCCGCAACCTGAACACCCGCACCGCCTCGTGCATCACCTCCGCCTGTGCCTGCAGCGAACTGGCCGCTGCGGCCAGTTCTTCAACCATGGCCGAATTCTGTTGCGTCACCGAATCGAGTTGGCCCACCGCCTGATTGATCTGCGCGATGCCACTGGATTGCTCCTGCGTGGCGTGGGTGATGTCGCCGATCAGGGCATTGACCTGTTCGACCGCACCGACGACGCTGGCCATGGTCTGTCCCGTGCTGTGCACGAGTTGGCTGCCGCGTTCCACCTTGCTGCTGGATTCCGCGATCAGGCCCTTGATTTCCTTGGCGGCGTCCAGCGTGCGCTGGGCGAGGCTGCGCACCTCGGCCGCCACCACCGCGAAGCCGCGACCCTGTTCGCCCGCCCGCGCGGCCTCCACCGCAGCGTTGAGCGCAAGGATGTTGGTCTGGAACGAGATGCCGTCAATCACCTGGATGATCTCGCCGATGCGCGCCGAGCTGCGGCTGATGTCATCCATGGTCGTGATGACCTGGCTCATGGCGGCGTTGCCCTCGCGTGCCACGCCAGCGGCGCGCTCGGCGAGCCGGGCCGCTTCGCCCGCGGTGCTGGCGCTCTGGGCCACGGTGCTGTTCATCTGGTCCATCGAGGCCGCTGTCTGCTCCAGGTTGCTGGCCTGCGCCTCGGTGCGCGACGAAAGGTCCTGGTTGCCGCTGGCGATCTGGTTGCTGGCCACCTGCACGCCTTCGACCTCGTGACGCACGTCGGCAACGACCGCCTGCAGGTTGACGTTGAGCTGGTTCAGGGCCTTGGTGAGATCGGCAAACTCCACCGTGCCGCGCGCTTGCAAACGGCTGGTGAGATCGCCCGCGGCCATGGTGTTGGCAAAGCGGATGGCGTCGCCAAGCGGTCCCAGTGTCTGGCGGCGCAGCAGCCAGGTGGCCAGCAGCGCAGCACCGATGAGCGGCACGCCCATGGCCACATGAGCCGCCGTGCCCAGGCCGGCACCGATCTCGCCGATCACCATGCCACCAACGGCCAGACTCAGGCTGGTCAGTCCGATCACGCGGCCCAGGGTGAGTCGCGTGGAGCGTTGGAGCGCGCCGCGCCAGCCGGTGGAGATCAGCTGACCACGGTGCAGCGCCGTCGAGACCCGGCCCTGTTCCTTCTCGCGCCGCATTTGGGCGTACAGCGCCTCGGCGGCTTGCACCTGCTCGCGCGAAGGCTTGGTGCGCACCGACATGTAGCCCACCGGTTCGCCGTTGCTCATGATGGGCGTGGCGTTGGCCATGACCCAGTAGTGGTCGCCGTTCTTGCGCCGGTTCTTCACCAACGCCGACCAGGGCGAACCGCTCTTGAGCGTGGCCCACATGTCGCGAAAAGCCTCCGGGGGCATGTCCGGGTGGCGCACGAGGTTGTGTGGCTGGCCGATCAGCTCCTCGCGGCTGTAGCCACTCACGGCGATGAACGCCGGGTTGCAGTAGGTGATGTGGCTGCTCAGGTCGGTTGTCGAGACCAGCGTGACGCCGTCGGGGATGACGAATTCCTGTTGGGTAACGGGCAGGTTGACGCGCATGGTGGGATCCTCGGGTGTCGGTGTACCGGACGCGATGCACCTTGATCCCAGTATCGGCAGGCGCTACGCGGCCTGAAGCGCCAAACAGGGCCGCTGTGGCGACCCATTTGGCGTGATCGTTCCTTGATCCGGATCAAGGTGCGACCGGCTCGATCGACAGCACCGTGTAGGTGCCGTTGATCTTGTCGGCGGTGAAGCGCACCTTGTCGCCGGCCTTGACCTTCTCCAGCAGGGCGGTGTCCTTCACCTTGAACACCATGGTCATGGGCGGCATGTCGAGGTTCTTGATGTCGCCGTGCCGCAGCGTGATCTCCTGGCCGGCCGCGTTCACGCGCCGCACCTCGCCGTCGGCAAGGGGCAGGTCGGCGGCGAGCGCGGTGGCGGCCACCATGGCCAGTGTGGCGGCAATGAATTTGTTCATGGGTGGCTCCGGGTTCAGCTGCGGAAGTAAGACTGGTACACGCGTGTGCTGCCGTCGCGCAGCACCAGCAGCACGTCGTGCGGGTCCTTGCGATCGCCATAGATCGGTGCATCCATGCCCGGGCTGCCCACCGGCATGCCGGGCACGGCCAAACCGATGGCCTGGGGCTTCTCGGTCAGCAGGCGGCGGATTTCGCGCGCCGGCACGTGGCCTTCGATCACGTAGCCGGCCACCAGGCCGGTGTGGCACGAGCCGTAGCGCTCCGGCATCTGAAGGCGGCGGCGCATCGCGGTGTTGCCGCTGTCGAAGACCTGTACCGCAAAGCCGTTGTCCTGCAGGTGGACCACCCAGTCCTGGCAGCAGCCGCAGTTCGGGTCTTTCCAGACCTGCAACACGGGCTGGCCCGGCTTGGTCTGCGCCGTTGCGGCGAAGGGCAGCGCCAGGGCGGCACCGGCCAGCAGGAGTTGTCGTCGGTTCGTGTTCATGGGGTCATCCTTTCTTCGGCAGCACGCGCAGTGTGCCGCGCATGCCGGCCTCGAAATGGCCGGCGATCAGGCAGGCGAACTCGAAGTCGCCCACGCGGTTGAAAAGCCACACCACGTCGCCCCGTTTGCCGGGTGGTACGTGGGCCATGTAGGGCTCGTCGTGCTGCATGCCGGGGTGTTTTTTCATGAGTTCGGCGTGCGCGGCGAGTTCCTCGGGCGTGCCGATCACGATCTCGTGCATCACCGCGCCGGCGTTGACCGCGCGGATGCGCAGTGTCTCGCCCTCGCGCACCTCGATGCGGTTGGGCGTGAGTTTCATGTCATCGGTCATGCGCACGGTGATCGTGCGGCGCACGTCCTTCGCATCGCCGGCGATGCCCCAGGGTTTCTGTTCCTTGATGACCTCGGTCTTGGTTCCGTGGTGGGCTTCGCCGTGTGCGCGCGCCGCGGGCAGGGCGAGTGCCAGCGGCAGCGCCGCGAGGTGACGTCGTTGCAGGGTCATGGGTGTTCCTTCAGTGGTGTTGATGACCGGCCGGCTTGCGCGCATCGGCCGCGGGTTTGGGTGTGGGCGTGGTGGGTGCTGCGCTGTTGGGTGCGGGCGCGTTTGCGCTCTCGACCGGCCGCGCCTGAGTGCCGGGCGGCATGGCGTAGTGGCCCGGGTCGCTGTAGTCGCCGGCCTTCTGGTCGGCGCGCACCTTGAGCACGGTGAACATGCCGCCCATCTCGATCGGACCGTAGGGGCCGGTACCCGTCATCATGGGGAAGGTGTTGGCGGGCAGTTCCATCTGCATCTCGCCCATGTCGGCCATGCCGCGCTCGCCCATCACCATGTAGTCGGGCGCCGCGCGCTGCAGCGGAGCCACCAGGCCGCGGTGGTCGGCGCCGATCATGGTGGGCACGCCGTGTCCCATGGCGCCCATGGTGTGGTGGCTCTTGTGGCAGTGCATGGCCCAGTCGCCAGGTTCGTCGGCGATGAACTCGAGCTGGCGCATCTGCCCCACCGCCACGTCGGCCGTCACCTCGGGCCAGCGCGAGCCCTTGGGTGTGGGGCCGCCGTCGGTGCCTGTGACTTCGAACTCGATGCCGTGGATGTGGATCGGGTGGTTGGTCATGGTGAGATTGCCCACACGCACGCGCACGCGATCGCCCAGGCGCGCCACGAGCGGGCTGATGCCGGGAAAGGCGCGGCTGTTCCAGCACCAGATGTTGTGCTCCAGCATGGTGTTGACCTGCGGCGTGCGGCTGCCGGGCGTGACGTCGAAGGCGTTGAGAAGGAAGCAATAGTCGCGCTGCACGTCCTCGATCAGCGGGTGTTTCTGCTTCGGGTGCGTGACCCAGAAACCCATCATGCCCATGGCCATCTGCACCATCTCGTCGGCGTGCGGGTGGTACATGAAGGTGCCGGGCCGGCGCGCCACGAACTCGTAGACGAAGGTCTTGCCGACCGGGATCTGCGGCTGGTTCAGGCCGCCCACACCGTCCATGCCGTTGGGCAGGCGCTGGCCGTGCCAGTGGATGGTGGTGTGTTCGGGCAGGCGGTTGGTGACGTAGATGCGCACGCGGTCGCCTTCGACCACCTCGATCGTCGGCCCTGGGCTCTGGCCGTTGTAGCCCCACATGTTGACGTGAAAGCCGGGCGCCACCTCGCGCACCACGGGTTCGGCCACCAGGTGGAACTCCTTGACGCCGTTGTTCATGCGCCAGGGCAGGGTCCAGCTGTTGAGCGTGACCACCGGGTTGTACGAGCGGCCGGCGCCAGTGACGCCGGGCGGCGTCCACGGGGCAGCGGTGTCGGCCGACGTCTGTTGTGCGGCCTCGGGCAGCGCGGCCATGGCCACGCGGCTCACGCTGGCCGCCGCCACGGCCCCCATGGCGCCCACCGCGCCGGCAAACAGGTGTCTGCGTTGCATGTCCATTTCAGTGTCCCCCCGCGTCATTGCCCCCCGCGGGCGTTGCCGCGCTGGCCGTGTCGTCCATCGCAAAGCCGCCACCGGCCAGCAGTGCCTGCCAGCTCGCTTGCGCGCGCCAGTAGCTGCGCCGCGCCATCACGGCGGCGTCCAGAGCATCGAGCCGTTCGCGCGCGCTGGCCAGCAGTTGCCAGGTGCTGTCGAACATGCCGTTGTAGCGCAGCAGGGTTTCCTGCTGCTGTGCGTCTTTCAGGCTCGCAACCACGCGTTCGGCGTGCAGCGCGCCGGCGTGGCGCGCCTGCAGTTGCGCCCACGCGTTACGTGCCATGGCGCGGCGCTCGCTGGCCATCGCAAGCAGACGCGCGCGGTGTTCGTCGGCCTCCAGCAGGCGGTGCTCGCGCAGCAGCGACAGGTCGTCGATGTGCGGCGGTGTGGCGCGGCCATCGGCCGGCTCGGGCATGGCGGCAATCGCGCCGTCGCGGGCCGCCTCCCAGGCCGCCCAGCGGCCGGAGGGCAGGCTGTCGAACACGCGCCGCGCGGGCGCGGCTTCCAGGGCCAGCACCGGATCGGCGCGCAGCACGGCGGCCTCGATCCCGTCCGCGGTCAGCCCGTCCGCAGGCCGCAAACGCTCGGGCATGGCGGGCAGGGCGGCGCCGAGCCGCTCGCCAAGCGCACGCACCTCGTCGGCACGCCAGATGCCCATGAGACCGGCCAGGCGCTGCAGCGCGGCCTGCCGGGTCAGCGTCGCGTCGGCCTCGGCCTGCCAGGCGGCGGATTCGATCAACTGCTCCTGCAGCAACCGAGCCTGCGGCCAGTTGCCCGCTTGCACCATGCGCCGGCCAAGCTCGCTGCCACTGCGGGCGGCGTCGAGCACGGCAGCGCGCAGGCGCACGCGCTCGCGCGTGGCGATGGCGTCGATCCAGGCGTGCTGCACCTCGCGCACGTGATTGACGTAGGCCACCCGCACGCGCGCCTGGGCCAGTGCGTTCATGCCGGCGTGGGTGAACAGGTCGGGCCGCTGGCGCAACGAGGCGCGCAAGGCGTCTGCCAGGCCGAGCGGGGCGGTGGCTGTGGCGCCCTTGGCGGGCGTCGCGGCGGGCTGCGGCTGGGCAGCCTCCCAGCGCAGCAGATCGATATGTCCGCGTGGGAAGTCGGCCACGCGGCGGTTGGCTTCGCGCCAGACGGCGCGCGCGCGTTCAAGGTCGGCGGGCGACTCGGGGGCATCCACCCGTTGGGCAGTGGGCAGGGGCAGGCTCACCATCGGTGCGGGTGAGGCGGGGTCGGCGGCGCGCAGTGCGTCGTCGGGCCCGGCCGCACTCAGCGGCGGGGCCAGGGTCAGCGCCAGCCACAGCGGCGCCAGACGGAACAAGGGGAGCATGGGCAATCTCCTGACGATTCGGACCAGCGTCCGCCAACGCGCCAATTGCGCGACGTGCGGACGCACCTCGGGTACGAAAGCTCAGGCGATGGGGGGTTTGACGACGTGGCGCGGGGCCAGGCTTGCAAACGGTTCGCTGCGGTCGATGCGCAGACCGTGTTCCTGCGCGGCACCCGGCGTGGGGGGCGGAGCACTGCCCAGAACCGGGCCGTTGCAAACGTCGCACAGCAGGTGGGCGCTGACCGTCACGTGCTCATCGGCATCGGCGTGCGCGTGCGCGGCGTCGGTGCTGGCGGGGTGCTGCTGTGCGTGCTGTCCGGCATGTGCGGAAGCGGCGTGCGGGCAATCGTCGGCCACCGCCATGGCAGCTGCCGCATGCGGCGACGCGGACATCGTCACCGCCATGGCGTCGCCGACCCAGCCGCGCAGAGGCAGCAGGGCGATGAGCAGGGCGATCCACAGTGTGCGCATGGGTGGTGATGATAGAGCGCGGGTGGGCGAAGTTCCGCAGACCCGCTTCATGGCCCCGGCGCCACCGGGGGCAGCGCCATGCCTCGGCGCTGCATCACCTCGCGCAGGCGGTTCGGGTGGTCGGTGATCAGGCCGTCCACGCCCCAGTCGATCAAGCGCGCCATGTCGGGGATCTCGTTCACCGTCCAGGGAATCACCCGCAGGCCTTCCTCGCGCGCCCGTTCGATGGCGCGCTGACTCAGATCCAGGTGGTTGGGTGACCACACCCGGCCGCCCGCGGCCGCCACCATGGCCGGCGTGTCTTTGAAGTCCGTCAGCCGCGCACCCGCCGACCAGACCCCGCTGTCGAGGTTGTTGAAGCGCGGCCGCTGCACCGTGAGAAAGGACAACGGCATGTCGGGCGCCAGCCGCTGCGCGGCCTTGAGCACGCTCCAGTCGAAACTCTGCAGGCTCGCACGCGCGGCCATGCCGTGGGTCTGGATCACGCCCATCACCGCGCGCACGAAGGCCTCGGGTTCGGGCGACTCCTGGGGCCGCTCGGGGTTGCGCTTGAGCTCGATGTTGAACCGCACGTGGTGGGCCTGCAGGCGCCGCGTCAGCTCGAACACGGCCGCCAGTGTGGGAATGCGCTCGCCGTCCACCGGCTGTTGCAGGGTGAAATCGCGCGCGTAGCGGCTCGCGGGGTTGATGCGTCCGACGTCGTAGGCGCCGATCTGTGCCAGCGTGAGCGTGTGGAAGGCCGGTCCGCGCGACTGCAGCCAACGGCCCTCGGCGTCGCGCGTGATGTCGGGGTTGGGTGTGGTGTCGTGCGACACCACCGGCACGCCTTCGGCGCTGAGCACCACGTCGAGTTCGAGCGTGGTCACGCCGATGGCCAGCGTGCGCTCGAAGCCCGTCAGCGTGTTTTCTGGCGCGAGCGCACGCGCGCCGCGGTGGCCTTGCAGGTCGAAGGCCTGGGCCGCACTGGCGCAGGTCAGGCACAGCAGCAGTGCGAGCGATCGGTATGCACCGATGGCGCGGGAGGGCAGGGTGTGGGTCACGGGCGTATCTCCAGGGGGTTGCGCATTGTGTCGGCCAGCCCGGGCCCCTTCAAGCTCGCGCGGTCATGGCCTCGGGCAACACGCGCGCCAGCCTCGCGCTGATCGCCTCGGCGCGTTCGGCGCCCGCGCTGCGCTCGATCTCGCCCAGCATCTCGCGGCCCACGGCCAGCATGCTGTCGGCATCGCGCGCCTCGCGCAGCGCCTGGCGCAGGCGTTCGGCCATGGCGCGGTCGCGCGGCGCGAACATGCGTTCGGCGATGTCGAACAGGAACATGCGCGCGCTGGCCAGCGAGCGTGGGCCACTGAAGGGATCGGCCGCGCCGGTCGTCGCGGCTGCAGGTGCGGCGGGCGGCGCGGTGGCCTCCTCGAGGTAGCCGCCAGCCAGCAATGCCTCAACGATCGCGCGCCCCTCGCCGTTGAACAGCGCTTGCAAGGTGGTGGTGGATTTGCGGCCATCGGCCACCAGCAGGATCGCACGCTCGCGCTGGCCCAGGGTGCGCTGGCCAGGCTGCAACTCGTGGCGGCCCTTGTCGGTCTTGGTGAGCATGGTGTTGTCGGGTGTGCTTCTGAATCCGCAGCACTCTGCTCAGGCCGCGTGACGCTTGCGTTAAACGCGGGCATGAAAAAGCCGCCCAGGGGCGGCTTGATTGCTGTGGCGTGAACGAGGTCACATCCCCGCGCGCATTCGAAGTGCGGGGCCCGTGCCGCAGTGCGTCACATCCCCGCGTAGTTCGGCCCGCCCCCGCCTTCGGGCGTGACCCACACGATGTTTTGCGTCGGGTCCTTGATGTCGCAGGTCTTGCAGTGCACGCAGTTCTGCGCGTTGATCTGCAGGCGGTCTTCGCCGGCATCGGTCTTCACGAATTCATACACGCCGGCCGGGCAGTAGCGGCTTTCGGGGCCGGCGTACTTCGCCAGGTTGACCTGCACCGGGACAGCGCTGTTCTTGAGCGTCAGGTGCGCAGGCTGGTTCTCTTCGTGGTTGGTGTTGGAGACGAACACGCTGGAGAGGCGGTCGAAGCTGATCACGCCGTCCGGCTTGGGGTAGGCGATTTTGGGCATCGCGTCGGCCGGCTTCAGGTACACGTGATCGGGTTGATCACGGTGCAGCGTCCAGGGCGGTGCGCTCACGCCGACCTTGGGCAGGAACCACTGTTCGATGCCGGTCATGAGCTTGCCCACCAGCTGGCCCTTCTTGAACCAGGCCTTGAAGTTGCGCGTCTGCCAGAGCTCCTCGTGCAGCCAGCTCTTCTCGAACGCGGCCGGGTAGGCGCTGAGCTCGTCGCTGGCGCGGCCGGCGGCCACGGCCTCGAACGCGGCTTCGGCGCACAGCATGCCGCTCTTGATCGCCGCGTGGCTGCCCTTGATGCGCGCGGCGTTGAGATAACCCGCGTCACAGCCCACCAGCGCACCACCGGGGAACACCGTCTTGGGCAGGGCTTGCGGCGTGCCGTTGTTGATGGCGCGCGCGCCGTAGCCCAATCGCTTGCCGCCCTCGATGTGCGCCTTGATGGCCGGGTGCGTCTTCCAGCGCTGCATTTCCTCGAACGGCGACATCCAGGGGTTGGTGTAATCCAGCCCGATCACGAAGCCCAGCGTGACCTTGTTGCCTTCGAGGTGGTAGAGGAAGCCGCCGCCGAAGGTGTCGTCGGCAATGGGCCAGCCGGCGGTGTGCACCACCAGGCCGGGCTTGGCCTTGTCGGCCGGGATTTCCCAGAGTTCCTTAATGCCGATGGCGTAGCTCTGCGGGTCCTTGCCTTTGGCGAGGTCGAATTTCGCGATCAGTTGCTTGCCCAGGTGGCCGCGCGCGCCTTCGGCGAACACGGTGTACTTCGCGTGCAGTTCCATGCCGAGCTGGAAGCTGTCGGTCGGCTCGCCGTCCTTGCCCACGCCTTGGTTGCCCGTGGCCACGCCTTTGACCGAACCGTCGTCGTGGTACAGCACCTCGGCCGCGGTAAAGCCGGGGAAGATTTCCACGCCCAGCGCCTCGGCCTGTTCGGCCAGCCACTTGGTGACCGCGCCCAGGCTGATGACGTAGCAGCCGTCGTTGTGGAAGTTGCGCGGCATCAGGAAATCGGGCGTGCGGCTGGCACCGGTTTCACTCAGCACCAGCAGGTCGTCGCCGGTGACGGGCTGGTTCAGCGGCGCGCCGCGCTCCTTCCAGTCGGGGAAGAGTTCATTGATGCCGCGCGGGTCCATCACCGCGCCCGAGAGGATGTGCGCGCCCGGCTCGGAGCCCTTCTCCAGCACGCAGACATTGATCTCGCTGCCCTTCTCGGCGGCCAGTTGCTTCAGGCGGATGGCGGTGGACAGGCCGGCCGGGCCGGCGCCGACCACGACCACGTCGTATTCCATGGCTTCGCGGGGGCCGAACTGGGCCAGGATCTCGTCATGCGTCATGGGGGGTCTCGCTGATAATGGTGGGCAACGCCCGGGCACACGCCATTGCAGCGCAGCTCTGTCCCGGAGCGGACCGCATTTTATGCGGCGACCGCACAAAATCGAACGATCGTTCGTAATTGGGGAGACCTACCCATGGCTTACACCCTCGACCTCTCGGGCCGCGTGGCCCTCATCACCGGTGCCTCCAGCGGCCTGGGCGCGCAGTTCGCCAAGACCCTGGCCAAGGCCGGGGCCGCCGTGGTGCTGGCCAGCCGGCGCACCGACAAGCTGATGAACCTGCGCGCGCACATCGAGGCCGAAGGCGGTGCCGCGCACGTGGTGGCGCTGGACGTGACCGACCTCGCCTCGATCAAGGCCGCCATCGCCCACGCCGAGACCGAGGTGGGGCCGATCGACATCCTGATCAACAACTCGGGTGTGAGCACCACGCAGCGCCTGCAGGACGTGACCGAGGGCGACTACGACTTCATCTTCGACACCAACACCAAGGGTGCTTTTTTCGTGGCGCAGGAGGTGGCCAGGCGCATGATCGCGCGCGCCAAGGGCGCGGCGCCCGGCAGCTGGGTGGGTGGGCGCATCGTCAACATCGCGTCGATGGCCGGCCTGAAGGTGTTGCCGCAGATCGGCGTGTACTGCATGAGCAAGGCGGCGGTGGTGCAGATGACCAAGGCCATGGCGGTGGAGTGGGGGCGCTTCGGCATCAACGTCAACGCCATCTGCCCGGGCTATATCGACACCGAGATCAACCACGCCCATTGGCAGACCGAACAAGGGCAGAAGCTGATCGGCATGCTGCCCCGCAAGCGCGTGGGCCACCCGGCCGATCTCGATGCGGTGCTGGTGATGCTGTGCGCGAACGAGAGCCATTTCGTGAACGGCGCGGTGATTGCAGCCGACGACGGCTTCGGGGCCTGAATGACCGCACTGGTGATGCAACGGCCCGGCGGGCCTTCGCCCGGCATGGTGACGGGCCTGGCTGCCGGGCTGGGTGCCGGCGCTTTCTGGGGCTCTGCCTTCATCGCGCCGGTGATCGTCCCGGAGTTCAGCTCGGTGGACGTCACCGTGGGCCGCTTTCTGGCCTGCGGACTGTTGTCCCTGGGGCTGTTGCTGTGGGGTGCGATGCGGGGCAAGGCGCGCTGGCCCACGGTGCCGCAAGCGCGCGCCGCGCTGGGCTTGAGCGTGTTGGGCTACACCGGCTATTACCTGCTGCTGGTGATCGCCATTCAGGCCGCGGGCGCGGCACTGCCGGTGCTCATCATTGGCACCATCCCGGTGTGGATCATGCTGCTGGGCAAGCCGCAGGGTCTGTTGTGGCGCAGCCTGCTGCCGGGTTTGTTGCTCACGGTGGCGGGTATCGCCCTGATGATGCGCGCCGATGCCCACAGCGCGGCCACTGGCGCAGCCGGCCATGGCGGCCTGTGGGTCGGTGTGCTGTTCGCGGCCCTCGCCACGGCCGCGTGGACGGCCTTCGGCCTGCTCAACGCACGCTGGCTTGCGCGCCACCCCGAGGTCAATTCCACCGTGTGGGCCAACTGGCTCGGTCTGGCAGCTGGCCTGGGGGCGCTGGCGATCTGGGCGGTGGCGGGCAGCCCGCTCGATGAATTGTTGAACCAGCCGCGCCTGGGCCTGTTCGTTGTGGTCTGTGTGGTCACCGGCGTGGGCTCGGCCTGGATCGCCTCGGTGTTGTGGAACATGGCCAGCCGCCGCCTGAGTGCGAGCCTGGCCGGCCAGCTCATCGTGAGCGAGACCGTCTTCGGCTTGCTCTACTCCTTTGTCTGGAGCGGCCAGTGGCCCGCTGCCCTGCAATGGGCCGCGTGCGTGCTGTTCGTGCTGGGCATTCTGGCCTCCATCCGTGCCCACCGATGAAATTCGAACTGCCCGAAAAGAAGAAACAGGTCCACCGCATGACCATCCCCATCCGTTGGGGCGACATGGATGCGATGGGCCACGTCAACAACACGGTCTACTTCCGCTACCTGGAGACCATCCGCATCGAGTGGATGCAGTCCATTGGTTGCCAGCCCGACCCGCAGGGCGAAGGGCCGGTGATCATCAACGCCTTCTGCACCTTCCACAAACAGCTCGAGTACCCGGGCGACGTGATCGCCACCATGTACGTGAGCGACGCCGGGCGCAGCAGCTTCGAGAGCTGGTGCACGCTCAGCCGCAGCGATGACCCGGACACGGTGTACGCCTCGGGCGGTGCCACCACCGTGTGGGTGAATTTCCCGGCACAGAAATCGGCGCCCATTCCGGCCCTGCTGCGCCAGCACCTCGAAGGCTGAACCGCGCCGACCGGCTCAAGGGTGCCAGTTCGACACCACGGGCGGCGTGTTGGCCGATCGGCTGCCCGCCAGCGCGTACGACAGCTCGTTCGCCGCGCGGATCACGTGCTTCGCGTACTTCTCCAGTTTGGTCTTGGGCAGCCGTGAGCTCGGGCCCGAGATGCACATCGAACCCAGCAGGCGCCAACTCAACCCGAACACCGGTGCGGCCACGCTCGACACCTCCGGCTCGCGCTCACCCAGCGAGAGGTGGTAGCCGCGCTTGCGAATGCCTTCGTAGGGTTCGCCGCGTTCGCCACTGAAGGCCAGGATGACCCGGCCGGGCGCGCCTTTGTCCAGCGGCAGGCGCTCGCCGATGCGCACGTGGTGCCGCACCGAGTGTGGGCCCTCCACGCGCGAAATGCAGGCGCGAATACTGCCTTCTCGTACGTAGAACGACGCGCTCTCGCCGGTCAGTGCGACGAGTTCGCGCAGCACCGGCTCCACCACCAGGTTGACGTCGAAGCCGCGCTGGTAACGCGCACCCAGCCAGCCCGTGGCGGGACCGAGCCGCCATTGTCCGTCGTCCTCCTGAACCATGTAGTGCGACAGCGCCAGGGTGCGCGCCAGCCGCAACACGGTGGTCTTGTGGATGCCGGTGCGCCGGCTCAGCTCCGACAGCCCGAGCCGGGACTCGCCAGCCTGAAAGGCCTCCATCAGCGCAAGCGCGCGCGTCACGGCGGTCACGCCGCCTTCGCCGGGGGCTTCATCGTCGGGGCTGGGGTTTCGCATCTTGCACCTCGGTTCACTGTGCGAAACAGCATTGTACTGAGTGGAACTGTTGCCGAAAATCCGGGCGACAGCGAAGCGGTTCGCTGACCACCGATGGAGACAAGCCCGTGAACATTTCCCGCCGCGTCCTGATGGGACTCGCCCTCGCGTCCACCTTCACGTCCCCGCTGATGAGCGCGGCCCACGCCCAGACCTGGCCGAACAAGCCCGTTCGCCTGGTCGTGCCGTTTCCCGCTGGCGGAGGCACCGACCTGATCGGCCGTGAGCTCACCCAGAAGATCACCGAGGCCACCAAGTGGAACTTCGTGATCGACAACCGCCCCGGCTCAGGCGGCAACATCGGCATCGACAACGTGGCCAAGTCGCCTGCCGATGGTCACAACCTGGTGTTGGGTCAGACCAGCAACCTGGCCATCAACCCGACCCTCTACAACAAGCTGCCCTACGACCCGGTCAAGGACCTGACGCCCATCTCGCTGGTGGCGAGCGCGCCGCTCACCCTGGTGGTGGCCACGGCCTCGAAGTACCGCAACCTGGCCGACGTGATCGCGGCCGCCAAGGCCAAGCCCGGCACCATCAACTTCGCCACCTCCGGCAACGGTACCGTGGCCCACCTGGCGATGGAGCTGTTCCAGCGCGAGGCCGGCGTGCAGCTCGTGCACATCCCGTACAAGGGCGCCGCGCAAGGCATCAACGACGTGATGGGTGAGCGGGTCGAGATCTATGTCTCGTCCATTCCCACGCTGCTCGGCCACATCAAGAACGGCAAGCTGCGCCCGCTGGCCGTGACCTCGCTCAAGCGCGTGGACGACTTGCCCGATGCGCCCACCATCGCCGAGTCCGGCTACAAAGGTTTCGAGGCCGTCACCTGGTTCGGCGTGCTCGGCCCGGCGAACATGCCCGCGGACATCGTGGGCCGTCTCAACAGCGAAATCAACAAGGCGTTGCAGACGCCCGCGCTGAAAAAGCAGCTGAGCGACCAAGGCGCCGACGTGCTCGGCAGCACGCCCGAGGTGTTCGCCAAGCTGATCCGTGACGACATCGTTCGCTGGGGCAAGGTCGTCAAGGAATCCGGCGCCAAGATCGATTGATCCACCTTCAGGAAACCACCGTGTCCCTTCCCGATATCGTGCGCGACTTCGAGCGCGTTGCGCCCCAGCTCGTCCAACAGGCCGGCGCCTTCCAGGCCGCCATCCTGGCCGACGTCAATGGCCGCCGCGGCGCCCTGCATGGCCGCATCGCTGCGCTGCGCCCTTCCATGAAAGTGGTGGGCACCGCGCTCACCGTGGACGTGCGCCCCGGCGACAACCTGATGATCCACGCCGCCATGTCCCTCGCGAAGCCGGGCGACGTGCTGGTGATCGATGGCAAGGCCGATCAGACCGCCGCGCTCATGGGCACCATCATGATGACCGCGTGTCGCAAGCTGGGCATCGCGGGTGTGGTGGTCGACGGCGCGGTGCGCGACTCGCTCGAGATCGAGGAGATGGGCTTCCCTGTGTTCAGCGTGGGCACCAACCCCAATGGCCCCACCAAGCAGGTGCCGGGCCGCATCGGTCACCCGGTGTCGGTGGGCGGGGTGACCGTGCACGCCGGCGACCTGGTCGTGGGCGATGCCGACGGCGTGGTGGTGATCGAGCGCGATGCCGTGGCCGCGCTGATCCCGCTGGCCAACAAAAAGGTGAAGGACGAGGCCGCACGCATCGCCGCCATCGAGCAGGGCGATACAGCCGCCAAGTGGCTCGACGCCGCGCTGCGCACGGCCGGCGTGTTGAAAGAAGGAGAGCGGCTGTGAGCCACGCCGTGGCACTCAAACCCGCGCTGCTGGTCACCGCAGCCGACCTGGCCCCGCAGGCCCTGGCCCTGCTGAGCGACTTTCACATCGTCTACGCGGGCAAGACGCCCAGCGACGAGGACATCGTGGCCCTGTGCAAGGCGCACAACCCCGAGGCCATCATCGTGCGCTACGGCAAGGTGGGCGCGGCCGCGATGGACGCGGCCCCCGCGCTGCGCGTGATCTCCAAGCACGGCAGCGGCACCGACACCATCGACAAGGTGGCGGCGCAGGCCCGCCACATCGAGGTGCGCGCCGCCGTGGGCGCCAACGCCGCGGCCGTGGCCGAGCAGGCCCTGGCCCTGTTGCTGGCGTGCGCCAAATCCGTGCCCCAGCTGAATGCGCGCATGCAGGCCGGCTTCTGGGACAAGGCCACGCACAAGAGCGTGGAACTCGCGGGCCGCACCGTGGGCCTGATCGGCCTGGGCGCCATCGGCCAACGCTTCGCGCGCATGGCCCTGGCGATGGAGATGCGCGTGATCGGCTTCGACCCGTTTGCGAAAAATCTGCCCGCCGGCATCGAGGCGGTGGACCTGGCCACGTTGTGGCGCGAGTCCGACGCGATCTCCCTGCATTGCCCGCTGACCGCGGACAACCGTGGCCTGCTCAACGCGCAAACCCTTGCGCAGTGCAAGCGCGGCGTGATCGTGGTGAACACCGCGCGCGGCGGCCTGATCGACGAGGCCGCGCTGCTCGCGGCCGTCCGTTCGGGCCAGGTGGGCAGCGCGGGCCTGGACAGCTTCGCGGTCGAACCCATGGTGGCAGGCCATCCCTTCCTGGGCGAAGAACGCATCATCCTGAGCCCACACATCGGCGGTGTGACGGCCGACGCCTTCGTGAAGATGGGCGTGGGCGCGGCCGAGAACGTGCTGTCGGTGCTGCACGTCTGACCACTGGCGCGCGCCCGGCAGCCGCTGGTACGTGGGTCACAAATGCTTGCAGCCGGCCGGGCGCGCCCCGCCTAGCATCGCCGGCATGCCGCACATCCGCACTTCACCCCGCTCCCCGCACTTTCCTTCCCGCCTCGGCGCGCTCGTGTTGTGTGCCACTTTGCTGTCGTGTGGCGGTGGCGGTGGCAGCAGCGGGGGCGGCAGCGCGCCGCCACCCGGCTCGGTCAACACGCCCGCGTTTGTGGCCACCACCACGCCGGTGACGACCACACAAGTGGCCACCGGCCTGTCCAACCCCTGGGGCCTGGCCTTCCTGCCCGACGGGCGCATGCTGATCACGGGCCGCCTGGGCCAGTTGTGGCTGCTCTCGGCCGACGGCGCCACGCGGCAGACCATCGCCGGTTTGCCCGCCGTCACGGCCACCGGCGGGCAGGGCGGACTGCTCGACGTGGTGGTGGACCCGGCCTTCGCCACCAACCGGCGCATCTACCTGACCTTTTCCGAAGCCGATTCGGGCAATGCGGCGCTCAACGGCACGGCCGTGGCGCGTGCCGAACTCGACCTGGGCGCCCCGAGCCTGGTGGGCCTCACCGTGATCTACCGACAGCAGCCCAAGGTGGCGAGCAGCGGGCACTTCGGTTCACGCCTGGTGTTCGACAACGCCGGCCTTCTGTTCGTGACGCTGGGCGACCGCCAGAACAGCGACCAGCGCGGCTTCGCTCAGGACCTATCGCGCGGCAACGGCAAGGTGGTGCGCATCACCACCGATGGCCAGGCCGCGCCGGGCAATCCCTTCAGCGGCCCGTCCGCGGCCATCTGGAGTTACGGCCACCGCAACCCGCAAGGCGCAGCACTGCACCCGGCCACCGGCGAGCTCTGGACCAGCGAGCACGGCCCGCAGGGCGGCGACGAGGTGAACCGCACGCTCGCCGGTTTGAACTACGGCTGGCCGGTCATCAGCCACGGCCAGGAGTACGGGACTACCACACAAGTGGGTCTGGGCTCGTCGAACCCGGGCATGGAGCAGCCGGCGTCGGTGTGGGAAACACGCGATGGCACGCCCTGGACCACTGGCCAGAAGAGCTCCACCGCGCCCGCTGGCATGGTTTTCTTCACCGGCGGCACCGGCCCGTTGCACTGGCAGGGCAGTCTGTTCGTGGGTGCCTTGGCCGGTCAGGCGCTGTGGCGCTTGCAACTGAGTGGCAACACCGTGGTGGGCCGCGAGCGCTTGCTGGCCTCGCTGGGCGAACGCATCCGCGATGTGGCGCAGGGCCCCGACGGGCGCCTGTACCTGATCACCGACAGCGGCCGCCTGCTGCGCGTGAACGCGTAACGGGTGCGTTCAGGCGGTGGGCTTGGCCTTGGGCACGCGGCCCAGCAGGTAGAACTCGGGGTTGGGCAGCATGCCGGTGACGTTGGCCATGCGGTTCGAGAGACCGAAGAACGCGGTGATGGCGGTGATGTCCCAGATGTCTTCGTCGTCGAAGCCGTGCGCATGCAGCGCGTCCATGTCGGCGTCTTCCACCTCGTGCGAGGCCAGGCAGACCTTCATCGCGAAGTCGAGCATGGCGCGCTGGCGCGGCGAGATGTCGGCCTTGCGGTGGTTCACCGACACCTGGTCGGCCACCAGCGGCTTCTTCTCGTAGATGCGCAGGATGGCGCCATGCGCCACCACGCAGTAAAGGCAATGGTTGGCCGCGCTGGTGGCGGTGACGATCATCTCGCGCTCGCCCTTGGTCAGGCTGCCGTCTTCCTTGAGCATCAGCGCGTCGTGGTAGGCGAAGAACGCGCGCCATTCGGCCGGGCGGCGCGCCAACGCGAGGAACACGTTCGGGATGAAGCCGGACTTTTCCTGCACCTCCAGGATGCGGGCCTGGATGTCCTGCGGCAGGGCGTTGAGGTCGGGCAAGGGGTAGCGTGTCTTTTGCGGCATGGCATGTCTCCTCGTGGGTCAGACGCGAAGTATCGGCGAGCCCTGCGGTATCGTTGCGACCCGTTCGCGACCACTCCCTTCACCGACCATGAACCTGCCCGACGACCCCGATTTCAAGCGCGGCCTGGCCACGCGCACGCAAGTGATGGGCGAAGACTTCGTCAACAAGGCCTTTGCCGGCATGACGCCCTTTACCGAACCGATGCAGCACCACATCACGCGCCGTGCCTGGGGCGACGTCTGGCAGCGTGGCGTGCTTGACCTCAAGACACGCAGCCTGATCACGGTGGCCATGCTGGCCGCGATGGGCAAGCAGCATGAGCTCAAGGGGCACGTGCGTGGCGCGCTCAACAACGGCGCCACAGCCCAGGAATTGCAAGAGGTGCTGCTGCACCTGGCGGCCTACTGCGGCATACCGGCGGCCGTGGAGGCCTTCCGCACGGCCGCCAGCGTGGTCGATGGCGAAGGCCAATGATTCTGTTGACTGCTTTTCACGAGGAACCGACATGAAGCTGAACCTGTCCCGTCGCGCGGCCGTGGCCGCCGCCCTGGCACTGGCCGCCGGCCTTGCCCATGCCCAGACCACCATCCGCATCCTGGTGGGCTTCCCGCCCGGTGGGGGCACCGACGCCATCGCGCGCATCCTGGGCGAAAAGCTGCAGGCCGAGCTGGGCCAGCCGGTGGTGGTGGAGAACAAGCCCGGCGCGGGCGGCCAGCTTGCGGGCCAGGCGCTCAAGGCCGCAGCGCCCGATGGCACCACCCTGTTCCTGAGCCACGACCACAGTGTCTCCATCCTGCCGCTCACGATGAAGAACCCCGGCTTCGACCCGGCGAAAGATTTCGTGCCGGTGGCCGGCTTCGCCACCTTCGTCAACGCGGTGGCCTTGTCGGGCGGAACACCCGCGCGCGACTTCAAGGCCTGGATCGACGGCGTCAAGGCGGCAGGCGGCAAGAGCACGGTGGGCATTCCGGCGCCGGCTTCCACGCCGCAGTTCGCGGTGCAGTTCATCGGCAAGCAGTACGGGCTCGATCTGGTGGCTGCGCCTTACCGTGGCAGCGCGCCCATGATGGCCGACATGCTGGGTAACCAGATTCCGGCGGGCGTGGGTTCGGTGCCTGACTTCATCGAGAACCACAAGGCCGGCAAACTGCGCGTGGTGGCCGTCATGGGCACGCAGCGCCAGGCCGCGCTGCCCGATGTGCCCACCTTCAGCGAGCTCGGCATCAAGGGCTTCGAGGACGTGCCCTATTACGGCCTCTTTGCGCCAGCGGGCACGCCGGCCGCGGCGGTGGACAAGCTCTCCGCCGCGCTGCAGAAGGTGATCGCCATGCCCGACGTGCGCGAGAAACTCACGGCCATGGGCCTGACGGTGGGCCACATGAGCGGCGCCGAACTGGGCAAACGCGAGGCGGCCTACCGGGAGGTGTGGGCGCGCATCATCAAGGACAGCGGGTACCAGCCGCAGTGAAGGTTGCGCGCGGGCCGGGTGCATGGGCCGGGTGCGCGGGCCGAGGGCTTGGGCTGTGTGGCCGGGGGCTTCACTGCGCAGCCCTTCGCTGCGCGAAGGGTGCCCTGCGGTGCTCGGGTGGGTGGGCCGCGGCGTAACTCGCTGCATGCGCTGCGCGCATTCCGCTCGAACAGACGCCGCGAGTCAGTTCACGAAGCGCGCTGCGCGCGCGCCCACCCACCCTGTGCTCCTCGGCTGCGCACAGGCGCCCCCGTCCACACAGCCCAAGCCCTCGGCAACGAGGTGTCGGCGCGCCACCGGTGGAATACCAACCACGCTCGCCTCAGGACGGTGCTGCACCGCCCTGACACCCGCCAACCCTGCGAGCACGAAGTCACCCCGCCATCAACCGATGCACCAGGTCCGGCGTGCTGTGCGCCCCGTACTTGCGCATCAGCCGCGCGCGGTGCACCTCCACCGTGCGGTGGCTGATGGCGAGCAGTTTGCCGATCTGTTTGCTGGTGAGGCCGTCCATGATGAGGGCGGCGACCTCACGCTCGCGCGCCGTGAGTTCGGCGCGCACGGGGCGGGTCGAGCTCAGGTCCTCGAAACTCCAGATGCCCGCCGCGTGCGGTGCGCTGCGGTCCACGGCGCGGCCGGTCACGTGGCACCAGAAGGTGTCGCCGGCCTGTCGGCCGCCCACCCGCTTCATGATGCGGTTATCCGAGTACGTGCCGCTGCGCCCCAGCAGCGGCGTCATGCGCGCGCCCAGTCGCTCGTACTCGTCGGCGCTGGGGTAGAGGATCTGGAAGCTTTGGCCCACCAATTGTTCGCGTGTGGCGCCGAACATCTCGCACAGGGCCTGGTTGCAGTCGACCATGGTGCGTTCGCGCGAGAGCGCCAGGCCCACGGGTGCCAGGTCGAAGGCCAGCCGGTAGTCGATGTCCATCATGGTTGGTCTTTACGAAATACTACGTAATTCGCTACGTAGTATCGTTGCGGTTTCTCCCAGCAAGCCAACCCGGAGGCAATCCCCGTGAACAAGATCTACCCCAGCGCGGCCGCCGCGCTCCAGGGCGTGGTCGCCGATGGCCAGCTCATGGCCGTGGGCGGTTTCGGCCTGTGCGGCATTCCCGAAGCGCTCATCGACGCGCTGCGCGACAGCGGTGTGAAGAACCTGACCGTCATCTCCAACAACGCCGGCGTGGACGGCTTCGGTCTGGGCAAGCTGCTCGAGACGCGACAGATCAAGAAGATGATCAGCAGCTACGTGGGCGAGAACAAGGAGTTCGAGCGACAGTACCTGGCGGGCGAGCTGGAGCTGGAGTTCACGCCGCAGGGCACGCTGGCCGAGAAGCTGCGCGCCGGTGGTGCGGGCATCCCGGCCTTCTTCACCAAGACCGGTGTGGGCACCATCGTGGCCGAGGGCAAGGAGCTGCGCGAATTCGACGGCGAAACCTATGTGATGGAGCGCTCGCTGGTGCCCGACGTGTCGCTGGTGAAGGCGCACCGCGCCGACAAGAGCGGCAACCTGCAGTTCCGCTACACCGCGCGCAACTTCAACCCGGCCGTGGCCATGGCGGGCAAGGTCTGCATCGTGGAGGTGGAGGAGATCGTCGAGACCGGCGAGCTCCACCCCGACCAGGTGCACCTGCCCGGCATCTACGTGCACCGCCTGGTGCTCAACGCCACGCCCGAGAAGCGCATCGAGAAGCGCACGATCACTGAAAAGGCAGGAGTCTGACCATGCCCTGGACCCAAGACCAGATGGCCGCGCGCGCGGCACAAGAGCTCGAGGACGGCTTCTACGTCAACCTCGGCATCGGCATCCCCACGCTGGTGGCCAACCACACCGGCACCAAGGAGGTGTGGCTGCAGAGCGAGAACGGCATGCTCGGCATCGGCCCGTTCCCCACGGAAGACGCGGTCGACGCCGACCTCATCAACGCCGGCAAGCAGACCGTGACCACCATCAAGGGCTCGTCGATCTTCGGCAGCCACGACAGCTTCGCCATGATCCGCGGCGGCAAGATCAACCTGTCGATCCTGGGCGCCATGCAGGTCAGCGAACATGGCGACCTTGCCAACTGGATGATCCCGGGCAAGATGGTCAAGGGCATGGGCGGCGCCATGGATCTGGTGGCCGGCGTGAAGCGCGTCATCGTGCTGATGGAGCACGTCGCGAAGAAGAAGGATGGGACCGAAGATCTCAAGATCCTGCCCAAATGCACGTTGCCGCTCACGGGCGTGGGCGTGGTCGACCGCATCATCACCGACCTGGGCGTGATGGACGTGACACCGCAGGGCCTCAAGCTCGTCGAGACCGCCCCCGGTGTCACGCGCGAATTCATCCAGAGCAAGACCGGCGTCACGCTGCTGTGACGCCCGGGGTGGGTATACTCCCGCCCCATCCCGTCATTGGGGAGTAGCCGCCCGGTGCGCAATGCACCGGGGCTCGCGTCAACAGACTTGGCCCGCAGGCCATGGCGTGAGCAGCCTTCCAGCCTGGCAAGACCTTTGACCGCACCGCCTCCGCACGCGCCGGGGAGGCGCTGCGGTCTTTGGTTTTTCTGCCGGCCGTTGGAGTCTCCTTTGGAAGCCTTTCTCCTGTCCACCGGCATCGTTGCCCTCGCCGAAATGGGCGACAAGACGCAACTGCTCTCGCTCGTGTTGGCCGCGCGGTTCAAGAAGCCCTGGCCCATCGTCGCGGGCATTTTCGTGGCCACGGTGCTCAACCACGCACTGGCGGGCGCTGCCGGGGCCTGGGTCATGTCTGCCACGGGCCCGGAGGTGATGCGTTGGGTGCTCGGTTTGTCCTTCATCGCCATGGCGGTGTGGATGCTCATCCCCGACAAGCTCGACACCGACGATGTGAAGGCCGCGCGAAACCTGGGTGTGTTCGCCGCCACCACCTGGGCTTTCTTCCTGGCTGAAATGGGCGACAAGACCCAACTGGCCACCGTGGCCCTGGGCGCGCAGTACGAACCGCTGTTTGCGGTGGTGATCGGCACCACGCTGGGCATGATGATCGCCAACGCGCCGGTGGTGTTTTACGGTGACGCCATCACCCGTCGCGTGCCGATCAAGGTGGTTCACCTGATCGCGGCGCTGATCTTTGCCGCACTGGGTGTGTTGGCGCTCGTCGGCTGGGGTGCCTGAAAGCCGCCACGGGTGCGACATACCGCACGAACCGCAACCGGGTCACAACACGTTACATCCTTAGAATCCCGACGATCTAGTGCGAATGGATGAGCAGGGGGCACATCCAGCGCCGGTCTGGGGGATTTTTTGTGTTCCAAAGTTTCAAGTGTGTGTTCCTCGCGGTCGCCGTGGCGGCCCTGGTGTCCGCCTGTGGCGGCAGCGGCAACAGCCTGCCACCGGTTGCGGTGGTGGACCGTCCCGAGGGCTTGTACGGCGGCACGCTGACCGGCAGCGCATCGCCGGACTTCCGCATGCTGGTGCTTGAGAACGGGGAGTTGTGGTCGCTCTACGGCACCGAAACCGCGCCCGGCTATACCGTCAGCGGGCTCGTGCAGGGCCGGCTCACGGTGAGCGGGAACAACTTCTCTGCACTGGACATGCGCGATTACGGGGTGTTTCCCGCCACGTCGGGCACCGCCGCGGGTTCGTTCAACAAGGGCGCCGGCACGATCACCGGCAACGTGGTGGCCGGTGGGGTGACGGTATCGTTCTCGGGTGCGCCCATCGTGGGCTCGCTTTACAACTACGACACGCCCGCGTCGCTGGCTTCCTTCACGGGCGCATGGACGTTGAGTTCGCTCGACGGCGACACCATCACCCTCAACGTGGGCCCGACCGGTGTCATCACCGCCACCACTGCGTTGGGTTGCACCTTCAACGGCACCGCAGCGCCCCGGGCCAGTGGCAAGAATGTGTTCGATGTCTCGGTCACCTTCGGCCCGGCGCCGTGTGTGCTGGCTGGCCAGAACGCCAGCGGCATTGCGCTGGCCTACCCGATTGCGGGGGGTGCGCAGACCCAGTTGCTGGTGGCCTTGCAGAACGCCACGCGGCTGGCGGGCAATGCCGCGTTTGGCGTGCGGTGACGCAGGGCCGATGGATTGGAGCGGGTGAAGGGAATCGAACCCTCGTATGAAGCTTGGGAAGCTGCCGTTCTACCATTGAACTACACCCGCGCAGGGCGGCATTCTAGCCGGCCTGCGCGGGCTCAGAAGCCGACGGCCTGCCCGTCTCGCCGCGAGTCGCTGGCGGCGACGTAGCCGTCCGCCAGGTCGTTGCCCAGCCGTGCGATGAACTGGCCGCTACCGAAGTCGAGGTAGCTGTCGGCCGCGGGTTCGAAGCGGTGACCCAGCGCCTTCAGGCCGTCGCGCAAAGCTGGCGCCATGGTGGGCTCGAAATCCACGTCCAGGCCCTTGCCCCACTTCCAGCGTGGTGCGTCGCAGGCGGCCTGCGGTTGCTGGCCGTGGACCAGCATGCGCACCAGGGTCTGCACATGGCCTTGCGGCTGCATGTTGGCGCCCATCACGCCGAAGCCCATCACGGGTTGGCCATCGCGGCTGAGGAAGCCCGGGATGATGGTGTGGAATGGCCGCTTGCCCGGCGCCACCTGGTTGGGGTGGCCGTCCTGCAGCGTGAAGCCGTGGCCGCGGTTCTGCAGGCTCACGCCCCAGCCGGGCACCACCACGCCACTGCCGAAACCCAGGTAGTTGCTCTGGATGAAGCTCACCATGCGGCCCTGCGCGTCGGCGGTGGTGAGGTACACCGTGCCGCCTTGTGGCGGGCGGCCGGGGCCAGGGTCGATGGCGCGTTTCGGGTCGATCAGGCGCGCACGCTCGCGCAGGTAGGCCGGGGCGAGCAAGTCGGCCGCGCGCACCTCGGTCATGAAGCGCTCGTCCGCCACCCAGCGGTAGGTGTCGGCGAAGGCGAGCTTGATGGCCTCGATCTGCAGATGCGTGCCTTCCACGCTGTCGGGCCCGAAGCGGCCGATGTCGAGCTGCTCGAGCATGCCCAGCGCCATGAGCGCCGCAATGCCCTGGCCGTTGGGCGGCAGCTCGTGCACGGTGTGGCCGGCAAAGGCGGTGGTGATCGTGTCGGTCCAGAGCACCTGGTGCGCGGCCAGGTCACTGGCGCGCAGCTGAGCACCGTGTTCGCGTGCAAAGGCGTCGATGGCGTGGGCGATCTCGCCGCGGTAGAAGGCCTCGCCGCGCGTCTCGGCGATTGCGCGCAATGCACGGCCCGCCTCGGCAAACACGAAGCGCTCGCCCGGCAGCGGCGCGCGCCCGTGCGGCAAGAAAGCCTGCGCGAAGCCCGGCTTGTCGTGCAGCAGCGGCATGGCGCGCACCCACTTGTCGGCGATCACGGGCGTCACCGCGTAACCGCGCTCGGCCAGTTCGATGGCGGGCTCCATCAGGTCGGCAAAGGGCAGGGCGCCGAAGCGCTGCGACAGTGCAACCCAGCCCGCCACGGCGCCGGGTACGGTCACCGCATCGAAGCCGCGCAGAGGAATTTCACCGTGCTTGTCGCGAAAGTAGGCTGGGCTCCAACCCGCCGGTGCCACGCCCGAGGAATTCATGCCGTGCAGGCGATCGCCGTCCCACACGATGGCAAAGTTGTCGCTGCCCAGCCCGTTGGAGCAGGGCTCCACCACCGTGAGCGCGGCCGCGGTGGCAATGGCCGCGTCGATGGCGTTGCCGCCCTTGAGCAGCATGCGCAGCCCGGCCTGCGCGGCCAGGGGCTGGGTGGTGGCCACCACGTTGCGCGCCATCAGCGGCGCGCGTGAGACGGGGTAGGGGTTGTGCCAGTTCGTGAACATCGGGCGCGTCACTTCAGCACGTCGCCCACGCAGAGGTATTTGATCTCCACGTAGTCGTCCATGCCGTGGTGCGAACCTTCGCGGCCCAGGCCCGATTGCTTCACGCCACCGAACGGCACGTGCTCCGTGGCCAGGATGCCGACGTTGATGCCGACCATGCCGTACTCCAGCGCCTCGCTCACGCGGAAGATGCGGCCCACGTCGCGGCTGTAGAAGTAGCTGGCAAGGCCGAACTCGGTGTTGTTGGCCGCGTCGATGGCTTCCTGCTCGGTGTTGAACTTGAACACCGGTGCGAACGGGCCGAAGGTCTCCTCACGCGCGCACAACATGTCGGCCGTGGCGTCGGCCACCACGGTGGGCTCGAAGAACTGGCCCTGCAGCTTCTTGCCGCCCGCCACCACGGTACCGCCCTTGGCCACGGCGTCGGCCACGTGGCGCTGCACCTTTTCCACCGCGGCGTCCTCGATCAGTGGGCCTTGCACCACGCCGTCCTCGAAACCGTTGCCGACCTTGAAGGCCTTCACGCGGGCGGCGAACTTCTGCACGAACTGGTCGTACACGCCGGCCTGCACGTAGAAGCGGTTGGCGCAGACGCAGGTCTGGCCCGCGTTGCGGTACTTGCTGGCCAGCGCGCCCTCCACGGCCGAGTCGACGTCGGCGTCGTCGAAGACGATGAAGGGCGCGTTGCCGCCGAGCTCCAGGCTGAGCTTCTTCACCGTGGGCGCGCACTGCGCCATCAGGATGCGGCCGACCTCGGTGGAGCCGGTGAAGCTGAGATGGCGCACGGTGTCGCTGGCGCACAGCACCTTGCCGATGGCGATGCTGTTGGCGCTGTCGGCCGAAAGCACGTTGAGCACACCGGCCGGGATGCCGGCACGCAGCGCGAGTTCGGCCGCGGCCAGGGCGGTGAGCGGCGTGAGCTCGGCCGGCTTGATGACCACCGGGCAACCCGCGGCCAGCGCCGGCGCCACCTTGCGCGTGATCATGGCGAGGGGGAAGTTCCAGGGCGTGATGGCCGCACACACACCAATGGGTTGCTTGAGCACCAGCAAGCGGCGGTTGTTGTCGAAGGTGGGCAGCGTTTCGCCGTTGACCCGCTTGGCCTCTTCGGCGAACCACTCCACGAAGCTCGCGCCATAGGCGATCTCACCCTTGCCTTCCGCGAACGGCTTGCCCTGTTCGGCAGTGAGGATGCGGCCCAGGTCTTCCTGGTTGGCCATCAGCAGGTCGTACCACTTGCGCAGGATGTTGGCGCGCTCCTTGGCGGTCTTGGCGCGCCAGGCCGGCCAGGCCTTGTCGGCCGCGGCGATGGCTGTCTCGGCGTCGGCCGGGCCCAGGTTGGCCACGTCGGCCAGCTTCAGGCCAGTGGCCGGGTCGTGCACGTCGAAGCGGCTGCCGCCCTTGACCCACTGGCCATTGATCAGGCCGTCGGTCTTGAGCAGGCTCGGGTCGTTCAGCAGGCCCAGGGGGGAGGTTTTCATGTCCATGGTGTGCGTCTCCAGCAGGTGTTCAGGGGCGGCGCTGCGGCTGCCAAGCCACACAGGATAGCCCTTTGCCCCGGCCGACGCAGTGCCGCTGGTGACGATCCCGCGCGGGCCACCCCGGCATGGGAGAAAATGGCGGGCTGTGTGCGGCCTTCCCCGCCGCCGCCCCATCGCATTCCCAGACTCCAAGGCCCCCATGACCGCCCCTGTCTCCGTCGCCGACATCCGCAAGAGCTTCCTGGACTTCTTCGCCGCCAAGGGCCACACCGTGGTGGCGTCCAGCCCGCTGGTGCCGGGCAACGACCCCACGCTCATGTTCACCAACTCGGGCATGGTGCAGTTCAAGGACGTGTTCCTGGGCACCGACAAGCGCCCCTACGTGCGCGCGGCCTCGGTGCAGGCCTGCCTGCGCGCCGGCGGCAAGCACAACGACCTGGAGAACGTGGGCTACACCGCGCGCCACCACACCTTCTTCGAGATGCTGGGCAACTGGAGCTTCGGCGACTACTTCAAGCGCGAAAGCCTGAAGTGGGGCTGGGAGCTGCTGACCGAGGTCTACAAGCTGCCCAAGGAACGCCTGCTGGCCACCGTCTACATCGACGACGACGAGGCCTTCGACATCTGGACCAAGGAAATCGGCCTGCCGCCCGAGCGCGTGATCCGCATCGGCGACAACAAGGGCGGCAAGTACAAGAGCGACAACTTCTGGATGATGGCCGACACCGGCCCCTGCGGCCCCTGCAGCGAGATCTTCTACGACCACGGCCCGCACATCCCCGGCGGCCCCCCGGGCAGCCCCGACGAAGACGGCGACCGCTTCATCGAGATCTGGAACCACGTGTTCATGCAGTTCGACATGAAGGAAGACGGCAGCGTGGTGCCGCTGCCCGCACCCTGCGTGGACACCGGCATGGGTCTGGAGCGCCTGGCGGCCATCCTGCAGCACGTGCACAGCAATTACGAGATCGACATCTTCGACACGCTGATCAAGGCCGCTGCGCGCGAGACGAACACCGGCGACCTGGCCAACCCGTCGCTCAAGGTGATCGCCGACCACATCCGCGCCACCGCGTTTCTGGTCAGTGAGGGCGTGATCCCGAGCAACGAGGGCCGCGGCTACGTGCAGCGCCGCATCATCCGCCGCGCCATTCGCCACGGCTACAAGCTCGGCCAGAAGACGCCGTTCTTCCACAAACTCGTGCCGGTGCTGGTGCAACTGATGGGCGCCGCCTACCCCAACCTCGCGAAGCAATCACAACGGGTCATGGAGGTGCTCAAGGCCGAGGAAGAGCGCTTCTACGAGACGCTGGCCAACGGCATGGAAATTCTGGACAGCGCGCTGGCGGGTGGCCAGAAAGTGCTGCCGGGCGATGTGGCCTTCAAGCTGCACGACACCTACGGCTTCCCGCTCGACCTGACCAACGACGTCTGCCGCGAGCGCGGCGTGGCGGTGGACGAGGCCGGCTTCAACGCCGCCATGGAGCGCCAGAAGGCGCAGGCGCGCGCGGCCGGCAAGTTCAAGATGGACAAGGCGCTCGAGTACGCCGGCGCGGGCAACGCCTTCGTGGGCTACGAGAAGCTCGAAGCCCCGGGCAAGATCGTCGCGCTGTACCACGAGGGCACACCGGTGGCCGCGCTCAAGCAGGGCCAGAGCGGCGTGGTGGTGCTCGACAGCACGCCGTTCTACGCCGAGAGCGGCGGCCAGGTCGGCGACGAGGGCGTGATCAGCGCGGGCTCGGCGCAATTTGCCGTGGCCGACACGCAGAAGATCAAGGCCGACGTGTACGGCCACCACGGCACCGTGGCGCAGGGCACGCTCAACGTGGGCGACGCGGTCAACGCGCAGGTGAACACCGCGCTGCGCGCGGCCACCGTGCGCAACCACAGCGCCACCCACCTGATGCACAAGGCGCTGCGCGAGGTGCTGGGCGATCACGTGCAGCAGAAGGGCTCGCTGGTTGACGCTCAGAAGACTCGATTTGACTTCACGCATAACGCGCCGCTCACCGCTGCGCAGATTCAGGCTGTCGAAGCTAAGGTGAACGCTGAGATCATCAGCAATGCAAAGACGGACGCACGTCTGATGGACATCGAGTCTGCCAAGCAAACTGGCGCCATGATGCTTTTCGGGGAGAAGTACGGAGATACCGTTCGTGTGCTCGACATCGGGACGAGCCGAGAGCTGTGCGGCGGTACGCACGTGGAGCGTACGGGCGACATCGGAGTATTCAAAATTTACGCCGAGACTGGTGTTGCGGCTGGAGTACGTAGAGTTGAGGCGACCACCGGGGGAAATGCCCTTGCGATGATCGATAGTCAGCTCGGTGAGTTGAATGCAGTAGCTGCCATGTTGCGAACCGCGCCCGGCGGTGGAGCTGTCCACACAGCGGTTGAGGCGCTACTGAACGAGCGGCGAAGTCTCGAAAAAGAAATCGCCGCGCTCAAGGGCAAGCTCGCGTCCAACCAGGGCGATGAACTCGTGGGCCGCGCGGTCGATGTGAAGGGCATCAAGGTACTGGCCGCCACGCTCGACGGTGCCGACGCCAAGACCCTGCGCGACACGCTGGACAAACTCAAGGACAAGCTCAAGAGCGCGGCCATCGTGCTGGCCGCGGTGGACGGCGGCAAGGTACAGCTGGCCGCGGGCGTCACCGCCGACAGCGTGGGCAAGGTCAAGGCCGGCGAACTGGTGAACTTCGTGGCCCAGCAAGTGGGCGGCAAGGGCGGCGGCAAGGCCGACATGGCCATGGCCGGTGGCACCGATGCCAGCGGGCTGGCCAAGGCGCTGTCGTCGGTGCAGGGTTGGGTGGCCGAGCGGGTCTGAGCCTTTGCCGCTCCCGGCCAGCGCGGCCCGCGTATGGCCTGCGGTTCAGGCGCCGGGGCTCGACAGCCTGGCGGGGTTCGCTTGAGCTGACCCGCCACCCAGCACCGGCGGGCGCGACGGCACGAAGCCCAGCCGGCCGATCATGAACAGCGTGTTCTGCAGCAGCCGCGCCAGCTGGGCGCGCGCTTCGCGCGAAGGTGTGGACGTGGTGAGCGTGATCGTGGGCAGCCGCGTCTCGATGGCGTCCTCGGGCGGTGCGCTCCAGCGCTGCAGCAGGTGGTCCTTGCCCAACTCCAGGCGCGCTTCAATGAGTTCCGCCGCGTATTCGAGCCGGTTCACGTTCTCGAAGCAGATTTCCCAGCAGACGGCGCGGCCTTCCTGACGCTCGGCCAGGCTGCAACCCAGCGGCAGCAGCCACAGCTTTGGCTCGGCCTTGCCGGCAAACAGACGGCGTGCGCTGTCCCACAAGGAACCGCCATCGCCCACAAAAGCTTCAAGCGCCTGGCGGATCTCGACCGCGAGGTCGCCGTGCGAGCCGGGGCCCGGCACCACCACCACGCCTTCGCCCTCGATCTGCGCGGCGTCCACCGTGACGCGCTCGGGCGCCCAGCCGGCGGCCACCGAATCGGCCACGCTGCGCACCATGTCGCGCGCATGCCAGGGCGCCAGCATCAGCGTCACACCGCCGGCTTGCAGCACGCGCAGGCCGGCGCCATCGGAGCCACCGTCGTCACCGATGAGGCGCTGCAGCACGGTGGCGGCCTCGCGCTGCTCGTGGCGTGTGGCGCCCATCAGCACCACCACCACCTGCGGTTCGTTGCGCTTCATGGCGGGCGCGTTGCATACCATGCATTGCACCTTGGCGCCGGGTTTGGAGAAGACGTCGCTGCTGGTGCGTGGGGGCAGGATGGCGCCGTCGTCGTTGAGGGCCTGCACAACGGCAGCGGGCGTGTCGATGGTGTGGCGGGGCATGTGGGAACTGGTGGGGTGGTTCAACACCCGTTGCGGCATCTTGGCGCCACTCTGCAGGGCCGCCGCCCGCACGCCGAACGTGCGGAGGCTGGGGGCGACTGCCGGTCAGTCGCTCGGCCAGCCCAGGGATCGGCGGCTCTCGAAGCGGCGCCGGTGGCCTGTCACCGGGTCGGTGAATTCGATGGCGCGCGCCAGCAGGCGCAGCGGTTCGTCGAAGTCCTCTGCCTCGTGCGGGCCACGGCGCACCCGTGGGTAGAACCGGTCGCCGGCAATCGGCAGGCCGAGCGCGTTCAGGTGCACGCGCAGCTGGTGGCGCTTGCCGGTCAGCGGATCGAGCCCGTAGCGTGCCCAGTCGCCATTGACGTCGAGTCGCTCGATGCGCGTCTCGCTGTTGGGTTCACCTTCGACCTCGACCATGCGGAAGAAAGCTTCCACGTCTTCCTCGATGCGGCTGCGCCGCGTCAGCGGAAAGGCCACATCGCCGTTGTGCGGTGCGATGGCCTCGTAGCGCTTCTCGACCGCACGGTCGCGAAACAGCGCGTGATAGGCGTTGCGGTCCTGCGGGCGCACGTTGAACACCACGAGGCCGGCGGTCTCGCGGTCGATGCGGTGGATCGGGTTGAGTGTTTCGATGCCGGTGCGCGCCTTGAGCCGCACCATGAGGCTGTGGCGAACCGTGCGGCCACCGGGCGTGACCGGCAGGAAATGCGGCTTGTCGGCCACGAGCAGATGGTCATCCTGGAACAGGATGTGTTCCTCGAACGGGATCTCGATCTCGTCGTCGACGTGGCGCCAGTAGTACAGGCGGGCACCCGGTATGCAGGGCGCGTGCGGGGCCACCGGCTCAGCGTTGTCGTCAAGCACGTCGCCGTCTGCCATGCGTTGTGCCCATTCGGTGGGACCGATGACCGGCAAACGCTCGCACAGGAACTGCAGCACCGAGGCCCATGGCGTGGGCTTGGTGAACGGGACGGCGACGCAACTCGGTGACACGCCGTCGCGCGTGGGGATCAGCGAATTCTTGGGACGGTGCGCCACGCGGGGTGTTTCAGGCGCGGCGAAACACCAGGTCCCACACGCCGTGGCCGAGTTTCAAACCACGGTTCTCGAACTTGGTGAGCGGGCGGTAGTCGGGCTTGGGGGCGTAGTCGCTGGTGGTGTTGCGCAACAGCGGTTCGGCGCGCAGCACCTCGAGCATCTGCTCGGCGTAGGGCTGCCAGTCGGTGGCCAGGTGCAGGTAGCCACCGGGCTTGAGCTTTTTGGCGAGCCGGTTCACGAACGGGCCCTGGATCAGGCGGCGCTTGTGGTGGCGCGTCTTGTGCCAGGGGTCGGGGAAGAAGATGTGCGCGCCATCGAGGCTGGTGTCGGCGAGCATGTGGTCCATCACCTCCACCGCGTCGTGCTGAACGATACGGATGTTGTTCAGGCCCGCGTCACCCGCCAGCTTGAGCAACGAGCCCACGCCGGGCTCGTGCACTTCGCAGCACAGGAAGTCGTCTTGCGGGCGCACCTGGGCGATGTGCGCCGTGGCGGTGCCCATGCCGAAACCGATCTCCAGGATCAGCGGCGCCTCGCGGCCGAAGGCGGCGCGGGCATCGAAGGTCTTGTCTGCCGCGTAGGGCACGAGCAGCCGTGGGCCGTGTACCTCGAAGGCCTTGGCCTGGCCGGCGGTGGTGCGGCCAGCGCGCAGCACGTAGCTTTTGACCTGACGCAGAAAGGGCACGTCGGCGGGTGGGGTGCGCGGTTGCGCGTGGCGGGGGTCGGTCATGGCGGGGCCTCGGAGGGCCGCGATTTTAGGCGCGGCCGCTGTGCGGACTCAGACTGGCCAGCGCGTGGACCAGTGGCGGGTCCATCGGGCCAGGGCATCGGCCACGCCCCCGGAGCTCGCGGGGAGTTCGAGAACCTGCGCCGCGGCGTTCAGCGCCGCCAGGGGGTCGCGCAGGTCCAGCGCCCGCGCGCCGTTTTGTTTGCTGAGCTTTTCGCCATTGCTGCCCAGCACCAGCGGCGTGTGCAGGTACGCGGGCGTGGGCAAACCCAGCGCGCGCTGCAGCAGGATCTGGCGCGCGGTGTTGTCGGCCAGGTCTTCGCCGCGCACCACGTGGGTGATGTCCTGCGCGGCGTCGTCCACCACCACCGCGAGCTGGTAGGCCCAAAGGCCGTCGGCGCGCTTGACGATGAAGTCGCCCACGGTGGTGTCCACGTTCTGCGTCTGCGGGCCCAGGCGGCGGTCTGCCCAGTCGACACGCGCGCGCGCCGGTACGCGAAAGCGCCACGCCCGCGCGGGCCGACCTCGCAAGCCGCCGCGCTCGGGGCGGCAGGTGCCCGGGTAAACGGCGGTATGGTGACGCTCGCGCGCGGTTCCGGCGGCCAGCAGGGCCAGTTCGATGTCCTGTCGCGAGCAGGCGCAAGGGTAGGCATCGCCTTGCGCCACCAGCCTTTGCAGCGCGGTTTCATACGTGTGGCCGCGTGTGGACTGCCACAGCACAGGCTCATCGCTCACCAGGCCGCAGGACGCAAGCTGGTCGAGGATGAGCCGGTCGGCACCCGGCACGCAGCGTGGTCCGTCCACGTCTTCGATGCGAACCAGCCAGGTGCCCCGGTGGGCGCGTGCGTCGAGCCAGCTCGCGAGCGCAGCCACGAGAGAGCCCGCATGCAGCGGGCCGGTGGGAGAGGGGGCGAAGCGGCCGCGGTAGGTGCTGCTCATGCCAGGGCGAGCGCGAGCTCCAACCCTGAGACGAAGGCGTCTTCCACGCGGTGACCCAGGCACCAGTCGCCGCACAGGCCGATGCCCAGTTTTTCGTCGAGCAGGTGGCTGCGACCGAGCGGCGTCTGCGTCTGCGCAAAGCGCCAGCGGTGTACCACGGCGTGCGGCGGCGTGGCGCGAATGCCGGTGATTTCGGCAAAACCCTTGAGCAGTTTGGCCTTCACCCGCTCGGGGTCGTCTTCGAGGTGCTTGGTGGACCATGCCGGGCTGGCCTGCACCGTCCAGCGCTCGATGGGCTCCCGCGCGGGTTTGCTCGATTCGCGTGCCAGCCAGCTGATGCGGTGGTGCGTGCTGCGCGCCGCGCTCCACTGCGGCCCCAGGTGCGCCAGACCAGGCTGCATGGCCTGCGGGAACGCGACCATGAGCGTCCAGCACGGCGCCACGTGCACCGGGGCCAGCGCCTGGCGCAGCGCGGGCGCCAGGCCAGAGGCCAGCAACAGATCGTGCGCCTGCGGGTGCGGAATGGCCAGCACCACGCGGTCGAAGCCGCCGAGCACGCGCAAGCCGCCGTCTTCGTCGTCGCAACGCAGTTGCCAGCGCGTGTCATCGAGCGCATCGCGCTCGATGCGGTTCACGTGCGTCTGCAGCAGCGCCTGCGCACCGGTGATGCCATGCAATTCGGGCTTGTGCAGCGGCTGCGCCCACAGCGACACCAGCGCGTTCATGCCCGGCGCGGCCACGAAATGCGGTTCGGTGGGGGGCGGGGCGCTGGCCAGCACGTGGCCGAATTCATCGAGCACGCGCACGGTGCTGGCGCTCCAGGCGCGCACCGCACTGGTGGCGGTGGCGCGCAACACCTGCTCGAAGCGCGGGTCGCGCACGGTGAAGTACTGCACCCCGTGATCAAAGCCGCCGAATTCGGTGCGCCGCGTGGCCATGCGCCCGCCAAAGCCTCGGCTTTTCTCGATCAGCGTGACCCGGTGCCCGGCCTGCACCAGCGTGCGCGCCGCGGTGACACCGGCCATGCCGGCACCCACGACGGCGATGTGAAGTGAGGGAGTGGTCTGGCGTGAATTGTTCATGGCGGTGGGCTTGCAGGGGTGGGGCGACTTTAGCAGTGGCTCCCACCGAGAGGTGCCGAGGAACCGGCTTTGCCGGGCCTCAGGCACCGCCCCCTTGAAGGGGTCGCGCGCAGCGCGGCGGGGGGTATCAATGTTGCGGGTGGTGGTTGAGCAGCGCCTCGCGCGTGGTCGTGTGTTTCAGTCGCTCCAGCCACCATTGCAGTGCGCGCCCGCTGTCCCGGCCCACACGCACGGCATGCCAGCCGTACAGCAATCGGATCTGCCGGTCCGTCTGCTGCACGCTCTTGACGACCAGCCGCCCGGCCGAGATGAAGGGTTGGGCCATGGGCAGCGGGAGGAAGCCCGCCCCCAGGCCGCGCAGCTGGGCTTCCAGCTTGTGCTGCATGGTCGGCACGGTGAGCACCTCCTGCCCGGGCAGCAGGTTGTAGCTGACGCCTCGCCCGCGCTGTGTCGTGTCTGCCACCGCCACGGCGCGGTGCTGGCGGATGTCTTCCTCGCACAGACTGCCGCTGAAATTCGCCAGCGGGTGGTGAGGCGCCACGGCATACACGAAGGGTACGCTGCCCAGGGGAGCGGTCTGCAGTCCGGGGCCCGACACCTCGCCGGTGATGCCCAGGGCCAGATCGGCCACGCCGCCTTGCAGCGCCTCCAGGGTGCCCGAGAGATTCTCCGAGCGCAGACGCAGCCGCGTGGGGGCGCCGGTGGCATAGAAGTCCTCGCACAGCTCGAAGAGCGTGGTGCGCGAGATCAGCGCATCGGCCGCGATCGTGAGCTGCGGCTCCCAGCCAGTGGCCACGCGCTTGACGCGCTGGGCCACGGCATCGAATTCGTTGAGCAGGTGCTCGCCTGCGCGCAGCAGTTCGCTGCCGGCGGGGGTGAGCACGGCGCGGCGGGCGCTGCGGTCGAACAGCAAAACGTCCAGCGCGTCCTCGATCTGGCGCACGCGGTAGGTGAGAGCGCTGGGCACCATGCCGAGTTCGCGCGCCGCCGCGGCCATGCTGCCCAGGCGGGCAACCGCCTCGATCAGGGCGAGATTGTCGGCCGAGAGGGCACTGCGCGTGCTGGGTGGCTGCATGGGTATGAGGCGCTTGAACGTTCAAACGATTTGAATGATGCCATCAAAAACCTGCGCCCCCGGGGTGTGGGTGTTTGCCCAGAATTCCCCCATGCCGGCACCGCGCCGGCCCCACCCCCGCACCGCGGGATCACCGAGGAACAAAGCCATGATGCAGATCCGCCGCTCCGACGCCCGTGGTTATGCCGACCACGGCTGGCTCAAGAGCTACCACTCGTTTTCGTTCGCCAATTACTTCGATCCGGCCTGGATGGGCTGGGGCAACCTGCGCGTGATCAACGAGGACCGCATCGCCCCGGGCACCGGCTTCGGCACGCACGGCCACCGCGACATGGAGATCATCAGCTACGTGCTGCAGGGCAACCTGGCGCACAAAGACAGCATGGGCAATGTGAAAGGCATTCCGCCCGGCGACGTGCAGCGCATGAGCGCGGGCACCGGTGTGATGCACAGCGAGTTCAACCACGCGCCCAACAGCACCACGCACTTCCTGCAGATCTGGATCGAGCCCAACCAGCGCGGCATCCCGCCGAGCTACGAGCAAAAAGGCTTTGCCGAGGCCGAGAAGCGCGGCCAGCTGCGCCTGGTGGCTTCGCCCGACGGCAGCCAGGGATCGGTGACGATCCATGCCGATGCCGCGATGTACGCCGGCCTGTTCGACGGTGAGGAATCCGCCCACATCGCGCTGGACCCGAAGCGCAAGACCTACGTGCACCTGGTGCGCGGCGAACTGCTGGTCAATGGCGAGCGCCTGTCGGGCGGCGATGCCGCCGTCATGGACGGCGAGGCCAGCCTGAGCCTGAGCGGCGGCAAGGACGCCGAAGTGCTGGTGTTCGACCTCGCCCGCTGATTTGTTTTTTTCATCAACCCTGGAGTAGTCCCCATGAACGCCCTGCAAAACCCCTTCGCCCTGCTGGCGCGCCTGCTGTTGGCCGCGCTGTTCCTGCCCGCGGGCATTTCCAAGATCGGCGGCTTCGCCGGCACGGCCGGCTACATCGGCTCGGTCGGTCTGCCGCTGCCCGAAGTCGGCGCCGCCCTTGCGATCCTGATCGAGGTGATCGCGCCGATCCTGCTGATCATTGGCCTGTTCACGCGCCCGGCTGCACTGGTTCTCGCTGTGTTCACGCTGGTGGCCAGCGTGTTCTTCCACGCCTACTGGTCTGTGCCCGCCGAGCAAGCCTTCATGCAGTCGCTGCTGTTCTGGAAAAACATCGGCGTGGTGGGCGGCCTGCTGGCGATCGCCGCTTTCGGCGCCGGTGCCTTCAGCGTTGACGCCAAGCGCGGCAACTGAATTCCAACCGATCCTTGTCAACGGAGAAATTGATCATGAGCAAAATCGTTGTTGTGTATCACTCGGGCTACGGTCACACCCAGCGCATGGCGCAATCGGTGGCGCAGGGTGCGGGTGCCGAACTCATCGCCATCGACGCCGACGGCAACCTGCCCGCCGGTGGCTGGGAAGCGCTGGACGCGGCCGACGCCATCATCATGGGCTCGCCCACCTACATGGGCACCGTGAGCTGGCAGTTCAAGAAGTTCGCTGACGCGTCCAGCAAGGCCTGGTTTGCGCAGCAGTGGAAAGACAAGGTGTTCGCCGGCTTCACCAACAGCGCCACCATGAACGGCGACAAGCTGTCCACGCTGCACTACCTGTTCACACTGGCCATGCAGCACAGCGGCATCTGGGTCGGTACCGGCCTGATGCCCAGCAACAGCAAGGCCGCTCAGCGCAACGACGTGAACTACGTGGGCTCCTTCAGCGGCGCCATGGCGCAGAGCCCGTCGGATTCCGGCGCCAACGAAATGCTGCCGGGCGACCTGGAAACGGCTCGCCTGTTCGGTGAGCGCGTGGCGGCGGTGACGAAGAAATTCAAGGGCTGAGCACAGGCGTTCTTCATGCGGCGCTAGCATGCGCCCCATGAAGATCATCAGCATCCTCCCCTGGGCAGACTGGCTTGCGCTGGTCTGCTTTTTTTCGCTCTGGGTCGGCTACGCCTGGTTCTCCAAGGCCTGGGCGCGCAAACGCCCCTCGCTGCTGGTCACCACCAACCGCTACCGGCGCTACTGGATGGAGCAGGCCATCGAGCGCGATCCGCGCATGCTCGACGGCCTGATCACGCAGACCCTCTCGAACACGCCCGCCTTCTTCTCGTCGACCTCGATCCTGGTGATCGGTGCGCTGTTTGCGCTGCTGGGCACCACCGACAAGGCCTCCGAGCTGATGAGCGAGATCCCGTTCGCGCAGGCCACCACGCTGCTCGTGTTCGAGTTCAAGATCCTCGTGCTGGTGGCGATCTTCGTCTACTCGTTCTTCCGCTTCTCCTGGTGCATGCGCCAGTACACCTTTGTGGCCCTGGCCATCGGCTCGTTGCCGCCGCCCGCGGACTTTGCCAATGGCAAGTTCGACCGCCGCACCTTTGCCGACCGCGCTGCCGCACTCGTCGGTTCCGCCGCCGAGACCTTCAACGACGGCCTGCGCGCCTACTACTTTTCGTTTGCGTTGCTGGGCTGGTTCGTCTCGCCGCTGGTGATGGTGCTGGCCACCATGGTGGTGGTGGCCATTCTCTACAGCCGGGAGTTCCGCTCCGAGGTATTGCACATCCTGAAAGACTGATCGGGAGCGAGCCGCATCTCTAGAATCGGGCGCATGTTCATTCATTTGCGCCTGCACACCGAGTTCTCCGTCGTCGACGGCACCAACCGCATCGACGACACCGTGGCGCAAGCCGCGGCCGATGGCCAGCCGGCGCTGGCCATCACCGACCTGAACAACCTGTTCGGTGCCGTCAAGTTCTACAAGGCGGCGCGCGACAAGGGCATCAAGCCCATCATCGGCGCCGAGGTGCTGTTGCAAGGCTTCAGTGACGAGACGCCGAACGCCATGCCGGGCGCGCACCAGCAGCCGCTGCCGCGCGTGCTGCTGCTGGTGCAGGACAAGCAGGGTTACCTGAACCTGTGCGAGCTGCTGGCGCGTGCGTGGACGCGCAACGTGGTGCGAGACCAGGCGGTTGTCAAGCGCGAATGGCTCGAAGAACTCAACGCCGGGCTGCTCCTGCTCGCAGGCGCCCAGGCTGGCCCTGTGGGGCAGGCGCTGATGGCGGGCGACACCCAGCGCGCGAGCGACGTGGCGCTGGCGCTGGCCTCTTTGTTCACGCACCGCTTCTACATCGAGCTGCAGCGCGCCGGACGCGCCGACGACGAGCGCCACGTGGTGGCTGCGGTGCAACTCGCCGCGCGGCTGCACCTGCCGGTGGTGGCCACACACCCGGTGCAGTTTCTCGGGCCCGACGATTACGAGGCGCACGAAGCGCGCGTGTGCATTTCCGAAGGCGAGATCCTGGGCAACACGCGTCGCGTGCGTCGCTTCACCCGCGAACAGTGGTTCAAGCCCGCGGCCGACATGGCGGCGCTGTTTGCCGACGTGCCCTCGGCCGTGGCCAACACGCGGGAGATCGCCCGCCGCTGCAACCTCACGCTGGTGCTGGGCAAGCCGCAACTGCCCGATTTCCCCACACCGCTGGTGAACGGCACGCCCATGCCGATGGCCGACTTCTTCCGCCAGTCGTCCTTCGAGGGGTTGGAGGAGCGCCTGCAGCACCTCTACCCCGACCCGGCCGAGCGCGACAAACAGCGCCCGCGCTACGTGGAGCGGCTGGAGTTCGAGATCGGCACCATCCTCAAGATGGGTTTCCCGGGCTACTTCCTGATCGTGGGTGACTTCATCAACTGGGCCAAGAACAACGGCTGCCCGGTGGGCCCGGGCCGCGGCTCGGGCGCGGGCTCGCTGGTGGCCTACGCGCTCAAGATCACCGACCTCGACCCGCTGCAATACAACCTGCTGTTCGAGCGCTTCCTGAACCCGGAGCGGGTGTCCATGCCCGACTTCGACATCGACTTCTGCCAGGGCAACCGCGACCGCGTGATCGAGTACGTGAAGCAGAAGTACGGCAAGAACGCGGTGAGCCAGATCGCCACCTTCGGCACCATGGCCGCGCGCGCGGCCATCCGCGACGTCGGCCGCGTGCTCGACCTGTCCTACGGCTTCTGCGACGGCATCTCCAAGCTGGTGCCCAACAAGCCCGGCATGAGCGTGACGCTGCAATACCCTCCGGTGCCGAAGAAGGAGGGCGACAAGAACAACTACGCGCTCGAGATGGAACCGGTGCTGGCCGAGCGCGTGCAGAAAGAAGAGGACGTCAAGAACCTGATCGAGCTGGCCCAGAAGCTCGAGGGCATGACGCGCAACGTCGGCATGCACGCGGGTGGTGTGCTGATCGCGCCAGGCAAGCTCACCGACTTCTGCCCGTTGTACGCGCAGCCAGGCAGCGAGTCGGCGGTGAGCCAGTACGACAAGGACGACGTCGAGGCCATCGGCCTGGTGAAGTTCGACTTTCTGGGCCTGGCCACACTCACCATCCTGGAGATCGCACGCGAGTTCATCATGAAGCGCCACAAAGGGCGCGAGAACTTCCGCTTCGAGGACGTGCCGCTTGACGACGCCAAGGTCTATGGCCTGTTCTCGCGCGGCCAGACCGAAGCGGTGTTCCAGTTTGAAAGCCGCGGCATGCAGGGCATGTTGCGCGACGCCAAGCCGACGCGGCTGGAAGACCTGATCGCCCTCAACGCGCTGTACCGCCCGGGCCCGATGGACCTGATCCCCAGCTTCGTGGCGCGCAAGCACGGCCGCGAGCCGGTGGAGTACCCGCACCCCGCGGTGGCCGACATGCTCAGCGAGACCTACGGGATCATGGTCTACCAGGAGCAGGTGATGCAGACCGCGCAGATCCTGGGCGGCTACTCGCTCGGCGGCGCCGACCTGCTGCGCCGCGCCATGGGCAAGAAGAAGGCCGAGGAGATGGCCGAGCACCGCGAGAAATTCCGCGCCGGTGCGCTCGCCACCCACGGCATCGATCAGGACAAGGCCGACGAGATCTTCGACCTGATGGAGAAGTTCGCGGGCTACGGCTTCAACAAGTCGCACGCGGCCGCGTACTCGCTGCTGGCCTACCACACGGCCTGGCTCAAGGTGCACTACACGGCGGAGTTCTACTGCGCCAACATGACCGTGGAGATGGACGACACCGACAAGCTCAAGGTGTTGTTCGAAGACGCGCAAAAGATGGGCATGGCCTTCGAGCCGCCCGACGTCAACCGAGGCGGTTACCGCTTCGAGCCGGTGACGGACAAGCTCATCCGCTACGGGCTGGGCGCTGTGAAGGGCACCGGTCAACAGGCCATCGAAGCCATCGTCGCCGCGCGTGAAGGCCGCGGCGAGGGCCCCAACGGACAGGAGAGCGGACCGTTCCGCAGCCTCTTCGATTTCTGCCTGCGCGTGGACCGCACCCGCATCAACAAGCGCACCGTGGAAGCGCTCATCAAGGCCGGCGCTTTCGATAGCCTGCACCTCAACCGCGCCGAGCTGCTGGCCTCGCTGGACATCGCCTTCGAGTACGCGGCGACCACGCAGGCCAACGCGCACCAGGGTGGGCTGTTCGACATGCTGGGCGGTGACGACCACGGCTCCAGCACGCAGGAGCCCGACCTGGTGGCTACCATGCCTTGGGGCGTGAAGGAGAAGCTCACGCACGAAAAGAGCGCCATCGGCTTCTACTTCTCGGGCCACCTGTTCGACGAGGTGGAGCGCGAGGTGCGGCGCTTTGCGCGCACGCGCCTGGTCGACGTGGTGGACAGCCGCGACCCGGTGATCCTGGCCGGTATCGTCACCGACTTCCGTGTCATCAATGGGCAGCGTGGCAAGCTGGCGCTGTTCAAGATCGACGACAAGACTGCGGTGATGGAGACCAGCGCCGATGAGAACCTGATCAACCAGCATCGGCACCTGCTCAAGGACGACGAACTCATCGTGGTGCAGGCGGTGGCGCAGCCCGACCGCTTCTCGGGCGGCCTGCGCCTGAAGCTGCAGCAGGTCTGGGACCTGGGCACCGCGCGATGCCGCTTCGGCAAATACCTGCGCGTGGCGGTGAACGGCCACGCGCCCGCCATCGCGCAACTGGTTCGCGAGTTTCCGCCGAAGCGCGAACAGACCGAGCAGGGCGAACTGGTGCGTGGTTTGCCGGTGCGCCTTGCGCTGCAGCGCTCGGGCGCGCAGTGCGAACTGCAGCTGGATGATCGCGCCCTGTTCTTTCCGAGCGACGCCGCCCTGGCGAGCTGGATGGCGCAGGCGCACGAGCAGCGCGCGGAGATCGTGTTCGATTGACCGTCAGGTTGGTGGCGGTTTAGTATTACGTTCGTTATAACGATCGAGCGCCGCCATGCACACCCTCAAACTCACCCAGATCGGCAACTCCGTGGGCGTGATCCTGCCCAAGGAAGTTCTCGCCAAACTGCAACTGGAAAAGGGCGACGAGGTCTACCTCACCGACTCACCCGACGGCGTTCGCCTGACGGTGCACAACCCCGAGTTCGAAGCGCAGATGAGGGTGGCGCGTGACATCATGAAAAAGCGCCGGGCTGTTTTGCGCGAACTGGCCAAATGAGCCGCTGGATCTGGCTCCAGCCCGAAGTCCTGTTGGCGATCCACGAAGCGCAATTGGCCGAGCACGGCGGGGCAGTTGGTGTGCGGGATATGGGCTTGTTCGAGTCCGCGGTGGCTCGACCGCAGCACCTTGATGCTTACCGCATGCCGGACGGCGCTGCGCCTGACATGGCTGCTTTGGCTGCCGTTTATGGCTACGGCTTGTCGCGCAACCACCCTTTCATCGACGGCAACAAGCGCACGGGCTTCGTGGCAACGGAACTGTTCCTCGCGCTCAACGGCTGCGAGCTCGTTGCTGATGATGCCGCCTGCATCCTGACCATGCTGGCAGTCGCTGCTGGCGAGCTGAGCGAGGCCGGCTTCGCGAACTGGCTGCGGGCTCACATCGCCCGCACCGCCTGATCAGTCCAGCGGCCGCAGGCCGATCAGCATCGACGACGGCACGCGACCGTCCACGTCGCGCGGCAGCGTGCCTGTGCGGTCGATGGCGCGCAGCACGGCTTCGTCCCACGCGGCGTTGCCGCTGCTCTTGACGAGCTTGCGCCCGGTGATGGTGCCGTCGGGGGCGACGCGTACCTCGACCTCGGCGCGCGGGTTGCCGGGTGCGAGTTCGGTGAACACCACGTTGGGCTTGATGCGCGCCACCACCTTGCCGGCGTAGCTGGCCGACGGCCCGCTGGATTGCTGCGCCGTGCCGGTGCTTTGCGGGCTGCCACTGGCGCCGGCCTGGCCCATCATGCGGGCCAGTTGCTCCTTGCGCAGTTGCTCCTGCAGCTGGGCCTGGCGGCGTTCCTCGGCGGCCTTCTTCTCGGCTTCGCGCTTCTGTTCGGCCAGCTTTTGCTGTCGCTCACGCTCGGCCTGGGCTTTCTTCTCGGCGGCGGCTTTCTCGGCGGCGGCCCTTTTCTCGGCGGCTTCGCGCTCGCGCTGTTCGGCGAGGCGGCGTTGTCGCTCGCGTTCGCGTTCCCGCTCTCGCGCTTCGGCCTCGGCACGTGCCTTGGCCTGCTGGGTGGCGATATCGGGCTGCGCGGGGGCGGGCGCTGGCGCCGGTGGCGGTGGTGAGGGTGCTGGCGTGGGGGCGGGTGGCGGAGCGGGAGCCGGCGGGGGTGGCGGGGGTGGCGGGGGCTCCACCGCGCGCGGCGCCGCTTGCTGCGGCAGGCGCGACCACAGTTCGGCCTCCACCGCAGGCGTATCGGCGTCGTGGCGCCACGAGACGCCCCAGGTCAGCGCGGCAATCAGCAACACATGCACGCCCGCGGCCTTGCCCAGCGGGCCACCCCAGCGCGCCGGTGGCGGCGGGGCGAACTCGATGCGGCGGTCGGCGTTGGGCGTCATGGGCTCAGCGGGTGGTCTGCACCGACAGGCCCACGCGTTGCACGCCCGCCTTCTGCAGCGTGTCCATCACGCGCACCACAGACTCGTACTTCACCGTCTTGTCGGCGCTGATGATCACCGGCACGCTGGCAGGGTCGGTGCCCTCGGCACCTTGCAGCTCGCGCACGCGCAAGGCCAGCAGGTTGATGGGTACCGGAACGCCCTCGCCGCTGGCGGCTCGGCCCGCCACCACGCGCAGCTGCTCGTCCTTGTCGAGCAGCACCTGCACGAAACGGTCGGGCTGGCGCGCCGCCTGACCCACGCTGGGCAGCGCGATCTGACTCGGCGTGATCAGCGGGGCCGTGACCATGAAGATGATCAACAGCACCAGCATCACATCGATGAACGGGACCATGTTGATCTCGTTGATCGTGCGGCGGCCGCGGCCGCGAGAGGCGAGTTTGGCCATGGGGTTGCCCGCGTCGCTCAGTAGGTGGAGGCGCTGCCGGTCGCGCTGGCCGGCTGGGCCCCGAGGTTGCGCTGCAAGATGTTGGAGAACTCTTCCATGAAGGTCTCCAGGCCGTTGGCCACGCGGTCGATGTCGTGCGCGAAGCGGTTGTAGGCGACGACCGCCGGAATCGCCGCGAACAGGCCGATGGCAGTGGCCACCAGGGCCTCGGCAATGCCGGGCGCCACTGTGGCCAGCGTGACTTGTGCCAGCGATGCCAGGCCGGTGAAGGCGTGCATGATGCCCCACACGGTGCCGAACAGGCCGACGTACGGGGCCACCGAGCCCACCGTCCCCAGGAAGGAGAGGTTGGATTCCAGCACGTCGAGCTCGCGCTGGAAGCTCGCCCTCATGGCGCGGCGCGCGCCGTCGAGCAGCGCACCGCTGTCGCTGATGCGGCGCTCGCGCAGCTTGTGGTACTCGCGCATGCCGCTGGCGAAGATGCGCTCCATGGGCCCGCCCTGGCGGGCGTTCTGGGTGGCCGCGGCGTAAAGCTCGTTGAGGTTGGTGCCGGACCAGAACTCGCGCTCGAAGTCGTCGTTCTTGCCTTTGACGCGCTTGAGCGTGCCGAGCTTGCGGAAGATGGCGGCCCAGCTCAGCAGTGACATCAGCACCAGCAGCAGCACCACGGCCTGGACCACCCAGCTCGCGTTGAGCATGAGCTGGACGATGGAGAGTTCGGGAGTCATGGGGTCAGGGATACCAGAAAGGGACAAAAGGTTTCGCGGCGGGCGGCGGTGCTCAGGCCAAGCCCAGGGCGTGCTGCAGCGCGGGGGGCATTCGGCGCGGCGCCAGGGTGACGGCGTCGACCCAGCCGATCCGGATGCTGCCTTCGCACAGCAGTTCGCCCTGCGGGGCGTCGCGGCGCGCGGTCTGCGCGATTGTCAGCGAGGCGCGGCCCGCTTCCGTCACCTGCGCGGTAACCAGAAGCAAATCATCGAGCCGCGCCGGGCGGTGGTAGCGCACGTCGGTGGCGCTGACCACGAACAGGCCGCCCGCGGTCTCGCGCAGGCGCTGCTGCTCCACGCCGCGCGCGCGCAGCCATTCGGTGCGCGCGCGCTCGAAGAACTTGAGGTAGTTGGCGTAGAACACGATGCCGCCGGCATCGGTGTCTTCCCAGTAGACGCGCACGCGCCACTCGAAGGGTGGGCCGGCGCTCACAGGGCCGCCTCCAGCCGCGCGACCGCCTCCTGGAGTTGCTCCAGCGAGCTCGCGGTGGAAAAGCGCAGGTAGCGGCCCGGCTCGGCATGCGAGAAATCGCGCCCCGGCGTGGCGGCGATCTGGCAGCGCTGCAACAGCTCAAAGGCGAAGCGCCAGCTCTGCGCGTCTTCGGGGCGCTGCCCGCCTGGGGCGATGCCCCAGCGCGTGGCGGCGTCGGTGATGTCGGCCCACGCGTAGAAAGCGCCATCGGGCATCACCGGCACGGTCAGGCCCAGGCGGTTCAGCGCGGGAATGAAGAAATCGCGTCGCGCCTGGAAGTCGGCGCGGCGGCGTTCGTACACATGCAGGCTGTCGGGCTCGAAGCAGGCCAGCGCCGCATGCTGGGCGATGGTGCTCGGGCAGATGAAGAGGTTCTGCGCCAGTCGCTCCACGGGCTCGACCAACGACGGCGGCAGCACCAGCCAGCCCAGGCGCCAGCCCGTCATGTTGAAGTACTTGCTGAAGCTGTTGACGCTGATCACCGACTCGCCCAGGCCATCAGGCAGCGAGAGCGCGCTCTGGCCGAAGGCGGTGTCGTAGCTCAGGCCGAGGTAGATCTCGTCGATGAGGGTGATGCCGTCGCGCGCGCGCACCTCGCTGGCGATGCGCTGCAACTCGTCGCGCGGGATGGAGGTGCCGGTGGGGTTGGAGGGCGAGGCCAGCAGCACACCGCGCGTGCGTTCACCCCAGTGCGTGCGGACCTGCGTGGCGCTGAGCTGGAAGCGCTGGGCCGGCCCACAGGGCACCATCACCGCGCGCCCCTCGGCCGCCTGCACGAACTGGCGGTTGCAGGGGTAGCACGGGTCGGGCATCAGGATTTCATCGCCGCTGTCGATGAGCGCCAGGCAGGCCAGTTGCAGTGCGGCCGATGCGCCGGCCGTGACCACGATGCGCGTCGGGTCGATCTGCATGCCCCAGCGGGTCTGGTACCAACCGGCAATCGCTTCTCGCAGCGCCATCAGGCCCAGCGCATGGGTGTATTGGCTGCGCCCGTCGCGGATGGCGCGCTCGGCAGCCTGTTGCACCAGTGGCGGCGCGGTGAAGTCGGGCTCGCCGATGTTGAGCGCGATCATCGGGCGCGAGGCGGTGGCGGCCTCGCGCGCAGCGGCCTTGGCCACCTCCATCACGTAGAACGGATCGACGCGCCGTGCGCGCGCGGCGAGCTTCATTTGCGCGCGCCGCCGCGCGGCGAAGCCGCCACCTCGGCTGGGCGCAGTTGCGCTGCCAACGGGTGCAGCACGCCATTGACGAACTTGTGGCCATCGGTGCCGCCGAAGGATTTGGCCAGCTCGATGCACTCGTTGAGCACCACCCGCCAAGGCACGTCGAGGCAATGCTGGAACTCGTAGCAACCGATCCACAGCACACCGTGTTCGATGGGCGAGAGCTCGATCAGCGGGCGGTCCAGGCGAGGTGCAATGAGCGCATCGAGCTCGCCAGATTGCGCCACGCAGCCGCGCACCAGGGCGTCGAAGTGCAGGCTGTCGCACTTGTGAAAGCCCGAGAGGTCGCGCGTGAAGGCGTCGATGTCGTCCACCGGATTGCGGCCCACCAGGTGCTGGTACAGCGCCTGCAGCGCGAACTCGCGCGCGCGGGTGCGGGCCGATTTGTCGGCGGCCTTGCGGGGGCTGGTGTTGTCCGTGCTCGTTGCCATGCTCAACCGATCTGCTCCAGCACCAGAGCCATTTCCACGGCCACGCGCGCGGCGTCGCGGCCCTTGTCGATCTGGCGCGCCAGGGCCTGCGCTTCGTTTTCGGTGGTGAGGATGGCGTTGGCGACCGGGATCTGGTGGTCCAGCGCGACGCGCGTGACGCCGGCGCCCGATTCGTTGGCCACGAGCTCGAAGTGGTAGGTCTCGCCGCGGATGATGCAGCCCAACGCGATCAGCGCGTCGTACTCCTCGCGTTCGGCCATGGCCTGCAGGGCCACCGGCACCTCCAGCGCGCCCGGCACCTTCACGTGGGCGATGTGCTTCTCCTGCACGCCCATCGCCAGCAATTCGGCGTAGCAGGCCTGGAAGAGGGCGTCCGTGATGGCCTCGTTGAAGCGAGCCTGAACGATGCCGATGTGCAGGCGTTTGCCGTCGAGCGCGCCTGCGGATCCTTTGTCTGCACCAAACATGGTGTGTTCCGTTTCCCTGGGTTTCAGTTCTGGCGGCCGATGAAGCCGGTGATTTCGAGTCCGTAGCCTTGCATGCTGGGCATGCGGCGAGGGTTGCCCATGAGTTCCATGCGGGCCACGCCGCACTCGCGCAGGATCTGCGCGCCCACACCGTATGTGCGCAGGTCCATGCGGCCGCGCTCGGGCGCTTGCGCGGAACGTGCCGTGCCTTCGAACTGCGCGAGCAGTTGTTCGGCCGATTCGCCGCAGTTGAGCAGCACGGCCACGCCGCGGCCGCGCTCGCTGATGAACCGCAGGCTTTGCTCCAGGCTCCAGCTGTGCATGGAGCGGCCGACTTCCAGCGCGTCCAGCACCGACAGCGGCTCGTGCACACGCACCGGCACCGCATCATCGGCGGTCCATTGGCCCTTCACCAGCGCCAGGTGCAGCGCGCCACTGGGTTGGTCGCGGAACGCGTGCGCAGTGAATCCGCCGAAGGCGGTGTTGAGCGGGCGCGAGCCGATTTTCTGCACCAGGCTCTCGGTGCGGCTGCGGTATTCGATCAGGTCGGCGATAGTGCCGATCTTGATGCCGTGCTCGGCGGCAAAAACCTGCAGATCGGGCAGGCGCGCCATGGTGCCGTCGTCTTTCATGATCTCGCAGATCACCGCGGCGGGCGTGCAGCCGGCCATGGCGGCGAGGTCACAGCCGGCTTCGGTGTGGCCGGCGCGCATGAGCACGCCGCCTTCCACCGCTTGCAGCGGGAAAATGTGACCGGGCTGCACCAGATCGCTGGCCTTGGCGTTGGGCGCCACCGCGGCCTGCACGGTGCGCGCGCGATCGGCGGCCGAGATCCCGGTGGTCACGCCCTCGGCGGCCTCGATGGACACCGTGAACGCCGTGCCCATCTTGGTGCCGTTGCGCGGCACCATGGGCGGCAGGTTCAGGCGCTCGCAGCGCTCACGCGTGAGCGTGAGGCAGATAAGCCCGCGGCCGTAACGGGCCATGAAGTTGATGGCCTCGGGCGTGACGTGGTCGGCCGCGAGCACGAGGTCGCCCTCGTTCTCGCGGTCCTCTTCGTCAACGAGGATGACCATGCGCCCGGCGCGCATGTCGGCCACGATGGCATCGACCGGGGAGATGGCCACCGGTGCCAGGGGTTCGGGCGCGTTCATGCGGGTTCCTTGGTCTTCAGGGGCGTCGCCGAGAGCATGCGCTCCACGTAGCGCGCCACGGTGTCGATTTCGAGGTTGACGGTGCTGCCGGCGGCGAGGTCGCCGAGCGTGGTGTTCTGCACCGTGTGGGGGATGAGGTTGATGCTGCACTCGCAGCCGTCGGGCCGGTCGTTCACGCGGTTGACGGTCAGGCTCACGCCGTTGACCGTGATGGAGCCTTTGTAGGCGAGGTATTTGCCGAGTTCGGCCGGGGCCAGGACGCGCAGTTCCCAGCTCTCGCCGACCATCGCGAAGTGGCTCACCGTGCCGATACCGTCCACATGGCCGGAGACGATGTGGCCGCCCAGGCGGTCATGGGCGCGCAAGGCCTTCTCCAGGTTGACCCGGCGGCCAAGCTCGTCCAGGCCCGTGGTACGGGCCAGCGATTCGGCCGAAATGTCGATGGTGAAGCGCCTGGCAGGCAGATCGAGGGTGGTGACGGTCATGCAGGCGCCGTTGAGCGCAATGCTGTCACCCAGGCCGACGTCGTCGAGATAGCCCAGCGGTGCCTCGATGGCGAGGCGCCGTCCGTGCTGCAAAGAACTTCCCAGCGCATGGGAGTCGGCGATACGCCCCACGCCGGTGATGATGCCGGTGAACATTCCGGCATTTTCGCAGGGTTTTGATCCCCCGCCCGAGAAGGGGTGAGCGCGGGGTCAGCCGCCCTTGAAGCAGTCGGCCAGGCGCGCGCCAGGGGTGGCGTTCACCAGGGTGCGTGCGCCGGTGTGGGTGAGCTCGAGATCACCGCAGCGGTCGTTGGCCATGGTGCCGACGCGAACGGCGCGCAGCGTGTATGCGTGGGCGATCGTGGCAGCGCCGACCGGCTGGCCGTTTTCGGTAAGAACAATGAAATAGGCTGCGTCGAGGGGGTTGCCTCGGGGGCTCACGCTCATTTCCTGCGGAAGCTGCGCCCCCACGTGTGTGTCGGCATTGCTGTAGCGGCGGCGCAAGAACTGGCTGGCCTCCTCCAGGGCCCGCTGCGCTTCGGCCCGGCGGCCGGCGCGAAGGTGTTCGGCGTAGTTGGGGTAGGCGACAACGGCCAGGATGGCCACGATCGCGCAGACGATCATGACCTCGATCAGGGTGAAGCCACCCGGGCGGGTCGGCATGGGATGTTGTTTCGTCCTCATTGTGGCGGGCGGCTCAGCTGGTACTGCTGGCGGCTCCAGGGGCGTGATCTACCAAGCGGATCGTCTGGGTTCGACTTGTCCGCATCGCTGCCAGCGTCCACAGGCTCACGGGTCGTGCCCGTGATGATGAGGCGCAGGTCTCGGTCGTTCGGCGTGATGGCGGACGACTCGCCCCGGAGGCCGGCGTTCAGCAGGCTCATTAAGTCGCGTGAGATCGAATTGTCCGCGTTCCTGAACGTGACGCCGATATTGGTGTTGAAGCCGCCGGACGGCAAATAGGCCATTGACACGGGTTCGAGGCGACCATCGTCATCAATGTCGAACGCGGGCCTGCCTGCACCGTCCAGCGCGCGAAGCACATAGAGGTAGTTGGCAGGGCGGATGGCACTGCAGCTTTCCGAGCGGCGTCCCGCCGGCTGGATGACCGTGGTGTTGATGAGGACCGAGTTGGACACGTTGCGGATCTGGTCAATGGCGCGCTCGCCACGGTGTGCATGCCCTAGTGCCAACCGCCAGCCGCGGTGCTGAGCCCAGTCGATGGTGCGGCTTGTTGTGGCGGAATAGGTTCGCCCGTCTTCGGTGGTCTGCACAAGGCTTTCGACGCCCTGGACCAGCAGTTGCGTGTTCTGGATCGGAGCGAAACCGGTGGCGTCGGGCTCGCCGCGCGGCGTCGGATCCCAGATGCCGTAGACGCTTTCATTGGTGGCCAGATCGCCCAGGTCGGTCTCATCCAGCGCCATGCCGGTGGCAACCACCACCATGGTGCCCCCACGTGGGTGCGGCTGCAGCGCAGGTGCTCCGAAGATGGGTCGGTTGGCGGCGGTTATGAACAGCGGCTGGTTGTACGACACGCGCCAGTCCGACGGGGCGCCGCGCAGATCGAAGCGCCATAGCTGCCCGTTGGCGTCGCCCGCAAAGGCCGCAACGATCCGCTGGTCCCGGTCGCGCAGCAGCGTTACTCCGCCCAGGCCTCGCCCGGCCGGGTGGTTGAGCGGCAGCGCGATGCTGCGGATCACGGCGCCTGTGGTGGGGTCGAGCACCACCAGCCCGTGCCGGCTCCCATCGCCATGCCCGTTGTGGTGACCGGTGGTTGTGATCAGGACCCACCTGCCGCCCACCGTTTGTCCGCTGCGCATCGGATTCGTGAGATGCCCCAGCGCGACGTTCGCGTTGTTGACCGTGTCGGGGCCCACTTCCCACAGCACGTCGGACGCCTGAATGGTCCTCGGCTGAGTGCCGTTGACTGGAATTCGAAGGCCATAGATGAGCCGTTCACCGCGCCCCCCTGTACCGGTGACGATCTGTTGCCATTGCCCACCCGAGAACACCTCGTTCAGGGACAGCGGCCCATCGAGCACGTAGGCGAATTCTGCGGTGGGGTCGGCGTTGCCGATGAGCCGCGGCATGACGCGCCGTGGCAGATATACGGCCTGCTCGCGGCCGTTGGCGGCTTCGAGCTGATGGACCATGCCCGCGTTGGTGGCCACGATCAGTGACTTTGGCGCAGCCCGCAGCCGGTCTCGGTACGCGCCGTAGCTGGATCGTCCTTCGATGTTGCCGATCAAGTCGTACGCCATCGCCTCATCTGCACCGACGAACAGCGGGGTGCTGTTGACGATCGCTCCCATCGGGTTGAGCCGCAGACGCAGCATGGCGCCCCGGGCATTGCGCACCGGGTCCATCCCGCGGATGTAGTCGATGAAGGAGCTGCCCGACGGTATGAGGGCCTGCGAGTCGCGTTGCCGCAGCGCGGCCTGTGTCTCGGTGGGCATCGACTCGATGGTTCCGCTGAAGTCGAACGCGGTCTGGTTGGCGCGCAGGCTGAACACGCGTCGTTGGTTGTGCGCAGGTGACCACCGGCCGTGAACTGCGCGTGGCGCTGGAGCGCGCCAGACGCAGGTCGGCAACGAAAGTGTCGACAGCCGACTGCTGCCGCCAGCGGGCGAGCGTCGAGCCGAACGACGGTATGCCGACCCCGAGCAACACCGCCAGCACCGCAATGGCGACCAGCAGTTCGATCAGCGTGACGCCCTTCACGTCAGAAGAGCGTTCGCACGGGTGTGTGTGTTGCGGCGGCATAACCCGCAATGATTTGCGGGCGCCACAGGGCGCCCGCTGCCCGTGCGATCGGCGGCGCTATTGAAAAAATGAGCGCTTTAGAACTACTGTTCAGGCAGTAGTTTGTATTTAAGAGCTAATTGTTGGGCGTCGTCTGTAGAAATGCGTCCCGCCCGATAACGCGTGCCTGCACACGCAAATCGTCGCCGATCGGGTCCACGCGGTGCCAGCGCAGCGCTATGCCGTCCGCGAGCCTCTCGAGGGGTCCGAATGGCGCCATGCCCGCCCCAGAGCCCAGCAGGGCCGGCGCGAGGTAGATCAGCAGCTCGTCGACACGGCCTTCGCGCAACAGGGAGGCGTTGAGTTTCGCGCCAGCCTCCACGTGGACTTCATTGACCTCGCGCAACGCGAGGTCGGTCAGCACGGCACCCAGGTCCACCTTGCCATGGGCGCCTGGCAGGGCGATGACTTGTGCGCCGCGCGATTGCAGCGCGTGCGCTGTCGATTCGGCCGCGCCAGCGTGATACAGCCAGATGTCGCGGTGGCCTGGCGCAGCGGGCTTGTCGAACAGCCGGGCGCTCGGGGGTGTCTCCAGCCGGCTGTCCACCACCACCAGATGCGGCTGGCGTTGCAGACCCTCGATGCGCGCGTCCAGGCGCGGATCGTCCTCGCGAACCGTCCCGATACCGGTGAGCACGGCGCAGGCCCGCGCGCGCCAGTGGTGGCCATCGGTGCGCGCTGCCTCCCCCGTGATCCATTGGCTCTGGCCGTTCGGCAATGCCGTGATGCCATCGAGGGATGCCGCGATTTTCATGCGCACCCACGGGCGCCCGCGCAGCATGCGGCTGAAGAAGCCGATATTGAGTTCGCGCGATGCACGGCCAAGCGGATCGTCCTGCGCCAACAGGTCCACGCGCACACCGGCCGCGCGCAGCCGCGCGATGCCCTGGCCGGCGACCTTGGGGTTGGGGTCGGTGGTGGCCACCACCACGCGCGCCACGCCAGCCGCGACCAGTGCGTCGCAGCAAGGCGGGGTCCGCCCGTGGTGCGAGCACGGCTCAAGCGTAACGTGAGCGGTGGCACCGGCGGTGCTGTGACCCTGCGCGCGCGCGTCCCTCAAGGCCATCACTTCGGCGTGCGGGCCACCAGCCTGTTGGGTGTGGCCCTGTCCGATCACAAGCCCATCGGCATTGACCAGCACGCAGCCCACGCGCGGATTGGGGTTGCTCAGCGTCAGCGCCCTTTGCGCCAGCGCCAGGGCCTGCTGCATCAGGACCGGTTCATCCATGGCGCCATCAGCGCTTGACCTCGTCGACCAGCGCGCGGAACTCGTCGATGTCTTCGAAGCTGCGGTAGACGCTGGCAAAGCGCACGTAGGCCACCTTGTCGAGCTTCTTGAGTTCACGCATCACCATCTCGCCGATGCGGTTGGCGGGCACCTCGCGTGCGCCCAGGTTGAGCAGCTTTTCCTCGATGCGCTCGATGGCCGCGTCGACCTGTTCGGTGCTCACCGGGCGCTTGCGCAGGGCCAGCGCGAACGAGGCGCGCAGCTTGCCCGGCACGAAGTCGACCCGGCGGCCGTCCTTCTTGACCACCGCTGGAAAGCTCACCTCCGGGCGCTCGTAGGTGGTGAAGCGCTTGTCGCAGTGCCCGCAGCGGCGGCGGCGGCGGATGAAGTCCGCCTCCTCGGAGACGCGGGTCTCGACGACCTGCGTTTCCAGGTGACCGCAGAACGGGCACTTCATGTGCGCCTTACTTGTAGACCGGGAAGCGGGCCGTGAGCGCGTTGACTTTCGCGCGCACCGCGGCGATGTTGGCTTCGTCGCGTGGGTTGTCGAGCACGTCGGCGATCAGGTTGGCCGTCAGTCGGGCTTCTTCGTCCTTGAAGCCGCGCGTGGTCATGGCGGGTGTGCCGATGCGCACACCGCTGGTCACCATCGGCTTCTCGGGGTCGTTGGGGATGGCGTTCTTGTTGATCGTCATGTGGGCGCTGCCCAGCACCGCCTCGGCTTCCTTGCCGGTGATGCCCTTGGCCCGCAGGTCCACCAGCATGACGTGGCTCTCGGTGCGCCCGCTCACGATGCGCAAGCCGCGCTGCGTGAGCGTCTCGGCCACGATCTGCGCGTTCTTCACCACCTGTTGCTGGTAGCTCTTGAATTCGGGCGCGAGCGCTTCCTTGAAGGCCACGGCCTTGGCCGCAATCACGTGCATCAGCGGGCCACCCTGCAGCCCGGGGAAGATGGCGCTGTTGATGGCCTTCTCGTGTGCGGCTTTCATGAGAATGATGCCGCCGCGCGGGCCACGCAGGCTCTTGTGGGTGGTGGAGGTCACCACATCGGCGTGCGGCACGGGGTTGGGGTACACGCCCGCGGCGATCAGGCCCGCGTAGTGCGCCATGTCGACCATGAAGATGGCGCCGACGTCCCTGGCAACCTTGGCAAAGCGTGCAAAGTCGATGCGCAGGCTGTAGGCCGATGCGCCGGCGATGATCAGGCGCGGCTTGGTCTCGTGGGCCTTGCGCTCCATGGCGTCGTAGTCGATCTCTTCTTTCTCGTTCAGGCCGTACGAGACGACGTTGAACCACTTGCCCGACATGTTCAGCGGCATGCCGTGCGTGAGGTGGCCACCCTCGGCCAGGCTCATGCCCATGATGGTGTCGCCGGGCTTGAGAAAAGCCAGAAAGACCGCTTCGTTGGCCGAGGCGCCGCAATGCGGCTGCACGTTCGCGGCGTCGGCGCCGAAGAGCTGCTTGATGCGGTCGATGGCGAGCTGCTCGGCCACGTCCACGTGCTCGCAGCCGCCGTAGTAGCGCTTGCCCGGGTAGCCCTCGGCGTACTTGTTGGTGAGCTGCGTGCCCTGAGCGGCCATGACGGCCGGGCTCGCGTAGTTCTCGCTCGCGATGAGCTCGATGTGGTGTTCCTGGCGCGCGTTTTCGGCCTGGATGGCGGCAAACAGCTCGGGGTCGGTCTGTTCGATGAGGATGCGGCGGTCGTACATGGCAGTCCTGTGTGAGGTGGAACCTTGCGCAAAGACAAGGGCTGCCCAGGCGAACGGCGGAACGCCCGGCCTTGCGGCGCGGGCGGCACGCTTCCCAGTGGTTGTCCCGTTGGCAGCGGCACAGGGCCGATGCGGGTGTCCACGTCAGCGGCCGACCCACATGCGCGGGTGGTCGCCTATCGCCAGTCGCGTACCGGCCGCTAGTTTAGCCGAGCGCGGGGTGGCGGCTGGCTCAGGAGGGCATCGCGGTGGGCGGCGTGGGCCGCACCTCGGCCTCCACCTCCACCGCGGGAGACGGGCTGTTGACCGGGATGGCGCGCGCCGGTGGTGGCGCGGGCTCGTAGCGTTGCATCGGCTTGCCGAGGGCCACGCTCTTGATGCGCAGGTGCTCGGCCATCACCCGGTTGATGTACCAGCTGCCGTCGGTGCTGACAGCGCCCACGTAGAGGCGCAGGCCGCCCTCCACGGAGCCGGCGCGCTTGACCGCATCTTCGAGCACCTTGGCACCCACCCGCAGGTTGGACAGCGGGTCGAAGGCCGCCAGTTCGCCACCGAAGTCCTCGTACTTGTCGGTGTGCACGCGCGTGAGGACCTGCATCAGGCCCTGGGCACCCACGGGGCTCTGGGCAAAGGGGTTGAAGCGCGACTCGATGGCCATCACGGCCAGCAGCAGGGTGGGGTCGATGCGAATGCGCTCGCCGATGGCATAGGCCTCGGTCACCAGCGCGGCCAGCGGCTCCGGCGCCACGCGGTACTTGCGACTGAGCCAGGTGGTTACCTTGGCCTGCTGCTCGGTCAGGTCGCGCAGGCTGGCCACGGTGACGCGCTCGATCGCGGTCGGCTCGACGTCGACCTCGCGCTCGACGATCTGCTGCGCCTCCTGGCGCTGCAGCAGCCAGCTCAGCAGTCGCTCCTCGGCGTTGGCGCGCAGGTCGGCACGCATGCCGAAGACGAGCAGGGTGACGGCGGCCACCATGCCGAGCAGGGCCAGGCCGTTCTGCGTGGTGTGGATGAAGCCCCGGTACACATCGCTGCCGACGTGTTTCAGGGACGATGCCAGGGCACTGGGCGTGCTCTTCTGCGGCGTCGGCGAGTTGGTCCTCATGGATCGCTCCTTGCTGGTCGGCGTGGCCGCTGTGTGCGGCAGGCGCCGGTCGTTGGGGTCGCCATCGACGCGCCTCGTGGGAAGCGGCGCCGAGTTAGCCCTTGCGGGCAGCGTTGGGGTTTACCCTCGCGTGGGCAAAAGTCGGCGGATGGTAGGGGGGTGCTAATAACAAGTCAATGTTTTGAACTTTGATTAAAAGAATAATTAGTGATATGGCGTGGCGTGGCCGTGTGCGGTTTCGCATGCTTTTCGCGGCGCCCCCAATGGCGGCGCGGGCTTGCGCAGCATGACGGCTTGATGACCACTCGTCGGTTGATCCCTGCCTTTCACGCTTCGAAACGCGTTTTTGGTCCTCCGGAATGACCCGCAGGGGTGCGATTGAAAAGTTCCATGACGCGCCGACGACCGCCTCTTGTGGGTCATGGATCGACGGCGTAGCCTTTGCCCGTCGGTTGTGATGACCGGCATCAGCCGACAGCGCGGTGATCCGCAAGTCGGCCCCCAACGGGAGCAATCTCTTGCTTCCAGGCTGGCGGGACAATTCCCTCCCACCGCCAAAACCGACGGCAAGTGCCTTGTTGCCCGCCGTCTACCCCGGCAGGTTCGCCCTGCCGGGGTTTCTTTTTTGCGGGGCGTACATCGGCCGGTGGCCGCCTTGGGCCACACTGGAGGGCATGCTCGAACCGCTTGGCACCCTGACGCGCAGCGCACCCGGCAGGCGCTGGATGCGCCGCCTGGGGTGGGGGTTGCTGACACTCATTCTGATATGGGCCCTGATGTGGCTGGCCTTGCCGCCCTTGCTCAAATGGCAATTGCAGAAACAGGGCAGTGCGGTGCTGGGGCGAACCGTCACGCTGGAGCGTGTGGAGGTGCGGCCCTGGACGCTGCGCTTCGCCGTTGAGGGCTTGCGGGTGGCCAGTGCGACGGGTGACACAACCCAGTTCTCGCTGCAGCGTCTGTTCGTCGACCTGGAGTTGCAGTCGCTGTTGCGTCTGGCGCCGGTGGTGGATGCGCTTCGCCTTGAGGCGCCGCGTCTGAGCCTGCGCCACCAGGGAGGCGGTCGCCTCGACATCGACGATATCGTGCAGCGCCTGACGCCACCACCGTCGGACGAGCCGTCCAAGCCCGCGCGCTTCGCGCTCTTCAATATCGAGCTGGTGGACGGTGCGGTTGACCTGGTCGATGAGGCCGTGGGAGCCACCCACCGCCTCGAAGGGCTGCACGTGGCGGTGCCGTTCCTGAGCAACCTGGGTTCGCGGCGCGAGGTGCAGACCGAACCGCGCCTGGCCTTCACCCTGAACGGCAGCGCCTTCGACACGCGCGCGACCACCACGCCCTTCGCCCAGGATCGCCAGACCCACGCACGCCTGCAGGTGCCCGACCTCGATGTGAATCCCTACCTGGTCTATTGGCCGAAGTCCATGCCCCTGCGGCTCGACGCCGCGCGGCTGCACCTGGACCTCACGTTCGATTTCGAGCAGCACGCCCAGCCCGCGCTGGCAATCTCGGGCGAGCTGGGTGTGTCGGGCGTGCGCGCCAGTGAAGGTGGCCAGCCGCTGGCGGCCTGGGATCGACTCGACGTCACGCTGCGTCGCCTGGAGCCCTTGCGGCAGCGGGTCGAGATCGAACGCGTGCTCCTGCGCGGACCGCAACTGGACGTGTCGCGCGACGTCCAGGGCACCATCAACCTGCTGCGGCTGCAGCCCACCTCAGCCGCCCCTGGAACAGCGGCGTCCGGCGCTGCGCCGGCCAGCGCCGCGCCCTGGCAGGTGATGGTCAGGGAGATGACGCTGGCGGACGGCACGGTGCGCTGGCGCGATGCGGCTGTGCAGCCCATCGCTGAACTGGCGCTGAACGGTCTGCGGGTGAGCGCCACAGGCATCGCCTGGCCGGTCACCCAGCCCGTGCCGATCGAGCTCGATGGCCAGCTCGGCACCAGCGCGCTGCGCGTGCGCGCCAGCGCCACCGACCGTGAGGCGCAGGCCAGCGTGAGCCTGGGCGAGTTGCCGTTGTCGGTGGCCGCGCCTTACATGGCCCAGCATCTGGTGCCACCACTCGACGGCAACCTGCAGGGAGAGCTGACGCTCGACTGGCGCGCGGCGGCGGGTGCCCAACCCGGCGTGCTGCGCATCGAGGCCACGAAGGCACGCCTGGCGGCGCTGCGGCTGGGAGCGCCCCGTGCGCCGCTGGCGCGGTTGCAACATCTGGACGTCACCGGCGCGCAGGTCGACCTGCTCGGTCGACAGGTGAACGTGGCCCGCATCGAGCTGCTCGCGCCCGATATCGCGGTGTCGCGGGGCGCCGATGGCCGCTGGATGTTCGAGGATTGGCTTCGCCGTGCCGGGGCATCGGCCGCGCCAGCCGCCACTGTGCCGGGCGACGCGAGCAACACCGCCTGGGGCCTGGTGCTGGCGGACGTGCAACTGGAGGAGGGGCGTGCGCGCTTCACCGACGAGACGACCCCGCAGCCCGTGGCGTTGACCGTGCAAGGCCTGGCTGTTCGCGTGCAGAACCTGCAGCCGTTGGCCGAGCGCGCGCCAGAGGCACCGCTGCAGTTGCGCTTGCGCGTTGCTGCAGCGGCGGCGGGCACGACGCCGTCGGTTGCGCGGGAGGCCGGTCGCGTCGCGCTCGATGGGCGCCTGCAACTGCCCGGGCGCGGCGTGGGGGCGGGCCTGCGTGGCCGCTTGCAAGTGGAGCGTTTGCCCTTGGACGCCCTGGTGCCATACGCCGCGCAGCGGCTCAACCTGGAGTTGCTGCGCGCCGACGCCAGCGTGCGCGGGGATGTGGCGTTCAGTCTTGCCGAGGCCGGGGCTACCGTCGAACTCACCGTTGACGCAGCGCTGGAGGATCTGCGCGCCCATTCGCTGGAACCAAGCGAGGAGTTGCTGACCTGGAGCAGCCTGCAACTGCGCGGCCTGCGGGTGCGCAGTGCACCCGGCCAGGCCGCCTCGGTGCAGGTGGCCGAGACGGTGCTCAGCGACTACTTTGCGCGCGTGCTCATCGACGAACAGGGGCGCATCAATCTGCAGGGCCTCCTCAAGCCCGCGGCCGAAAACAATGCTGGCGCGGGCACGTCGGCCGACACCGCACCGGCGCCGGACATCCGTGTCGGCCCGATCAGCCTCGTCAGCGGCCGGGTGCGTTTTTCGGACCGTTTCATACGCCCCAACTACACCGCCAACCTGAGCGAACTCACCGGCTCGCTCAGCGCTTTCAGCAACACGCCGGTCGCGCCGGGGCAGCCACTGGCGCTGGCCGACCTGTCGCTCAAAGGCCGCGCCGAAGGCACGGCGCAATTGGATATCAGTGGCCAGATCAACCCGCTGGCCACCCCCCTGGCGATGGACATCAAGGGCCAGGTGCGAGATCTCGAACTGCCGCCCTTGTCGCCCTACAGCGCCAAATACGCTGGCTACGGCATTGAGCGCGGCAAGCTCAGCGTGGACGTGCGTTACCGCATCGAACCCGACGGCAAGCTCGAGGCCAGCAACCAGATCGTGCTCAATCAACTCAGCTTCGGGGATCGCGACAGCAACAGCACGGCGAATCTGCCGGTCAAGCTCGCGGTGGCGCTGCTGGCCGACCGCAACGGCGTGATCGACATCAACCTGCCGGTCAGTGGCTCGCTCAACGACCCGCAGTTCCGCCTCGGACCGATCATCGTGCGCCTCATCTTCAACCTGATCGGCAAAGCGATCACGGCGCCGTTCTCGCTGATCGCCAGCGCGTTTGCGGGCGGAGGCGCTGATGCCAGCCAGGTGGAGTTCGACGCCGGGCGGGCATTACTCGACGACGCCGACCGGCGCCAGCTCGAGGCGGTGGCCAAGGCGCTGGAGAACCGGCCCGCGCTGCGGCTGACCATCGTCGGCCACGCCGATCTCGAGAGCGAACGCGGCGGGTGGCAGCGCGCGCGGCTCGATGCCCTGCTGCAAGCCGAGAAACGCCGCCGCCTGGCGCGCGACGGCGCCGCGGTGCCGCCCGTCGTGCAGGTCGAGGCCACGGAGCGCGAGACGTTGCTGCGCGAGGCCTACCGCCGCGCCGATATCCCCAAGCCGCGCAACCTGATCGGTATCGCGAAAGACATACCGCCGCCGGAGATGGAGGCGCTGCTGCTCGCGGCGCAGGTACCGGGCGATGAAGCCATGCGCGAGCTCGCCGTGGCGCGCGCCGTGGCGGTAAAGGATTTCCTGCTCGGCCTCAAGCTCGGCGAGGACCGCATCTTCCTGGGTGCGCCACGCGCACAGGCCGCCTCCGGCGAGGCCGCGCGTCCCCGCGCCGAGTTGCAGCTGGCGCCACGCTGAGCGCTGTGGGGCACACCCGAGCGGGCGCGCCTGCTGGCGAAGCCCTGCGCCTGCGGCGACAATACGCGCTTTCCCCGCGCCGCCAACGGCGTGCTCCGGTCGCCCCGACCGCCTCTGCCCATCCACATGTCGCTGTTTTCCCTGCGCCAGAAGCCCGCTGCACCCCCCGCCGTGAACACGCCCAACCCACCCAAGTCCGCCAACGCCCATCCCCTGGACGCGCTCACCGGCGGCGTCTTCTCGGCCGCCACTTCGGGCGATCGCAGCGCCCGCCTTCGCGAATGGCTCGCCAGCGAGCCCACGGCCGAGCAGATGAACGAGGTGTTCAAAGAGCTCAGCCAGCGCGATCGCGGTGCGGCCAAGCCGCTGAAGGAAAAGCTGGATGAACTCAAGCGCCAGAAGGCGCAGGAGCAGGCCGGCACCGAATGGGGCGCCAAAGCCGAGGCGTTGCTCGGCGCCACGCGGCTGAACCTGGCCGATGCCCTGGCCTGGCAGCGCGATGCCGCGCGTGCGGGCGCACCGCTGTCGCGGGAGCCGCTGGCCACGCTGCGCCAGCAACTGGCCGAGCGCGTCAAGGCGATCGAGGACCTGCAGCATGCGGTACAGGTCGAGCGCGAGGCCGCGGTGCTGATCGCGCAGCGCATCGAGGTGCTGTCCACCAAACCCTGGCGTGAAGCGCAGTCGGTGGCCGACGCCTTGCGCGGCGATGTGGCGCAATGGCAGCAGCAGGCCGAGGGCCTGACGCACGACGCGCAATGGGCCAGCGTGGAGCCCAAGTTCCCGCCCATGCTTGACGCATCGCGCCAGCAGTTGCAACTGGTGTGGGATGCCTTCGCCGCCGCACTGGCGCAGGCAGTCGCCGCCGACGCCGACCCGCAGGCGCCGCTGCCGGCCGTGCCGGTCTGGGCCGACGAGCTGCGCGTGGCCCGTGGCGAACCCGCTGCGGCCGCCGAGGCCGCATCGGCCGCCGACGCCCAGGCACAGGCCGAGCGCCGCGAGCGCGCCAACGCCGAGCTGGAAGCCGCGGTCGCGGCGCTGGAGGCGGAGGTCGGCCAGGGCCACGGCAAAGCCACGCCCAAGGTGGCCAACGAGGTGCGGCAGCTGCTGAAGAAACTCGGCCGCCTGGCTGCGCCTGCGCTCGATGCACGCGCGCAGGCCGCACTGGCCCAGGCCGGCGAACTGGAAGGTTGGCAGCGCTGGCGCGCAGACCAGCTGCGCGAAGAGCTGGTGGCCAAGGCCGAGGCGCTCCTGAGCCCTCCTGAAGGCCAGCGCCTGGGTGGGCGCAAGCTGCAGGAGACCATCCGCCAGTTGCGCGAACAGTGGAAGACCACCGATCAGGGCGGCTCACCGAACCACGCGCTGTGGAAACGATTCGATGAAGCCTGCACCGAAGCGCACAAGCAGGTCGAAGCCTGGCTCGCGCAGGTGCGCCAACAGGCCGATGCCACGCGCGCGCAACGCCTCGCCTTGATCGACGAAGTCAAGGCCTGGACGGCCGCGCACGCCGAAGGCACCGACTGGAAAGCCCAGTTGCGCGAGCTGCATGCCTTCTCCGAACGCTGGCGCCAGGCCGGTCACCTGAGCGAGAAGGCCTTTGCCGAGATCCAGCCACTCTGGAAAGACGCAATGCACCTGGCGCATGCGCGCCTGGAGGCAGCGCAGGCCGAGAGCACCGCGCGGCGCAAAGGCTTGATCGACGAGGCCACCGCGCTGTCGCAGTCCCAGCCGCTGCGGCTGGACGCCGTCAAGGCGCTGCAGCAGCGCTGGCAGGCCGAGGCGCACGCCGTGCCGCTGGAGCGCAAGCAGGAACAGAAGCTGTGGGAAGCGTTCCGCGCCCCCATCGATGCGGCGTTCGAGCGCAAGACGCAGGAGCGCCAGCAACAGGCTGGCGCCCTGAGCGCGCACGACCAGCGGGTGCTGGATGCTGCGCGCGAGCTCGAGGTCGCCACGCAGTCCGGAGATGCCGCGCGCATCCGTTCTGCCATGGCGGCGCTGGAGACGGCGTCGCGCGCAGCGCCCGCGCCCGCCGTTCCTCAGGCAGCGCCTGCCGAGGGTGGCGCCGCGCAGGCCGGTGCCGCTGAAGGGACACAGGACACGCAAGCCGCGGCATCTGCAGCGGCACCCGCTGCCGCACCGCGCAAGCTCGTTGCCATGCGCGGGGACGACCGACCGGGCCAGAAACGCGCCGAGGTGGTGCCCGCCGGCCGCGAGGGCCGGCGTGATGGCAAGCCGGGAGGTCGTCCCGGTGGGCGCGACGATGCGCGCGGCCCACGCGACGGTGCGCGCTTCGGTCGTGACGACCGCGGTTTCGGCCGCGACGACCGCGAACCGCGCGGCCCGCGTCTGGGTGATGCCGCATTCCGTGCCCAGCGCCAGGCGCTGGAGGCCGCGCAGTCCAGCCTCCGACGCTTGGCCGAACAGGCGCACGGCGAGGTGCTCATGCAGATCGTCGATGCCTGGCGCACCCGCAACGCAGAGCAGTTGCCGACTGCGCAGGCCCTCGGGTCGCGCGTGGGTGCTCCCCAGCGAAGCGCTTGGAGCGCAGCGCTGGGCAAGCCCGCTGGCGATGCCGGCGATGCGCTGCTGCGCCTGGAGATCGCCGCCGACGTACCGACCCCGGCCGAGCAACTGAGCGAGCGGCGGCTCCTGCAGCTTCAGCTGCTCACGCGGCGTCACGAGGCCGCACCCGCCGACACCTGGGCCCAGGACGTGGCGCGGGTGCTGGGTGCCGCGCACGACGAGCGTGCGGCCCGCCGTCTGCAGACCGCGCTCAAAGCCCTGCTCAAGCGCTGAGTTCGGCCGTTTTCGCGGCGTTGAAGAAGCCGTCGTAGAGCGGCATCAGCGTGGGGAACTCGAGTGCGAAGCGCTCACGGTTGACGAAGTAGGCCTCGCAAGTCACGGCGAAGAATTCGGCTGCGTCCTTTGCGGCGTAATCGTCCAGCCAGGGCGGCTCGCCGCCAAAGCGCTCGGCGAGCGAGACCGCTTCGCGAAAGTCCGCGTAGGCCTCGCTCATGGTCTTGCGCCAGTGAAACGCCGCGGTGCGGCGGTCAGACATGCCGAGAAAGCCATCGGGCAACGCCGGAGCGCCTTGCGGGTGTTCACCGGGGCTGAGCTCGCGCATGTCCATCTTGTGCACGAATTCGTGGATCACCACGTTGTGGCCGATGGCCGCGCGTTCGCCCGCGCTGGCGACGTCCTCCCAGCTCAGCATCAGCGGTCCGCCGTCCATGGCCTCGCCAGCCAGCGCCTCTGTGTACTGGTGCACCACGCCCACATGGTCGCGCACCTCGCGGCGCGCGAGCACCGCACCCGGTTGCAAGACGATGCCGACGAAGTCGTCGTACCAGTCGAGCCGGTCGGGCCCGTGGCGCACCGCGCGGCCGTCGGGGCCGTGCATGTGCAGCAGCGGCCGGCAGGCCTGTACGGCAATCGACAAGGCCATGGCGTCGGTGAGCAGCAGGCCGTTGGCGCCGACGAACTCTTTCTCAGCGAGAAAGTGCGCGCACAGCAACCGCAACTGCGCCTGTTCGCCAACCGACAGGCCGTGCAGAAAGGGCAGGGTGGTCAATGTGTCGTGCCACAGCGTATCGGGCACCGTGGCCAGGCGGCGCCATCGGCGCTGCAGGGAAGACCACCAGCTCATGAAAGCGCCACCCGCTGGGCGCCAGCGCCTGTCAGACGCAGCACCTCGGCGCGCGCCGGCCGGGCGCGCGCATCCCAGTCGCTGAGCACGATGCGCTGCAGGCCATCGCCCAGCGCGTGATCCCCCGGGCGGTGTGTGTGGCCGTGGATCAGGGTGCCGGCGCTGGCTTTGCGCAGGGCCGTGCGTGCGGCTTCAATGTCGACATCGGCCCACAGACCCGGGTCGTGGCCGAGCGCCTGTTTTCGGGCCTCGCTGCGCGCGCGCAGGTCGCGGGCGATGGCCTCGCGCTCGGCCAGCGGCTTGCCCAGGAAGGCCGATTGCCAGGCCGCGCCACGCACCTGCGCGCGGAAAGCAAGGTAGTCGGTGTCGGCCAGGCACATCGCGTCGCCGTGGCTGAGTAGCCAGCGCTGGCCGCCGAAGGCCAGCACCGTGGGGTCATCCAGACCCCGCATGCCACCGGCCACCAGCGCGCGTTCACCGAGCAGGAAGTCGCGGTTGCCGGCCATGAAGTAGACCGGTCTGCGTCGCGCAAAGCGGTTCAGCGCGGCCATGCAATCGTGCACGAAAGCGCGTTCGGGGGTATCGGCGTGGTCGAGCACGTCATCGCCCACCCAGACCTCGAACAAGTCGCCGAGGATGAACAGCGCATCGGGTGCGGGTGTGCGACCGAGGTAGGCCAGCCACATGTCTCGCGTGGCCGGCTCGCCCGCATGCAGGTGCAGGTCGGAGATGAAATCGACCGTGCGCCAGTCGGACGGCGCAACGAGCTCGTCGGTGCGCTCGCCCATCAAGACATCAGAGGGCGACGGCCTTCTCGATGACCACGTCCGCCTTGGGCACGTCATCGTGGAAGCCCTTGCGCCCGGTGGCCACGCCCTCGATCTGCTTGACGATCTCGGTGCCCGAGACCACTTTGCCGAACACGGCGTAGCCCCAACCTTGGGCGCTGGGTGCGGTGTGGTTGAGAAAGCCGTTGCTGGTGACGTTGATGAAGAACTGCGCGGTGGCGGAGTGCGGGTCATTGGTGCGCGCCATGGCCACCGTGTACACCTCGTTCTTCAGGCCGTTGTTGGCCTCGTTCTCGATCGGCTTGTCGGTCGGCTTCTGGTTCATGCCGGGCTCGAAGCCGCCGCCCTGGATCATGAAGCCGGGGATCACGCGGTGGAAGATCGTGTTGTTGTAGTGGCCCTTGTTCACGTAGGCCAGGAAGTTGGCGGTGGACTTGGGGGCTTTCACCGCGTCGAGTTCGAGCGTGATCACGCCCATGCCGGCGATGTGCAGTTCCACTTGGGGGTTGGCCATGTTCATTTCTCCAGGCTGGCTTTGTTGATGGTGACGGGGGTGGCGGGCACGTTCTGGTGCATGCCGCGGTTGCCGGTGGGCACGGCGCGGATCTTGTCGACCACGTCCATGCCGGCGACCACCTTGCCGAAGACGGCGTAGCCGTGGCCGTCGGGCGAGGGCGCGTTGAGGCCGGCGTTGTCGACGACGTTGATGAAGAACTGCGCGGTGGCCGAGTTGGGGTTGGAGGTGCGCGCCATCGCGATCGTGCCGCGGTCGTTCTTGAGGCCGTTGCGCGCTTCCAGCGGAATCGGCGTGCGCGTGGCCTTTTGAACCATGTCGGCCGAGAAGCCGCCGCCCTGGATCATGAAGCCGTCGATGACGCGGTGGAACACGGTGCCGTCGTAGTGCTTGTCGTTCACGTACTGCAGGAAGTTCTCGACCGTCTTCGGCGCCTTCGCCGCGTCGAGTTCGACCACGATGTCGCCCATCGAGGTGGCGAGCTTCACGCGCGGGTTGGGTGCTTGCGCGTGCGCAGCGAAGGCGAGGCTGGTGGTGGCCAGGAGCGCGATGATCGCGCGGCGTTGCATGCTCATGGTGATCCTCAGCGTTGGGGGTTGGCGGGCTGCTCGAGCAGGCCCTGCACGGCCTTGAGTTTGGGGTCGAGCCGCGGGTTCTGGGTGTCGATGGACCGTGCACGCTGCCAGGCGCGTTGCGCCAGGCGGGCGTGCACATCGCCCAGGTTCTCCAGGGCCACGGCGTATTGCGGGTTGGCGCGAATGGCCGCTTCCAGCGCGGTCCGCGCTTCGTCGTAGCGGCCGGCGGCGGCGTGGATGACGGCCAGGTTGTTGTGCGGCTCTGGCAGTTCCGGGAACTCCTGCGTCAGGCGCGCGAAGGTATCCTGCGCGGCAGCGATATCACCCTTCTGGTTCTGCGCCACGCCGACCAGGAAGCGCATTTGCGGGTCGCGCGCGTTGGTCTGAAGGTAGCGCTCGGCGCGCGCGATGGCCTCGTCGAACTGACCGCTGCGCGTGAGGCGCGCGACCTCGTCATACGGCGCAGGCTGGATTTGTGCAAAGGCCTGCACGCCGACCACCAACAGCCCGGCGGCCAGCAGGCGAAGCGGGGAAGACCATCGGGAAGTGGGTGCGCCGGGGCCCGGCGATGGCGCTCGGTGGGACATGGAACCTCGTCGGCTGCGTCGGGCCGCACCGCGCCCGACCAATGGCCCGATCGCGCACGCCAGTGCGCAATGGGCGTCGATATACTGGCGCGCATTGTATCTGAGGGGTACCGGCGAGCCGGTCGCACCAGACCGTGCCTGCGGGGCGCCGGACCCGTCTGGGGCCGCGCTTGGGGCCGCGGCAGGAGGCGGTCAGCACCGGAAAGCCCCGTGCCTTCGATGACCCTGCACATCCACAACACACTCACGCGCCGGCTCGAACCGTTCGTGTCGATCGAGGCCGGCCACGTGCGCATGTACGTCTGCGGCATCACGGTCTACGACCTGTGCCATGTGGGCCATGCACGTTCTGCCATCGCGTTCGACGTCGCGCGGCGCTGGCTCGAGGCCAGTGGCTACCGCGTCACCTTCGTGCGCAACATCACCGACATCGACGACAAGATCATTCGCCGTGCGCTGCAGAACGGTGAATCCGTGCGTGCGCTGACCGATCGCATGATCGATGCCATGTACGCCGACTTCGACGCGCTGGGCATTGCACGCCCCACGCACGACCCACGCGCCACCGACTACGTGCCGCAGATGCTGGACATCGTGCGCAAGCTCGAAGCCAGGCAACTGGCCTACCGCAGCGGCGACGGCGACGTGAACTATGCGGTGCGCCGCTTCCCCGGCTACGGCAAGCTCTCGGGCAAGACGCTCGATGAATTGAACGCGGGCGAACGCGTGGCCGTGGCGCAGGGCAAGGAAGACCCGCTCGATTTCGTGCTCTGGAAGGCCGCCAAGCCCGACGAGCCGGCTGACGCTCAATGGGATTCGCCTTACGGCCGCGGCCGCCCGGGCTGGCACATCGAGTGCTCGGCCATGGCGTGCGCGCTGCTGGGCGAAACCTTCGACATCCACGGCGGCGGCGCCGACCTGCAGTTTCCGCACCACGAAAACGAGATCGCGCAGAGCGAGGGGGCCCACGGCGTCGCGCTGGCCAAGGTGTGGATGCACAACGGCTTCGTCAACGTTGACAACGAGAAGATGTCCAAGAGCCTGGGCAACTTCTTTACCATCCGCGAGGTGCTGCAGAAGTACGACGCCGAGACGGTGCGTTTCTTCATGTTGCGCGCGCACTACCGCAGCCCGCTCAACCACAGCGATGCTCACCTGGATGACGCGCGCGCCGCGCTCAAGCGCTTGTACACCGCACTGTCGGCGGTGCCGGCGGCCGACGTGGCGATCGACTGGGCCGAGCCGTTCGCCGCGCGCTTTAAGGCGGCGATGGACGACGACTTCAACACGCCGGTGGCTTTGAGCGTGTTGTTCGACCTGGCCAGTGAGGTCAACCGCGGCAAAAGCCCGCAGCGTGCAGGGTTGCTGCGCGCGCTGGGGGGCGTGCTGGGTCTGCTGCAGGCTGAGCCCGCAGCTTGGCTCCAGGGGCGCGCGACCCATGTCTTGCGCGCAGAGGGGGGGCACTACGAGACTTCGGGTGGTTCGGTGGAGCTTCGAGTTCAATCCGAATCGGAGCGCATCAATGAGCAAATCGCCGCTCGCGCCGCCGCCAAGCAGGCCAAGAATTTCGCGGAGGCCGACCGCATCCGCAAGGCCCTGCTCGAACAAGGCATCGTGCTCAAGGACAGCCCCACCGGCACCACCTGGGAGCGCGCCTGATGGCCACCGCCGCCCCGTTGCCCGAGTTCGGCGCTGACGCGCCAGCGTATTGGGCCGATGCCTGCCGCCACCTCGTCAAGCGCGACCGGGTGCTCAAGAAGATCATTCCCCAGTACCCGGGCGTGGCCCTGCAATCGCGTGGCGATGCCTTTGTCACGCTGGCGCGCAGCATCGTGGGCCAGCAGATCTCGGTGAAAGCCGCGCAATCGGTGTGGGACCGTTTCGAATCGCTCACGCGCAAGATGACGCCCGCGCAGGTGCTCAAGCTCAAGGTCGACGACATGCGCGGTGCCGGTCTGTCGGCGCGCAAGGTCGAGTACCTGGTCGACCTGGCGCTGCACTTTGCCGACAAACGCGTGCGCGTGACCGAATGGCCCCAGATGGACGACGAGGCCATCATTGCGGAGCTGGTCGCGATCCGCGGCATCGGCCGCTGGACGGCCGAGATGTTCCTCATCTTCCACCTCATGCGCCCCAACGTGCTGCCGCTGGACGACATCGGTCTGCAGAACGGCATCAGCCGGGCGTACTTCTCGGGCGAACCGGTGAGCCGCAGCGAGATCCGCGAAGTGGCCGCCACCTGGGCCCCCTATTGCAGCGTGGCCACTTGGTATATTTGGCGGTCGCTCGATCCCCTGCCCGTCAGCTACTGATCTCGGCAAGCGCATCCGGCAACAGAGCAAAGGAGCCTACCTTGGCCAAGAAGAATTTTCTCGACTTCGAGCAGCCGATCGCGGAGCTCGAATCCAAGATCGAGGAACTGCGTTACGTACAGACCGAGTCTGCGGTCGATATCTCCGAAGAGATCGACAAGCTTGCGTCCAAGAGCCTGCAGCTCACCAAGGACATCTACAGCAACCTCACGCCGTGGCAGATCACCAAGATCGCGCGCCACGCGGATCGGCCGTACACGCTCGATTACGTGCGCGAGATCTTCACGCACTTCGTCGAACTGCATGGCGATCGCCATTTCGCCGACGACCTGTCCATCGTCGGTGGCCTGGCGCGGTTCAATGGCCAGCCCTGCATGGTCATCGGGCACCAGAAGGGCCGCGACACGAAGGAGCGCGGCCTGCGCAACTTCGGCATGACCAAGCCCGAGGGCTACCGCAAGGCGCTGAGGCTGATGAAGCTGGCCGAGAAGTTCAAGCTGCCGGTGTTCACCTTCGTCGATACGCCCGGCGCTTACCCCGGCATCGACGCAGAAGAGCGTGGCCAGTCCGAGGCCATCGGCCGCAACATCTTCGAGATGGCGCAGCTTGAGGTGCCCATCATCTCCACCATCATCGGCGAGGGCGGCTCCGGTGGTGCCCTGGCCATCGCGGTGGCCGATCAGGTGCTGATGCTCCAGTACTCGGTGTATTCGGTGATCAGCCCGGAGGGCTGCGCTTCCATTCTCTGGAAGACCAGCGAGCGCGCGAGCGACGCTGCTGAGGCCCTGGGCATCACGGCGCACCGCCTCAAGGCCCTGGGCCTGGTGGACAAGATCGTCAATGAGCCCGTGGGCGGCGCGCACCGCGACCACAAGCAGATGGCCGCTTTTCTCAAGCGCGCGCTCACCGACGCCCACCGCCAGGTGGCCGATCTGAAGGTGAAGGAATTGCTGGAGCGCCGTCATGCGCGCCTGGACGGCTATGGCCGCTTCACCGACACCAAGGCCGAGGCGCGCGAAAAGCGCTGACGCCACCGCCGCGGCGGCATGGCCCGGGGCCCAGGCGCTTGCCGACTGGGCCCTTCGTCATTGGGGCCCGTCTGCCCTGCCCGAAGGGCCGATTGCCGTGGCCTACAGCGGCGGCGCCGATTCCACTGCCTTGCTGTTGGCGGCACATGCGCGTTGGCCGCAGCGCGTGGTCGCGCTGCACGTGCACCATGGCCTGCAGCTCGCGGCCGATGATTTCGAGTTGCATGCACTCGCCTTTTGCCAGCGTCACGGCATTGCGCTGCGGGTGAGTCGGGTGGATGCGCGCGCAGCAGCCGGTCAGAGCCCCGAAGAGGCGGCGCGTGCGGCGCGGTACGCCGTGCTGGCCGGCATGGCACGCGATGCCGGTGCCGCGTGGGTGTTGCTGGCCCAACACCTCGATGATCAGGCCGAGACGGTTCTGCTCGCTTTGTCGCGCGGGGCAGGGCTGCCTGGTCTGGCGGCCATGCCTGAGGCCTTCGAGCGCGAGGGCCTGCGCTTCGGCCGCCCCTGGCTGCGCCTGCCGTCGCAGGCCGTGCGCGCTTTTCTGCGCGAGAACGACGAAGCGTTCATCGAAGACCCCAGCAACGCCGACCTTCGGTTCACGCGCAACCGCATCCGGCGCTTGCTGGCCCCGGCCTGGGCAGAGGCTTTCGAAGGCTACCGCGAGGCCCTGTCGCGCACGGCAATGCATGCGGCTCATGCCCAGCGCCTGCTGGATGAACTCGCGGCGCTCGACCTGGCGCATACGGGCCAACCACCGTCGATCGCCGCTTTGCAGGCGCTATCGCGCGACCGCCAGGCCAACGCCCTGCGCCGGTGGTTGCGTGCCGCGCACGGCGTGGCGCCGAGTGCGGCGCAACTGCATGAGTTGTTGGATCAACTCGATGCCTGCCGCACGCGCGGCCACGCCATCCGCCTGCGCGTGGCCGATGGCTTCGTGGTGCGTGACGGCGACCGACTGGCGTTTACCCCCTCGGTATAATCCCGCGGTTTTGCCTGGGCCGTAGCGGCACCGAGGCACCCTGCAGCGGTGAGCGCTGCGCTATCCCTCCATTCCAATGGCCTTGATCGTTCACAAGTACGGCGGCACCTCCATGGGGTCGACCGAGCGCATCCGCAACGTCGCCCGCCGCGTCGCCAAATGGCACAAGGCGGGCCACCAGATGGTGGTGGTGCCCAGCGCCATGAGCGGCGAGACCAACCGCCTGCTGGGCCTGGCCAAGGAACTCGCGCCTGCGAAGCAAAGCAAGGCCTACGGTCGCGAGCTCGACATGCTGGCCGCGACCGGCGAGCAGGCTTCGTCGGCGCTGCTGGCCATTGCCCTGCAAGCCGAGGGTCTGGAGGCGGTGAGCTATGCCGGCTGGCAGGTACCGATCAAGACCAACGACGCCTACACCAAGGCCCGCATCGAGTCGATCGACGATGCCCGCGTGCGCGCCGACCTGGCCGCCGGCAAGGTCGTCATCGTCACCGGCTTTCAGGGCATCGACCCGGACGGCAATATCACCACGCTGGGCCGTGGCGGCAGTGACACCTCGGCCGTGGCCGTGGCCGCGGCCCTCAAGGCCGCCGAGTGCCTGATCTACACCGATGTCGATGGCGTTTACACCACCGACCCGCGCGTGGTGCCCGAAGCGCGCCGCCTGCTGCGCGTGAGCTTCGAAGAAATGCTGGAGATGGCCAGCATGGGCTCCAAGGTGCTGCAGATCCGTTCGGTGGAATTCGCGGGCAAGTACCGCGTGCCGCTGCGCGTGCTCTCCAGCTTCACGCCCTGGGACATCGACCTGAACGAAGAAGCCGCCTCCGGCACCCTGATCACTTTCGAGGAAGACGAAGCCATGGAACAAGCCGTCGTATCCGGCATTGCCTTCAACCGCGACGAGGCCAAGGTCTCGGTGCTCGGTGTGCCCGACAAGCCCGGCATTGCCGCGCAGATCCTGGGCGCGGTGGCCGACGCGAACATCGAGGTCGACGTCATCATCCAGAACCTGAGCAAGGACGGCAAAACCGACTTCAGCTTCACGGTGCATCGCAACGAGTACCAGAAGACGCTGGACCTGCTCAAGGCCCAGGTGCTGCCCTCGCTGGGTGCCGCCGACGTGGTGGGCGACAACCGCATTTGCAAGGTCAGCATCGTGGGCATCGGCATGCGCAGCCACGTCGGCGTGGCCAGCCGGATGTTCCGTTGCCTGAGCACCGAGGGCATCAACATCCAGATGATCTCGACCTCCGAGATCAAGACCTCCGTCGTGATCGACGAGAAGTACATGGAGCTGGCCGTGCGCGCACTGCACCGCGAGTTCGACCTCGATCAGACGGCCGACAAGATCGGCGGCTGAGCGGTCTTCCCGCGCTGTGCTTTGGGGCATAATGCGGGGCTTGCGGAGTGATGACCGAGTGGCCGAAGGTGCTCCCCTGCTAAGGGAGTATGGGGTGTAGAGCCTCATCGAGGGTTCGAATCCCTCTCACTCCGCCATGTGTTCGAATGCAAGGGCGCCCCACCAGGGCGCCTTTGTTTTTTCCGCTGCACATCACCCGCCCATGTCCCAGAGCCTCTCGCGCACCGCTTTCGCCACGCTGCTGCTCATTGCCTTCATGATGGGGGCGAACCACGTGGCCGCGCGCCTCGCCTTCGATCATGGCGTGACAGTGGCCACCGCCGTCACCTTCCGCAGTGGCGTGACGGCGCTGGTGGTGGCGGCCATCCTCGTGGCCTACCGAGTGCCTCTTCGCTTGCAGGCGAAGCACCGCAAGGCGCTCCCGGCGATTGGCCTGCTGGTGGCTATCCAGAGCCTGTGCCTGTACGCGGCGGTGGCGCGCCTGCCGGTGGCGCTGGCGCTGCTGGCGTTCAACACCTATCCGCTGTGGACGGCGTTGTGGGCGCGCGTGGTCTATGGCCAGAAGCCTGCGCCGCACCTGCTCAAGGCCATGCCTTTGATGTTGCTGGGTCTGGCGCTCGCGCTCGATGTGTCCGGTGCTGCCTCGGGCCTGGGTGCCGGCGGGCATTGGGCACGCATCGGCGTGGGCGTGGCGTTCGCGCTCGCAGCGGCCGCGACCTTCGGTCTGGCGCTGGTGTTCACCCAGCACGAGGCGGGCGATCTCGATGGGCGCGTGCGCACGGCCAGCACGATGGGCATCGTGGCCGTCATCGCGTTGCTTGCCAGCAGCACGCAAGGCGGACTGCACTTTCCCGATGCGCTTCCAGGCTGGTGGGGGTTGCTGGGCCTCACGGTCCTCTATGGCACGGCCTTCACCATCATGTTCACGGTGCTGCCGCGCCTGGGCGTGGTGGGCAACTCGGCCATCATGAACATCGAACCGATCTTTGCACTTGTGCTGGCTTGGGTGTTCCTGGGGCAATCGATTGCAGCGATCCAGGTGGCCGGCGGTTTGATCGTGGTGGCCACCGTGATGTGGCTTGGCTTGCGCAAGGGCTGAGTGGCGACGGGTTCGCTCAGTCGTCCAGCGATGCGCTCCAACGATCTCCCCAGTCCTTGAGGGTGCGCCGGTCGCGTTTGGTGGGGCGGCCCATGGGCTGGCTCAGCGCCGGCTCTGGCGCGAGGCGTCGCTGCTCGGCCGCGGCCATGCGCCGGGCAATGGACTCGGCCGTCTCCTCATAGAGCTGTTGCGCCAGCGGTGCGCTGCCACGAACCGCGCTCACGCCGCGAACCACCACGGCACGCAGATCGTGGCCCTGGCGGAACTCGATCACGTCACCCACGCGGGGTTCGCGCGATGCCTTGGCCGTCTGGCCGTTGACGCGCACCTGGCCCTTGTCGATCGCCTCAGCGCTCAGGGCGCGTGTCTTGAAGAAGCGCGCAGCCCACAGCCATTTGTCGAGCCGCACGCGCACACCCAAATCGGCCGTCATGCGGGTGGCTCCTCGATGGGCAGGCGCACGGTGGCGTCCAGGCCCTTAACGGCGCCTTCGACGATGCGATTGTCCAGCGCGATCGCACCGTCGATGGATTGCACGATACCCAGGCAGATGGCCAAACCCAGACCCGAACCGGACAGGCTGGGTCCGGCGCCGTGGTCGGTTGCGAAGGGCTGGAACAGGCGATCGCGCAGCGTCGGCGCAATGCCTGTGCCGCTGTCGCGCACCAGGAGCACGGCCTGCTGCGCCTCGTGGTGCAGGCTCAGTTGCAGCGTGCCCCCCACCGGCGAGTGCTTGATTGCGTTGTGCAGCAGGTTGCGCGTGACCTCGCGAAGCGCCCATTCGTGAGCACGAACGGGCGTGGGCCCCGGCAGATCGAGCAGAAAGTCGAGGTTGCGATCGGCGATCAGGGCCGACAGGTCAAGCGAGACGGCGCGCACGGTCTGCGTCCAGTCGCTTACCGGGGCATCGCGGTGCTGACGCATCTGTTCCACCTTGGCCAGTGCCAGCATCTGGTTGGCCAGCTCGGTGGCGCGCTCCACGGTGTGCGAGATTTCCTCCAGTGCCTGGCGGGGCTCCACGTCGCCGCGGCGCGCCGACTGCAGTTGCGTCTTGAGTACCGCCAGCGGTGTACGCAACTGGTGTGAGGTGTCGCGCACGAAGCGCTTCTGGTGGTTCAGCAGGTGCGACAGCCGCTGCATGTGCTGGTTGGTGGCATCCAGCAGCGGAAGCAGCTCGCGCGGTGCGTCGTCGGTGGGCAGCGGCGAAAGGTCGTCGTCGCGCCGCTGTACCAACGACTGGCTGAGTTCACGCACCGGGCGCGTGGCCAGTTGCACCACCAGCACCACCACGAAAGCAATGACCGCCAGCATGGCGGCCTGACGCCACAGGGTATCGATCAGGATCTGGCGTGCCAGGGTCTGCCGCAGTTCGAGCGTCTCGGCGACCTGGATCACCGCCATGCCCTGGCCTTGCACGCCCGAGACCGGCTGCAGCAGCACGGCCATGCGCACAGGCACGCCACGGTATTCGTCATCGTAGAAGTTCACCAGCGCAGCGTAGATGCTGTTCACGGGCACGGTCTTGCGCGGCTCGGGCATGTCTTCGAAGCCGGACACCATCTCCCCCTTGAAGCCCAGCACGCGGTAGTAGAGGCGGCTTCTGTTGTCCGCCTCGAACGCCTCCAGCGCGGAGTACAGCAGCGTGGCCTGGACACGCACGTCATCGCCGCTGCCCTGGACTTGCAACTGCTCGCTCAGCGACTTCGCGGTCGCCAGCAACGTGCGGTCATACGCGGTATCGGCCCCGGCGAGCGCCTGCCGGTACAGCACCGAGGTGTTGAACAGCACGTAACCGAACACGGGCAACAAAATGCCCAGCAGCAGGGTGCGGCGCAAGGAGCGCGCGCGTGGCTTCATGTCGATCCGGCTTTGAGCAGGTATCCCAGTCCGCGCAACGTGACCAACTGGGCGCCGGTGTGTGCGATCTTCTTGCGCAGCCGGTAGGCCACCACCTCGATCGCCTCGGGCTGCACATCGCTCTCTCCTGGAAACACCAGTTCGAACAGGCGTTCCTTGGCAATCGCGTGGCCCGGGCGGGCCAGCACCGCCCGCAGCAAGGCCATCTCGCGGGGCGTGAGCTCAAGCGGCTTGTCCTGGTGGTAGACGACGCCTGTATCGCGATCCACCGCCATGCCGCACCAGCTGCCCGAGGCGGGTGCGTCGTTGCCGGCATTGCGCCGCACCAGGGCGCGCACGCGCGCTTCCAGCTCGTCGAGATCGAACGGCTTGGGCAGGTAGTCGTCAGCGCCAGTGTTGAGCCCGAGGATGCGGTCACCCACCGTGCCGCGCGCGGTGATGATGAGCACCGGCGTCTTGAGCCCGGCCTGGCGTGCCTGGGCCAGGACGTCCAGGCCGTCGCAACCCGGCAGGGAGAGATCAAGCAGCACCGCATCGGGTTGGGCCTCTTGCCAGAGGCCCAACGCCCGGGAACCGTCGTCGCAAGACACCACTTCGATACCGCGGCGCGAGAACGTGCGCACCAGCGTGGCGCGCATGGTGGCGTTGTCTTCGACGAGCAGCAGTTTCATGGCGGCGCCATTATGGGCTGGGGTGAATCCTAGGGTTTGTACCAAGGCGAAGGACAGCCAACTGACAGCGCTGATTTCGAAGATCGCCCACGTCACTGTGACATCCGATATTCAAGGAGATAACCATGCGTCGAGACACCTTCCTCAAGTCGTTGGCCGCCCTCGCTGCCGCCGGTGCGTTGCCCAACGCGGCGTGGGCCAGCGCCAACCTCAAGCTGATGATCCCGGCCAACCCCGGCGGCGGCTGGGACACGACGGGTCGCGCGCTGGGTGAGGCGCTTCGCGACGCCGGCGTGGCCTCTTCCGTCACTTTCGAGAACAAGGGCGGTGCCGCTGGCGCCATCGGGCTGGCCCAGTTCTACAACGCGAGCAGGGGTGATCCGAACGCCCTCATGGTCATGGGTGCCGTGATGCTCGGCGGCATCATCACCGGCAAGCCACCGGTCTCGATCACCCAGGTCACGCCGATCGCGCGCCTGACCTCCGAGTACAACGTCTTCGTGCTCCCGGCCGATTCGCCTTTCAAGACCATGAAAGATGTGGTCGAACAACTCAAGAAGGACCCGGGCAGTGTCAAGTGGGGTGGCGGCTCGCGTGGCTCCACCGAACACATTGCTGCAGCACAGATCGCGCAGGTCGTCGGCGTCGAGGCCTCCAAGATCAACTACGTGCCGTTCCGTGGGGGTGGCGAGGCGGTGGCCGCCATCCTGGGTGGCAACGTCACCATCGGTGGCAGCGGCTACAGCGAATTCCAGCCCTATATCGAAAGCGGCAAGATGCGCGCCATCGCCGTCACCTCGGGCAAGCGCCTCGACGGCCTGAACATTCCCACCCTGAAAGAGCAGGGCATCGATGTGGAGCTCGGCAACTGGCGCGGTGTTTATGCCGCTGCCGGCATCTCGGCCGCGCAACGCGATGCCCTTATCGACATGGTGACCAAGGCGACGAAGAGCAAGGCCTGGGCCGAGTCGCTCAAAAAGAACAACTGGACGCCGGCGTTCCTGGCTGGCCGGGCGTTCGAGGAGTTCGTTGACCGCGACTTCGCAACCCTTCGCGCGACCATGGTTCGCGCCGGCATGGTCTGAGGCCAACCATGGACACCGCTGCACAGCGTCGATCGACCCGTCCCGGGGAGGTTGTCATCGGTCTCGGCGCATTGCTGCTCGCTGCCGGTCTGGCCTGGGGTGCCTGGGGCATCTCGGGTGAGGCCGGCTACGCCGGCGTTGGACCTGACTTTCTCCCTTGGGTGATGAGCGCGGCCATGGCCCTGTGCGGCGGCCTGCTGCTGTGGCAGAGCTTCAAAGGCGGCTGGCCGGATGTCGAAGAACCCTCCGGCGCACCGACGGGCGACTGGCATGCCATGGCCTGGGTGTCTGCCGGGGTGCTGGCCAACGCCTCGCTGATCACGACCCTGGGCTTCGTGCTCAGTTGTTCTTTGTGCTTCGTGCTGGCGGTTCGTGGTCTGCGCATCAGCGAAGGGCGCCCGGGCGGCAGCGCGTTTGTGGTCTTCAAGGACGCCATCACCGGTGTGCTGATCGCAGCGCCCGTGTACTGGCTCTTCACGCAACTTCTGGCGGTCAATCTGCCCGGTCTCACCGGTACTGGCTGGCTGTAAGCCGCCCCGGTTCCCTTTTGGTACCTGCGATGGGTGACATCCTTTCTCAACTCATGGGCGGCTTTGCCACGGCTGCCTCACCCATCAACCTCTTGTGGGCGCTGGCGGGCTGCGCCCTGGGCACGGCCATCGGCGTGCTGCCGGGCCTTGGCCCTGCCGTCACGGTGGCCATGTTGCTGCCGATCACCGGGCAGGTCGAGCCCACCGCGTCGATGATCTTCTTCGCCGGTATCTACTACGGCGCCATGTACGGCGGCTCGACCACCTCCATCTTGCTGAACACGCCGGGGGAAACGGGCACCATGGTGACGGCGCTGGAGGGCTTCCGCATGGCCAAGCACGGTCGCGCTGGCGCCGCGCTGGCCACCTCGGCCATCGGCTCGTTCGTGGCAGGCACCGTGGCCACGGTGCTGGTCACCTTCTTTGCCCCCTTCCTGGCCGAGTACGCTGTGCGCCTCGGGCCACCCGAGTACTTCTGCCTCATGCTGCTGGCGTTCACCACCGTGAGCGCCGTGCTGGGCAAGAGCACCTTGCGTGGCATGACATCGCTGATCCTCGGTCTGTCACTGGGCTTGGTGGGGATCGATCAGATCACCGGCCAGGTGCGCTTCACCATGGGCGTGCTGGAATTCATGGACGGCGTCGAGGTGGTGCTGGTGGCCGTTGGCCTGTTCGCCGTGACCGAGGCCCTGTACAATACCTTGTACGAAGGCCGCGTGGCGCCTTCGCTCAACCGCATGACACGCGTGCACATGACGCGCAACGAATGGCGTCGCTCGTGGCCTGCCTGGCTGCGCGGAACGGCCATCGGATTCCCGTTCGGGACCATCCCCGCGGGCGGCTCCGAGATTCCCACCTTCCTGAGCTACGCCGCCGAACGCAAGCTGGCAAAGGGCGAAGACCGTGACCGGTTCGGCACCACCGGCGCCATCGAGGGTGTGGCTGGGCCGGAGGCGGCCAACAATTCGGCGGTGACGGCCACCCTAGTGCCGCTGCTCACCCTGGGCATCCCCACCTCGGTGACGGCCGCAATCTTGCTCTCTGCGCTCCAGAACTACGGTATCAACGCCGGTCCGCAGCTGTTCCAGACCTCGTCAACCCTGGTGTGGGCCCTGATCGCATCGCTCTACATCGGCAACGTGATGCTGCTCGTGCTGAACCTGCCGCTGGTGGGTTTGTGGGTCAAGCTGCTGAAGATTCCCCGCCCTCAGCTGTACGCCGGCATTCTGATCTTCGCCACCGTCGGCGTGTACGGCATGCGCCAGAGCGCCTTTGATCTGTACCTCATGTTCGGCCTTGGCTTGCTGGGCATCGTGATGCGCCGCTACGACTTCCCGACCGCACCCGTGATCGTGGGCCTCATCCTCGGACCATTGGCCGAGGCGCAGATGCGCAATGCCCTGTCCATCGGCCAGGGCAGCTGGCGCGTGTTCATTGACCGACCGATGTCCCTCGCGCTGCTGATCGTGATCGTTCTCATGCTTGTGCTGCCCCGACTCCTCGCGATGCGTCAGCGCCGCGCCGAGCTGGCGCCACCCAATCCGACCTGAGCTTCAGCGCCGGCGTGCATACGGGGTGGGGGTACCATCCCGGGCATGTCTCCTCACGATCCGCTGCCGCGCGATGCCCAGAGCATTCTGGAGCTGGCCGCGCGCTCGATGTTCGACCTGTTTGCGAACGCCAGCGAAGGCATGATGCTGGTCGACCGCAACGCCCGCGTGGTCTGGATCAACGACCAGTACCGCCGCTTCCTGCCTGCACTCGGCTTTGAGCGTGAGGAGGATTTCGTGGGACAACCGGTGAGCAGCGTGGTGCACAACACCCAGATGCACCGTGTGCTGGCCACCGGCAAACCGATCTTGATCGACCTGCTCGACAACCGTGCCGGCACTTTCGTGGTGAGCCGCATCCCTTTGCGCGACGACGCCGGCGAGGTGATCGGCGTGCTGGGCATTGTGTTGTTCGATCACCCCGAAACCACGCTGCAACCCCTGATCGCAAAGTTTGCTCGACTTGAGCAAGACCTCAAGGAAGCCCAGCGACAACTCGCTACCCAAAGGCGCAGCAAGTACACCTTTGCCAGCTTCGTGGGCACCAGCCCGGCGGCTGTGGAGGTCAAGCGCCAGGCCAGGCGCGCGGCCATGTCCACCAGCCCGGTGCTGCTGCTGGGTGAAACCGGCACCGGTAAAGAGCTGCTGGCGCATGCCCTTCACGCGGCCTCGCCACGCGCCGGCAAGCCCTTCGTTGGCGTGAACATGGCGGCTGTGCCCGAAGCCCTGCTCGAGGCCGAGTTCTTTGGCGTGGCGCCCGGCGCCTACACCGGCGCCGACCGGCGCGGCCGCGACGGCAAGTTCAAGCTGGCCGACGGCGGGACCCTGTTCCTCGACGAACTCGGTGACATGCCCTTGGCCATGCAGGTCAAGCTGTTGCGGGCGTTGCAGGAAGGCGAGATCGAGCCGCTGGGCTCGAACCAATTGGTACGTTGCGACGTGCGCGTGGTGGCCGCCACCTCGCGCGACCTGCCGCAACTGGTGCGCGAGGGCCGGTTTCGCGAGGACCTGTACTACCGCCTCAACGTGCTGCCGATCCGCGTGCCGCCCCTGAGGGAGCGCCGGGCCGACATTCCGCAGCTCATCGAGGCCTTGTGCGAGGACATTGCCGCCCGCGGCGGCGGAGCGCCGTTGGAGATCGGCCCACAGGCGCAAGCGGTGCTTGCTGCGCAGCCCTGGCGCGGCAATATCCGCGAACTCCGCAACGTGCTGGAACAACTGGCCCTGCGCACCGATTCGCCGCTCATCACGCCGCAGGACGTGGCCGATGTGCTGCGCGAGGCGGGCTTGCCCGCACTGGCGCCGCTGGAGCGCGCGTCCGGGCAGCCCGGGGAGGGCGACGACGGCGCCGACCTGCGTCCGCTGCCCGAGCAGGTGGCCGAGCTCGAACGTCGTGCCATCGCCGCGGCGCTGGCACGCACCGGGGGCAACCGCACCGCCGCCGCCCGCCTGCTGGGCATATCGCGCGCCAGCCTGTACGACCGCTTGGCTGCCAGCGGCGACCTGTCTGAAATCCAGACGCATGTCTGAAAATCAGACGGTCTGGCCGGTCGATTGTCTGAAAATCAGACGTTCCGCGCTCACGCGGATTGAAAAACTCAAATAAATCAAGCACTTGTGGGCTGGCACATTGCGTGCTGAGGAGGTGGCACGGCGCTTCGCGTCGCGACCCACCCCCTTGAGGAGACATCCCATGTTCCACGCCACCCGCCGTCTGGCGGTGATTGCCATGGCCTGCACGGCCACCCTCGCCTTTGGCCAAGCCAACAAGAGCGAGATCCGCATTGCCCACATCCACAGCAAGACCGGCCCGCTCGAGGCCTATGCCAAGCAGACCCACACGGGCCTGATGATGGGCCTGAAGTACGCCACCGGCGGCACCATGATGGTGGGCGGCAAGAAGATCGTGGTGATCGAGAAGGACGACCAGGGCAAGCCCGACGTGGGCAAGAGCCTGCTGGCCGCGGCCTATGCCGACGACAAGGCCGACATCGCCATCGGCCCCACCGCCTCGCCGGTGGCGCTGGCCATGCTGCCCGTGGCCGAGGAGTACCGCAAGATCCTGCTGGTGGAGCCCGCCGTGGCCGACTCCATCACCGGTGACAAGTGGAACAAGTACATCTTCCGCACCGGCCGCAACAGCAGCCAGGACGCCGCCGCCAACGCCGTGGCGCTGGACCAGCCGGGCAACGTGATTGCGATGCTGGCCAACGACAACGCCTTCGGCCGCGACGGCGTGAAGGCCGCCAAGGACTTCACCAAGAAGGCCAAGATCGTTCACGAGGAATACCTGCCCGTGGGCACGACGGACTTCACCGCCGGCCTGCTGCGCATCGTCGACAAGCTCAAGGACCAGCCCGGCAACAAGTACATCTCGGTCGGCTGGTCGGGTGCGCCCACGCCGTTCCCGAAGATCGCCGAGATGGAGCTGGAGAAGCGCTACGGCATCAAGCTCGCCACCGGCGGCAACATCCTGCCGGCCATGGTGGCTTACAAGCAGTTCCCGGGCATGGAAGGCGCCCTGTACTACTACTTCGGCATCCCCAAGAACCCGATCAACGACCACCTGGTGGCCGAGCACTACCGCGAGTTCAAGCAACCGCCCGACTTCTTCACGGCGGGCGGCTTCTCGGCCGCGATGGCGGTGGTGACGGCGCTCAAGAAGACCAACGGTGACACCAACACCGACAAGCTCATCCAGACCATGGAAGGCATGAGCTTCGACACGCCCAAGGGCACCATGACCTTCCGCAAGGAAGACCATCAGGCCATGCAGAGCATGTACCACTTCCGGATCAAGGCCGACCCCGCCTTTGCCTGGGGTGTGCCTGAGCTGGTCCGCGAGATCAAGCCGCAAGACATGGCGATCCCCATCCGGAACAAACGCTGAACCTGGCGTGCGCCCGGCGGGCGCACGAACACCCATGCTGCAAACCCAGAACCTCACGGTCCGCTTCGGCGGACACGTGGCGGTGAATGCTGTCTCCTGCGCGTTCGCGCCGGGCACGCTCACCGCCATCGTCGGCCCGAACGGTGCGGGCAAGACGACCTACTTCAACCTGATCTCGGGGCAAATCAAGGCGTCGGCTGGCACCGTCACGCTCGACGGACGCGACCTCACGGGCCTGAGCGCGCCGTTGCGCACACGCGCCGGTCTCGGCCGGGCCTTTCAGCTCACCAACCTGTTTCCGCAACTGAGCGTGCGCGAGAACGTGCGCATGGCGGTTCAGGCCAGGGCGGGCGCGGGGCTCGATTTCTTTCGCGTCTGGAGCGACCGCAAGGACCTGATCGAACAGGCCGACCGCATCCTGGAGACGGTGGCCCTGGCCGACAAAGCCGAGGCCCGCGCCGCCAGCCTGCCACACGGCGATCAGCGCAAGCTGGAGGTCGGCATCCTGATGGCGCTGGACCCGAAGGTCTACATGTTCGATGAGCCCACCGCCGGCATGAGCGTGGACGAGGTGCCGGTGATCCTCAATCTCATCCGCGGCCTCAAGGCCGACAAGAGCAAGACCATCCTGCTCGTGGAGCACAAGATGGATGTGGTGCGTGAGCTGTCGGACCGCATCATCGTGCTGCACAACGGCGAACTGGTGGCCGACGGCGAACCCGAAGCGGTGATCGCGTCGCCCGTGGTGCAGCAGGCCTACCTGGGCGTGAACCCGGAAGAGGAAGTTGCTGCATGAGCGCAAACGCACTGCTCACGCTCGATGGTGTTCACACGCACATCGGGGCGTATCACATCCTGCACGGTGTGGACCTGCGGGTGCCCGCCAACCAGCTCACCATGCTCCTGGGCCGCAACGGCGCCGGCAAGACGACCACGCTGCGCACCATCATGGGCCTGTGGCACGCCAGCCAGGGACGCATCGCGCTCGCCGGTGAGGACATCACCGCCAAAGCCACGCCCGACATTGCGCAAAGCGGCGTGGCCTATGTGCCCGAGAACATGGGCATCTTTGCGGACCTGAGCGTGAAGGAAAACATGCTGCTCGCCGCGCGCGGCGCGCGCACGCTCGATGACATCGACACGAAGCGCCTGGAGTGGATCTTCGACATGTTCCCGGCCATGAAGAAGTTCTGGCTGCACCCCGCGGGCAAGCTCTCGGGTGGCCAGAAGCAAATGCTGGCGGTCTCACGTGCCATCGTCGAGCCGCGACGCCTGTTGCTGATCGACGAGCCCAGCAAGGGCCTGGCGCCGGCCATCATCCAGAACATGATCGCGGCCTTCAAGGCGCTCAAGGCCGCGCAGACCACCATCCTGCTCGTCGAGCAGAACTTCAACTTCGCGCGCCAGCTCGGCGACCACGTGGCCGTGATGGACGACGGCCGCGTGGTGCACAGCGGCGCGATGGCCGAACTCGCCGAAGACGCCTCGCTGCAGGCGCGACTGCTCGGCCTTTCCCTCGGAGCGCATCAATGAACACCACGGTGGTCTCCACCCCCGCCACCGGCCCCATCGCGCGCTGGCAGGCCATGAAGGACTTCGACTGGAAGCCCGTGGCCCTGGTGCCGCTGCTGGCCGCGCTCGCGCTGCCTGCGGTGGGCAGCGGCTCGACCTGGCTCACGCTCACCGTGGCCGGCCTGGCCATGGGCCTCATCGTCTTCATCATCGCCTCGGGCCTCACGCTCGTGTTCGGCCTGATGGACGTGCTCAACTTCGGCCACGGCGTGTTCATCGCGCTCGGCGCCTTCGTCGCCGTCACGGTGTTTGCCAGCCTCAACGCCTACGCCATCGCCGACAGCTTCTGGCTCAACCTGGTGGCGCTGGTGCCGGCCATGCTGGTGGCCATGGCGGTAGCCGGCGCACTCGGCCTGGTGTTCGAGCGCTACATCGTGCGCCCGGTCTACGGCCAGCACCTCAAGCAGATCCTCATCACCATGGGCGGCATGATCATCGGTGAAGAGCTCATCAAGGTGATCTGGGGCCCGGGCCAGCTCGCGCTGCCGCTGCCCGAGACGCTGCGCGGCAGCTTTCTGCTCGGCGACGCCTCGATCGAGAAGTACCGCCTGCTGGCCATGGCCGTGGGCCTGGCGGTGTTCGCCGCCATGGTGTGGACGCTCAACCGCACCAAGGTCGGCCTGCTGATCCGCGCCGGCGTGCAGGACCGCGAGATGGTCGAGTCGCTGGGCTACCGCATCCAGCGCCTGTTCGTGGGCGTGTTCGTGGCGGGCAGTGCGCTCGCCGGCCTGGGCGGCGTCATGTGGGGCCTGTACCAGCAGACCGTGCTGCCGCAGATGGGTGCCCAGGTGAACGTGTTGATCTTCATCGTCATCATCATCGGCGGGCTGGGCTCCACGCTGGGTGCGCTGGTGGGCGCTTTGCTGGTGGGGCTGGTGGCGAATTACACCGGCTTCCTCATGCCCAAGGTGGCGCTGTTTTCCAACATCGCGCTCATGGTCGCCATCCTGCTGTGGCGGCCGCAGGGCGTGTACCCGGTGGCGAACCGATAAGGAGCGGATGTCATGTTGTCCCGTCTGCTCTCCCACGATCTGCCGCGCAGCCGCGTGCTGGCGGTGGTGCTCGCGCTTCTCGTGCTCGGCCTGGCGTTCGCGCCGTTCCTGTTCCCGGGCGTGAAAGCGCTCAACGTGGCCGCCAAGGTGCTGATCTTCATCGCGCTGGTGGTCAGCTTCGACCTGCTGCTGGGTTACACCGGCATCGTGAGTTTTGCGCACACCATGTTCTTCGGTATCGGGGCCTATGGCATCGCGATCTCGGCCAGCGCGCTCGGGCCCACCTGGTGGGCGCTGTTCGTGGGCGCGGTGGGGGCGCTGGTGCTCTCGCTGTTGCTGTCGCTCCTCATCGGCCTGTTCTCGCTGCGCGTGCGGGCGATCTTCTTCGCCATGATCACGCTCGCCGTGGCCTCGGCCTTCCTCACGCTGGCCTCGCAGCTGTCCGACATCACCGGCGGCGAGGACGGCCTGACCTTCCGCCTGCCCGAGCTGCTGTCGCCCGGCTTCGCGCTGATGGAGGAGGACTTCGAGGGCCCCTTCGGCCCGGTGGCGCTCAACGGCCGCTTCATCACCTACTACCTGCTGTTCGCCTGCGTGGCGGCCATGTTCCTGGTGATGCTGCGCATCGTGAACTCGCCCTTCGGCCGCGTGCTGCAGGCGATCCGCGAGAACGACTTCCGCGCCGAGGCGCTGGGCTACCGCACGGTGGTCTACCGCACGCTCTCCAACGTGATCGCCGCCTCGTTCGCCACGCTCGCGGGCTGCCTGCTCGCGCTCTGGCTGCGTTACAACGGGCCCGACACCTCGCTGTCGTTCGAGATCATGCTCGACATCCTGCTGATCGTCGTGATCGGCGGCATGGGCACGCTGTACGGCGCCATCATCGGCAGCGTGCTGTTCCTGGTGGCGCAAAGCTACCTGCAGGACCTGCTGCGTTGGCTCGGTGGCATGGCCGAGGGGGTGCCCTTGCTGCCCGCGCTGCTCACGCCCGATCGCTGGTTGCTCTGGCTTGGCCTGTTCTTCGTGCTCTCCGTCTACCACTTTCCCACCGGCATCGTGGGCAAGCTGCGCGAGCGCACAGCGCTGCGCTCGCTCAAGGCCGCGTCGCCGATGAAGGAGGGCACATGAACTTCGCTGCCGTCGAGTCCCGCTCGCGCTACCTCGTATGCGAGGACCGCGAGATCCACTTCATGGACTGGGTACCCGCGCAAGCCGTTGGGCCGGTGGTGGTGGCCTGGCATGGCCTGGCGCGCACCGGGCGCGACATGGACCCGCTGGCCGCGCACCTGTGCGCACAAGGCTGGCGCGTGATCTGCCCCGACACCATCGGGCGCGGGCTCTCGCAGTGGAGCCCGAAACCCGAGGTGGAATACTGCCTCGATTTCTATTCGCGCATCGCGCGCTCGTTGGTCGACCAGCTCGGACTCGACCGCTTCCATTGGGTGGGCACTTCCATGGGCGGTGCAATCGGCATGGTGTGCGCGGCCGGTACGCTGCAGGGGCGCATCGAGCGCCTGGTGCTCAACGACATCGGCCCGCAGCTGGCCGCGCCCGCGGTGCAGCGCATCCGCAGCTACGCGGGCAGCCCCGCCGCGTTTGCCACCATGGGGGAACTCGAGCAGTACTTCCGCACCGTCTACCGGCCCTACGGTTTCCTGCCCGACGCGCAATGGCGCCTGCTCACCGAGAGTTCGGCGCGCCGCCTGCCCGACGGCCGCGTGACGCCGCACTACGACCCGGCGATGGTGATGCAGTTCGAGCGCCACCCGCAAGACTACGAGCTTTGGTCCACTTTCGATCGGATCGACGTGCCCGTGTTGTGCCTGCGCGGAGCGGACTCCGACCTGCTGCTGGCCGACACCGCCGAGGCCATGCGCGACCGCGGGCCGCGTGCGTTGGTGGTCACCATCGCCGGCTGCGGCCACGCGCCGGCGCTCAACGTGCCCGAGCAGTTGGAGTTGGTACAGCGCTTCCTCAGTGAGGCGCGGCCGCATTGACCTAGTGTCGCGGCGAAAAGCCCATCCGCGGCGGGAACGGGCTCGCCAGGGACTGCACGAGCGCAGCCGATGGTCAATCCAGTGGCAGGCGCAAGCTGGCGCGCAGTCCGCGGCCGTTGTCCCCCTGGCCGAGCTGCAACGAACTCCCCAGTAACTGCGCATAGCGTGCCACGATGGACAACCCCAGGCCCGCGCCCACGCGCTCCCCACACGCCAGGCCATGGCTCTGTGCGCCTTGTGCCCATCGCTTGAGCAGTTCACCGTGCGTGGCCTCGCTCAGGCCCGGTCCATCGTCCACCACGGCCAGCTCGCATTGGCAAGCCGAGGCATCCAACCGGATTTCGATGGTCAGCGTGGGGCCGCCGTAGCGCAGGGCGTTGTCGATCAGGTTGTCCAGGATGCCCTCGATCAGCACTTCATTGGCGCGCACGTGGATGCCCTCAGAATCCTCGTCGAGCCCACGCGCACCGAGGTCTGTCCCCTGCCTGTCGGCGCGGTCGATGTGGCGCAGCACAGCCTGACGCACGATTGGCGCGAGTGCAAGCCGACGGGACTGCAGCGCAAGCTCGGCCTCATCAGCGCGAGCGAGGTCCAGCAATTGCTCTACCAATCGGCCCGTTCGATGGGCGCTGTCGGCGATCTGTCGCAGTGGCTGGTGTGCCACGGCGGCCTGGGGATCCGCCAAGCCATAGTCCGCCAGGGCCCGGATGCGTGCCAGAGGTGTTCTCAGTTCGTGCGCCACATTGCCGGCGAACTCCCGCTGTGCCCGCACGCTGCGGCCCAAGCGCTCGAACAGGCTGTTGACCGCGCTGCCCAACTGCTCGATCTCGCGCGTGGACGGCGCGATCGCCACTGGCGTGAGGTCCTTGGCGTCGCGCTGTGCCAGGGTCGCCTGAAGCCGATCGAGCGGTGCAAGGTCACGCTCGATGCTGCGCCAGATCGCGAACGCGAGAACACCGAGCAACAGCAGCAAGGGCAGCGCGCCGTAGAGCAGCATCTGATGAAGCAGCGCATTGCGAGCACGGGTGGTGTGTGCCATGACCACCAGATAGGCCTGGTCCTGGACATCGTGGCGCAAGACGGCGGCCCGCACCACGCGGCCCTCGTGCAGGGCATTGCCGTAACGAAAGCCCTGCCCCGGCAGGGGGGCCCTGAGCACGGGGAGGTCGGTCCCAGCCAGCAGCGACCCATCCGGACTTCGCACCGCAAAGTGAACGGCCTCGCTCTGATCGAACAGCGCGGCCCGGATCTCGCTCGGGGTCAGCTGCAGTCCGACCGAGCCATCGGGCCGAGGTGCAAGGTGAGAAGCGATGGCATAGGCGTCATCCAGCAGCGCGCGGTCGAACGCGCGTTCGGTGAAGTAACTGGCCACGCCCAGCGTGGTCACCGTTCCGATCAACCAGGTCATGGCCAGCGGCAGCAGCACGTGCTGCAGCATGCGAATGCGCAGCGACGGTGCGCTCGTGCGAGCGCCGGTTTGTGGATCGGTGGCTGGCGGGTTCACGGGGCGGCTTCGAGCCGGTAGCCGATTCCCCGCAACGTGCGGATCGCGGCACCGCTGCCGATGAGCTTCTTGCGAAGACGCGAGATGAAGGCCTCCAGCGCGTTGTCACAGAGGGCTTCGTCCAATCCCGAGAGCTTGTCGGACAGCTCTCGTTTGCTCACCGCGCGCCCGGGTGGGCTCATGAGTTCGCGCAGCACCTCGAATTCGCGAGCCGGCAGGTCCAGCGGCCTTGCGGCCACGCGGAACTGACGGGCACGTCGGTCGAATTGCAGCTCCCCGAGCTGCGCCAGGTCGTCGCTGCCGCTCGCGCGGCGCGCCAGCGCGCGAAGCCGCGCCTCAACTTCGGCGAGATCGAACGGCTTGCCCAGATAGTCGTCGGCACCGCTGTCGAGGCCGGCGATGCGCTCTTCGGTGCGGTTGCGCGCGGTGAGGATGAGCACGGGCGTGCGGTCGCCCCGTGCACGTGCCTCGCGCAACACCGCAAGGCCGTTGCCCATGGTGCCGCCCGCATGGGATCGCTGCGGGAGGTTCAGGTCGAGCAGCACGGCGTCGAAGGGCTGCACGTGCCACAGGTGGGCGGCCTCCTCGACGTGAGAGGCCGGGTCCACGCGGTGGCCCGCGTCTTGCAGGCTGCGCATGATCACCTCGCGCAGGACCGTATCGTCTTCGACCAGCAGGATCCTCATGCCGACAAGGCTAGCAGACGACGCCTGGCGTGGCGTCAGTCGGTGATCGCTGGTGTTTGCGTGACCGTCTCGCGATCGCGCATCTGCGAGCGCACGGTGGACCAGCATGCCCACAACAGCAGACCCAACGTCGCGGCCATCAGCGTGGCACTGATCGGACGCTGCAGGAAGATCATGGGATCGCCGCGCGAGATCAGCATGGCGCGGCGCAGATACTCTTCGAGCATCGGGCCGAGGATGTAGCCCAGCAGCAGTGGCGCTGCTTCGAACTTCAGTACCACCATGAGATAGCCCATCACACCCAGCGCGGTCACCATGTAGATGTCGAACGTGTTGTTGTTGACGCTGTACACGCCCAACGCCACGAACACCAGAATTGCCGGATACATCCAGGCGAATGGAATGCGCAACAGCGCCACCCACAGACCGATGGTGGGCAGATTCAGAATCACCAGCATGATGTTCCCGATCGCGAAACTCACCACCAGGCCCCAGAACAGCGCCGGTTGCTCTGTGATGAGCATGGGGCCGGGCTGGATGCCGTGGATGATCAGCGCGCCCAGCATCACAGCCATCACAGCGTCGCCCGGAATGCCAAGGGACAGCGAAGGCACGAAGGCCGTCTGCGCCGCAGCGTTGTTGGCGGATTCGGGTGCACTGATGCCTTCGACCGCACCGTTGCCGAAGCGGCTCGGGTCCCGGGCGACCTTTTTCTCGATGGCATAGGCCATGAAGGCCGCTATCGACGGGCCAACGCCGGGCAGGGCGCCCAGACCCGAGCCCAGTGCCGAGCCACGGGCCATGGGGCTGACGGTGGCCTTGAACTCGGCACGCGAAGGCGCCATGGATCGCAGCGATATCTTCTCGATCTTGCGGTTGGTGTCGGTCGACTTGATACAGCGCACCACCTCGGCAATGCCGAACAGGCCCATGGCCAACGCCACGAGGTTGATGCCGTCGGTGAGCTCGGGTACGCCGAAAGAAAAGCGTGCTACGCCGCTGTTGATGTCGGTGCCGACCATCCCCAGCAGCAAGCCGAACACCATCATGCCCAGCCCCTTCATGGCCGACCCTGAGCCCACCGACGATGCCGCGACGAGGCCGAGCAGCATCATGGCGGTGAACTCCGCGGGGCCGAACTTGAGCCCGATCTCGGCGATCACAGGCGAAAACAGGGTGAGCAGCACGAGACCGGTCATGGCGCCCACGAGTGAGGCAATGGTGGTGACGAACAAGGCCACCCCGGCCTTGCCCTGCCGTGCCATCGGGTAGCCGTCCAGGCAGGTCACGGCCGACGAGGGCGTGCCCGGCAGATTGAGCAGAATGGAAGCGGTGGAGCCGCCATACTGCGCGCCGTAGTAGACGCCGGCCAGCATGATGATGGCCGCGGTGGGTTCGAGGTGGTACGAAAGCGGCAGCAGCAGCGATATCGCGGCCAGTGCACCGATACCCGGCAGCACGCCGACCACCGTACCCAGGAACACACCGATGAGGCAGTAAAGCAGGTTGACGGGCGCAGCCGCCACTTGCAGCCCAAGCCAGAGATTTCCCAGCAGGTCCATGTCAGTGGCTCCAGGGCCAGATCGGCAGGATCATCTGCAAACCGATGGGGAAGATCAGCGTGGTCAGCAGCGCCACCACGGCCGACACCATGACCCGTGTACGCCAACCCAGCGTCGAAGGCGTGAGCGACAGCAGCGCGGTGAAGAACGAGGCGATCACCACACCGAGCAGGTTCAGCGTGAACGCGAACAGCAACATGCTTAGCACGCACCAGAACAGGCTGCTGGCGTCGAGCTGGATGCGGGTGCCGCGTCGCCACCAGGCGGGAACCGCCACCAGCAGACCGAAGCCCGCCAGGATCCAGCCCAGCACCACGGGAAAGTAGCCCGGTCCCATGCGCGCGGTGGTCCCGAAGTCGTACCGGCTCCCATAGAGCGCGAAAAAAAGGCCGGCGGCCAGCATCAGGCCGCCTCCGATGAGGTCGTGTGTGTCTCGTCGTGTCGTCATGGTCGTTCGTCGCTGCGCCATTGCGCGGCGCATTGCGCACCGCGAGCCCACGCAAAGGGGCCGCCGCAGCTTAGAAGACCTTGCCTGACCGGAACCTGATCTCAGCGGCTGGCGCCGAGCGCCAGCGCGCGCTCACGGCTGGTGGCGCGCGCCGCCTCGTCCGCTGCCGCCCGCGTTGGCCAACCCTGCAGGTGGCGCTCGGCGATGTCGGCCAGCGCGCGGATCCATTCGGGCCGGTCGTTCAGGCAGGCGATGTACTCGAAGCGTTCACCGCCGGCGTGCGTGAAGGCCTCGCGCGCCTCCATGTCGATCTCTTCCAGCGTCTCGATGCAGTCGCCGGTGAAGCCGGGACAGATGAGCTGGACACTTTTGACGCCCTTCTGGGCCAACGCCACCAGCGTGGGTTCGGTGTAGGGCTCCAGCCACTTGGCCTTGCCGAAGCGGCTCTGGAAGGTGAGCACGTAACCATCGGCGTCCAGCCCCAGAGCCTGCGCCAGCAGCCGCGCGGTCTTGTGGCATTCGCAGTGGTACGGATCGCCCAGGTGCAGCGTGCGTTCGGGCACACCATGAAAGCTCATGACCAGCTTGTCTGCACGGCCGTGGACCTGCCAGTGCGCGCGCACCGAACGCGCCAGTGCTTCGATGTAGCCCGGGTCGTCGTGGTAGTGGTTCACGAAGCGCAGCTCCGGCACGTGGCGCTGGCGCTCAGTCCAGGCCGTGACGGCATCGATCACGCTCGCCGTGGTGGTGCCGCTGTACTGCGGGTAGGCCGGCAGCACCAGCACGCGCGTGGCGCCCTCGGCCTTCACCTCGTCGAGCACCGAAGCCACGGACGGATTGCCGTACCGCATGGCGTAGCGCACCGTGAGCGCATGCCCGCGTTCGCCCAGGTGGCCGCGCAGCAGCGTGGCCTGCTTCTCGGTCCACACCTTCAGCGGTGAACCCTCGGGCGTCCAGATGCTGGCGTACTTGGCGGCCGACTTGGCCGGCCGCACCCGCAGGATCACGCCGTGCAGGATGGGCCACCACAGCAGGCGCGGAATTTCAACCACCCGCGCGTCGCTCAGGAATTCGGCCAGGTAGCGGCGCAAGGCGGCGGGCGTGGGTTCGTCGGGCGTGCCGAGGTTGACCAGGATCACGGCCGTGCGCAGCGGCTGACCGTGGGAAAAGGGTGGTTCGGCGGCAAAGGGCATGCGCTATTCTCCCGCAAGCATGAATACCCCCTCGAGCCCGGCCCACGGGCCTGCGTCCATCCCCTCCGCCACGCTCGATCCAGCGCGCATCAAGGCCATCAGCCTCGACCTGGACGACACCCTGTGGCCGATCTGGCCCACCATCGAGCGCGCCGAGGCCACGCTGGCCGCGTGGTTGCGTGAGCACGCACCGGCCACCGCCGCGCTGGCGGGGGATCCGCAGGCGCTGCGCGAGGCGCGCCACTACCTGCAACTCAAGCGCCCTGATCTCTCGCACGACCTGAGCGCGCTGCGCCGCGAGTCGATCCGATTCGTGCTGCTCAAGGCGGGCGATGACCCCATGCTCGCCGAGCCCGCCTTCGAGGTTTTCTTCGCCGAGCGGCACCGCGTGGAGCTGTTCGACGACGCCTTGCCGGCACTCGAATGGCTGGCGAGCCGCTACCCGGTGGTGGCGGTGTCCAACGGCAACGCCGACGTACACCGGGTGGGCCTGGGCCAACACTTCCACGCGGCGCTGAGCGCGCGTGAGTTCGGTGTCGGCAAGCCCGACGCTCGCATATTCCATGCTGCGGCCGAGGCCGCGGGCGTGCGCCCCTCGGAGGTGCTGCACGTGGGCGACGACGCGCAGCTCGACGCGCTGGGTGCCCTGGTGGCCGGGCTGCAGGTGGCGTGGCTCAACCGCGGCGGTCAGGTCTGGGAGCACGCGCCGCTGGTACCGCACACCACCGTGCCCGACCTGATGACCCTGTGCAACCAGATTGCCAGTTGAGCCCCGTGTCCATCACCCTTTATGGCATCGCCGCGTCGCGCGCGCTGCGCCCCTTGTGGGCGGCCACCGAACTCGGCCTCGATTTTCACCATGTGCCCACACCCTTCGGTGGTGGGGCCACGCGCACGCCCGAATTCCTCACGCTCAACCCGAACGGGCACATTCCGGTGCTGGTCGATGTGCGGCCCGAAGGCGAGGTGGTGGTCTGGGAGAGCATGGCCTGCGCGCTGTATCTGGCGCGCGTGCACGGCTCGGCCGACGGCGCGTCGATCGCGCCCGCCACGCCGCGCGAGGAGGCTGAGGCACTGCGCTGGAGCTTCTGGGTCGTCACCGAATGCGAGGCCGATGCGCTCACCGTCCTCATGCACCGTGTGGCCATGCCCGAGGCGCGGCGCAAGCCCGAGCTGGCCGAGGCGGCCGAAAAGCGACTCGCGGTGCCGCTGCGCGTGATTGAAGCGCACCTGCAGCGACAGCGCGACGCGGGCCAGTCCTGGCTGGCCGCCGATCGTTTCACCGTGGCCGACCTGTGCGTGGCCAGTGTGCTGATGTGGGCGCGTGCCTCGCGGGTGCTGATGCAGGCGCACCCGCTCACGCACGAATGGGTACAACGCTGCGTGGCGCGGCCAGCCTATGTGGCCTTGCGCCGCGAGGGCTGATCAGAAGCCCCAGACGAGCCGGCGTGCCACCCACCCGGTGGCACCGTCGTACCGCTCGACGCGCACCCAGTCGTCGCGCTTTTCCAGCGTCTTGAGCAACTCGCCGCGTGCCAGCTCGGCCACGACATCGTGCTCGGTGCCTGGACCCTTGCGCAGGTTCAGCGTCTGGCTGCGAACGATGTGATACGGCTCGTTGGAGGTGAGCGAGCGGGCCACCCATCCGGTGTCGTCCTCGAAATCCTTCACGCCCAGCCAGTCGCCACGGCGTTCGGTCACCAACAAAGGGTAGCCGCGCTGCAGCTCCCACAGCACGGGGCTGTTCAGGCTGGGTTCCTCGCGCATGTTGACCGTGTTGCCGGCAATGCTGACCATCTCCTGCGCTTGGGCAAAGGCTGCTGCACCCAGGCAGAGGGCGAGCAGGGTGCAGCGAAGGGGACGGGCGACGGCAAACATGGACAAATTCCTTTCCTCGAAGAAACACCGGACAGCGGGTCAGGACCCCGGCGCGCCGCCAGGGGTCCCCAAGGGTACCAGCCATGGGCGGTGGCCAAGCGGTGCCTGGGCAGGACGGATTTAACGGATGGCCTCGTCAAGCGCCCAGCGTGCGGCTTGCTGGCCACTGCGCACCGCGCCTTCGAGGGTGGCAGGGTAGGGGCCCTCGACATGGTCACCCGCCGCCCACAGGCCGGGTGCCACCGCAGCCGGCGGGCGCTGCAGGCCGGGCGAGCAGGCAAAAGTGGCGCGCTTCTCGCTGACCGTCTGAAGCGGCAGCAGGCGCACGCCCAGTTGCGTCTGTGCCTGTGCCAGCACGGCAGCCTGCAGGTCTTCGCGTTCGCCACCGCTGTGGCTGATCACCAGGGCCAGCACGCCTTGCAGGCCCGGTTCGCGCGGGTTCAACGCGCCGCGGTCGAAGGCGAACTGCGCTGGCCCGCCGCGCAGTGCGAGCATGGGCGCGGCCAGCCGCGCCGCCGGCGCCCACGCGTAAACGGTGGTGATGGCCGTGTGTTCGATGGCCGCCGCGGTGCGTGCCCAATCGGGTGCCACGCCCGCCAACGCCCGCGCCGCCGCCGGCGCGCCGGTGGCCCACACCACACGGTCGAAGTCGGCCCGCGTGCCGTCGGCCAGCGTGAGCCGCCACTTCGCGCCCTCGCGCTCAATGGTGTCGACGCGTGCCCCGGTGTGCACCGAATGGCCCTGAGTCTGCAGCCAGTGGGCGGCTGCGTCGGGCAGCAGTGCCGACAGGTCGGTGCGCGGCAGCAGCAGCGCGGCCGGCGCCATGCCAGCGGTGCGTGCGCCGAACAGCGCATCGCGCAGCACGCGCAGGAACACCGACCCACTGGCCTGCGCCGCCGGCAGATTGAGTGCCGACACACACAAAGGCTCGATCAGTTCTTCCATGGCGCGCGCCGGCACGCCACGGCAGACATCGGCCACCGTGGCATCGCCCGCGCAGGCAAATCCGTCCATGCGCCAGCGCAACGCGGCGCGCATCAGGCCCAGGCGGTCGCCCCAGCCCCACCCGTTGGCGGTGGCGATGGCGGCCAGCGCGTCCAGTGGTGCGGGCCAGCGGGTCGCCCAGGCCGGCACCTGCAGGCCGCGCCCGTCGGCAAAACGCAGCGACAGCGCTTGCACCTGCAGCACGTCGAGCGGCGCCACGCCCAGGCGCTGCATCAGGGTCAGGGTGTCGCGGTAGGCACCGATCAGGATGTGCTGGCCGTTGTCCAGCGGGCAAGCCAGGCCGTCCGGGCGGCGCAGCACCAGGCGGCGGGCGCGCCCGCCCAGTGCGTGCGCGGCTTCGAACAAGGACACCCGGGCGCCGCCCTCGGCAGCTTCCACCGCCGCGGCCAGGCCGGCCCAGCCGCCGCCCACCACCGCCACGCGCATCACGCGTGTCACAAACGCCCCAGGGCCTGCACCTTCCAGGCGAGCCAGAACTTGCGCAGGGGTGTCAGGCTCACGCGCTGGGTAAGCACAGCCATCGGGTCGGCCGCCACCTCGTGCAACAGCGTGCGGTAGATGCTGGCCATCATCAGCCCGGGCTTCTGGCTGCGCCGGTCGGCGTCCGGCAGCAGCGACAGGGCCTCGTCGTAGGTGCGCTGCGCGCGTTCGCACTGGAAGGCCATCAGCACGCGAAAGCGACGCTCGAAATCCGCGGCATCGCCTCCCGGCACCGCGCCGCGCTTGAGCAGCTCGTGTGCCTTCACATCGAAGCGTTGCAGCTCGTCGATGGGTAGGTAGATGCGCCCGCGCAAGGCGTCCTCGCCAATGTCGCGAATGATGTTGGTGAGTTGCAGTGCCAGGCCCAGGCGGTGCGCGTAGTCGGTGGTGCGCGCCTCGTGCTGGCCGAAAATGCGCGCCGCCACCTCGCCCACGATGCCCGCCACCAGGTGGCAATAGCGCTGCAGGTTGGCGAAGTCGAGGTAGCGGTTCTGCTCCAGGTCCATCTGGCAGCCGTCGATCACGGCCATCAGGTGCCGGGCTTCGATACCGAAGGTGGCCGTCAGCGGCATCAGCGCCTGCGTCACCGGGTGCGACGGCGAGCCGTCGTACGCACGCGCCACTTCGGTGCGCCACCAGGCCAGTTTGGTTTGTGCCACGCCCAGGTCGCTCACTTCGTCCACCACGTCATCGACCTCGCGGCAGAAGGCGTAGAACGCGGTGATGGCCGCGCGCCTTTCGCTCGGCAGGAAAAGGAAGGCGTAATAGAAGCTGCTGCCTGAGGCGGCGGCCTTTTGCTGGACGTAGTCTTGCGGCGTCATGGGGTGGGGCGAGTGTACGCAGGGCGCGCCGGGTGACCGCCGCGCAGCGGCTTCCCCGGGGTGCAACAGCGGCAAGCTTTGGTTTGCATTAAGTTGCGTGAAGTTGCGTGAAGCGCCGGGACATTCACGCACAGCGCGGGGTATCCGTGGCAGCATGGTCCGGCGGAAATCCCGTAACCCACGAGGCACTTCATGACATCCCACAACCGTCGCATTTTCATGTTGCAGGTCGCCGCCGGCTCGGCGGTGTTGTCCGTTGGCCGTGTCGCCCAGGCGCAGGGCGCGCCGATGCTGAGCGAGACCGATGCGCAGGCCACTGCCCTCGGCTACGCGGCCGATACGAGCAAGGTGGATCAGAAGAAATACCCCAAGCACGCGGCCACCCAGGCGTGCAGCGGCTGCCAGCTCTACACCGGCAAGGCCGGCGACGCCAGCGGGCCGTGCGGCATCTTCCCCGGCAAGCAGGTGTCGGCCAAAGGTTGGTGCAGCGCCTGGGTGAAGAAAGCCTGACGGCCCTCGGGGCCGCAGAGCTTCAATTGCCCTGGCGCAGCGCCTGGGTGCGTTCGGCGAACTCTTGCCGCAGCTGCTTGCGCACCTGGGCTGCCGCATGGCGTCGGCGCTCGTCGGGTGTGAAGGCGCGCAGCGGCGGCACGGGCACGGGTTTGCCGTCATCGCCCACCGCCACCATGGTGAAGAAGCAGCTGTTGGCGTGCCGCACCTCTTGCGTGCGGATGTTCTCGGCCAGCACCTTGATGCCCACCTCCATCGACGAGGTGCCGGTGTGGTTCACCGAAGCGAGGAAGGTCACCAGTTCGCCCACGTGGATGGGCTGGCGGAACATGACCTGATCCACCGAAAGCGTGACGACATACCGCCCCGCGTAGCGGCTGGCACAGGCGTAGGCCACCTGGTCAAGCAGCTTGAGGATGGTGCCGCCGTGCACGTTCCCGGAGAAATTGGCCATGTCGGGCGTCATGAGCACGGTCATGCTCAGCTGGTGGGCGGGGAGGTCCATGGGCGTGGGCGGGTGGCGGGCGAGGCTGGCGAATGTACACCCCGCCCCGAGTCGGAGCGGTGGCGGGTATGCCCGCGCGCCCGCATCCCGTCGGTGTGGATGACTTGACCCAGCCGGGCTTCAGCGCCGCCCACTCAGTGGCGGTGGCAGCGGGTCGCCCGCCTGGCGGCGGCGGAACAGCGCCGCCCGCGCCAGCACGATGGTGGTTACCGGCGCGGTGATCGAGAGCACGATGATGATCAACCAGACGTGCAGCGCCAGACCCTGCGCGCGCAGGCTGAAATGCAGGATCGAGGCCAGCGTGACGATCCACGCGGCCAGCGTGGATGCCAGCGCTGGCGCGTGCATGCGCGAGAAGAAATCCGGCAGCCGAAGCAGGCCGAGCGCGGCGATCAGCACCACCGCGCCGCTGGCCAGCAGCAGCACGCCCACCAGGAGTTCGGGCCAGGGTGGCATGCTCATTCGATGACCTCCCCGCGCAACAGGAATTTGGCCAGCGCGACCGAACCGATGAAGCCGAACAGCACCATCAGCAGCGCGCCCTCGAAATACATCTCGCTGTCGTAGCGGATCGCCAGCACCAGCATCACCAGCATGCCCACCACGTAGAGAAAGTCGACCGCGAGCACGCGATCCTGCGCGGTGGGGCCGCGCATCAGGCGCAGCAACCCGATGCCCATCGCCACGAGGTACAGCACCAGCGTGATGCCGATGGCAATCGAGAGAAATGAGCTCATCCGAAAATCTCCAGCAGCGGCCGCTCGTAGTCGGTCTTGAAGTGGTCGATGAAGGCGGCTTCGTCGTCGAGATCGAACACGTGGATCAGCAACGCGCTGTGGTCGTGCGCGAGTTCGCTCCACACGGTGCCCGGCACCACGGCGGTGATCATGGCCAGCGCGGCCAGGCCGTGCGCGTCGCGCAGGTCGAGCGGGACGACCACGAAGGCACCGCGCGGCGGGTGTCGGCGCGTGCGCGCCACGCCCACCGCAACGTCGATCGCCGAACGCACCACGTCGCGGCCCACGCGCAGGATGAGCAGGCACAGCGTGCCCCAGGCCCGCAGCGGGCCGGGCCGGGGGCGCAAGGGGGCCATCAGCAAGGGCGCTGCCACGGCCACCAGCAGACCCAGCAGGAGCTGGCCCGCACTGCCGCTGCGCGTGAGCAGCAACCAGCCGCCGACAATGCCCAGCGACAACCAGGGCGAGGGAAACAGGCGCTTCACCGGACACCCCCGCTCGGCGTGGGCACGGTGCGCGCGCTCATCACGGCGTCGATGTAGCGCTGCGGTTCGTGCAGGGCGTCGGCGGTGGCGCGCGCGTAGCCGAACACCGCCTCTGCCTGCGCCACCATGAGCACGGCAGCACCCAGCAGCAGTGCGATCGGCAGCGTCTCGGCCACGCGCAGGCGCGGTGCGGGGCGGTCCTGCGTGGTCCAGAAGTGGCGCATGCCCACACGCATGAGCGCGATGGCCGCGAACAGACCCGAGACGATGAGCAGCGCGAACAGCGTCCACGCGGCCACGGTGTCCAGCGCCAGCAGCGCCGTGAGCATGCCGACCTTGCCGACGAAGCCGGAGAGCGGTGGCAGACCGGCGATCACCATGGCACACAGGATGAAGGCCACACCCAGGAAGGCCAGCGCCGCCGGGATGGCGCGGCCGATCAGCACCTCCTCGTTGTCGTCGAGGTTGGTGCCTTGCGGCGGTTCGGCATCCAGGAAGGCCGGCAGTGCGGCGTTGCCGTCGTCCAGGTCCTGCGGGCCTTCCTGTGCCTGGCGCGCGCGCTCCAACAACTCCACCAGCAGGAACAACGCGCAGCCCGCCAGCGTGGAACTGGCCAGGTAGAACAAGGCGCCGCTGCTCAGGGCCGGCGCGTCAAAACCAATGGCGGCGATCAGCGTGCCCGACGAGGTGATGACGCTGTAACCCGCCAGCCGCCCGAGCTGTTGCGACGCCAGCATGCCGATGGCGCCGAACGCCAGCGTGGCCAGGCCGCCCCAGATCAGCACCGTGCCGCCGAAGCCGGCCGAAGCGCCCACCGCGTCGGCGGGGAAGCACAAGGTCCACAGCCGCAACAGGGCGTACACACCCACCTTGGTGAGGATGGCGAAGACCGCGGCCGCGGGCGCGCTGGCCGCTCCGTAGGCGGGCGTGAGCCAGAAATTCAGGGGCCACAGCGCGGCCTTGGCCAGAAAGGCGACCGCCAGGATGGCCGCACCCGCATGCAGCAGGCCGAGGTCACGCTGCGGAATGAGCGCAATCTTGGCCGCGATGTCGGCCATGTTCAGCGTGCCGGTGACGCCATAGAGCACGGCCACCCCGATCAGGAACAGCAGCGAGGCCACGAGGTTGATCGAGATGTAGTGCAGCCCCGCCCGCACGCGCGCCAGGCCACCCCCGTGCAGCAGCAGTCCGTAGCTCGCGGCCAGCAGCACCTCGAAGAACACGAACAGGTTGAACAGATCGGCCGTGAGGAAGGCGCCGTACAGCCCCATCAGTTGCAGCTGCAGCAGCACATGGAAATACACGCCTGCGTGCTGCCAGCGCGCCAGCGCGTAGAGCAGCCCGGCCAGACCCACGGCACCGGCCAGCACCGCCATCAGCGCGGACAGGCGATCGGCCACCAGCACGATGCCGAAGGGCACCGGCCAGTTACCCGGCAGGTAGATGCCGAAGGCGGCGCTGCCCTCGGCGTGCACACGCAGCAGCAAGCCCACCGCGAGCAGCAGGCCCACGGCGGTGGAGCCGACGTTGATGGCGCTTTTGAGCCGGCGGTTGCCTTCGCCCAGCATGAGCATGAGCGCGGCCGTGGCCAGCGGCAGCAGCACCGGCGCCACCAGCAGGTGTGTGGTGGTGGGCGTCATCGTTCTTCCTCCCCGTCCACGTGGTCACCACCGGACAGGCCCCTGAGCGCCAGCAACACCACCAGGTAGAGCGCCGTGGTGGCAAACCCGATCACGATGGCCGTCAGCACCAGCGACTGCGGCAATGGGTCGGTGTAGTGCGAGAGGTCGGCCGGTACTCCGGCGCGCACGATGGGCTCGGCATCCACCGAGAGGCTGCCGACGCTGAAGATGAAGAGGTTGACGGCGTAGGAGAGCAGCGCCAGACCGATGAGGACCTGAAACGTGCGGGGGCGCAACAACAGCCACACGCCGGCACCGGCCATGACGCCAATGGCAATCGACACGACAAGTTCCATCAGTGGGCTCCCCCGGTGGTCGGTTGCGCCCCATCGTCGAGCGCCTCCTGGCGGCGCCGCGCGCGCAAGGACTGGTGCGCGATCGCGGTGAGCAGCAGCAAGGTGGAGCCCACCACGACCGCGAACACACCCAGATCGAACAGGAAAGCGCTGGGCAGGTGAACCTCGCCCACCAGCGGCCACGTCACGTGCGCGGTGTGCGTGGTGAGGAAGGGGTAGCCCAGTGCGAGCGAACCGAGCCCCGTGGCCAGCGCCAGCGCCAGGCCTGCGGCAATCCAGCGCGGGGGCAGCAGGTGCATGCGGTCTTCCACCCAGCGTGTGCCGCTCACCATGTACTGCGCGATGAACGCGATGGCCACCACCAGCCCGGCCACGAAGCCGCCACCCGGCTCGTTGTGGCCGCGCATGAACAGGTGGAAGGCAAACACCGCAGCCACCGGCAGCAACAGGCGCACCAGCACGGCGGGCACCTCCAGGTACGGCTGGGGCGTGTCGCCGTCGTCGCGCGAGATCAGGTCACTGTCGACGTTTTGCGGCACGGCGCGTTGCTGTGCGGGCTGGTCGATCACCTCCATCGGAGGGCGAAAGCGCCGCAGCAGCGCGTAGACCGTGACGCCCACGATGCCGAGCACGGTGATCTCGCCCAGCGTGTCGAAGGCCCGGAAATCGACCAGCATGACGTTGACGATGTTCGTGCCACCGCCCCCGGGCAGCGCGTTCTCGATGAAGAAGGGCGAGATCGACAGCGGCGCCTGACGTGTGAGCAGCGCGTACGACAGCCCCGCCAGCCCGGCGCCGATCCCCAGCGCGATGAGGAAATCGCGCCGGCGCCGCCACCAGGCGCGCGCCTCGGTGCGTGGGTCATCTTCCAGGCGCTTGGGCATCCAGCGCAGGCCGAGCAGGAACAGCACCGTGGTGACGACCTCGACCGCCAGTTGCGTGAGCGCGAGGTCGGGCGCGGAGAACCAGGCGAAGGTGATGCACAGCGCCAGCCCCACCACGCTGAGCATGATGAGTGCCGCCAGCCGGTGAAACTTGGCCTGCACCGCCGCGCCCAGCGCGCAGGTACCGCCAATGACCCACAGCAGCACGAACTCGGGCGTCACCGGCACGCGCGGGCGGTCGCCCCAGGAGAGCGGCACGATCAGCGCCGAGCCCAGGCCCGCCAGCCCGGCGATCACCACCAGCCACAGCAACTGCGGCTGCAGCCGGCGCGTGCCGAGCCAGCGCGCCAGCCGCCGCGCACCGTCGGAGAGCAACGCCATCAGCCCTTCGAACACGCGCCGCCCGTTGAGGCCAAGCAGCCCCGGGGCCAGGCTGTGCTCGCGCAGCTTCAGCCGTTTGGCGAACAGCAGGTACACCACGATGCCGCCTGCGGTGGCGATCAGGCTCATTACCAGCGGCGTGTTGAAGCCATGCCACAGCGCCAGGCTGTATTGCGGCAGCGTGCCGCCCACCACCGGTTGTGCAGCCGTGGCGAGCAAGGGGCCGATGGACCACGCCGGCAGCGTGCCCACCACGATGCAGGCCAGCACCAGCAGCTCCACCGGCACGCGCATCCAGTGCACCGGCTCGTGCGGCTGGCGCGGGCAATCCGGGCGGTCGCCGAAGAACACGTCATGCCCGAAGCGCAGCGAATAGACCACCGCGAACACACCGGCCAGCGTGGCCAGCGCCGGCAGACCGAATTCGATCGCCGGGTTGGCGCTCACGAACACGGTCTCGGCGAAGAACATCTCCTTGGAAAGAAAGCCGTTGAGCAGCGGCACACCCGCCATTGCCGCGCAGGCCACGATGGCCAGCGTGCCGGTGATGGGCATGCTGCGGAACAGGCCGTCGAGGCGGCGCATGTCGCGCGTGCCGGTCTCGTGGTCGATGATGCCCACCGACATGAACAGCGAGGCCTTGAAGGTCGCGTGGTTCATCATGTGGAACACCGCCGCCACCGCGGCCAGCGGGCTGTTGAGGCCCAGCAGCAAGGTGATGAGACCGAGGTGGCTGATGGTGGAGTACGCGAGCAGCCCCTTGAGATCGTTCTGGAACATCGCCGCATAGGCACCCAGCAGCAGCGTGGCCAGGCCCGCGCCGCCGACGATCCAGAACCACTCCGGCGTTCCCGCCAGCACCGGCCACAGGCGCGCCAGCAGAAACACGCCGGCCTTGACCATGGTGGCCGAGTGCAGATAGGCCGACACCGGCGTGGGTGCCGCCATGGCGTGAGGCAACCAGAAGTGGAACGGGAACTGCGCGCTCTTGGTGAGCGCACCCAGCAGGATCAGCACCAGCGCGGGCACGTACAGCGCGTGGTTGCGCACCTGCTCGCCTGCACGCAGCACGGCGTCGAGCTCGAGGCTGCCGACGACGTGGCCAAGCAGCAGCACGCCCGCGAGCAGGCACAGGCCACCGGTGGCGGTGACGGTGAAGGCCATGCGCGCGCCGCGCCGTGCGTCCTTGCGGTGCGTCCAGTAACCGATCAGCAGGAAAGAGAAGACGCTCGTGAGCTCCCAGAAGACCACGAGCTGCACCAGCTGGCCCGACAGCACCACGCCCAGCATGGCACCCATGAAGCCCAGCAGCAGCGAGTAGAAGCGCGCGGCCGGATCGTCGGGCGAGAGGTAGTAGCGCGCGTAGACGATCACCAGCAGGCCCATCGCGCTCACCAGCATGGCGAACATCCAGGCAAAACCGTCGATGCGCACGATCAGGTCCATGCCCAGCGAGGGCAGCCACGCCATGCGTTCGGTCAGCACGGCACCGTCTCGCACCTCGGGATAGAGCATGGCGAGTGGCACGGCCACCGCCAGGGCCACCAGCGCGGCCCACAGCGATTCGAGGTTGCGCGCGTTCGTGGGCAACAGCGCCGCGACCACGCAGCCCGCAAAGGGCAGCAGAAGCAACAGGAACAGGGACATGGTCCCGAGTCTAGTGGACGCTTTGTGCAGCCCTGCAGCGCGGGGGAATGGCGTCAGCGCTTACCCGGCGTCTTCGCCCGCGCCTTCGCCCAGCAGCTTCTTGCGCCGCTTCCAGAGTGTGGTGCGCGAGATGCCCAGCCGCTGCGCGGCTTCGGCCAGGCGGCCACCCGAGAGCTCGAGCGCACGCTCGATCTGCGCCAGCTCAGCGCGTTCGCGCGCGTCCACCAGGGTGGCGGCCGGCGGCTCGTCCAGCGTGCGTTCGGGGAACAGGTCGGCCGCGCCCAGTGTTTCGCCTTCGCTCAAGGCCATCGCACGCTCCACGCGGTTGCGCAGCTCGCGCACGTTGCCGGGCCAGTTGTGCAAAAGCAAGGCGCTGCGCGCGTCCTCGCCCAGCGTCGGGCAGGGCAGTTGCTGCCGCTCGGCCGCCTGCTGCACGAAGCCCAGGGCCAGCGGCAGGATCTCGTCCACGCGCTCGCGCAGCGGCGGCACCACCAGCTCGACCACGGCGAGGCGGTAGTACAGGTCGTCGCGGAACTGTCGCGAGGCGATGCGCGCTGGCAGGTCGGCGTTGGTGGCGGCCACGATGCGGCCGCGGAACACCAGGTCCTGGCGGCCGCCCAGGCGCCGGAAGCGGCCGTCCTGCAGCACACGCAGCAGGGCGGTTTGCAGGCGCGGGTCCAGCTCACCGATCTCGTCGAGGAAGAGCGTGCCGGCGCCCGCCTCCTCGAACCAGCCCACGTGCGCACCACTGGCGCCGGTGAAGGCACCGCGTTCGTGACCGAAGAACTGGCTCTCCATCAACTCGCGCGGCACCGCGCCACAGTTGACCGCGACGAAGGGTTCGCCGGCACGCGCAGAGCGCTCGTGCAGTTGCCGCGCGGCGACCTCCTTGCCGACACCGGTTTCGCCGCGCAGCAGCACCGGCACGTCGCGGTCGGCCAGGCGCTCAAGGTCTGCCGCGAGGCGCGAGGTGGCGGGCGACAGCCCCAGGCCTTGTGCCGGTGACACCTCCACATGGGGCAGCGCCACCAGTTCGCGGATGCGGCGCACCAGCGCGTCCACGTCGAAAGGTTTGGTGAGGTAATCGTCGGCACCGGCGCGCACCAGCCGCACCGCCTGGCCCACGTCGGCGAAGGCGGTCGCGAAGACGATCGGCGTGTCGCCCAGGTGGGGCAGGGCCTGGCGGTACAAATCCTCGCCGGACCCGTCGGGCAGGCGGATATCGCTCAGCACGAAGTCGGGGCGCGCGCGGCGCAGTGCCTGCAGCGCCTGTGCGCAGTCGGCCGCGTGCTCGACCGCGAAGCCTTCCAGGCGCAGGCGCTGCACCAGCGCGCCACCCAGCACGGTGTCGTCCTCGATCAGCAGCACGCGGATGGCCGAGCCGGGCGGGTTCATGCGTTGGATGTCCAGGTGGGGTTGTGGCCTTCAGCGTTGTCCTCGGCCTGCGGCGAAGCGTCGGCGTGCTCGCCCCCGCTGTCGGCATCGTCTGCAACACCTGTCTGCAGCGGCAGCTCCAGCACGATGCGCGTGCCCTGGCCCGAGCCGGTGTGCACCGCCACGCGGCCGCGCAGTTGCTCCACCAGGCGCACCACCACGGCCACACCGAGGCCACTGGCCTGCGCCGGTGCCCGCCCCTGTTCCAGGCTGGCGGCCAATGGCGGGGGCAGGCCCGAGCCCTGGTCGATTACCTCCAGCCGTAATTGCCGCGGCCGGGCCTGGCAGCGCAGCGTCACGCGCGCCCCGGGCGCCGACGCCTTGATGCCATTGAGGGCCAGGTTGAGCAGCACCTGGCGAACCTCGCCACCCGCCAGCGCCACCGGTTGCGCAAGGTCGGATTCAATCTCCAGCACGACCCCGGCCCGTTGCGCCTGCGGCTGCAGAAGGCGCGCCACATCGGCCAGATCTTGCGGTCCGAAACTGCGTTGGGCATGGCCGCCGCGGTGCGTGGCCAGTGTTGCGTCGACCACGCCGCCCAGCACGCGCAGGCCGCGCTCCACGAAATCCAGCGCCTCGGCGCGGGTGTCGGGCCGGTCGCCGAACTTGCGCAGGGTCTCCACCGCGGTGCGTACGCCGGCCAGCGGGTTGCGCACCTCGTGCGCAATCGTCGCCGCCATGCGGCCGAGCACCGCCTCGCGCTCTTGCTCAGCCATCTGCGTGATCAGCGCCTCGCGCTCCCCGGCCGCCACCGCCATGCGGTTGTAGGCCCGCAGCAGCCGCGCGGTTTCGCGATCGGTTGTGGGGATGCTGTCTTCGGGCACCGGCGCCGGGCCGGTCTCCCCGGCCTGCTGCAACTGGCGCGTGAGCAGGTCCAGCGGTCGCTGCAGACGGCGCAGCACCAGCAGCCCGAGGTAGGCGCAGAGCAGGCCCAGGCCCAGGTTGAAGGCCGCCACCCGCCACCACAGGGCGCGCCGTTCGGCCACGTACTCGGCGACGTCGAGGTTGGCCACCACGGTCAAGGCGTTGGTGGGGCTGCCGGCGCCCATGCGCTCGTCGCTCAAGGGGCGCCACACCCAGTAGCTGCCGTCCTCGGTGTCGATCTTGTTGCCGCTCGGGCTTTCGCGCACGGGTTCGGGCAACGGCACCTGGGGCAGGCCCGCACGGTCGGCGCGCGCCATCGGGCGTCCCTCGGTGTCCAGCAGGAACAGTCGGCGGTCGACCAGCCCCTGGTGCATGCGCAGTGCTTCGTCGAGCACGCGCTCGATGCCCGGGCGGTCGTCGGTGATCACCGGCGGCAGCAGCGCCGCGGCCAGGCCGTCGAGGTAGATCTGGCCGGTGCGCTCGATCTGGCGCTCGACCTGGCGCTCCAGGCCCTGCAGCGCGATCTTGGTGGTGCCAAAGGCCGTGACCAGCACGACCGTGACGACCGCGAGCGGAAGCCGTGCGGTCGTGGGCAGGCGGGCAAGCCAATTCACCAGGGCAGATCGGGACATGGCCCCGATCGTAGACGCTCGCTCAGCGCAGCACCTGCACCGGGCGACGCAGCGCGAGATCGAGCCGGTGCGCCACGTCCACCCGCAGATCGAGCACGCCCTGGTCGAACCAGCCGTCGGCGGCCACCAGCAGTTGGGTGGTGTCGTCGCACAGCGCACGCAGCACCGCGCGTGGACGCCCCTCTTCCAGTCGGGCCGACCAGCGCAGGCCGCTGGCGCGGGCCGCCTGCTCGAAGCGCTGCATCACATCGGCGGCGGCGCGCCGGGCCTGCGCGATGCGCCGCTCGCGCATGCACTGCGCATGCCAGCCAGCGCCGATGGGCACCGGCCCCACGTTCTGCAGGCGCGGTACGTCGATGACCGCCACGCCACACAGCTCGGCCCCGTGGTGCTGCGCCAGCGCCACCGCGCGCTCAATCGCGGCATCGACGTGCGGACCCGCGGCCAGCGCCAGCACCACGCGTTGTGGAGGCGCGTCCTGCGCGGTGGCGTTTTCGCCGCGCGGCAAGACCCCGGCCAGTGCGTCCTCGCGCGTACCGCGCCACAGCGGCGCGCCGCTCACATAGCCGGCGCGACCGATCAGGTGGCCAGCCACTGGCGTGGTGATCAGCAGGAACAGCACCGCCAGCGCGGCTTTGACCCAGGTCGCCGGATCGCCGTGCAGCGCCGCCACACCCAACAGCACCAGGCCACTGCCGGCCACACCGGCCTTGGTGGCCGCGTGCATGCGCATGAAGAAGTCGGGCAGGCGCAGCACGCCGACCGAGGCGGTGAGGCACAACAACGCGCCCCCGAGCAACAGCAAGGCCCCCAGCCATTCATTCATGAGCGCTCTCCCGGTGCCGCCTGGTCGACGCTGCCGCGCGCAATGAAGCCCGCAAAGGCCACGGTGGTCAGAAAGCCCACCAGCGCCACGCCCAGCGCGATGTCCACGAAGGCCGGTGTGCCCGACACCAGCGCTGCCAGCCCGGCGGCGGCCACGCCCACCAGGCCGAGCATGTCCAGCGCGATCACGCGGTCGGCCGCGCCGGGGCCGCGCACGATGCGAATGCCGGCCGCCAGCACCGCGGCGGCCAGCAGCAGCGCGGCCACGGCGTACACACCATTGAGCAGGATCTCGTTCATTCCAGAGTCTCCTTCACGCGGCGTTCGAAGCCGTTGCGGATTTGCGCGACGGTGTTGTCGCCCAGGTCCATGACGTGCACGTAGAGCAGGTGGCGGTGCGTGCACACGTGCAGGCTGGTCGTGCCCGGCGTGAGCGTGACCAGGTTGGCCAGCAGCGCGACGCCGGTGTCGGTGCGCAGCGAGAGCGGCACCGCCACGATGCCGCTGCGCTGCACCCGATCAGGCCGCAACACCGCTTTCACCACGTCGCTGACCGAGAGCACCAGTTCGCGGGCGAACAGACCGGCCAGCACCACCCAGGCGCGGGCACGGCGCCATGCGTTTTTCATGGGGCAACTCCTTCCAGCAAGGGAACGCGGGCGATTTCGGGCGCTGCGCTGCCCAACACCGCCTGCACATAGGCCTCACGCCCGAGCATCTGCTCGGCCGCGCGCAGCGAGAAGTCCACGAAAGGCTCGGCCATGAGGCCGATGGTCAGCGTGATGGCGGCCAGCACCACCACCGGCGCCAGCATCAGCGCTCGTCCAGCGCCTGCAGCCCGCCACTCGGCCGTGGCTTGTTGCGACAGCGGGCCCGGTGCCTTCCAGAACGCTTCGTTCCAGATCTTCAACATCGAGTACAGCGTGAGCACGCCCACCACCAACGCCACCACCGCCAGCGCCACGTGCCCGGCCTCCAGGCTGGAGCGAATGACCACAAACTTGGCCCAGAAGCCCGACAGCGGCGGCAGCCCCGCCAGCGACAGCGCCGGCACCACGAACAACAGCGCCAGCAGCGGCGTGCTGCGGTGCAGTCCGCCAATGCGCTTGAGGTCCCAGGAGCCACCGGCGCGTCGCACCACGCCCGCGATCAGGAACAGGTTGGCCTTGACCACGATGTGGTGCAGCACGTAGAGGATGGCGCCCGCAATGGCCAGCGGCGTGGCCACCGCCAGGCCGACCAGCATGTAGCCGATCTGGCTGATGATGTGGAACGACAGGATGCGCCGCACGTCATAGTGCGCCGCCGCGCCCAGCACGCCGGTGATCATGGTCAGCGCGGCCAGCACGCCGATGATCGGGCCGATGAAGCCCAGCGTGCTGTCGAACACCAGCGTGAAGCAGCGCAGGATGGCGTACACGCCGACCTTGGTGAGCAGCGCGGCAAAGATGGCCACCACCGGCGCGCTGGCTGTGTGGTATGCGGCCGGCAACCAGAAGAACAGCGGGAACACCGCGGCCTTGGCACCGAACGCCAGCAGGAACAGCACCGCCAGCGTGCCCACCAGCCCCTGGTTCTCCACCTGCGGCAGCGCCACCGACAGGTCGGCCATGTTGAGTGTGCCGGTCAGCCCGTAGAGCAGGCCCACGCCCAGCAGGAAGAGCGTGGTGACCAGCAGGTTGAGCACCACGTACTTCACGCCAGCGTCGAGCTGCGCCCGCGTGCCGCCCTGCACCAGCAGGCCGAAGGACGCGATTAACATGATCTCGAACCAGACGTAGAGGTTGAAGATGTCGCCCGTGAGGAAGGCGCCCGTCACGCCCAGCAGCAGGCCGTGGTAGAGCGGGTGGAACAGCGCGCGCTCGCGCTCCTTAGCACCGCCAGCCAGCGCATACACCGACACGGTGACCGCCATCAGACCGGTGATCACCACCATCGCGGCGCTGAACAGGTCGGCCACGAAGCTGATGCCGAAGGGGGCGGCCCAATCGCCGAACTGCGTGGCCAGCACGGTGCCGTCCAGCACCGCGGCCAGCAACAGCAAGCTGGCCACCAGCAGGCCGGCACTGCCGAGCAGGCTCACCGCGCGCTGCAGCGTGGGCTGGCGCTGCAGCAGCACGCACAAGGCCAGCGTGGCCAGCGGCACGGCCACCGGCAGGCTGAGCAGCAGGTGGGGGTTCAGTGCGGTCATGCGCGCCCCTCGCTGGCGGGCTCGGCTTCACGCATGGCGTCGGGGTCGGTGGTGCCCAGGGCGCGGTGCGCGCGCTCGAACAGCACCACGGTGTAGGCCACGAGCGAGAACGAGATGACGATGGCGGTGAGGATGAGCGCCTGCGGCAGCGGGTTGGCGCTGATGGCCAGGCTGGTGGCGCCCTCGGGCACCAACGGCGGCACCACAGACGACAACCGTCCTCCGACGAAGATGGCCAGGTTCACGGCGTTGCCGAGCAACAGCAGGCCCAGCACCATGCGCAGCAGGTGGCGCGACATGAGCAGGTACAACGCGGCGGCCAGCAGCACGCCGAAGGTCAGTGCGTAAAGCGTTTCCATCTTTCAGGCCTCGGGCTCGTTGCCCAGGTAGAACCCCACGAAGGCGCACACCGCACCCAGCACCGACAGGTACACGCCGATGTCGAACAGCAGCGTGGTGCCGATGGCGAAACCGTTGCCCCAGACTTGCCACTGGTGCGTGAGAAAGGGTGCGTGCCCCAGCAGCGCCGGCAGGCCGGAAAGCAGGGCGATCAACAGGCCGGTGGAGGCGATGGCTGCTGGCGGCCAGCGCAGCGCGCGCAACAAGGCCTCGCGCCCGCGCGGCAGCGCGTGCACGGTGAAGCCCGCGGCCGCCACCAGGCCACCCACGAAGCCACCACCGGGCTCGTTGTGGCCGCGCCAGAGCAGGTAGATCGAGAACAGCAGGGCCAGCGGCAGCAGCGCGCGGCCAGCGACGGTGAAGATCGGTGAGTTCATGATTGGGGTTCCTGTTCGGCGGCGCGGCGCTGGCGCGTGCCGGCCAGCACCGCAGCGGCGGCCAGCGCGGCCAGCGCCAGCACCGTGATCTCGCCCAACGTGTCGAGCGCACGGAAGTCCACGATGATCACGTTCACGAGGTTTCGGCCGTTGGCCTCCGGCACGCTGGCGGCCCGGAAGAATTCAGACACCCGGTCGTCGAACGGCGTGGACAACACCGACAGCAGCAGCAACGAGCCGACGGCACCGAAGCCGGTGGCGATGACCGCGTCAAGGCGGCGCTGGCCTGGCGTGCGCGCGTCGGTTCCGCCGAAGGGCATGCGAGAGACCACCGCCAGCAGCACCACGATCGCCACCGCCTCGACGGCGAACTGTGTGAACGCCAGATCCGGCGCGCCGTGGAACAGGAACACCAGTGCCAGCCCGAAGCCCGCCATGCCCGCGGCCACGATGCCGCGCAGGAAACCATGCGCGCGCACCACCGCAATGGCCGCCATCACCAGCAGCGCCGGCAGCAGCGCATACAGCGAGGCCGCGCCTTGCAGGGAGGGCCAGGCGAGGCCACCTCGCGCGAACAGCGCCAGCCCCACGGCACCACCCACCACCGCCAACGTGGCGCCGACGTAGCGGCGCAGGCTGCCGTGCTGGATGCGCTGGGTCTGCCACAGCGCCAGTCGCTGCAGCCCGGTCATGGCGCGGTCGTAGCCGGCGTCGGGGCCGTGGTGGGTGATGGCTTCATAACCCACGATCACGCGGTGCAGGCGGTCCCAGCCCCGGTACACCGCCACGCCCATGGCCAGCGTGAGCGCGCTCAGCGCCAGCATGGGTGTGAGGCCGTGCCAGAGCGACAGTGCGGTGTCCATCGGGCGCCCGGCGATGGCGCTGGCTGCGCCCTCCACCAGCGCACCGGCCAGCCCGGGTGCCAGGCCGAGCAACAGGCCCAGTGTGGCCAGCAAGGCCGGGCCAAGCCACATGGCGGCAGGCGGGTCGTGCGGGGTCTGCGGCGTGGGGCGCAACGGGCCCCAGAAGGTGCGCACCGTCACCACGCCGGCCACCGCCACCATCACCGCGTTGGCCACGATGGCGATTGCCACCGGCAGCCACGATGCGGTGGCGCTGAGGTTGGCTTCGTACACCAGCTCCTTGGCCACGAAGCCCACGAAAGGTGGCAGCCCGGCCATCGACAGACCGGCCAGCAGTGCGATCGCCGCGGTCAGCGGCATCTTGCGCGCCAGGCCACCGAGCTGTGTGCTGTCGCGCGTGCCGGCCTCGTGGTCCACGATGCCGGCGACCATGAACAGGCAGGCCTTGTAGAGCGCGTGCACCACGAGGAAGGCGGCCATCGCGGTGGCGGCCAGCGGGTGCGGCAGCGCGATCAGCGTGACCAGCGTGCCCAGTGACACCACAGTGGAGTAGGCCAGCACGCGCTTGAGGTCGGTCTCGCGCAGCGAGAGCAGCGCACCGGTGAGCATGGTGGCCAGGCCCGCGGTGAGCAGCAGGCCGCTCCACAGCGCATGCTCGCCGTACACCGGGTTGAGGCGCGCGAGCAGGTATACGCCCAGCTTCACCATGGTGGCCGAGTGCAGGAAGGCCGACACCGGCGTGGGCGCCACCATGGCGTTGGGCAGCCAGGCGTGCAGCGGCACCTGGGCCGACTTGGCGAATGCACCGAGCGCCACCAGCGCGATCACCCACGATGCGTTGGCGTGCTGCGCCAGCCCGTCCATGGCCACGATCTCGGAGATGCGCAGCGTGCCCGCGCTGTGGCCGAGCACAATGACGCCGGCCAGCAGCGCCAGCCCGCCCCCCACGGTGATCAGCAGGCCTTGCTGGGCCGAACGGCGCGATGCGGCCTGCTCCGGTGTGAAGCCGATCAGCAGGAACGAGGCCAGGCTGGTCAGTTCCCAGAACACCAGCAGCGCGATCAGGTCGTCGGCCAGCACGGCGCCCAGCATGGCGCCCATGAACAGCGTGAGCCGTGCGAAGAAACGCGCGATGTCGGTGTGCCCGCTCAGGTAGCGCGCCGCGTACAGGAAGATGAAGCTGCCGATGCCGGTGATGAGCAAGGCGAACAGCAGCGACAGGCCGTCGGCCCGCAAGGCGAGCGATATGCCCAGGCTCGGAATCCAGGACCACACCTCGGTGTGGTGGCCTGCGGTCTGAACAGCGGGCCAAAGGCTGGCGAATCCGGCAAACAGCGCGGCCGGCAACAGCCAGGCCAGACCAGCCAGCGGCGCGCGCCAGCGCAGCAGCAACCACACCAGCGGGGCGGCGAGCAAGGCGGCGAAAACAAGCAGCGTGAGTGACATGGGCAGCAACGGTGGGCAGACCGTTCCTGCTCTGCAAACGCTGTGCCCACGCCTGCGGGTGGCGACAGGCCTTTCAAATCAAAGACTTGCGTGTGTGGCCGCTGCCCGGGCGTTCACTTCCATGAACGCCCGGCGAACAGGGCGTTCACGGGGTTGAACGTGCGCTGCGGCTCAGGCCGTGAGCACGGCCGACTCCCGGTGCGTGGCCTTGCCGGCCGCCGGGCGCGCGCCGCGCAGCAAGGCCACCAGGGCCGCTGCGTCCGCCGGCACCGCGTCGCCGCGCCACACCACGTGCTGGTCGGGGCGGCACAGCAGCAGCGCGTGCCGGTACTCGGCAGGGCGCTGCGGCTCGGCCGACAAGTCGAGCAGCGACATGGGCACACCCGCGTCGGCCGCCGCTTGCAGCAGGTGCGTTGCGTCGGCGCCAGGGCGCGCGACCAGCAGCGTGTAGCCCGGCCCGAAGGCGTCGTACAACGAGCGCCCGTCGCGCAGCCTGAAATGCGGTGCACGGCAACCGGGCACCGTGGAGGCCGTGAAACTGCCCATGGTGTAGGGCGGTGGTTCCTCGCCATCGCTGGCGATGATGGGTGAGTCGCTGTAGTAGTAACCGTAGTTCAGCCCGGCGCAGCAGAACTGCTGCACGTTCAGGTGGTAGGCCTCGTCGCCGATGAGCGCTCGCGCCGCGGCACCGGACGCGTCATCGGCCTCGATGTTCGGCGGCACCGCGCTGCGCGCCTTGATCATCTTCTGCGCGTGGTCCATGGCGAAGCGCGACACCTGCTCGGTGATCGGCTGGCGCTCGGCCTCGTAGGCGTCGAGCATGGCCGGATCGGCCCAGCCCTGCACCTGCGCGGCCAGCAGCCACGAGAGGTTGAGCGCGTCGGCGATGCCGGCGTTCATGCCGTAGCCGGCGTAGGGCACCCACAGGTGCGCGGCGTCGCCGGCGATGAACACGCGCCTGTCGCGGAAGCGGTTGGCCACCAGGCGGCGGCCCACCCAGTCTTCCTTCGAGATCACCTCGTACTCGAAGTCGTCGCCCACGCCGAGGATGTGGCGGATGCTCTGGTCGCGGTCCACCGAGTCGAACTCGGTCTCGTGCGGGTGGAGGTGGTTGTGCACCAGCCAGGTGTCGCGCCCGTCGATGGCGAACACGGTGCCGCAGCGGCGCGGGTTGACCGCGTAGTAGCACCAGGCGGGCTTGCCGGGCAGGCGCGAGAGCAGACCGGGCGCGCGGATGTAAGTGGACTGCACGCGCTGGATCACCGGCGTGCCCTCGAATTGCGCGCCGATCGCCTTGCGCACGCCCGAAGACCCGCCGTCGCAGCCCACCAGGAAACGCGCGCGAACGCTGCGTTCAGCGCCGTCGTCGACACCAACCAGGTGCAGAGCCACACCCGTGTCGTCCTGCGTGAAGCGCTCCAGCCGCGTGCGGTTGAGCAGCGTCACACCCGGCAGCGCCGCGGTGTGTTCCAGCAGGATCGGCTCCAGGAAGATCTGGTTGATGCGATGCGGCGGCTCGGGCGTGGGCCACCAGGTGTCCGGCCCGCCGTTGTCCACGAAGCGCTCAAGGCGGTTCGGGATCGGGATGCGCGTGAGCTCCATGCCCGTCATCGCGGTGCGAAACACCACGTCGTTCGGGTAGTCGTCGGGCAGGCCGGCGCGGCGCAGCTTGTCGGCCACGCCGAGCTGCCGAAAGCGCTCCATCGTGCGTGAGGAGACGTGGTTGCACTTCACGCTCGGGGGCTCGCGGTACGCGCGCGGCTCCACGATGGTCACGCGCACGCCGCGCCCGGCCAGATCCATCGCGAGCGTGAGGCCCACCGGGCCCGCGCCAGCAATGAACACGTCGGTGTCGAACCGATCCTGCGAAGGGGTCATGGTGGCAGAGGTCATTCGAGTTTGATGCCGGCGTTGCGGATCACCTGGCCCCACTTCACCGTTTCGGACTTGATGTAATCGGCGAAGGCCTGGGGCGTGGACGGTGCCGGCTCGACGCCGACCGCACGGATGTTGGTCTGGATGGTCGGGTCGTTGAGCGCCTCGACGATCGCCGCGTTGAGCTTGTTGACGATGGTGTCCGGCGTGGCCGCGGGCGCCACGATGCCGAACCAGCCCACCGACTCGTAGCCCGGCAGGCCGGCCTCGGCCACCGTGGGCACGTCGGGCAGCGCCGGCACGCGGCGGCTGCCGGTGACCGAGAAGGCCTGTAGCTTGCCGGCGCGGATGTGCTGGATCGCCGCGGGCAGGTCGGTCACCGCCAGCGGGATCTGGCCGGCCAGTGCGTCCATGGCGGCCGGACCCGAGCCGCGGTAGGCGGCCTGCACGATCTTCACGCCGGCCATCTGGTCGAACAGCGAGGCGGTGAGGTGCATGGCCGTGCCGTTGCCGCCATGGCCGATGGTGAGTTTGCTCGGGTCGCGTTTGGCCAGCGCGATGAGTTCGGCCTGCGTGCGAACGCCCACCGAAGGGTGGCCCACGATCACGAACGGAATCGCCGCGACCATGGACACCGGCTTGAGGTCTTTCACCGGGTCGAACGGCATCTGCGGGTACAGGCTCACGTTGGCCGACAGCGCGCCCGCGGCCCCCAGGCCGAGCGTGTAGCCGTCGGCCTCGGCCTTGGCCACGGCGGTCAGGCCGATGTTGCCGCCCGCCCCCGGCCGGTTCTCGATCACCAGGGGCTGGCCGAGCCGCTCGCTCACCCGCGGGCTGATGGCGCGCACGATGGCGTCGGCGCTGCCGCCGGGCGGGAAGGTCACGATCACGCGGATCGGCTTGGTCGGCCATGCGGTGTCCTGGGCGCTGGCGGGTGCGGCCAGCGCGAGCAAGGCGGCGCCGCCAAGCGCGGCGCACAGCGTGCGGCGCAGGAAAGGGGTCTTCATCGGCTTGTCTCCTGGTTCTGGTGTGGTGATGCCGGGCACCATTCAACCGGCTTCCCATTCATGCGTAAAGCGAAACTTACTGAACGATTTATGATTTGAACTCATGAATTCAGAAAGCCGGTTCGTGCCCAGCATGCGCCAGTTGCGCGCCTTTGCGGCCGTCTATCACCTGCGCAAGGTGAGTGCGGCGGCCGAGCAGCTGTCGGTCACGCAGTCGGCGGTGAGCCTGTCGCTGCGCCAGCTGGAGGATGGGCTGGGCGCGCGGCTGTTCGAGCGCACCACACGCACCCTGCAGCCCACGCAGGCCGCGCACGAGGCCATCGTGCTGGCCGAGCGGATCCTGCGCGATGCCGAGGCGCTGGGCGCGGGCACGCTGGAGCTGTCGGAGTTGCGCCGCGGGCGTGTGAGCGTGGCGATCACACCCACGCTGGCCGAATTGCTGTTGCCGGCCGCCGTGGTGCGCTTTCGCGAACGCTTTCCGGGGGTTCACATTGACATCAGTGACTGCGCGCCCGACCAGTTCGTGGCGCGGGTGGTGGGTGAGCAGGTGGACTTCGGCATTGGCGTGCCCGAACAGGCTGGGGCCGATGTGGACACCGAGACCCTGGTGCGCGACCACCTGGCGCTGGTGTGCCCGGCGGGCCATGCGCTGGCCGGGCGCACCCGCTTGCGCTGGGCCGACCTGGACGGTCACCCGCTCATCACCGTGCGGCCGGGCTATGGCGTGCGCCCGCTGATCGACGCCAGCGCCGCGCGCGCCGGTGTGCGGCTGCGCGTGGTGCACGAGGTCACGTTCCTGTCCACCGCCTTGTGGATGACGCGTGCCGGCATGGCGGTGGCCATCATGCCCGCTGCCTACGCGCGCGTGGCGCCGGCGGGCGAACTGGTGGTGCTGCCGCTGTCGGCGCCGCGCGTGTCGCGCGACATCTGTGTGGTCACCAAGCGCGGGCGGGTGCTGTCGAACACCGCGCAGGCGCTGGTGCGCGAGATCCGGTTGGCGCTGCGCACGGCCTGAACGGCGCGCTTAACGCTCCACCACGTGCTGCCCGTCGCGCACGCCGTTGCCCGGGTAGAGCACCACGCGCTCGCCGGCCTGCAGGCCGGCCTCCACCACCGCGAATTCGCTGCCGCGCGGGCCGGGCGTGACGCTGCGCGCTCGGGCGCGGTCGTCGGCATCGACCACGTAGACCTGCCACTGCCCGTTCGCGCGCAGCAGCGCAGCGGTGGGCACCAGCAGCGCGTCGGGCAGCGCCAGGGTGACGATGCGCGCGTCAACGCGGTAGCCGTCGCCCAGGGTGCGGCGCGCGGGCCAGGGTTCGTCGAATGCGATGTGCAGGTTCACGCGCTGCTCTTCGATCCCCAGCGCAGAGACCTTGGTGAAAGCCACCGGGTCCACGCGCGCCACGTGCGCGCGCAGCGTGGGCAGGCCGGTGCCGACTTGCAGGCTCACCGGTGCGCCCTCGGGCACGCGCGCGGCGTCGCCTGAGAGCAGGTCGACCACGGCCTCCAGCCGTTCGGTGTCGCCGATGTCGAGCAACGGCTGCCCGGCGGCCACCGGGCCTTCGCTTTCGTGGTGCACCGCGATCACGCGGCCGGCCACCGGGCTGCGCAGCGTCCACACGCCGCCGTCGGTGCGCCCGCCGTCGGCCAGCGACAGGGCCGCGCGCGCCTCGTTGAGCGCGAAGTCGGCCACGCGGCGTTCGGCCTGCGCCGCAGCCACCGCCTGCTGCGCCTGGCGCTGCGCCAGTTCGGCCTGCTCGCGCGCGGCCGGCGAGACGAACTGTGCCTGCGCCAGGGCTTCCTGGCGCCGCACGTCCAGCTGCGCCTGCGCCAGCGCGGCCTGCAAGCGGCCCAGTTGCGCGTCGGCCGCGGTGCGCGCGGCCTGCGCGCTGCCCAGGCGCTGCTGCAGCACGGCGCGCGTGCGGGCGTCGATCAGGGCCGGCGCGGCCGGGCGCAGCACCAGCACCGCCTCGCCGGCAGTCACCACATCACCCACACGCAGGCCGGGGCGTTGCAGTTCGCCCGCGGTGGGCGAGGCCACGGTGTAGCGCTGCAGCAGGCGCAGCACACCGTCCTCTTCGATCACCTGCTCGAAGGCTCCGCGCGCCACCACGGCGGTCTGCACCGCCAGCGGCGCCGGGCGCAGGGCCCAGGCCAGCACACCGGCCACCAGCAGCACGGCAGCGCCCACGAGCAGCCAGCGGCGCCAGGAAATGGCTTTGAGGTTCATTCGCGCACCTTCAGAACGGCCACCAGGTCGAAGCGGTCGACGCGGCGGCGCACCAGCAGGGCGCTGGCCGCACCGGCGGCCAGCACGATGAGCGCGGCCCAGGCGTAGGTGTCGGGCGCGATCACGACGGGAAAATCGATGTTGTCGGACGACATGAGCCGCATCAGCAGCGTGGCCAGGCCATAACCCGCGAGCATGCCCAGCGGCAGCGCCAGCAGCAGCTCCACCGCGAGCTGGCCCAGCAACAGCACCGACACCTCGCCGCGCGTCATGCCCAGCACGCGCAGGCTGGCCAGGTCCCAGGCGCGTTCGGACAGCGCGATGCGCGCGGCGTTGTAGGTGATGCCGACCGCCATCGCCACCGCGAACAGCGTGAGGATGGCGCTGAAGGCGCCCATGTTGTAGGAGGTGCGTTCGTCAAAGGAGCGCTGCACCGAGCGCTTGTCGAACACCGCGGCGACGCCGGGCGTGGCCTTCACCGCAGCCCAGAAGGCCGGCAGGGCGCTGTCGTCCACCAGCAGCGCGGCGTCGGACAGGCCGGCACCGTCGCGCGTGGCGCGGTGCAGCGCGGGCAGCGACATCCAGGCCTGCTGCCCCATGAGCGCCTGCACCACCGCCACCACCGGCAGTTGCACCTGCTCGCGGTGCCCGAGGCGGAACTCCACCGTCACCACGTCGCCCACGCCCGCGCCGAGCGCGCGAGCCAGCAATTGCGACAACACCAGGCCTTCATCAGGCAGCGGCACCGGCCCGCGCTGCGCGTCCACCACCGGCAGCAGCGGCGCGTGCGGCGGCAAGCCGGTGAGGGCCGCGTCCTTGCGCCGGGTGCCGAACTGCATGCGCACCGGTTCGTTGCGGTAGCCCTCGGCCATCAGCACGCCGGGCAGGCGCTGCAGATCGCTCACCACCGTGGGCGCGGCATGGGGCTGGAAGTTCAGCAACACGTTGCCCGGCTGCACCTGGCGGAACTGCACGTCCACGATGTGCGCGATGGCGTCGAGCCAGAACGCGCCGGCGATCTGCAGCGCCATGGCCATCGCCACGCCGCCGATGGTGAAGGCGCTGCGCCAGGGGCGGTTCTCCACGTCGCGCAGGATCATCAGCAGGCGCGCGCTCACGCGCCCGCCCGGCGCCAGCCGCTCGGCCAGCGTGCGGCGGTAGCGCGGCGGCGCGGGCGGCTGCATGGCCTGTGCCGGGCGCAGGCGCACCACCGCGCGGATGGCGCTCCAGGTGCCCAGCAGCGCCGCCGCGGCCGCCACCGCCGTGGCCACCGCCACCAGGGCCGGGGTGGTGCGGTAGGCCAACGCGTCGAAGCGGAACACCGGCTCGTACAGGCTGAGCATCATGCGGCCGATCACGCCGCTGAGTGCCAGGCCGCCGAGCAGGCCAAGGCCGGCGATCACCAGCGCGAGCTCGGCGTAGTGCACCCCGATGGCGAAGTCGCGATAGCCCAGTGCCTTGAGCGAGGCGATCTGCGCGCGCTGCGTGGCGATCTGGCGCGCGAGCACGCCGTTGAGGATGAACATCGCCACCGCCAGGAAAATCGCGGGCAGCACGGTGCCCATCACGCGCAGCTGGTCGAGCTCGTCATCCACGATGCGCGCCGAGAGCTGATCGCGCCGCGCGACCGCACCCAGCGAACCGTAGGGCTCGAGCAGGCGGTCCAGCGCGGCCATCACCGCGGGCTCGCTGGCCGGGCTTTCCAGGCGCACCACCGCCTGGTTGAACGCGCCCTGCAGGTCGAGCAGTTCGCCCAGGCGCTGCGCGTCCACCCACCAGATGCCGTAGCTGCGTTCATCCGGCGCCCCCGCGCTGCCGGCGAACACGTACTCGGGCGATATCGCCAGACCCGTCACGCGCACCGGCTGCAGCCGGCCGTTGAGCACCGCGCGCACCTGGTCGCCCGGGCGCAGGCCGCGCGCGTGCGCGAAGCTCTCGCTCACCACGGCTTCCAGCGCGGCACCGCTTTCGGGCCAGCGCCCCTCGCGCAGGCGCACCGCGTTCAGGCCCTGCGTGCCGCGGTGCACGCGGCGCAGGTCCAGCGCCACGAAGCGGCCCGTCACCGGCGCGCCGGGGTCGCCGAGGTCGATCTGCGCCTCGAAGGCCAGGCCGGTCTGCACCTCGGCCACGCCGGGCAGGGCGGCCATGCGCGCGGCCAGCGCGGTGGGCGCGCGCTTGAGGTTCACGAACACGTCGGCCAGGCGGTGGCTGCGGTAGAAGTCGTCGCGCGCCTGCAGCAGCGAGGCATGCACCGAGAACAGCCCGACGAAGCCACCGACGCCGATGGCCACCACCAGCGCGATGGTGAGTACCTGGGCACGCAGCTTCCACAGGTCGCGGCCGAGCTTGATGTCCAGGGCCCGCATGGCGTCGTCCTACCAGTTCAGGGCCTCGGCCGGCACGCGCCGGTCGTTGGCGCGGTCTTCCACGATGCGCCCATCGGCCAGGCGCAGCACGCGGTGCGCCATCTGCGCGATCGGTGCGTTGTGCGTGATCACCACCGTGGTGGTGCCCAGCGAGGCGTTCACGTATTCGATGGCCTGCAGCACGCGCACGCCGGTGGCGCAGTCCAGCGCGCCGGTGGGCTCGTCGCACAACAGCACGGCGGGGCGCTTGGCGATGGCGCGCGCAATGGCCACGCGCTGCTGCTCGCCGCCCGAGAGCTGGGCGGCAAAGTGGTTCATGCGCTCGGCCAGGCCCACCATGGCCAGCGCGTCCTCGGGTGCCATCGGGTCGCTGGAGAGTTCGGTCACCAGGGCCACGTTCTCGCGCGCGGTCAGGCTGGGAATGAGGTTGTAGAACTGGAACACGAAGCCCACGTGGTCGCGCCGGTAGGCGGTGAGCTCGGCATCGCTGGCGCCGGTGAGCTCGTGCGTCTCGCCCTCGTGGGTCCATTGCGCCGAACCGCTGCTCGCCGAGTCCAGCCCGCCCAGGATGTTGAGCAGCGTGCTCTTGCCGCTGCCCGAGGCGCCCAGCAGCACCACGAAATCGCCGCGCCGGATGTCCAGGTCCACGCCGCGCAGCGCATGCACGGCGGTGGCGCCTTCACCGTAGGTCTTGGTGAGGCCGCGGGCGGTGAAGACGGCGGGGGCGGCGTCCGGCATGCATGTCATTGCAGCATGGTCACTCCATTGGGCGATTGACGAACGTCAAGGCTTGGGCGACGGTTGCATCCAGCCACCGGAGAACCGCCATGGAGCAACCGACCGCACCGCCGCGCAGCGAGCACGACGCCTGGGGCGAGATCGCCATCCCCGCCGACGCCCCCTGGGGTGCGCAGACCCAGCGCGCGATCGGGCACTTCGCCATCTCCACCGAGCGCATGCCGCCCGAGCTGATCCACGCGCTGGCGCTCGTCAAACGCTGCGCCGCGCAGGTGAATGCCGCACTGGGGGCCCTGGACGCAACGGTGGCCGAGGCCATCGCGCGCGCGGCCGATGCCGTGATGGCCGGCCGATGGCCCGATGCTTTTCCGCTCTCGGTGTGGCAAAGCGGCTCGGGCACGCAGAGCAACATGAACATGAACGAGGTGCTGGCGCACCTGGCCTCGACCCCGGCGCACACAGTGCACCCCAACGACGAGGTCAACCTGGGCCAGTCGTCCAACGACGTGGTGCCCACCGCCATCCACGTGGCCGCGCTACTGGGTTGCCAGTGCGCGCTGCTGCCCGCGCTGGACGCGCTGCGCGATGCGCTCATGGCCCAGGCCGAGCGGGTGCACGACGTCCTCAAGACCGGCCGCACGCACCTGCAGGCCGCCCTGCCGCTCACGCTGGCGCAGGAGATGCGGGCCTGGGCGGCGCAGCTCCATCACGCGCGGCGCGCGGTGAGCGAGGCCATGGTGGCCGCGCAGGGCCTGGCCATCGGCGGCACCGCGGTGGGCAGCGGCGCCAACACGCACCCGCAGTTTGGCGAGCGCATGGCGCAGGCCTTGAGCGAGGCCACCGGCCTGAGCCTGCGCCGAGCCGATGACCCGTTTGCCGCGCAGGCCGCGCACGACGCGCTGGTGCAGCTGCACGCCAGCTTGCGCGTGCTCGCGGTGGCGCTGCGCAAGATCGCCGACGACGTGCGCTGGATGGGCAGCCCCTGGCTGGGCGAGCTGCACCTGCCCGCCAACGAACCGGGCAGCTCCATCATGCCCGGCAAGGTGAACCCCACGCAGAGTGAAGCGCTGCTCATGGTCACGGCGCAGGTGATGGGCAACGACGTGACCATCGGCTTCGCCAGCACGCTCGCGCAATTCCAGATGCACGCGGCCAAGCCGGTGCTCGCGCTCAACCTGCTGCAAAGCATCCGCCTGCTGACCGACGGCATGCGCAGCTTCGAGCAGCACTGCGTGCGCGGCCTGCAGGCCGATCGCGATCGCATCGCCTCGGCGCTGTCACCAGCGATGCTGCAGGCCACGCTGCTGGCCCGGCACATCGGGCACGAGGAGGCGGCGGTGCTGTACCGCGAAGCGCAGGCGCTCGCGCGGCCCTTGCGCGAGCTGGTGGTCGAACGCGGGCTGGCGAGGGCCGCGCAGTTCGACGAGTGGACGCGCTAGTTCAGTAGCGCCCACCGCGCACGAAGCGCGCAATGCCCGCGGCCACTTCCGCTTCCTGCTCGGCAAAACCGTGCGGCGAGCGGCCCTCGCAGGCCTGCAGCGCATCGGTGGTGCGCAGGCCCGGGCCGCCGGTGACGGTGACGGCCTGCGAGCGCGCGCTGCGTGTGGCCGCGACCAGGCGCTGCGATTCCGTGGGCGGCGAGCGCACGCAGTTGTCCTGTGCGTGCACCACCACCAGCAGGGGCTGCGCCATGTCGGCCAGCGGCAGGTCGAACACCGAATGGGACACCCAGGTTTTTCGTGCGCGCGGGTCGCCCAGAACCACGGCCGAGGTCAGCACCACGCCGTCGGGCGCAGCGTCGCCCTTCAGGCGCGCCGCCGCGTTCACGGCCGAGATGGCTCCGCGGCTGGTGCCCGCCAGCCACACCGCGCCGCGGGTGCGCGCACGCACGGCGGCGATCAGGCGCCCCAGGTCGTCGGCGTGCGCGGCTTGAACCCGGTAGCCACCCAGGCCGTCGACGCCCTGGTGCGCCACGGGCGCATCCACGAACACCGTGCCCAGCCCCTGCGCCTGAAACAGCGGCAGCGAGCGGTTGAGTGAGTTGCCCTTGAGCTTTTGCGCGCAGCCCTGCGCGTCCAGGTCGGCATGGCCGTCGCCACCGGGCAGCAGCAGCAGCGTGAGCGGCGGCTGTGTGGTGGGTGCGACGAAGGCCGCGCGCAGCGTGCCGGCGCTTGCAGTGTCAATGGCCAGCACCTCGCCGCAGTCCTGCGCCTGCGCCGCGCTGGCGATCAGCAAGCTCAGCAACAGGGCAGGGCGGCGCATGGCCCTCCTCCGGTCAGACCTTTTCAACGATGAGCGCGATGCCTTGGCCCACGCCGATGCACATGGTGCACAGCGCGTAGCGCCCACCGGTGTGGTGCAGGCGGTTGACCGCAGTGGTGACCAGGCGCGCGCCGCTGGCGCCGAGCGGATGGCCCAGCGCGATGGCGCCGCCCCAGGCGTTCACGCGCGCGTCGTCGTCCTTCAAGCCCAGCATGCGCAGCACCGCGATGCCTTGCGCGGCGAAGGCTTCGTTGAGTTCGATCACGTCGATCTGATCGAGCTTCAAACCGGTGAGGGCGAGCACCTTCTCGGTGGCCGGCGCGGGGCCGATGCCCATCACGCGCGGCGCCACACCCGCGGTGGCCATGCCGACCACGCGCGCCTTCGGCGTGAGGCCGTTCTTCGCCGCGGTGGCCTCGTCGGCCAGCAGCAGCGCGCACGAGCCGTCGTTCACGCCGCTGGCGTTGCCGGCCGTCACGCTGCCCTCGGGCGTGACCACGCCCTTGAGCTTGGCCAGGGCTTCGAGGCTGGTCTCGCGCGGGTGCTCGTCCTGGCTCACCACGATGGGGTCGCCCTTTTTCTGCGGGATGGTCACGGGCACGATCTCGCGCGCCAGGTGGCCCGCCTTCTGCGCCGCCACCGCCTTGAGCTGGCTGGCCAGGGCCATGCGGTCCTGCGCCTCGCGCTCGATCTTGTGGTCCACCGCCACGTTCTCCGCCGTCTCGGGCATCGAGTCGACGCCGTACTGCGCTTTCATCAGCTTGTTGACGAAGCGCCAGCCGATGGTGGTGTCGTACACCGCGTTGGCGCGGCTGAAGGCGCTCTCGGCCTTGGGCATCACGAAGGGCGCGCGGCTCATGCTCTCCACGCCGCCCGCGATCATCAGGCCCGCCTCGCCGGCCTTGATGGCGCGCGCCGCGCTGCCCACGGCGTCCAGGCCCGAGCCGCAGAGGCGGTTGATGGTGGCGCCGGCCACCTCGATCGGCAGGCCCGCCAGCAGCGCGGCCATGCGCGCCACGTTGCGGTTGTCTTCACCGGCCTGGTTGGCGCAGCCGTAGAGCACATCGACCACGGCGGCCCAGTCCACGTTCGGGTTGCGTTGCATCAGCGCCTTGATCGGCAGGGCGGCGAGGTCGTCGGTGCGCACACTGGAGAGCGCGCCGCCGTAACGGCCGAAGGGGGTGCGGATGGCGTCGCAGATGAAGGCTTGTTTCGTCATGGGGTCTCCGGAGAAAAATTCAGGCGGCGGGTGCGATGGGAAGCCCCACCAGCCGCTGCAGTTCGTCGAGCGACAGGCCGTCCACGCCGTCGATCAGCTTGAGCCCCTGCGGCGTGCATTCAAGCGTGGCCAGGTCGCTGTAAATGCGCTTGACGCAGCCGATGCCGGTGAGCGGGTAGCTGCATTGCGACACGATCTTGCTTTCGCCTTTTTTGGTGAGCAGGTCCATCATCACCCAGGTCTGCTTGGCGCCGATGGCGAGATCCATTGCGCCGCCCACGGCCGGGATGCTGCCAGGCTCGCCCGTGCTCCAGTTGGCCAGATCGCCCGTGGCCGAGACCTGGAACGCGCCGAGCACGCAGATGTCGAGGTGGCCGCCGCGCATCATGCCGAAGCTGTCGGCGTGGTGGAAGAAGGCGCCACCGGCGAGCAGCGTCACCGGTTGTTTGCCGGCGTTGATGAGGTCGTAGTCCTCCTGCCCCGCGGCGGGCGCCGGGCCCATGCCCAGGATGCCGTTCTCGCTGTGCAGGATCACCTCGCGCCCGGCGGGAATGTGGTTGGCCACCAGGGTGGGCTGGCCGATGCCGAGGTTGACGTAGGCGCCGTCGTGGATGTCTTGCGCCACGCGCTTCGCGAGCTCGTCCTTGGTTCTGCGGGCGTAGGTCATGCGGCCTCCTTGAAGCCACCGGCCTGCGTGACGGTGCGTGGCACTTGCACGACGGCGCTCACGTGGATGCCGGGGGTGACGATGGTTTCGGGGTCGAGTGTGCCGAGTTCGGCGATCTCGAACACGCTGGCGATGGTGCGCTTGGCGGCGGTGGCCATCACCGGGCCGAAATTGCGCGCGGCCTTGCGGTAGGTGAGGTTGCCCCAGCGGTCGCCGCGCTCGGCCTTGATCAGCGCCACGTCGCCGTGGATCGGGTACTCCAGCACATAGGGCCGGCCGTTGATCACGCGCGTCTCCTTGGGCGAGCCATCGGCGTTCTTGGCAAGTTCGGTGCCGAAGCCCGTGGGGGTGAAGAAGGCGCCGATGCCCGCGCCCGCGGCGCGCAGCCGCTCGGCCAGGTTGCCCTGTGGCACCAGTTCCAGCTCCAGCGCGCCGCTGCGGTACAGGCCGTCGAACACATGGCTGTCGGCCTGGCGCGGAAAGCTGCAGATGATCTTGCGCACCCGCCCGGCCTTGAGCAGGGCGGCCAGCCCGTGGTCGCCGTTGCCGGCGTTGTTGTTCACCACGGTGAGGTCGCGCGCGCCCTGTTCGATCAGGCCGTCGATGAGTTCGTTGGGAATGCCGGCGGTGCCGAAGCCGCCGATGAGCACGGTGGCGCCATCGCGCACACCCTGCAGGGCCTCGGCCACCGAGGCGGCGATCTTGTTGATCACGGGACTTGTCTCCGGTGAGGGGTTGATGTTCTAATGACGAACACTTGTTCGTTTAGCGAACCATTCTAGACGCCCACCCCAGACCATGGCAACCCGCGCCCGTCGCGAACCCGACGCCCCCACGCCTGGCGATGGCTACGTGCAGTCCTTCGCGCGCGGGCTGGAGGTGATCCGCTCGTTCAGCGCCGAGGCGCCGGTGCAGACACTGTCGGAAGTGGCCGCGCGCAGCGGCCTCACGCGTGCCGGGGCGCGGCGCATCCTGCTCACGCTGCAGGCGCTGGGCTATGTGCACACCGATGGGAAGCACTACCGCCTGACGCCGCGCATCCTGGAGCTGGGTTTTTCCTATCTCACTTCACTGCCGATCTGGAACCTGGCCGAGCCGGTGATGGAGCGGCTGGCCGACGACGTGGGCGAGAGTTGCTCCGCCGCGGTGCTTGACGGCACGGACATCGTCTATGTGCTGCGCGTACACACCCACAAGATCGTGTCGCTGAACCTGAACGTGGGCACGCGCCTGCCGGCCTGGTGCACCTCACTGGGCCGGGTGCTGCTGGCGGGGCTGGACGATGCGGAGGTGAAAGCGCGGCTCAAGGCGAGCAGTATCCAGGCGAACACGCGGCACACGGCCACCGATGTGGGCGAGATCCTGGCGCGTGTGCAGCAGGTGCGCCGGCAGGGCTGGGCGCTGGTGAACCAGGAGCTGGAGGAGGGCCTGATCTCCATCGCCGCGCCGGTGAAGAACCGGGCGGGGGCTGTCGTTGCTGCGCTCAATGTGTCCGGGCAGGCGAACCGGACTTCGGCGGCGGTGATGAAAGAGAGCTTGCTGCCGAAGCTTCGGGCGGCGGCGGATGAGGTGTCTTCGTTGCTGGCGCAGACGGGGCGGGGCTGAGGTCGTCTCGCCTGCTTGGGTGGCGGGCCGAGGGTTTGGGCTGTGTGGCCGGGGGCTTCACTGCATAGCCCTTCGCTGCGCGAAGGGTGCCCTGCGGTGCTCGGGTGGCTGGGCCGCGGCGGAACTCGCTGCATGCGCTGCGCGCATTCCGCTCAGACAGCCGCCGCGAGTCAGTTGTTGATGCGCGCTGCGCGCGCCAGCCCGTCACCCTGCGCTCCTCGCCAGCGTACAGGCGCCCCCCAGCCCATGGCCCAAGCTCTCGGCGGGAGCAGTGCGGCCTGAACCGATAAACGCTACCTGTAGTGGTTGACGGGCATCGGAAGCACTAGATATAGTGTTTCGGCCTGACGAGGTGCCCCATGCGAAATTTTGCAGATATCGAGCTTGAAGCTCGAAAACTCCTTGCCGAGATCGAGAAGAACGCCAAGCGTCTGTGGCCGAATACGCCGCCGGACAGGCTCTTCATGTGCGATCCCGAGGCTGCTTGCCGGCTGTTGCGGCTTCACTATTTGCCTGACAGCCACCTTGGTGCCTTCGGCGGGACTGCCACCGCTGGTATGTTGGACCGCACGACCGGGGCAGTGATGCTGTCGTCAAAACAGAGCTTCGAAGCGCAGCGTTTTACTGGAGCACATGAGGTCGGACATTTCTTGCTCCATCCTGAGCAGCAGCAATTCCGAGATCGCGCGCTGTCTTCGCAAGGCGGTCCCGGGCGTCCCGTGATTGAGCAAGAGGCGGACTATTTCGCGGCGTGCTTTCTCATCCCGCCGAAGCTCGTTCGCGAGGCGTTCAAGGCTCGCTTCCCGGTACGTGAACCCTTGACGAACACTGGGGCGGTTTGCTTCAACTTGTCCGCGATGAACCATCAGTACCTGGAGGGATTGCCCCCGGGATCGATGGAGTTCGCGTTGGCGGTGGCGCGTGCTCAGGCCTTCAACGGCGTGCGTTTCAAGTCCTTGTCTCACCAATTCTGCGTGTCGCCCCCGGCCATGGCGATACGGCTTATGGAATTGGGCCTCGTGCACTGACTCATGCGGTGGGCAATCGAGATTCAGAAAACGCAGCTTGAGCGCAGGAATCTTGCGGATCTCCTTGCAAGGCTGGGCTTCACGTTGGTGGACAAGACGCCTAACATCGCGTTTACGTCTGCAGCGATCGATCAATGTTCAACGGCGGATGCGGCGATCGAGATCGGGAGGCGGGTGCGCGATCGATTCACAGGTCCTGCGAAGACTGATCCCGACTTCCAGCTTGGCGCTGTTATCGATTGCTCCGTAGAGCCTGAGCGACGGCACTATTTCCTGGAGATTCACGAAGCTCTTCATCTGCACTCGACCTTCTTTGCCGCATCGCTGACGGTGAGTCCCGGCGCCGATCTCACTGAAGAACAGCGAAAGGCATGGGAGGCAGAGCGAGTGGAGACGGAGTACAAACAGAGGCTCGAAGCCCAGTTGTCCCGGCTTGAACCCGCCTACTTCAACCCCAACGCTGAGAAGGTTCTCGAGCTGCTGTTGGTCGAGAAACCTACGGGCGAAGTTCTCCTCAAGATCTACGAACTGATGAGGGGGCCGGGCAAAAATGGTGCGGCTTTCGGTAGGCAGTTCGGCGTCACGGATGAGGAATTCCGTCGATTCGGTGCCGTAGTGAATCACGACGCACTTTCAGGGAGTTGGGCGAGGCATGCACACGGGGAGCCTCCGAAAGTCACTAATCCGATGACCAAGGAAGAGGCTGAGGCATTCGTTCGCAGCCTTGCGGACATATGGCTTCAATACGTTCGGAAATCACGCCCCATCTAAGTTGAGCCTTGGCGACTGTACGCATCGGCGCGCCAACCACGCCGCCGTCAGGCGAGGGGCTGTGCCCGGCGTGGCGCCTGTGCGGCGCCGAGGAGCGCTGGGGGCGGGCCGGCGCGCGCAGCGCGCTCCGTCAACTGACTCGCGGCATCTGTTTGAGCGGAATGCGCGCAGCGCATGCAGCGAGTTATGCCGCGCGGCCCGCCCGCGAGCACCGCAGGGAACCCCTCGCGCAGCGAGGGGCGCCGCAGTGGCGCCATGCCGGGCACAGCCTCTCGCCTGACACCGCCACAAAAGCAGGCCTGAAAAACTGATTTCCGCCCGCTGGGTTGCAGCGCGGGGCAGGCCTTGCACACACTCGGCCGCTTCGAACAACCCGATGGAGACAAGCACGTGAGCCAATCACTGGGATGGATCGGCCTGGGCCGCATGGGCGAAGCCATGGTCAAGAAACTGTTGCAGGCCGGGCACGGCGTGCGGGTGTGGAACCGCACCCGCAGCAAGGCCGAGCCGCTGGCCGAGTACGGCGCCACTGTGGTCGACAGCAAGCTCGATCTGGCCGGCTGCGACACCATCTTCACCATGGTGTCCACCACCGACGACCTGAAAGAGGTGCTGTTCGGCGCCGGTGGCGTGATGACGGGCGCGAAGAAGCCCAAGACCGTCATTGACAGCTCCTCCATCTCGCAGGAGGGCTCGGCCGAGATCCGCGAAAAACTCGAGGCCATGGGCGTGGCCTACCTGTGCGCGCCGGTGTCGGGCAACGCCAAGGTGGCCAAGGCCGGCAAGCTGCTGCTGGTGGCCTCCGGCCCCAAGGCCCTGTACGACGCCAACGAGCCCTACCTCGCCGCGATGTCGCGCAAGGCCATGTGGGTGGGCGAGGGCGAGCTGGCCCGGGTCTGGAAGATCGCGCACAACACCATGTTCGGCGTGATCATCCAGAGCCTGTGCGAGATCACCGTGCTGGCCGAGAAGGCCGGCATCCCGCGCCACGTGTTCCTGGAGAGCATCAACGACTCGGTGCTGGGCAGCATGTACACGCGCTACAAGACGCCGGTGCTCACCAAGCTCAATTTCGAGCAGGTGACCTTCACGCCCAAGCTGCTGCTCAAAGACATGGACCTCGGTCTGGGCGCTGGCAAGGCGCATGGCGTGCCCATGCCTTCGGCCGCGGCCACGCGCGAGAGCATCGCGCGCATGGTGGGACGCGGGTACGACGACATCGACTTCGCGGTGCTGCTCAAGGAAACCGCGGCCGACGCCGGCCTCACCATCCAGCCGCTCAACGTCGATGTGAGCGACGGCCTGTCAGGCTGAGCCGGCCATGGCACAGCGCACGCTCATCCGCGGCGCCAGCATCGTCACCATGGACGCGCAGGGCGACCTGCCCGCGGGTGACCTGCTGGTGGCCGGCGACACCATCGAGGCCATTGCGCCACAGCTTGCGGTGGACGACGCGCAGGTGGTGGACGCCAGCGGCTGCATCCTGGTGCCGGGCTTCATCAACGCCCACATGCACACCTGGCAGACCGCGCTGCGCGGCCTGGCCGCCAACTGGACCCTGCTGCAGTACTTCAAGAACATGCACGCGGGCCTGGCCACGGTGTTCGCGCCCGAAGACCTGCACATCGCCACGCTGGTGGGCGCGCTCAACCAGCTCAACTGCGGCACCACCACGCTGGTGGACTGGTGCCACAACAACCCCACGCCCGCGCACAACGACGCGGCGGTGGATGCGCTGCTGAAGTCCGGCATCCGCGCGGCCTTCTTCCACGGCACACCCAAGCCCGACCCCAAGCCCGGCCAGACACCGTTCTGGGAGGTGCCGCACCCGCGTGCCGAGGTGGAGCGTTTGCTGAAGGCACACCAGGGCCAGCCACTGCTGGACATCCATGCCGCGGTGCTGGGCCCGCACTACAGCACGCTCGATGTGGCGGTGCACGATTTCCGCATGGCCAAGGACCTGGGCCTGATCGCTTCGCTGCACCAGGGCGGTGGGCCCGCGCGCACGCCCGACGGCTGGGAGCGGCTCGAAGCGCTGGGCCTGCTCGGCGAGCAGATCAATATCGTGCACGGCCACGCGCTGAGCGATGAGCAGCTCAAACGCTTCTGCGATCTGGGCATGAGCTTCTCTGCCGCGGCCGAGAGCGAGATGTCGCAGGGCCACGGCCACCCGCTCACCGGGCGGCTGCGCGCGCTGGGCCGGGCGCCTTCGCTGGGTGTGGACCTGGAGAGCGTGATGAGCGGCGACATGATCAGCCAGGCGCGCATCGCGCTGGGCATCCAGCGCAGCCTGGACAACGTGGCGCATCGAGCAGCGCACGGCAGCATCCCCGACACGTCGACCATCAACACGCGCGAGGCGCTGGCCTGGATCACAGTGGAAGGCGCGCGCATGCTGCGCCAGCTGCACCGCATCGGCACGCTGGCGCCCGGCAAGCAGGCCGACCTGGTGCTGATCCGCGCCGACGACCTGAACATGCAGCCGGTGCACGACCCGGTGAGCGCGGTGGTGTTCCAGGCCTCGCTGGCCAACATCGACTCGGTGATGGTGGCCGGCCAGTGGCGCAAGCGCGAAGGCCGCCTCATCGGCGTCGATCTGCCGCCCTTGCTTTCGGCGCTGCGCGCCTCCGGACAGAAGATCACGCAGGCCATGGGCTTGACTTGATCCACCCCCGCCGCGCTGCGCGCGACCCCCTCAAGGGGGCGGCACCTGCGGCCCGGCAAAGCCGGTTCCCCGGTGCCACTGGGTTGCAGCGCAGCCGAGTGGCGTGTTTGAACCATCAGGAGACAAACCAATGAAGAAGACGTGGAGCAGGTTCGGATTGCTGGCTGCCATCGGCGCGCTGGCGGCAAGCACAGCCTGGGCGCAGACCTACCCGAGCAAACCCATCACCTTCGTGGTGCCGTTCACCGCTGGCAGCGGCACCGACATCGTGGCGCGCCTGGTGGCCGAGACCATGCAGCGCAACATGGGCCAGACCATCGTGGTGGAAAACCGCCCCGGTGCGGGCGGCAGCATTGCGTCGGCCCAGGTGGTGCGGGCCGAGGCCGACGGCCACACGGTGCTCATTCCTTCGTCGAGCCATGCGGTGAACCCGGCCGTGTACCCCAGCCTGCCCTATGACACGCTGCGCGATCTCACCGGCATCACGGCGCTGGCGGCGCTGCCCAACGTGATGGTGACCTCCGCCGGCAAGGGCTACAAGACCGCGGGCGACGCGGTGGCGGCCGCGAAAGCAAAGCCGGGACAACTCAACTACGCGTCCGCTGGCGTGGGCAGTGCCACCCACCTCAACGCCGAGAAATTCCGCCTGCAAGCCGGCATCGACGCCACGCACGTGCCGTACCGCGGCACGCCCGAGGCCTTGGCCGATGTGATGGGCGAGCGCGTGGACTGGTTCTTCTCGCCGCTGTCGTCTGCGCTGCCGCTGATCCGCGACGGCAAGGTGGTACCGCTGGCCGTGAGCACCGCCACGCGTCACAGCGCGCTGCCCAACGTGCCCACCACGGTGGAGGCTGGCGTACCGGGCTCCGACTTCGTGTTCTGGGTCGGCATGGTGGTGAACGCGAAGACGCCGGTGGCGATTCAGGAACGGCTGCACGCCGAAGCCACCAAGGCCCTGGCCGACCCGACCGTGGTCGAACGCCTGGGCCGCCAGGGCGCCGTGGCCTACCCCATGTCCATGACCGATTTCAACCAGTTCATCCGCACCGAGATGGACGCCGCCGCGCGCATCGCGCGGGCGGCCAACCTCAAACCGCAATGAGCACGTCGCCAATCCTGCACATCCACGTCATCGGCGTCGGCAAGATGGGCCTGCCCATGGCCCGCCACCTGCTGGCCGCGGGCCACACCGTCACGGTGGAGGATCCGTCGTCCGAGCGCCTGGCGCTGGCGCGCGAGGCGGGCCTGCAGGTGACCGATGGCCTGGCCGAGGCCGCGGTGATCGTCTCGTCGTTGCCGCACGACGGTGCGCTGCTGGCGGTGGGCGAGCGCGTGGCCGCGCAGGCCGGCAAAGGCGCCGCGTGGGTGGACACCAGCACGGTCTCGCCCGGTGCCTCGGCCTGCGTGGCCCTGGTCTGCGAGAAGAGCGGCGTGCAGCACCTTCGCTGCACCGTCTCGGGCAACAACCACATGGCCGAGGCGGCGCAGCTCACGGTGATGGCCTCGGGCCCGAAGGCGCTGCACGAGCAACTGCTGCCACTGCTGCGTTGCTGGGGGCCCAACCATTTCTGGCTCGGCCAGGCCGAGCAGGCCCGGCTGATGAAGCTGGTGGTCAACCTCATGATCGCGCAGACCAGTGCCATGCTGGCCGAGGCGCTCAGCCTGGGGCAAAAGGGCGGTCTGGCGTGGGACGACATGTGGCGCGTCATCGGCGCCAGCGCGGTGGCCTCGCCCATCGTCAAGGCCAAGAGCGTGCAGCTCTCGCAGCACGACTACACGCCCACCTTCACCGTGGGTCAGATGAACAAGGACATCGACCTCATCCTGGGTGAGGGCGCGCGCCTGCAGGTGCCGCTGACGCAGACCGCGGCCACGCGCCAGCTGATGGCGGCCGCACAGGCCCAGGGCGACGGCGATCTCGACTACGCTGCCATCATCCGCGTGCTGCAACGGGCCGCGGGCCTGAACACCGACTGAGGAAAATCCGCATGCGATCGTTCGTCTACCAGGGCCTGCCCAGCCGTGTGGTGTTTGGCGCCGGTGCGCTCGCGCAACTGCCGCAGGCGATCGCCGCCATGGGCGCGCAGCGCGCGCTGGTGTTGTGCACGCCGGAGCAACGCGCCAGCGCCGAGCGGGTGGCGCAGCTGCTCGGCGATCGCGCCGCCGGCATCTTCGACCGCGCCGTGATGCATGTGCCGATCGAGACCGCGCGCGAGGCGCGCGAGGTGGCGCGCCAGCTCGGCGCCGACTGCGCCGTGGCCATCGGCGGTGGCTCCACCACCGGCCTGGGCAAGGCCATTGCGCTCGATTCGGGGCTGCCCATCCTGGCCATCCCCACCACCTACGCGGGCTCGGAGATGACGCCGATCTACGGCATCACCGAGGCCGGCCTCAAGAAGACCGGCAAGGACTTCAAGGTCTTGCCCAAGAGCGTGCTGTACGACCCCGAGCTCACGCTCACGCTGCCCGTGGGCTTGAGCGTCACCAGCGGCATCAATGCCATTGCGCACGCGGCCGAAGGCCTGTACTCGGTGGAAGGCAACCCGGTGATCGACCTGATGGCCGAGGAGGGCATCGCCGCCATCGGCCGCGCGCTGCCGCGCATCGTGGCCGATGCGAAAGACATCGAGGCCCGCGGCGACGCGCTCTACGGCGCGTGGTTGTGCGGCATCGTGCTCGGCTCGGTGGGCATGGCGCTGCACCACAAGCTCTGCCACACGCTGGGCGGCAGCTTCAACCTGCCGCACGCCGAAACCCACACCGTGGTGCTGCCGCACGCGCTGGCCTACAACGCCGCCGCGGCGCCGCAGGCCATGCAGCGCATCGCGCGCGCCCTGGGCCGAAGCGACGGCAAGGCCGCGCAGGCCGTGTTCGATCTCGCCAAAGCGAACGGTGCTCCGGTGGCGCTGCGCGACATCGGCATGCAGGCCGGCGATCTGGACAAGGCGTGCGACATCGCTCTGCAGAACCAGTACCCCAACCCGCGGCCGCTGGAGGCCCGTGCGATACGCGACTTGCTGCAGGCCGCTTGGGAAGGCGCGCGGCCGGCCTGAGCCTCGCGCGGCTCAGCCCCAGAGCCGCGCCACGAAGTACAGCGCCGCCTGCGCCATCGCCCACACCACGCCCGACACCACGGCGAGCGCGAAGGCAGCGAGTGCGGTGCCGGCCAGCACCCACAGGCCGTCGCGCTCCAGCACGCCCAGCGCGAGTACGCTGATGGCCAGCGCGGGCAGGGTGTTGCCCAGTGGAATGGGCAGCGACAGCACCACCGCCAGCACCAGGCAGAGCAGGCCGATGGCGTACTCGAGCGGCGGGCGTGTGAGCAGGCCCCAGCGCGGGCGCAGCAGCTTCTCGGCGCGTGCCAGCCAGGGGCGGATGCGCCGCACCAGCGTCTGCAGGTCGTCGCGCGCGAGCGAGCGGCGCGCGATGACCCCCGGCAGCCAGGGCCGCATGCCCAGCATGAGTTGCGCACCGAGAAAGATCAGCGGCGCGCCCAGAATGGCCGAGACGCCGGGCGGCACCGGCATCACGTTGGGCACCGCGAACACGAACATCAGCGCGCCGATCGCGCGGTCGCCCAGCGCGGCCAGCAGATCGCCGATGCTGATGCGCTCGGAGGTGCCTTCGTGCGCCAGCCGGAAGAGCACCAGCGACAGCGGCTGACCGCGCTCGCCACCGGAGGCGGTTTGCTGGGTCGAAACGCTCATGCCGCGGTCTGGGTCGCTGGCGCCAGCACATGCCGCGCCATGGCATGCGCGATCTCGGCCTCGCCCAGGAACACCGTGTCCACCCCCGCGGTCTTCAGGCGCTCGGCTTCGTCCTCGTTGTGCGAACGCACCACGATGCTGATCCCGGGGTTGAGGGTGCGCGCGGTGTCGATCATCTGCGGCAGCGAGAGTGTGTCCTGCGTGGCCACCACCAGCATGCGCGCGTTGGCGATGTGCGCCTGTATCAGCACCTCGGGCTCACCGGCATTGCCCACCACCGCGGCCATGCCCTGCGCGCGCAGCGCCTCGACGATTTCGCGGTTCTGCTCGGCCACCACGAAAGGCTGGCCCGCGGCCTTGAGCGCCGCGGCGATACGCCGGCCCACACGGCCGTAGCCCACCAGCACCACCTGGCGCGACAGGTACTTGGCCTCGGTGCTGCGCGGCAGCTCGGCCAGCGGGTCGTCGCGCGCCTCCAGCCGCCGCACCAGCGGGGAGTGCTCGCGCAGCAGTGCCTGCAGCGGCTCGATGGCCTTGAACAGCAACGGGTTGAGCGCAATCGAGATCAGCGCCCCGGCCAGCACCAGGCTCTGGCCCACGTCGGGCATCAAGCCGAGCTTGGCGCCCAGGCCGACCAGGATGAACGAGAACTCGCCGATCTGCGCCAGGCTGGCCGAGACGGTGAGGGCGGTGTTGAGCGGGTAGCGCAACGCCAGCACCAGCGCCGCCGCGGCAAGCGATTTGCCCACCAGGATGATGGCCACCACGCCCAGCACATGGAACGGCTGGCTCACGATCACGCTCGGGTCGAACAGCATGCCCACCGAGACGAAGAACAGCACCGCGAAGGCATCACGCAGCGGCAGCGACTCCTGCGCGGCGCGGTGGCTGAACTCCGACTCGCGCAGCACCATGCCGGCGAAGAAGGCGCCGAGCGCGAACGACACCCCGAACAGCTCGGCCGAGGCGAAGGCAATACCCACCGCCGCGGCCACGACGCACAGCGTGAAGAGTTCGCGCGAACCGGTGTGCGTGACCTGCCACAGCACCCACGGAAAGAACTTGCGCCCGATCAGCAGCATCACCGCCACGAAGGCGCCCACACGCAGCAGCGTCATGCCCAGCGTGCCCCAGACGGTTTCACCCGCCGCGACGTCGGGCGACGCACCGCCCAGAAACCCCGCCAGCGGTGGCAGCAGCACCAACACCAGCACCATGGCCAGGTCTTCCACCACCAGCCAGCCCACCGCAATGCGCCCGGTGATCGAGCCCAGCAGGCCCAACCCCTCAAGCGCGCGCAGCAGCACCACCGTGCTGGCCACCGAGAGCGAGATGCCCAGCACCAGCGCCGCCCCATGGCCCCAGCCCCACCAGCGCGCCAGCCCGTAGCCCATCAGGGTGGCCACCACCATCTGCACCACCGCGCCCGGCAGCGCGATCTTGCGCACCGAGAGCAGGTCGTCGAGCGAGAAATGCAGGCCGACGCCGAACATCAGCAGCATCACGCCGATCTCTGCCAGTTGCGCAGCGATCGCTGCGTCCGCCACGAAGCCCGGTGTGTACGGGCCGATGATCACGCCCGCCAGCAGGTAGCCCACCAGCGCCGGCAGGCGCACCTTGGCGCACAGGAAGCCGAAGATCAACGCCAGGCCCAGGCCGGCGGCAATCGTGTTGATCAGCGTCAGGTGGCCATGCATGTCGGGGTGATCGTCTGGTGGGGTCGTCGGTATCGAGGCAGGCGTGGCATCAGGATCCCCCGGCAGCGCTCGGCCCGGCCCTGACCAGTCGTGAGTGTCGCGCAAAAGCGCGTTCGGATCGCGATCCGGGTTTGCGGCGCGCGTGCCGGGGCCCGTGTCAGGTAGAGCGTCCTCGGGCGTGTGCCTTGATGACCTCGAGGAAACGCTTCAGTCGCGCAGGCTGGAAACGGGTGTACGGATAAACGAGGTGTACCGGCATCGGCGAGGCCTCCCAGCCGGGGCACAGGTGGACCAGCTCGCGCCGATGCAGCTCCTCCTGTACCAGCCATGCCGAAACGATCGCAGCACCCAGCCCGGCCAGTGCGGCGCTGCGCAAGGCGTAGAGGCTGTCGGTGCGCAACCGCGGGCGGATGTCGAACGCATGGGGCGCGCCGCCGCCGACCGGTTGCAGCACCACCCGTTCGCGGTAGTAGGTCTGCAGCGCCAACCACGGCAGGCTCTGAAGTGCCTCGGGTACCTGCGGCGGGCGGCGCCGGCCCAGCAGCGATGGCGCGGCAATCGCGATGCGGGGCAGCGAGAACAGTGGCACGGCGACGAGGTCAGGGTCGGCAATCTCGCCCACCTGAATCGCGCAGTCGATACCCTCGGCCACAAAGTCGGGGTGACGATCACCGAGCAGCCACTCGACCTCGACCTCCGGGTGATCGCGAAGGTAGTGCGCCAGTGGCTCGACCAGGCGCTCCTGCCCGAGTGCGTGCGGCACCAGCACCTTGAGCGTGCCACGGGCGGCACTGCGCGAGCCGCGCAGGGTTTCCTGCATCGCTTCCCATTCGTCGATGAGCGCGCGTGCCATGACCAGACAGCGCTCACCGTCGGGTGTGAGCGTGATCGCGTGGGTGGAGCGTTGCAGCAAGCGCACCCCGAAGTGCCGCTCCAGGGCCTGCAGGCGGCGGCTCACGGTGGGCTGCGTCGTGTCCAGGCGTTGCGCCGCGGCCGACAGGTTGCCGCTCTCGACGATGCGCACGAACGTGTGCAGCAACTCGATACGGTCACCGGCAAAAAGAGGCGTGTTCATGCGTTTGATGTATGAAGCCTGTGCGTTTGACAGTCTATCCGCACGCCCTGCAAGGGGGAACAATTCCGGCCATGAGTCTCGTATCCCGCTCCGTCACCGAAACCACCATTCACGCTGCGCATGACTGCGCCGCACCAGCTGCTGCGTCGCGGGCGCTCACGCTGCTGCTGGCCACCGGCGCGGGCCTGGGCGTGGCGCCCCTGTACTACAGCCAGCCGATGCTGCCCGGCATGGCCCTCGACCTGGGGGCCAGCGAGGGCGCCATCGGCGTGGTACCGGTTCTCACGCAGCTTGGCTATGCCCTGGGGATCCTGCTCCTCTCCCCGCTCGGCGATCGCTTCGACCGCCGCCACGTGATGCTGGTGAAGATTGCTCTGCTGGCCGCAAGCCTGCTGGCCAGCGCGATGGCGCCGGGCATCGGGCTGTTGCTGTTCGCCAGCCTGTGCGTCGGGCTCACGGCCACGCTGGCACAGGATTTCGTGCCCGCGGCGGTGTCGCTGGCGCCGCTCGAGCAACGCGGTCGGGCGGTGGGCACGGTGATGACTGGACTGCTGCTGGGCATCCTGCTGTCGCGCGTGGCGGCGGGCACGGTGGCGCAAGGCGCCGGCTGGCGCACCATGTTTGCTCTGGCCGCAGGCAGCCTGTTGTTGCTGGCTGTGGCGGTCATCTGGCGCGTCCCGCGGTTTGCGCCGACCACGCGGTTGGGCTATGTCGCCTTGCTCGCTTCCATGGTCGCCTTGTGGCGCCAGCACCCCGCCTTGCGGCGTGCGGCGGTGGCCCAGGGTTTGCTGGCGGTGGGCTTCAGCGCGTTCTGGTCCACGTTGGCCGTGATGCTGCATACGCAGTTCGGGCTGGGCAGCCATGTGGCGGGTGCGTTCGGGCTGGCCGGCGCGGCGGGGGCGCTGGCTGCGCCGCTGGCCGGGCGTTTGGCTGACCGGCGGGGCCCGCGCTTCGTGGCGATCCTCGGGGGTGGCGTGGCCACCGTGGCGTACGCGGTGATGGCCGGCATGGCGCTGCTTCCCGCGTCGGGCCAGTTGCTCTTGCTGGTGATTGCCGCCATCGGTCTCGACTTCGGTGTGCAGGCGGCGCTGATCGCCCACCAGAGCACGATCTATGGTCTCGACCCGGCCGCGCGCAGCCGCCTCAACGCCCTGCTGTTCACCGGCATGTTCATCGGCATGGCCACGGGCGCGTTCCTCGGCGCGCTCGCGCTCGCACAGTGGGGCTGGCCCGCCATCGTCGCGATGGGTGTCGTGGGCTCTGCTGCAGGGGTTTTGTGGCGATGGCGTGCCTGAACCACCGAATCAGTACACCGCAAACCGCCCCGTCCACTTGCGCTCGTAGTCCATCTTCGCGAAGTGCCCGGCCATGAAGTCGATGAAGGCGCGGACCTTGGCCGAGAGGTGCTTGCGGCTGGGGTAGGCGAGGTTGATGGTGAGGTGGGGCAGGTCCCAGTCCTCCAGCACGGGCACCAGGCGGCCCGCGACGATGTCGTCGTAGACGATGTAGCTGGGCTGGATCAGGATGCCCATGCCGTCGAGCGCGGCCACGCGCACGATCTGGCCATCATTGGTTTCGAGCAGGCCCTTGATCTGGATGGTCTTCTGCTCGCCGCTGGTCATGTGCGTGAAGCGCAGCTCGTTGGGCGTGTTGGCGTGCAGGTAGACCAGCAGCTTGTGGCGCTGCAGGTCGTCCAGCCCCTTGGGGAAGCCGTGCTTGGCCAGGTAGCCGGGTGAAGCCGCCAGCACGCGGCGCGTCTCGCCCAGGCGGCGGATGGTGATGTTGCTGTCGGGCTCGTACTCGCGCGTGCGGATCGCGACGTCGATGTTGTTGTCGATGATGTCCAGGTAGCGGTTGGCCGCTTCAACGTGCACGCTCACGTTGGGGTAGCGCTCGGTGAACTCGCGCAGCAGCGGCGCGATGTGGTGCATGGCAAAACTGAGCGAGGCCGTCACGCGCAGCGCGCCGGTGGGGTTGAGCGCGGCGGCATTCACGTCGGACTCCGCGTCGCGCAGGTCGGCCAGGATGTTGCGAGCGCGCTGGAAGAACTCCTGCCCGGTGTCGGTGAGGTAGAGGCGGCGGGTGTTGCGCTCAACCAAACGCGCAGCCAGACGCTCTTCCAGCGCGGCCAGGTGCCGGCTGGCGCTGGCGTTGGAGAGGTTCAGGGCCTCGGCTGCGCGTGACAGGCTGCCGGTCTCGGCCACCTGCACGAACAGTTCGATCTCGGTCCAGCGGTCCATGGCTTGTCTCGGTGCTCTTGTGGTGTTCTTCGGGTTGTCCCTGATGCTCTTGCGCCCGGTGGAAAAGTCTTTTCGTTTCCCGGCATTGGTTTTCCATTTCGAGGCGCCTACATTCTGCCGCCACGGTGCCCGTTGCGCGCGCCGAAGCGGAGACAAGACAGTGAGGAACCTCAACCAGGACAACATCACCCAGGCGGTCATCGCCCGCCTGGCGGCCACCCCCGATCCGCGCCTGAAGCAGGTGCTGACGAGTCTGGTGCAGCACCTGCACGCCTTCGCCCGCGAGGTGAAGCTGACCGAGGCCGAATGGGCCTACGGCATCGACTTCCTTACCCGGGTCGGCCACACCTGCACCGACCAGCGACAGGAGTTCATCCTGTTGTCCGACACCCTGGGGCTGTCCATGCTCACGGTGGCGCTGAACAACCAGAAGCCCGCGGGTTGCACCGAGGCCACCGTGTTCGGCCCCTTCCACGTGGAAGGCGCGCCCGAGGTACCGCACGGCGCCGACGTGGCCAATGGCGCGCCCGGTAAACCTTGCGAGGTGCGCGGCCACGTGCGCGGGCCAGGCGGCGAGGCGCTGGCCAATGCCGTCATCGACGTCTGGCAGGCCGACGCCGATGGCCTGTACGACGTGCAGCGTGAAGGCCTTGATCACGCGCAAGGCCGCGCTGTGCTGCGCAGCGGCGCCGACGGCGGCTTTCACTTCCGCACCGTGGTGGCCGAGCCATACCCGATTCCCACCGACGGGCCCGTGGGCGAGATGCTCACCGCCACGAAGCGCCACCCCTGGCGCCCCGCGCACCTGCACTTCCGCATCCAGGCGCCGGGCTACCAGACGCTGGTGACGCACGTGTTCCGCAACGGCGACCCCTACCTCGATTCCGACGCCGTGTTCGGCGTGCGCAGCTCTTTGCTGGCCGATTGGGTGGAGCAGCCCGACGGCCGCGTCACCCTTGATTTCGATTTCGTGCTGGCACCCGCCACCGCCGCCAGCACGTCACCCGGCAGACCCGTGGCAACCCAGGCGGCCTGAAGCACCGCCCCCAACAGGAGACAAGACCATGACGATGAAGAAGCGGACCTTCGTGTCCACCGCACTGGCTGCCGCGCTGATGGCCGCCGGCCTCTCCAGCGCCCACGCGCAGCAGACCTTCAAGCTCACCATCGCTTCCAGCCACCCGACCACGCTGCCCTGGGTCGGCCTCATGAGCACGCTCTTCGTACCCGAGGTCACCAAGCGCGTCGAAGCGCTGGGCAAGGGCTACAAGATCGAGTGGAAAGAGGCCTATGGCGGCCAGCTCTACAAGATGAACGCCACCCTCAGCAGCGTGGGTTCGGGCATCGCCGACATCGGCTGGGTGTTCGCCAACCTCGAAGCGGCCAAGATGCCGTTGACACAGTTCGCCACCGTCACGCCCTTCGCCACGGGTGATGTGCGCACCTTGCTGCAGGTGGCCAACGAAATGAACGAAAAGGTGCCCGCACTCAAGGCCGAGTGGGACAAGAACAACGTGGTGTTCCTGGGCGCCAGCGGCGTGGACACCTACCACCTGTTCACCAAGACGCCGATCAGCACCTATGCCGACCTGAGCGGCAAGAAGATCTCGGCGCCTGGTGCCGTGGGCATGTGGCTCAAGGGCTCGGGCGCGGTGCCGGTGGACGGCTCGCTCACCAGCTACTACACCGACATCCAGACCGGCGTGAGCGAGGGCACGATCTCGATCGCCACCGGCATCCTGCCCAACAAGATCTACGAGGTGGCGCCCTACGTCACCACGGCCGACATCGGCGCGCTCTACAACGGCGGCATGGCCATCAACAAGGACACCTTCGGCGCGCTGCCGCCCGAGGTGCAGAAGATCGTGAAGGACGTGGGCCTGGAGTACTCGCGCGTGCTCGGCGACACCCTCATGCAGCGCTACGAGGCCGCGCTCAAGGCCATCGGCGAGCAGGGCGCCAAGCAGGCCGTGCCGGTGAAGATTGCACCCATGGCCCCTGGCGAGCGCGAGAAATGGGCGAAGACCATGCCCAACATCGCCAGCGATTGGGTCAAGGCAAATGCCTCGCGCGGTCCGTCGGCGCAGATCGTCAGGACCTACATGGAAGAGCTGCGCAAACGCGGCGCCAAGCCCCTGCGCGACTGGGACAAGGAACTGTGATCGGTCACCCATGAGCTACGAAGCCAACACCGACCTGGATGCGGCGCCGGCGCCCTCGGCGCCCTCCAGCCCCTTCGGCCACGTCATCGACGGGCTCAACGGCCTGGGCTCGATCGTGATCGGGCTCGTGATGGTGCTGATGTGTGCCGACGTGTTCATGCGCAACGCGTTCAACCAGCCCATCGATGGCGTGGCCGAGATGGTGGCGGCTTCGATCATCGTGATCGTCTTCCTGCAACTACCGGCCACGTTGCGGCATGGCCGCATGAGCCGGGCCGATCTGTTCATCGACCCGTTCCTGATCAAGCGCCCGCGCGCGGGGCGGCGCCTGCGGGCGCTGTTCTCTCTCGCGGGCATCTTTGCCTGTGGCGTGATCGCCTACGCCACCTGGCCGCTGTTCCAGCGCGCATGGACCAACAACGAATTCTTCGGCGTCGAAGGCGTGTTCACCTTCCCCACCTGGCCGATGCGCATTGTGGTCTTCACCGGGGCGGCACTGGCCGCGGTGCAGTACGCCCTGCTGGCCTGGCAGGACTGGCGCGACAGCGCCACAGCGCCCGCCACCGCTGCACAGGGAGCGCGTCATGAGTGATCTCATGCTGGGCTTTCTCGCCATCGGCGGCATGCTCGCCTTCATCATCCTGGGCATGCACATCGGGGTGGCGCTCATCGTCACCTCGTTCGTCACCGTCTGGCTCATGCGCTCGCCCGAGATTGCAGCGCGCTTTGTCGGCGCGGCGGCCAACGACGCCATCCGCGACTACCTGTTCGGTGTGGTGCCGCTGTTCGTGCTGATGGGCATGTTCGTGAGCGTGAGCGGGGTGGGGCGCGACACCTTCGACGTGTTCCAGTGGCTGTTGCGCAAGCTGCGCGGCGGCCTGGGCCTGGCCACCGTGGGCGCCAACGCGGTGTTCGCCGCCATCACCGGCATCTCCATCGCGTCGGCCTCGGTGTTCACCAAGGTGGCCACGCCCGAGATGATGCGCCACGGCTACACGCCGCGCTTCTCGGTCGGTGTGGTGGCGGGTTCGTCCATTCTGGGCATGCTGATTCCGCCCTCGTTGCTCATGATCATCTACGGCGTGATTGCCGAGCAGTCGATCGGGCGCATGTTCCTGGCGGGCATCCTGCCGGGCCTGCTGCTGGCGCTGCTGTTCTGCGCACTCATCATCGGCATGGCCTACCTGCGCCCGGCCAGCATCTACACCAGCGGCGCACCGGCCTCGGCTGCGGACCAGGACACCGAGACCGCGCGCAGCGCCACCATCAAGTTCCTGCCCATCCTGGTGCTGATCGTGTTGGTGCTGGGCGGCCTCTACAGCGGCTTCTTCACGCCCACCGAGGCGGGTGCCGTGGGTGCGGCCGGTGCGTTTGTGATCGCGCTGGCGCGCCGCCGCCTGACCTGGCGCAAGCTGTGGAACGTGCTGACCGAGACCGGTTACGTCTCCGTGGCTGTCCTGTTCCTCATCGTGGCGGCCTCGCTTTACAGCCGCATGCTGGCGCTCACCGGCATGCCCGCTGCCATCACCACCGGCATCACCGACATGGGCCTGGGCCCCTGGGCCTTCCTGGCGGCTTACCTGCTCATCGTGATTGCGCTCGGCTGCATCATCGATTCGGTGTCCATCATGCTGATCATGCTGCCCATCGTGCTGCCGATTGCCAGTGCCTTCGGCATGGACCTCATCTGGTTCGGCGTACTCACCGTGGTGGCCGTCGAGATCGGGCTGCTCACACCGCCGTTTGGCGTGTCGGTCTACACGGTCAAAAGCGCGCTCAACAACCCATCCATCACCATCAAGGACATCTTTGCCGGCGCCTTCCCCTTCGTGCTGATGATGGTGCTCTCGCTGGTCATCCTCGCCATTCTCCCGGGCTTGTCCACCTGGCTGGCCCGCATGTGATGCCCGTTTCATGATCTACGTCTTTCACTTGCTCGACAAACCCGGCGGCCAGGAGCTGCGACAACGCATGCGACCCGAACACAAGGCCTACCTTGCCGCCGTGGCCGACCGCATCGCCTTTGCCGGTCCGCTGCTGGCGGATGACGGCACCACCATGGTGGGCAGCGTGCTGGCGATTGACTTCCCCAGCCGTGAGGCCGCGCGGCAATGGCAAGCTGACGAGCCGTTCACCCGGGCCGGCCTTTACGCCAGCGTGGCGGTGCACGCTTTCCAGAACCTCTGGCCGCAGAAGGCGGGTTTCCCGCCTGCCGCCTGACCCAGCCATGCCCGTGCTCAAACACATCGTGATGTGGAACATCCTGGGCGACGACGCTGAGGAAAAGGCGCGCAACACGCAACGCCTGAAGGCCGCGTTCGAGGGCATTCGCGGGCGAATCCCGGGGATGCTCACGCTGGAGATCGGCGTGGACGTGAGCCACGTGGACTACGCCTGTGACGTGGTGCTGTACTCGGAGTTCGAGTCCGCTAAGGCGCTGGCCGACTACGCCACCCACCCCGAACACACCCGCGTGCGCCAGGAGCTTGAGGGCCTGCGCATTGCACGCCATCAGGTGGACTATTTCCCGAACTGAAAGGACCTGCCCCCGTGAACCCGATCGACACCGCCGCCCTCGACACGCTCTTCATCAAGGCCCGCACCGCCAACGGCTTCCTCGACAAGCCCGTGCCCGAGGACCTGCTGCGCCGTGTGTACGAGATCGCCGCGCTCGGCCCCACGTCTATGAACACCCAGCCTACGCGCTATGTGTTCCTGAACACGAAGGAGGCGCGCGAGCGGCTGCTGCCCGCCATGCTGCCCGGCAACCTGGACAAGACGCGCAGCGCACCGGTGACGGTGATCGTGGCCACCGACACGAAGTTTTACGAGTACATGCCGAAGGTGTGGCACCGCGAAGGCGCGAAGGAGAACTTCGAGGCCAATGCCGCGCTCGCCAGCGCCACCGCCACGCGCAACGGCACCCTGGGTGGCGCCTACTTCATGATCGCGGCGCGCGCGCTGGGGCTCGACTGTGGCCCCATGAGCGGTTTCGACATCGCCAAGGTCGACGCCGAGTTCTTCCCCGACGGGCGCTGGAAGACCAACTTCCTGATCAACCTCGGGTACGGGGACGACTCGCTGCTGTTCAATCGCAATCCGCGGTTGGGATTTGATGAGGCTTGCCGGGTGATCTGAGCGTCGCTCTCCCGCGTGGTGGCGGGCCGAGGGCTTGGGCTGTGTGGCCGGGGGCTTCACTGCGCTGCCCCTTCGGGGTTCGCTGCGGTGCGCGGCTGCGTGGCCCACGGCATAACTCGCTGCGCGGGCTGCGCCCGCTCCGCTCAGACAGATGCCGTGAGTCAGTTTACGAAGCGCGCTGCGCGCGCGGCCACGCAGCCTGTGCTCCTCGCCAGCGCACAGGCGCCCCCGTCCACACAGCCCAAGCCCTCGGCAACGAGGTGTCGGCGCGCCGCCGGTGGAATACCAACCACGCTTGCGTCAGGGCAGGGGCACCGCCCTGACACCCGCCACAAAAGCAGGCACGCAAAAAGGATCACCCCGCATGCCCCGCCGCCGCCCGCCGGATCACCGAGGCCATGTGCTTCACCGTCGGCGAACGGTTCACGCCTTTCTTCCACAGCAACCCCGGCGTGCGGATCGGCGATGGGTCCTCGAGCGGGATCAGCCGCAGATCGGGCGAGGGCGTGAAGGCGGTCTCGGCGATGATGCCGGCGAGGTCGGTCTGGCGGATGAGTTCGATCATGGGCGCGATCGAGTTCAGCTCGGCCACCACCAGCGGCTGCGCGCCCGCGGCCTCGAAGCATTCGTCCAGCAGACCGCGCGTATTGAACTGCGCTGGCAGCAACACCAGCCGGCGCTGGTGCAACTCGACCATCCGTACGCGGCGCCGCTTGGCCAGCGGATGCGATGCCGCCACGCACAGGCGCAGCTCCTCGTTGTAGAGCGGCTCGAACCACAAATCGGATCGGTCAGCCGGCCGGTACGACACCCCCAGGTCCAGGTGTCCGCTGGACAGGCGCTTGGCAATCAGCTCGGCCGAAAGCTCTTCCACGGCCACCTTCACGTTCGGGTGCGTGGCCAGAAAGGCCGACACGCACATCGGTACCAGCCGCGTGTTGAAGCTGTGCGTGGCTGCGATGCGCAACTCGCCCTCGAACGCCTCTCCCGGGTGGCTCAGCGCCTGCAAGCCGCGGTCGATCTGCTGCAGCGCGGGCACCAGGTGGCTGCGCAGCAGCTCGCCCGCCTCGGTGAGCGCCACCTTTTTGTTCGAGCGGTCGAACAGCACCAGGCCCAGCTCTTCTTCCAGCTGGCGGATCTGGTGCGACAGCGTGGACTGCGTGACGTGCAGTCGCTCGGCCGCGCGCGTGAAATGCAGGGTCTCGGCCAGGGTGTCGAAGTAGCGCAGATGCCTCAGTTCCATGGCCGATGCCCTCATGCCAACAATCGATGACATCGATCATAGCTGTTGAAATTCATCACTTCCACCGCGGTCGTCGGGTGCCTAGACTGCGGTGGCGATTGCGACAAGCGCACCCATAACGACAGGAGACAGCACCATGGCTCAGCTCGAAGCCGAAGACATCACCCAGGCCGTCATTGACCGCATGACGGAGTGCGAGGACCCGCGTTTCAAGCAGGTCATGACCGCGCTCGTGAAGCACGCGCACGCCTTCATCCGCGAGGTGGAGCTCAGCGAAGAGGAGTGGATCAAGGCGATCTTTTTCCTCACCGAGACCGGCAAGATGTGCGACGAGAAGCGCCAGGAGTTCATTCTGCTGTCGGACACGCTCGGCATCTCCATGCTGGTGGTGGCGCTCAACCAGATCAAGGCCGCGAGGGCCTTCCAGCAGGGTGGTGGCGGCGCGGAGAAGCCCACCGAGGCCACGGTACAGGGCCCTTTCTACTGGGAGGGTGCGCCCGCGCTGCCGCTGGGTGCCGACATCGGCGAGAACATGCCCGGCGAGCCGGCCTACTACCACGGCCGCATCACCGACACCGAAGGCAAGCCGATCGCCAACTGCTGCCTGGACGTGTGGTCCGGCGACGGCGAGGGGGTGTACGACATGCAGATGGGCGATGACGCCGGCATGCGCCTGCGCGCGCGCTTCCACACCGACGCCCAGGGCAACTACCGCTTCTGGTCGATCAAGCCGAGCTACTACCCGGTGCCCGACGATGGTCCGGTGGGCCGCATGCTGCGCCGCATGGGCCGCCACCCTAACCGCCCTGGGCACATCCACATGAAGGTGTACGCGCCCGGCCATCAGACCGTGACCACGCACCTGTTCGTGGCCGACAGCCCTTACCTCGATTCCGACGCCGTGTTCGGCGTGCGCAACAGCCTGATCGTGCCGTTCACGCAGCACCCTGCGGGCACCGCGCCCGACGGCCGCGTGATGGACAAGCCTTACCACAGCGCCACGTACGACTTCCGCCTCGTGCCGGCCCGCTGAACCCCACCCCGAACGGAGAATCGCTTGAAGATCGGCAAGGCCACCGTGCCGCAATCGGCCATCTGCGCCCACAACCCCGAAGCCATCGTGGTGCGCGGCCAGGACCTGTGCAACGAGCTCATCGGCCAGGTCAACTTTGCGGACTACTTCTACCTGCTGCTCACCGGCCGCAAGCCCGACGCACCGGCCAGCGCCGTGCTCAACGCCACGCTGGTGGCCATTGCCGAGCACGGTCTGGTGCCCAGCGTGCAGGCCGCGCGCATGACGCTGGCGGCCGCGCCCGACGCGCTTCAGGGCGCTGTGGCCGCGGGCATTCTGGGCTGTGGCTCGGTGATCCTGGGCGCCTCCGAGACGGCCGGACGCCTGTTCGACGAGATCGATCGCACCGCCAGTGCGCACAGCGGCGACCTGCACGCCGCGGCGTGTGCCGTGGTGGCCGAGTGGCGCGCCCGCAAGCAGGCCGTGCCTGGTTACGGCCACCCCGTTCACAAGGAGCGCGACCCGCGTGTCGATGCGCTGTTCCGCGTGTCGAAGCAGGCCGGTGGCGGACAGCGCTTCGTGCAGATCGCCGAGGCGGTGGAGGCCGTGCTGCCCGATGTGATCGGCAAGCCGCTCAAGCTCAACGTGTCGGCCGCCATCCCCGCGGTGCTGCTGGGCGTGGGCTTTCCGCTCAACGCACTCAAGGGCGTGCCCATGCTGGCGCGCTGCGCCGGCCTCATTGCCCACATGAGCGAGGAGCTGGAGACGCCGATCGGCTTCGCACTCTCTTACCAGGCCACGCGTGAAGAGCGCTACACCGGCCCGGTGCCCGCCGGCTTCGTACCGGTCCAGAAGATCGACTGAGGACCACGCCATGACACAAGTGCTCAAGGGTTTGCGCGTGGTCGAACACGGCACCTTCATCACCGGGCCTGCGGCTTCGATGATCCTGGCCGACATGGGGGCCGAGGTGGTGAAGGTGGAGCTGCCGGGTTCGGGCGATCCGTTTCGCGCCTTCAAGGGCGGCCTCTACAGCCCGCACTACCAGACCTACAACCGGAACAAGCACAGCGTGGCGCTGGACACGCGCAAGCCGGAGGACCGCGCCACCTTCGACAAGCTCATCGCGGGCGCTGATGTCTACATCCAGAACTTCCGCCCCGGGTTCGCCGAGCAGATCCAGGCCGGCGAGGCGCGCTTGCGCGAGATGAACCCGCGCCTCATCTACTGCGCCATCAGCGGCTTCGGGCAGGACGGCCCAGCCGCCAGCCGCCCGAGCTACGACACCGTGGCCCAGGCCGCCAGCGGCTACCTGCGCCTGCTGGTGAACCCGGCCAACCCGCGCGTGGTGGGCCCGGCCATTGCCGACGCCATGACCGGCTACTACGCGGCCTTCGGCATCCTGGGTGCGCTGCACGAGCGGCATGCCACGGGCACGGGCCGGCGCGTGGACGTGTCGATGTTCGAGGCCATGTCGCACTTCAACCTCGATGCCTTCACGCACCTGTTCTCGGTGGGTGAGGTGATGGGCCCGTACAGCCGGCCCAGCGTGTCGCAGAGCTACGTGCTCGAGTGCGCCTGCGGCGGCTGGATCGCGCTGCACATGTCCTCGCCCGAGAAGTTCTGGCAGGGCCTGGCGCTGGCCATGGACAAGCCCGACATCTTCGAGGACGAGCGCTTCTGCGACCGCTTCGCGCGCATCGCCCACCAGGACGAACTCATCGTCGTGCTGCGCGACATCTTCAAGGGCCGCACCCGAAACGAATGGTGCGAACGCCTGCTCGCGCAGGATGTGCCGCATGCGCCCATGTACCGCACCGATGAGGTACCCGAAGACCCGCAGGCCAAGCATCTGCAGCTCTTCGTGGACACGAACCACCCCACCATGGGCCCCTCGCGCACCGTGCGATCGCCGATCAGCTTCGACGGCGAGCGCAATCTGCACGTGAGCCCGCCGCCCACGCTGGGCGAGCACAACGCGCTCTATGCCAACGGCTGGCCCGAGGCCGTCCGCACCCCCGAGAAGGAGACCCACGCATGACGCAACCCCGTTTGCCCAACCGCCGCCACGCCCTGATGACCCTGGGCGCAGGCGCCGCCGCGCTGGCGCTGCCCGCCGCCGCGCAGAGCTACCCCGAGCGTGCGGTGCGCCTGGTGGTGCCTTTCGGTGCCGGCACCACCACCGACATCATTTCGCGCGTGGTGGGCGAGGGCCTGGGGCGTGAGCTTGGCCAGTCCATCGTGGTGGATAACCGCGCGGGCGCTGGCGGTACCGTCGGATCGGCCCAGGTGGCGCGCGGCGCGGCCGACGGCTACCAGCTGCTCATGGGCACCGTGGGCACGCACGCCATCAACGCCACGCTCTTCAAGAGCCTGAGCTACGACCCGATCAAGGACTTTGCGCCGATCGCGCTGGTGGGCTACACGCCTACCTTTCTGGTGGTGGCGGGTGACGGCCCGCTCAAGACCCTCGCCGACCTCAAGACCAAAGCCGCGCAAGGGCAGGGCGTCACCTTCGCCTCGGCCGGCAACGGCACCTCGGGGCACCTCGCGGGCGAACTGCTCAAAGCGCGCCTGGGCGGGCAGATGCTGCACGTGCCCTACAAGGAAGGCGGCATGGCCATGAACGACGTGATGACCGGCCGCGCCGATTTCATGTTCTATCACCCGGCCGCGGTGCTGCCGCACATGCAGGCCGGCAAACTGCGCGCGCTCGGCGCTTCCAGCGCGCAGCGCAGCGCCGCCGCGCGCGATGTGCCCACCATCGCCGAGCAGACCAGCAGCGATTTCGACCTCGTCGCCTGGTTCATGTTGTATGCCCCCGCGGCCACGCCGGCGCCGGTGGTGGCCCGCCTGCGTCAGGCCACGGCCGCAGCGCTGGCCAAGGCCGACACCGCCGGCAAGCTCGCCGCGCAGGGCGTCGAACAGCGCCCGCTGGGCCCCGACGCCATGGACGCCTTTGCGCGCACCGAGGTGGCCAAGTGGGCCGCGCTGGTGCGCCAGTCCGGCGCCCAGGTGGATTGATTTTTCCCGTTCCCGTGTTCGCGTCAGACCATCACCACAACTGGAGACAAGCATGAAACGTTCGACCTTCGTCCGCCTCTCGGCCATTGCGCTGGCCGCCTCGGCCGCCATGGCTTTGCCGCTGGCCGCCTCGGCCCAGCAGGTCATCAACCTCACCGTGGCCTCCAGCCACCCCACCACCATCCCGTGGGTCGGCTTCATCAAGGACGTGTTCATGCCCGAGGTGGACAAGCGCCTGGCCGCGGGCGGCAAGTACAAGATCCAGTGGAAAGAGGCCTTCGGCGGCCAGCTCTACAAGGCCAACGCCACGCTCACCAGCGTGGAGCAGGGCATCACCGACATCGGCTGGGTGTTCAGCTACCTCGAGCCCGCCAAGATGCCGCTGTCGCAGCTGAGCGCGCACACGCCGTTCACCACCAGCGACCCGCGCATCGTGCTCGGCGCCATGACCGAGATGATCGAGAAGAACCCGGCCTTCAAGGCCGAGTGGGACAAGTACAACCTGGTCTTCCTGGGCGCCACCGGCTCCGACACCTACGACATCTGGACCAAGTTCCCGGTGAAGTCGGTCGATGACCTCAAGGGCAAGAAGATCTCCGCGCCCGGCATCCTGGGCTTGTGGCTGCGCGGCGTGGGCGCCACGCCGGTCGACGGCGCGCTGACCACGTACTACACCGATATCCAGACCGGCGTGAGCGAGGGCGTGGTGTCGCTGGCCACGGGCATCCTGCCGGCCAAGGTGTACGAGGTGGCGCCCTACGTGACCAAGGTCAACATGGGCGTGGTGTTCTCCGGCGGCGTGGCCATCAACAAGGACAGCTGGGCCAAGCTGCCGCCCGAGGTGCAGCAGGCCATGCGCGAGGCAGGCGCCGAATACACCCGCCGCCACGGCGAAGATCTGGTGCAGCGCCACCAGACCGCCATGGCCCGCATGGTCGAGCTTGGCAAGACGCAGAACCCGCCCGTGACGGTGACGCCCATGTCGGACGCCGACCGCCGCAAGTGGATCGACAACCTGCCCAACCTCTCGGCCGAGTGGGTGAAGAACAACGAGGCCCGCGGCGTGCAGGCCAAGCCGCTGCTCACGCAGTACATGGCCGCCGTCAAGGCGCGTGGCGCCAAGCCCGAGCGCGACTGGGAGAAGTGACGCCAGGCGCGGCGCCGGTCCCGTATCGCGCGTCGCGCCTTTATTGCTGCTTCGAGCCCTCGCCCAGGCGGCGCCCCAGCGACACCGCGTAAGGTGCAGCCCGTGCCGCCAGCATCGGGTCGGCCGAGGGCTCCACGCCCTTGGGCAGCACCATCGGGTTGAAGGTGATGTTCAGGCACGCACCGCCCGCGTCTTCCGAGACCGAGGTGATGCGCAAAGTGCCCAGGTTGACCTTGCGCCGGCCCTCCGGCAGCGGCACGGTGGCGTTGTCCAGCTTGTCACCCGGCTGGGCCAGCTCCAGGTTGAAGTTGAAGGCAACCTTGCCTTCCCGGGCGCGCTGGCGAAGGTCGTCGAACAGGAAGGCCGGGCCTTTGGCCTTGGCTTCCTCGTCGCTCAGGCCCTGCACACCGGCCACGGGCTCGAAGATCCACTTGCCCCATTGCTTCTCGCCGCGCGCGTTGACGAAGCCAAATGCGTGCACGCCCCAGTAGTTCACGCTCGCAAAGCTCGCAGGCACGGGTTGCGACGCGAAGTAGCGTCCCTGCAAGAGCACCTCGGGGTTCGCATCGGCGAAGGCCTTCACCCGGGCGGGGTCGGCTGCGCGGGTGGCCGGATCGGGCCGCAGCGATTCGACGCGGCCCAGCATCTGCGCGGGCGAGGAGGCGCCGAACACCGGCGACGAGATGTTGCCCATCTGCCAGGTTTCGCCCCCCGGCCCGTTGAACTGCAGCGCCAGGTTGCGCTGGCCCTTGGTGTTGTCGGGTGCCTTCGGATTGGCACCGCCCACCGAAAACCGAACGATCACCGGCACCGCGCTGCCGCTGAACACGGACGCGGTGGACAGGGAACGTGCCTCGGCTGTCCCGGTGAACTCGCCCATGGCACAGATGCCCTTGGCGCCCGATCGGCGATAGCCCTCGAACTTGCCGTTGGTGGCCTCGAAGGCATCGACCATGGCGGTCGGGTCCACGTCTTTCGATTGCGCGTGGGCATGCGGCAGCGCCAAAACAGCGGCAGCGGCCAGGGTGGTCAGGATGATCGGTTTCATGTGTTTCCTCGCTTGGGGGGTAAGTGGAATCGAGTCAAACCGGCGTCGACTCTAGGCGTAGTCGAAAAAAACGCATACGGATTACATAAGGGGAAACCCTGTGTTGTAGGCTTCATCGCCTCGTCATCCAGCGCATTGCAGGCCGAACCATGACCGGATCAGACCTCTCCATTGGGCGCCACTCTCACGCCTTCCACACCAGCGACGCGCACGCCGAACGCGGCACGCGCTGGGTGCTGTGGATCACGCTCATCGCCATGGTGGCCGAGATCGTGGCGGGGTGGTGGTTCAACTCGATGGCGCTGCTCGCCGACGGCTGGCACATGGGCTCGCACGCGCTGGCCATCGGCCTGAGCGTGGCGGCTTATGCTGCGGCGCGGCGCTACGCGCACGACCCGCGTTTTGCCTTCGGCACCTGGAAGATCGAGGTGCTGGCGGGCTTTGCCAGCGCGATTGCACTGCTCGGCGTGGCCGCCCTCATGGCCTGGGTGTCGGTGGAGCGTTTGTTCACGCCACAGCCCATCGCCTACCGCGAGGCGATGGTGGTGGCGAGCCTCGGGCTGGTGGTGAACCTCGTTTGCGCGTTCATCCTCGCGCGCTCGCGGGACCATGCCCACCATCACCATGGGCATGGGCATGGGCATGGTCAACATGGTCATACGCATGGAGACCGGCACGAAGATCTCAACCTCAAGTCGGCCTACATGCACGTGCTGGCCGACGCGCTGACCTCGGTGCTGGCCATCGTGGCGCTGGTGGGTGGCTGGCTCTACGGCTGGGGCTGGCTCGACCCGGCGATGGGCATCGTTGGCGCTGTGCTGGTGGCCTGGTGGGCGCGCAGCCTGCTGGCGCAGACGGCCACCGTGCTGCTCGACCGCGAGATGGACCACCCGGTGGTGGCCGAGATCCGCGAGGTGGTGGAGGGCGACGGACAAACGCGCATCGCCGACTTGCATGTGTGGCGCGTGGGGCGGGAGGTTTACGCCTGCGCGATCGGCCTTGTCACGCGCGATGCCGCACTCACACCGCAGAAGGTGCGCGAGCGGCTTGCAGTGCACGAGGAGGTCGTGCACGCGACCATCGAGGTGGTGCATCAACCCTGATACCCCGCACGAAGGCAGGGGAGTCCGCGCCTTCAGGGAGCGAGCTGCGAAAGGTAATGCGCCATCGCCTTCAGGTCGCCGTCGCTCAGGCCGTAGAGCGACGCGGCCATGATGGTGTCTCGCCCCACCGCCTGACCGCTTTGGAACGCGCGCATGCTGTGCAACAGGTAGTCCTCGCGCTGCCCGGCCAATCGCGGCATTTGCTCGCGGCCCAGGTAACTGGGCAGGTGGCAACTGGCGCAGCGGTTGCCGTTGGCCACCTGTTCGCCGCGCGCGTACAGCGCGGCGTCGCGTGGTGCCGGTTGCGGTTTGAGCGTTTGCTGCGCGAAGTGCTTCGCCATGGCCGTGATATCGGTGTCGCTCACGCCGTCGAGCTGGCCTTTCATGGACGGAATGTCGCGCAGGCCCTCGCGAATCATCACGAGCTGGTTTTCCAGAAAGACCTGCGGCTGGCCGGCCAGCGACGGCGCGTTGGCCAGCGGCGCGGGCGCGCCACCGGCCCCGTGGCAGGCGGCGCACGCGGCCAGGCGCTCGGGGAGCGTCTGGGCCGCGGCGCTGCCGGCCGCAAAGGCCAGCAGCGTGCCGATCAGGATCAGCGCGCCCCGCATCAGCTGCCGTAGCTCACGCGGTAGATGGCACCGAGCTGCTCATCGGAAACCAGCAGCGAGCCGTCCTTCATCTGCAGCAGGTAGGCCGGGCGGCCCCAGAAGCTCTGGTCGGCCTCGTTCATGAAGCCGGTCATGAACGGCACGACCTGCGCGTTCTTCCCATCGGCCGATGCTTTCACCATCACCACGTCGTAGCCGATCTTCTTCGTGCGGTTCCAGGAACCTTTGCGCGCGTTGAACAGCACGCCGCGGTACTCCGGCGGGAACATGGTGCCGGTGTAGAACGTCACGCCCATGGTGGCGGCGTGCGGGCCCATCAGCGCCACGGGCGGCTCCACGCCGGCACAGGCATTGGCTTTCTTCACGTCCGGGTCCGGGATCTTGCCCTCATGGCAATACGGGAAGCCGTGGTTCAGGCCGGTGGCGCGCATGCGGTGCATCGTGTCCTGGGGGGTGTCGTCGCCCATCCAGTCTCGGCCGTGGTTGCTGAACCAGAGCTCGCGCGTCTGCGGGTGCCAGTCAAAGCCCACGGTGTTGCGCACGCCCGTAGCCACCACCTCCATGCCCGAGCCGTCGGGGTTGTAGCGGCGGATCTGCGCGTACTCGTTGCTGGGCAGTTCGCAGATGTTGCAGGGCGCGCCGAAGGGCACGTAGAGCTTGCCGTCGGGCCCGAAGGCGATGTACTTCCAGTTGTGGTGCTGTTCCTTGGGCAGCTTGAAGGCGGCCGTCATGTCCACCGGCTGGGCGTTGGGGTTGGTGGCGATGCCGTCGAAGCGCAGCACCTTGTCGATCGCCATCACGTAGAGCGAGCCGTTGCGGTAGGCCACGCCCGCGGGCTGGTTGAGCTTGTCGACCACGGTGCGCACGCTGCGCGCGCCGCCGGTGTCGCTGACTTCGTACACGCGGCCAATGCCGCGCGTGCCCACGTAGACCTTGCCGTTGTCGCCCATGGCCATGGCGCGCCCGCCGGGCAGGCCGGTGGCCCAGATCTCCACCTTGAAGCCCGGAGGCAGCTTGATGCGGTTGATGGGGATCTGGTCGGCCGGCGTCACGGTCATCTTGCCGGCCAGCGGTGCCAGGGTGGAGTTGGCCATGCTCGCGGGCATGCCCTGCTTCCAGGCGGGTGCCGGCGCGGCGGCCGGGGCTGCGGCGGCCGCGGGCGCGGCAGGGGTCTGCTGGGCACCCATCTGGGCGCAGCCTGCCAGTGCCAGCGCGACGGCCGTGCCGAGCACGCGCGGGCGGGCGAGGGTCTTGATCATGGTGTGTCTCCTGAGGTTCGCGTTCTGGTGTGCGGCACACCGACGATGGTTGGCATGCCAACGGAATGCTAGCGCCGAATCCACACGCCGCGCATTGGCGCAGACCCGCACCCCAGCCCGGTCGCCGGCTATCGCCTCAATAGCCCGTCGACTGTGCCATCGCGGCACGCCATCAGAAGTCGGTGCTGACCGTCGAGCGCGTGAACGCTTCGTTGTGGTCGATGAGCGCGTCCAGTGCCTTCGCTGCTCGGGTCTCGTCGCCGTCGGCGATGGCTTGCGCGATGCGCGCGTGCATCACGGCAATGGAAGGCGTGTCGTCGGCCTGGCGGTGGTGCATGAACCAGAAGCGGCGCGACAAACCGTGCATCAGGCCCATGGCGCCGCTGGCGAACTCGTTGCGCGCGGCGCGCAGTGAGAGATCGTTGAACAGCTTGTCTGCCCGCATGAAGCGCACCTGATCCTTGGCCTTGGCGGCGGCGTTGAACTCCTTGGCGAGTTCGGCGAACTGCTGGCGCTCGGTGTCCGTGGCCCGGCGCGCGGCGCAGCGCGCGACCAGGCGTTCCACCTCGCGGCGCGTCTCGAGCAGGCGCAACTGACGCTTGATATCGAGCTCGGACACCAGCACACCGCGCTGCGGCAGGATCTGCACGAGGTGCTCGCGCGCCAGCCGCTGCAGGGCCTCGCGCACCGGTGTGCGCCCGATGCCCAGACGGGCCGACAACTCGGCTTCGCTGAGCGCCGTGCCAGGCAGCAGCTCGAGCTGAACGATCAGCTCCTCGATGCGTTCGTAGGCTTGCGCGGTGAGGCTGCGCGGGCGGGTTGCGGGAGCCGCCGCGGCGGATTTGGAGGCGGGCTTGGCAGCCCGGCGGTTGGTGGTCCCTGTTGTCTTTTTTGCCGTCGCTTTGCTCATGGGCGCGATTCTCCGGAAAGTTCTCCGTGGTAGGCATGTTGCACGATGCGGGCGTAGGCCTCGTCGACCGGCCCGCCAGGCCAGGCCTTGGCCAGTCGGGTCACCGCCAGGCCGTCCGACACCAGTCGAGGCAACTGCACTTCTTCCACGCCGAAACTTAGCAGATCGCTGGCCAGACCGAGCCGGCGCACCAGCGCGCGCGTGAGCACGGGCGCCTGTCGGGCCAATGTCTCGGGATCGTTGCCCGTGGCGCCGGCCAGCCGCGCGATCTCGGCCAGCTCGTCACGCCGGGTGTCCACCAGCGCGTCCATCACGTACGGCAGCATCACGGCGTTGGTGCTGCCGTGGCTCGCGTGCGTCAGGCCCGCGAGCGCGTAGGCCAGGCCGTGCACTGCGTTCAGGCCCGCAGTCGCATAGGACATGGCCGCATACAGGCTGGCCCGTGCCATGGCGTTGCGCGCCGTGCGGTCGTTCGGTCGCTCGAACGCGGAGGGCAGGTGGTCGAAGGCCAGTGCCGTGGCCTGGCGAGCGAACTGCACCGTCACCTCGTTGCGACCGCTGTAGCCCGGATCGGGATCATCGCCGTTGTCGAACAGCGCGGCGTCCATCGTCAGCCAGGATTCGATGGCGTGCGTGAGCGCGTCAAGTCCGGCGTCGGCGGTCACGCGAGGCGGGCAAGTCCATGTCAGTTCGGGGTCGATCAATGCGACCACGGGCCGCAGCACATTGGCCATCAGCGCCACCTTGGTGGCGCTGCCGGGTTGCACCAGGATGGCGCCGGGCGTGATCTCCGAACCGGTGCCGGCCGTGGTTGGCACGGCCACCAGCGGCAGCGGTATGGGGGGCCAGTTTGCGCGGTTCAGCAGTTCGGCCACCGGACGGCCACTTGGCAGGGTGACGCTGAGTGCCTTGGCCAGGTCGATGTTGCTGCCCCCGCCCCAGGCGATGAGGTGGTCAGGCTGTGCGCCCCGTTCTTGCACCCAGGCGGTGGCGCGGTCTGCCAGTGTGGTGGAGGGGTCGGGCTCACCGCCATCGAAAACGTGCACCGCCACGCCTTGCGTGTGCAGCGCTGCCAGCACCTCGGCCAGGGCTGTGCTGTGCTGATGAAACCAGGCATCGGTGACCACGAGTGCCTCGCGCCAGCCCAGGCTTCTGCACAGCGGGGCGAGCCGGTGGCGCGCGCCATCGGCGCAAAGGATTCGTGGCGGTGCACAGAAGGCAATGGGGTTCTCGGGAAGGTTTGTTTCGTACATCAGGGTCTAAACGGATGGGTGTTTCCAGGTGACTGTGAAACGATTGAAAGATCAGTAGTATGTTACTTGTATGACAAACCCATCTGTCCACCGATTGGCACAAACCCTCGAATGCAGGTCGGCGGGGCAAGGTGCGCCCCTGCTGCTGGTGCATGGCATTCAGGGCACGGCCGATGCCTGGCTGCCCGTGCTGCCTGCTATCGCGGGTCGTCGCTGCACCTTGCCCAATTTGCCGGGGCGCGGGCTCTCACCGCGCTGGAACCCCGAAGCGCCATTGCCGCGCGAGCGCTACTACCACCTCGACCACTATGCCGATCTGGTGCATGCGCTGGCCATGGACTTGTCCGAGCGGGCCGGCCGATCGGTGGCACTGGCTGGCTGGAGCATGGGCGTGAGCGTCATCCTGAACTTGCTGGCGCGCCACGGCGACGCGGGGCTTGAGCGCCTGGTCCTGGTGTCCGGAACGGCTTGTGCCACGCCGGGCGCGGTGTGGTTCCGTGGCGAAACCCCAGCAGCCCTGGAGCAGGAGGCGCGCGATCGCGCCGAGCGCCTGCAACTGAAGGCCGTGGCCGACGCCGATGCCGTGGCCGCCTCCTGGGCCTCGGTGCGGGACGCCGACCTTCGCGATGTGGTGCGTGGTATCCGCCTGCCGACGCTGGTGGCGCACGGTGAGCTGGATGACGAATGCCCGTTGGCGCACGGCCACTGGCTGGCCGCCAACGTGCACGGCGCCCAATGGCTGCCCTTGCCGGGCGTCGGGCACTCGGCCATGGCCCAGGCGGCTGCCACCCTGGGCGTCTCCATGACTGCTTTTCTCGGCTCTTGACGTGTCTGATGTCGACTACTATTATCGAAGTAGTATGTCAGTTGAATCACACAGGAGACAAAGCCCATGATGACCGAAAAGCAGAGACGATTCCGGGAGCAATACAAGGGGCGTATCAGCCCGTTCTACAACGGCATCGTGCACACCGGGGTGATGTTCGCGGCTGGTGTCGCTGCCCTCTGGTACTGCAGCAATCAGTTGAACAACCCCACCTGGGAGTGGTTGCTGGTGCTGCCCGTCTTCCTGGCGGGCAACTTTGTTGAATGGTTCATGCACAAGTACGTGATGCATCGCCGCATCGACGTCTTCGCGCTGCGTGCGATCTATGAGCGGCACACGCGCGAGCACCATCAGTACTTCACCGACAACGACGTCACCATCGACACGGTGCGCGAGTTTCGCATCGTGTTCTTCCCGTGGCGCGTGCTGATCGTGCTGGGCGTGTTCGGCACCGGGCTGGGCTGGATCGCCTCGCAGATCTTCAACCCCAACGCCGGCTACATCCTGTTCATGACCATGGTCTGTCACTACCTGGTCTACGAGGTGTTTCATCTGTGCTGTCACGTGCACGAAAACTGGTTCGTGCGCAACATGCCCTTCATCAACACCATTCGCCGCCACCACACCGCGCATCACAACCAGGGAATCATGATGCACAAGAACATGAACCTGAGTTTTCCCATATTCGACTGGATCATGGGCACGAGTGATCTGGACCGCGGGCTGATCGGCACGCTGTTCAACGGCTACGACGAGCGCTACATCAAGCCCGAACTCAAGCCCATCGTGGCCCGTTTTCGCAACGAAGAAACGCAGGAGAGGCGCGTCACGCTCGATGGCCCCGAGCTGACGTCGGAAGAAAAGCAGGCCTTGGCCTGAACACGCAGGCCATGGCCTCACAACACCACCACCCGCAGGAGACAAACCCATGAAACGACGTCAACTCATCGGCACCGGCCTGGCAGGCGCCGGCTTGCTGGCCAGCGCGAGCGCCAACGCGCAGACCGGTCCCACCTACAACTGGAAGATGGCTACCGGCTGGGCCGGCGGCCCCTTGATGGACATTGGCGCCAAGGCCTTTGCCGAGCGCATGGCGCAGCTCTCGGGCGGGCGCTTCAAGATCCAGACCTTTCCCGGTGGCGGCCTGGGCAACGCCCTGAAAGTGCCGGAGACGGTGAAGAACGGCCTGGCCGAATGCGGCCACACCTGGATTGGCTACGACTGGGGCAAGGACGTCACCACCGCGTTGTTCGGTGGTTACGCCGGCAGTTTCGACGCCGAGCGCATGTTGCACTGGCTCTACGAGGGCGGCGGTGTGGAACTTCAGCGAGAGTTCCGTGAGGGTGCCGACGGCATCGTCTCCTTCCCGCTCTTCATGCGCACGGCGGAGGTGTTCGTGCACTCCCGCAAGCCCGTGAAGACGCTGGAAGACCTGAAGGGCCTGAAGCTGCGCACCGCCGGTGCCTGGCTGGAGATGTCCAAGGAGTTGGGCGCGGCGCCCGTGACCACCGCGGGCGGTGACATCTTCCCGATGCTCGAGCGCGGCGCGATCGACGCGGTGGAGTGGGGCACACCCTGGGAGAACGTGTCCTCGGGTTTCTACAAGGTGGCGCGCTTCCTCAGCTACCCCGGCGTGCACCAACCCTGCGCGCCGTTCGAGCTGGTGATCAACAAGGGTGTCTGGGACAAGATGCCCGAGGCCGATCGCAAGCTGGTGGAGGTGGTGGCCAAGCTGGTCACGTTCGAGAGCTGGGCGCGCATCGGCGCGGAGGACGCCAAGGCCTTCGATTTCTACAAGAAGAACGGTGTCACCCTGATCGAGCTGGATGACGAGGTCCAGTTCACCACCCGCAAGATCGGTCTGGACTGGGCCGACAAGACGGCCAGGGAAGGCAAGTCGAAGTGGTTCGCCAAGGTGCATGAAAGCCAGAAGGCTTTCGACGCCGCCTGGCGCGACGCCGACGACTGGCGCAAGGTGAAGACCAAGCGCGGCTGATGCCATCCCCCGCGCGCACCGGCTCCGGTGCGCGCCGGCCCTGCGGCGCCGCATCGGGCGCCGCACAACTCTCTGGGGACACCCCGTGAATCGATTGATTGACCTCGCGGAGCGCTGGGTCGTGGGCGTGGGCGTGCTCGCGGCCCTGCTGCTCGTGCCTCTCGTGCTGGCCACCACCTGGGAGGTGGTGTCCCGCTATGCCCTCAACGCACCCACCATCTGGGCTTACGAGATCGGCTACACGCTGACCGGCGCCCATTTCCTGCTGGCGCTGGCCTACACCTTGCGCCAGGGTGAGCACATCCGCATCGACGTGCTCAGCGTGTTCCTGTCGCCGCAGGCGCGCCGCCGGATCGACGCCGTGGTGTACGCGCTGGTGTTGCCTGTCCTCGTGTGGCTGGCCTGGACCTTGTGGCACTACATGTCCGAGGGCTATGCCCGCGGCGAAACCTCGGGTCAGTCGGCGCTGAACCTGCCGGTATGGCCTTTCCGTGCGGTGTTCACCCTGGCTTTCGCCACGCTGGCATTGCAGGTGCTGTGCGAACTGCTCAAGTCCCTCGTCCGCCGCGAACCGACGGTGCACCCGAAATGATGGAATACCTGCCCTTCTTCATGCTGCCCGTCACCTTCGGGCTGATGTTCCTGGGTGTGCAGGTCGCCTTTGCGATGTTGCTCACCGCCACCGCGTTCGGCCTGATGACGTTCGGTCCGGCCGTGGTGCACCAGTTCGTCGAGAAGGTCGACGATCTCGCCTCCAACTTCGTCTTCGCGGCCATTCCGCTGTTCGTCTTCATGGGCGCGGTGCTGGAGAAGTCGGGCATTGCCGACCGACTGTTCGAGGCCATCCACATCTGGACGCGCCGCCTGCCGGGCGGCCTGGCGATCGCCACGGTGCTCATGTGCATCGTCTTCGCGGCTTCCAGCGGCGTGATCGGCGCCACCGAGTCGGTGGTCGGCCTGCTCACCATCCCGATCATGCTGCGCTATGGCTACGACAAACGCCTCATCAGCGGTGTGATCTGCGCGGGTGGCTCGCTGGGCACCATCATTCCCCCATCGGTGGTGGTGGTGGTCATGGGCCCGCTGGCCGATGTGTCGGTGGGCGACCTGATGTACGGCATGGTGCTGCCGGGCCTGCTGATGGCCAGCCTGTACCTGGTCTACATCCTGGTGCTGTGCATCGTGAAACCCGAGTACGGCCCGCGCATCCCGCCCGAGCCCGGCGATCCGACGTTCATGCAGAAGCTCGGCATTTCCGCTCGCAACCTGGTGCCGCCACTGCTGATGATCGTTGCCGTGCTGGGTTCCATCCTGGGTGGTGTGGCCTCACCCACCGAAGCGGCCGCCATCGGCTGCGTGTGCTCGGTGTTGCTCACCGTGCTGTACGGCCGCTTCACCTGGGTGGGTCTGTACGACTCCCTGCTCAAGACCGCGCGCGTGACGGCCATGATCATGGCCGTTCTGCTGGGCGGAACGCTCTTCACCGGCGTGTTCGTGGGCGGCGGTGGCATCAGCCTGGCCAGTGCGGCGATCGACCATTTGCAGATGGGCCCGTGGGGTTTGATCTTCCTGCTGCTCGCGATCCTGTTCGTCGCCGGTTTCTTCCTCGACTGGATCTCGATCGTGTTGATCTTCCTGCCGATCTTCACGCCGCTCGTGACGGCAGCGGGCTTTGACCCGGTGTGGTTCTGCATCCTGTTCCTGATCATGATCCAGACCAGCTACCTCACGCCGCCGCTGGCACCCGCCATCTTTTACCTGCGTGCCGTGGCGCCACCCGAGATCACCATGCGCCACATGTACGCCGGCATGATTCCTTTCATCCTGCTGCAGGTGGTGGTGCTGGTTGCCACCATGCTCTGGCCGCAGATGGTGACCTGGCTGCCTGGCTGGGCCATGCAGCTGCGCTGAAGGAGGCATGACCATGGATCAGAGACCTGTTCAGCGCGTGCAGACCGACGTGCTGGTGATCGGTGGCGGTGCCACCGGCGTGGCGGCGGCCTGCACGGCGGCGCGCGCCGGCCTGTCGGTGTTGCTGGTGGAGCGTTACGGCTTCTGCGGCGGTGGCGCGGTCGCCGGCTTGTCCGGCACCATTTGCGGTCTGTACGAAGCGGCGGACCAACCGGTGACACCGCGCAAGCTGGTGCACGGCTTCGTTGACGACTTCATCGCGCAGATGGAGTCGCGCGGGGGCCTGACCAAGCCGCTGCTTTACGGCAAGACCTTCACCCGCGTGCACGAGCCCCTGGCCTGGCGCGAGAGTGCCGATGCCTTGCTGGCGCAGGCCGGCGTGCGCGTGCTGTACCACGCGCTGGCCACCGGCGTGCACCGCGACGGTGATCTCGTGGGCGGCGCCAGCATCTGGACCAAGTCCGGCCTCTACGACGTCCGCGCACCCATCACCATCGATGCCAGCGGCGACGCCGACCTGATGGCCATGGCCGGGTTTCGTACCTGGTGCGGTGCAGACGGGGTGGTGCAGAACCCCACCATGATCTTCCGTCTGCAGGGCGTGGACACGGCGCGCTTTCTGGCCGAGTACGGGCAGGACACGATCATGCCGGTGGCCGTGAGCGAACGCCTCCTGGCCGCACAGCAGGCCGGCATGGACCTGCCGCGCGCCAAGATCTGGCTCTTCACCACCACCCGACCGGGCGAGCTGCTGTGCAACTGCACCCGTGTGCGCGGTGCGGATGGTCGCGAACTCAACGCCGCCATGGCCGAAGACCTGAGCGAGGCCGAGCCGCAGGGCCGTGCGCAGGTGCGCGCATACGAGCGTTTCTTCCGTGAGCACCTTGTGGGCTGCGAGAACGCGTGGGTGAATGACACCGGCGTGCAGGTGGGTGTGCGCCAGACGCGCCAGGGCGCCGGCACCGCGGTGCTGCGCAACCGCGACGTGGTGGCCGGCACCAAGTTCACCGACGGCGTGGCGCGCTCGCCCTGGCCGATCGAGCTGCACGCTGGCGCCAAGCCGCGCGTGGAATGGCTCATCGGCGACTTCTACGAGGTGCCGTATGGCTGCTTCGTGCCCGAGGTCGGCGAGGGCCTGCTCTTCGGCGGGCGCTGCCTCTCGGCCGAGCACGAGGCCGTGGCCTCGGCGCGGGTCACGGCGCAGTGTTTCTCCTACGGACAGGCGCTCGGCGTGGCGGCCACGCTGGCCGTGCGCGAGAAGCGCCAGCCCCGCGCGATCGACGGCCGCCAGGTGCGCGCCGAACTCAACCGCCAGGGCGCGCGCCTGGACGATTGACGCCCGAAGCCCCCATTCACGTACCTCACGATTTCCACCACATGACCTACCGCAGCAACTTCGAAACCGGGTCCACCCGCTGGGCCGTGCGCGTCGCCCAATGGACAGCCATGGGCATTCCCGAGAGCGACTTCGACAAACCCAAGATTGCGGTCGTCAACACGTCCAGCGGCCTTTCGGTCTGTTTCTCGCACCTGGACCGTATCTCGAAAATGGTCCAGGACGCCATCCGGGCCGCCGGCGGGCTGCCCTTCGAGATCCGCACCGCGGCCCCATCCGACTTCATCACCAGCGCCGGGCGGCAGGGCCGCTACCTGATGCCCACGCGCGATCTGATCGTCAACGACATCGAGGTGCAGGTGGAAGGCGCCGAGCTCGATGGCATGCTGCTGCTGTCCAGCTGCGACAAGACCACGCCGGCCCATCTGATGGCCGCTGGTCGCCTGGACATTCCCGCCCTGGTGCTGGCCTGTGGCTATCAGCTGGGCCGTCAGTGCGGCGAGCACCACGTCGACATCGAGGAGGTCTACAAGGCCGTTGGCACCGTCAAGGCGGGCCAGCTCTCGCTCGAAGGTCTGCACGGCATGTGCCGCGCCGCCATCGATGGGCCCGGGGTGTGTGCCGGCCTGGCCACGGCCAACTCCATGCACTGCCTGGCCGAGGCCTTGGGCATGGCGCTGCCGGGCAATTCGCCCATCCGCGCCGATGGACCCCGCCTGCACGCCCTGGCGGCGCAGGCCGGTGCGCGCATCGTCGACATCGTGCGCGAGGACCTGCGCCCGCGTCAGATCCTCACCCCCGCCGCGCTGCGCAACGCGGTGCGCGTCGCGGTGGCCATGGGCTGTTCGGTCAACGTCATGCGTCACCTCATCGCCATCGCCATCGAGGCGCAATGTCCGGTGGACGTGATCGCGGAGTTCGAGGCCTGTGCCGACACCGTGCCGATGCTCACGCAGGTGCGCCCCAACGGGCCGGACCGCATTGAAGATCTGGACCAGGCCGGTGGCGTGCGCGCGGTGATGCAGCGCCTGGGGCCGCTGGTGGACGGCGACGCGCTCAGCGTGTCCGGCCGCACCGTGGGCGAGGTGCTCGCCGAGCCGCTGATGATCGACGACAAGGTCATCCGCACGGTTGACGAGCCCTTCGCGCATGAGCCCGGGCTGATGGTGATTCGCGGATCGCTCGCGCCCGACGGAGCGCTGGTGAAGCTGGCGGCCGTGCCCGCCGGCATCCGCCGCTTTGCCGGTGCCGCCAAGGTGTTCGAAGACGAGGCCCTGGCCATCGACGGCCTTCGAACCGGTGCGGTGCAACCGGGCCAGGTGATCGTGCTGCGCATGCTGGGCCCGCGCGGCGGGCCGGGCACGGTGTTTGCGGCCAGCTTCATGGCGGCCCTGGTGGGCGCGGGGCGTGGGGCAGACGTGGCCGTTGTCACCGACGGTGAGCTCTCCGGTCTCAACAGCGGAATCACCATCGGCCAGGTGATGCCCGAGGCCGCCGAGGGTGGTCCGCTGGCGGCCGTGCGCGATGGCGACAGGATCGAGATCGACCTGAACGCTCGCCGTATCGAACTGGTGGTGCCCGCCGAGGAGATCGCCGAGCGGCTGCGCGACTTCAAGCCACCGGTGCCGCAAGGGCGCTTTGGCTGGCTGCACCTCTACGGGCAACTGGTACAGCCGCTGTCCAGAGGCGCGGTGCTGGGCGAGCGCGCACCCCTGAAGTGAAACCCGAGGGCCCACCATGACCACGATGGCCGAACGCGCCGAGCGCTTTGTCGAACTGCATCGCCGCGGCTGCTTCATCGTGCCCAACCCGTGGGATCGGGGTTCTGCCGTGCTGCTGGCGGGGCAGGGTTTCCCGGCGCTGGCCAGCAGCAGCGCCGGGCATGCCTTTGCCCTGGGCTTGCCCGACGGTGGTCTGGGTCGTGATCGCACCATCGCCCATTTGCGCGACATTGCCGAGGCCACCGCACTGCCCATGACGGCCGATCTGGAGAACGGTTTCGGCGACAGCCCGCAAGACTGCGCCGACACCATACGCCTGGCCGCTGCGGCGGGCACGGTGGGCGGCTCCATCGAAGACGCCACAGGCCGGGCCGATGACCCCATCTATCCCTTCGATGCCGCCGTGTCGCGCGTGCGCGCGGCTGTGCAGGCGGCACGCTCGCTGCCGGTTCCCTTCGTGCTCACGGCGCGGGCCGAGAACCTGCTGTGGGGCCGTGATGACCTGGACGACACCATCCGCCGCCTGCAGGCGTTTGCCGAGGTCGGCGCCGACGTGCTCTACGCCCCTGGCCTGAAAACCGCGGAGCAGGTGGAGCGTGTGGTGCGCGCCGTGGCGCCCCGCCCGGTGAACGTGGTGATGGGCCTGGCCGGTGGGGCGCTGTCGCAAGCCGATCTGGAGCGCCTCGGCGTGCGGCGCATCAGCGTGGGATCGTCGCTGGCTCGCGCGGCCTACGCGGCAATGCTCCAGGCGGCCAATGAAATGAACCGGTCAGGCAGCTTCAGCTACGCGGCCAAGCTGCCCGGGTTGGGGGCTTTCAACCAGATGTTCCGCGCCGACCCATAGCACCCGCGCGTGCCGCGATCAAGACGGGCCGCGCCCTCAGGCCGGTTTCACCCCGCGCTCGATCTGCTCGCGCAACCGGTCTTCCTGCTCGCGCAACTCGGGCGTGAAGGTTTCGCCAAAGTCATCGGCTTCGTACACGCGGCGGATCTCCAGCACCGATTGTGGGCCGTTGGTGGGCTTCGGGCAGCGGCGCGCCCAGGCCACGGCCTCGTCGAGCGAAGCGCATTCCCACAGCCAGAAGCCGGCGATGAGTTCCTTGCTCTCGGAGAAGGGGCCGTCGACCACGCGGGTGCCCTGGCCGTCGAACACCACGCGCGCGCCGCGCGACGTGGGGTGCAGGCCGTCGCCCCCCTTCATCACCCCGGCCTTCACCAGTTCTTCGTTGAACGCGCCCATCGCCGCGAACTCGGCTTCGGTGGGCATCACACCCGCTTCGGTGCCGGCATCGGCATGCACCATGACCATGAACCGCATGGCAATCTCCTCATGAAAATGAGGCGCCGGCCGCTCCGGCGCCTTCCTGGGCACGACGGGCGATGGCCGCCGGCTTCGACACACGGTCGGACAGCCGGTCGGCCAATCACCAGCCACCGGCGGCGTGCACCCGAACTCAGTTCAGCAGGTGCGTTTGCGCCGTTTCGGCGGACTGGTGTGCCGCCATCACGTGGGCGATGTTGCGTTGAGCCTCCTCGGCAGTGAGCGCCTTTTGGTCCACCAACCAGCGGAACTTGGCGATTTCCTTGTCGGGATCGTTGTCTAGGTCAATGGCACCGTACCAGTTGAGGAGCTGCTGCTTCCTGCGGTCGCGCATCTCCGCGACGATTTTGTCGTGCTGCTCGCCGTTCTGGATCACCCAGACGGTGCCGCTACGGGTTTCAAACAACGTGAAGTGGACCTTGGTGTAGTAAGCCCAGAGCAGGCAACCGACACCCAGTGGAATCCAGGGACTGCCCGCACCCGACAGTGGCCGGTTGTTGATGAATGCCAGCACCACCATGACCGCGCCGAGCGCGCACCAGAGGTAGCCCACGTTGCGTAGCCACACGTTCTCAATGATCCGTACGGCCGTCTTCAAAGGAAGGTCGGCATAGGCCACTTCCACTTCCTGGGTGCCCGACCGGTCCTGGTAGGTCACGCTGAGGCGGTCATCCTCGAATTCGAAACTGTGGCGGTGAGAAAACTTGCGTTGGTCGATTTTCATGCGCGTGACGATTGCCAATGGGAAAGCGGCATGCTATCGCGGTGGTGCAGCAGATACGGGGCCCCGTTGCCGGGCCGACGAGGTCATCGGGAAACCCCGCTGCCGCTCGCGCGGCACCTCACTACCATGGCTCCATGAACATCTACGACCAGCACCTGGAACGCAACCCCGCCAACTTCGTGGCGCTGTCGCCCGTGAGCTTTTTGGAGCGCACGGCCGAGGTCTTTGGCGACATGCCCGCGGTGATCCACGGCGCGCGGCGCCACACCTGGGCACAGGTACGCGAGCGCTCGGCGCGGCTGGCTGCGGCACTGCGTGCGCTGGGCGTGGGCAAGGGCGACACGGTGAGCACCATGCTGCCCAACACGCCCGAGATGGCCGAGGCGCACTACGCCATTCCGGCGCTGGGTGCGGTCATCAACACGCTCAACACCCGGCTCGATGCCGGGCTGCTGGCCTGGCAGATGAACCACTGCGAAGCCAAGGTGTTGATCACCGACCGCGAGTTCGCCCCGGTGGTGGCGAAGGCGCTGGCGGCGCTGGCCGACATGGGCCGCCGCGTGGTGGTGATCGACGTCTGCGACAGCGAATACAGCGGCCCGGGCGACACGCTGGGCACGCACGAGTACGAGGCCCTGCTGGCCGCGCACGAACCGCTGGCGCGGCTGCAAGGCCCCGCGGACGAGTGGGACGCGATTGCCGTGAGCTACACCAGCGGCACCACCGGCGACCCCAAGGGCGTGGTGACACACCACCGCGGCGCCTACCTCAACGCGGTGAGCAACGTCGTCACCTGGACGATGCCGCAGTTCCCGCGCTACCTGTGGACGCTGCCCATGTTCCACTGCAACGGCTGGTGCTTCCCGTGGACGGTGGCCATGCAGGCCGGTGTGCACGTGTGCCTGCGCCGGGTGGAGCCCGCGGCCATCCTGGCGGCCATGCGCGAGCACGCGGTGGACCACTACTGCGCCGCGCCCATCGTGCACAACGGGCTGATCGCTGCCGTTGCAGCCGACCCGTCGTTGAAGGACGGCATCGGCGCCGTGCGCGGCATGGTGGCGGGCGCCGCGCCACCGGCCTCGATGATCGAGGGCATGGCGCGCATGGGCTTCCAGATCACCCACGTGTACGGCCTGACCGAGGTGTACGGCCCGGCGGCCGTGGCCGCGGCGCGCCCGAACTGGGCGGTGGCCGAGCTCGGCGAGCAGGTGCGCCTGAACGGCCGACAGGGCGTGCGCTACCCGCTGCAGGAGGGCATGACCGTGATGAACCCCGAGACGATGCAGGAGGTGCCCGCCGACGGCCAGACCATGGGCGAGATCATGTTCCGCGGCAACATCGTGATGAAGGGCTACCTCAAGAACCCCGCGTCCACCGCCAAGGCCTTCGAGGGCGGCTGGTTCCACACCGGCGACCTGGCCGTGCTCGAGCCAGACCGCTACGTGAAGATCAAGGACCGCAGCAAGGACATCATCATCAGCGGCGGCGAGAACATCAGCTCCATCGAGGTGGAAGACGCGCTCTACCGGCACCCCGCGGTGATGGCCTGCGCCGTGGTGGCCCGGCCCGACCCGAAGTGGGGTGAAAGCCCGCTGGCCTACGTGGAGCTGCGCCCCGGCGCCGAGGTGAGCGCGGCCGACCTGATTGCACACTGCCGCACGCTGCTGGCCGGCTACAAGGTGCCCAAGGAAGTGCGCTTCGAGCCCATCCCCAAGACCAGCACCGGCAAGATCCAGAAGTTCGAGCTGCGCCAGCGCGCTAAGAGCTCGACCGCCATCGAGTGAGCACACCATGAACGACCGACTGAACCCCGATATCGCGAGCGAACCGCTGCGCTATGTGCGCGACGCCCGCGGCGTCATCACGCTCACGCTCAACCGCGCCCAGGCCTTCAACGCCCTGAGCGAAAGCATGCTGGCCGCGCTGCAGGCTGCGATGGAGCGCGTGGCCGCCGACGACAGCGCGCGCGTGGTCGTGATCGCCGCCGAAGGCAAGGCCTTTTGCGCCGGGCACGATCTGAAAGAGATGCGCGCCGAGCCCTCGCTCGATTACTACCAACGCCTGTTCGCGCAGTGCAGCCGCTTCATGCTGGCCCTGCAGCAACTGCCGGTGCCGGTGATTGCGCAGGTGCAGGGCATCGCCACGGCCGCGGGCTGCCAGCTGGTGGCCATGTGCGACCTGGCCGTGGCCGCGCGCGAGGCGAAGTTCGCCGTGAGCGGCGTGAACCTGGGCCTGTTCTGCAGCACGCCCAGCGTGGCGCTCAGCCGCAACCTGGGCCGCAAGGCCGCGTTCGAGATGCTGGTCACCGGCGGCTTCATCAGCGCCGACGAAGCGAAGGAGAAGGGCCTCGTCAACCGCGTGGTGGAGGCCGGCGAGCTGCAGGCCGAGGTGGCCAGGCTGGTCGACAGCATCCTTGCCAAACCGCGTGTGGCCATCGCCGCCGGCAAGGGCCTGTTCTACCGGCAACTGGAAACCGGCATCGCCGCCGCCTACGAAGACGCCGCCCGCACCATGGCCTGCAACATGATGGACGCCAGCGCGCTCGAAGGCGTGCAGGCCTTCATCGACAAACGCAAGCCGAACTGGTGATGAAGGCCGCGTACTACGAAGCCGTGGGCCCGGCGAAAGAGGTCCTGCGCATTGCCAACATGCCCGAGCCGCAACCCGCCCCTGGCGAGGTGCGCGTGCGGGTGCAGTGGTCGGGCGTGAACCCGTCCGACGTGAAAAGCCGCGCTGGCCTGCGCAGCAAGGTGCTGCCGTTCCCGCGCATCGTGCCGCACAGCGATGGCAGCGGCGTGATCGACGCCGTGGGCGAGGGCGTTGATCGATCGCGCATCGGCGAACGCGTGTGGGTGTGGAACGCCGCCTGGGGCCGCGCGCACGGCACCGCCTGCGAGGCGTTGTGCCTGCCGCAGCAGCAGGCCGTGCGCCTGCCCGACAACGTGAGCGGCGAAGCCGGCGCCTGCCTGGGCATCCCCGCGCTCACGGCGCTGCACGCGGTGTTGATGGACGGCGGTGTGGCCGGCAAGACCGTGCTGGTGGCCGGCGGCGCGGGCGCCGTGGGCCACTACGCGGTGCAGATGGCGAGCCAGCTTGGCGCGGCGCGGGTCATCAGCACGGTGAGCACGCCGCAGAAGGCGGCGATTGCCCGCGAGGCCGGTGCCGACGACGTGGTGAACTACAAGACCGAGCCGCTGGTGCAGCGAATGGCCGAGCTCACGCAAGGGCAGGGGGTCGACCGCATCATCGAACTCGACATGGCCGCCAACGCAGCCGCCAACCTGGACATGCTCAAACCCAATGGCGAGTGCGTGGTGTACGGCAGCGGTGCCTCCCCCATGGCGGTGCCGTTCTATCCACTGATCGTGAAGAACCTGCAACTCAAGTTCTTCATGGTCTACCACCTCACCCCGGCCGACCGGGCCCGCGCCACCAGCATGCTCACGCGCATGCTCGAACGCGGCGCGCTGCAGCATCTCATCGACCAACGCCTGCCGCTGGAGCAGATTGCCGCCGCGCACGAGCGCGTGGAAAGCGGCCAGGCCGTGGGCAACGTGGTGCTGCAGGTGGCCGACTGAATTTTTTCTGCCCATGCAAGACGACATCCCCACCCTGCGGCGCATTCTCAAGAGCTGCCGCACCGTCGCCGTGGTCGGCCTCTCGGCCGAATGGCACCGGCCCAGCTATTTCGCGGCCAAGTACATGCAGGAACATGGCTACCGCATCGTGCCGGTGAACCCCAGATACCCCGAGATCCTGGGCGAGAAGAGCTACCCGCGGCTTGAAGACATTCCCTTCGCCATCGACATGGTCGACGTCTTCCGCAAGGAGGCGGACATCCCGCCCATTGCGCAGAGCGCCGTCGCCATCGGCGCGAAGTGCCTGTGGCAGCAACTTGGCCTCAAGAGCGAGGAGGCCGACCGTATCGCCACCGCTGCCGGCCTGGACAGCATCTGGGACCGCTGCGTGAAGATCGAACACGCGCGCCTGTTCGGCGGGCTCAACTGGGCCGGGGTGAACACGCAGGTGATCTCTGCCCGAAGGCCCGTGTGATGAGAGACCGCACCTTCCACCCCGAAACCCTGGCCATCCACGCCGGCCAGATCCCCGACAGCAGCACCGGCGCGCGCGCGCTGCCCATCTACCAGACCACCAGCTTCGTATTCGACAGCGCCGAGCACGCGGCCAGCCTGTTCAACCTGCAGACCTTCGGCAACGTCTACTCGCGCCTTTCCAACCCCACCGTGGCCGCCCTGGAGGAACGCGTGGCCGCGCTGGAAGGCGCGCGCGCGGCGGTGGCCTGCGCCAGCGGCATGGCCGCCGAAACCCTGGCCCTCACCACGCTGCTGCAAAGCGGCGACCACGTGGTCGCCGCGGGCGCGCTGTACGGCGGCAGCGTCACCATGCTCGCGGTGAACCTGCGCAAGTTCGGCATCGAGACCACCTTTGTGGACGCGACCAAGCCCGAGGCTTTTGCCGCCGCGGTGCGCCCCAACACGCGCGCCGTGTACGCCGAAACCTTGGGCAACCCCAGCATGGTGGTGCTGGACATCCAGGCCATTGCCGACGTGGCCCACGCCCACGGCGTGCCCCTCATCGTGGACAACACCGTGCCCAGCCCTTATCTGTGCAACCCGGTGAAGCACGGCGCCGACATCGTGATCCACAGCGCCACCAAATACCTGGCGGGCCACGGCACCACCCTGGGCGGCGTGGTGGTGGAGGCAGGCACTTTCCCGTGGGACAACGGCAAGTTCCCCGGCATGACCGAACCCAGCCCCGGCTACCACGGCGTGAAGTTCTACGAGACCTTCGGCAACTTCGGCTTCACCATGCGCTGCCGCATGGAAGGCCTGCGCGTGTTCGGCGCATCGCTCGCGCCCGCCAGCGCGTGGCAGATCTTGCAGGGCGTGGAAACACTGCCCCTGCGCATGGAACGCCACTGCAGCAACGCGCTGGCGCTGGCGAAGTTCTTGAAAGACGACCCGCGCGTGAGCTGGGTGAACTACCCCGGCCTGGAAGACCACCCGCAACACGGCCTGATGAAGCGCCAGATGCGCGGCGCGTCGGGCCTGCTGGCGTTCGGCGTGAAGGGTGGCGCGGAGGCGGGCGTGCGCTTCATCGAAAACGCGCAGTTCATGAGCCACCTCGTCAACATCGGCGACACACGGACCTTGATCTCGCATCCCGCCAGCACCACACACCGCCAACTCGACGAAGCCCAGCAACTGGCCGCCGGCGTGCTGCCCGACATGATCCGCATCTCGGTGGGGCTGGAGCACATCGAGGACATCGTGTGGGATGTGGATCAGGCGCTGGGAAGATCGGCGCGTTAGGCGCTGTGTTCAATTAGATTGGCTATCTGTTTCCGATCAATCGAACTTGAATTCATCTACGAACTGCACTAGTCGATCGCATTGATCCTTTAGTTCGCCACGCTTTAACTCCGCAAACAGCCCTTGCTTCAAATTATCTCTGGCATCAGAAAGTGCGGTTCCATTTAACCCGCTGGACTGTAGCCACTTGACAAGTGTGTCCATAGTAGGCGTACCGGCATCAAACATGTCCTCGGTGAGTGGAGGTAGTGTGGGAATCAACGGTCTAAACTTGTTGGCGCGCTTTACTATCGCACTTGTGGTGATCAGATCCTCGGCGGTAACGATCGATCCTGGACCAAATATATCTTGCAGCGTCATCCACGTGCCCCATGAGCCCGGCTCGTCGTATTGATTCTTGTGTTGAAGTGCGGCATTGTCAGCGTCGCTAATAATCAAACATGGACGAGCCGCCAGCTCCATGAATCTTGCGACATTGCGAATGTCTTTCACGCCGTTTGCATGCGTCGAGCCAACCGAGGCAAGGCGAGCTTTCAATTCCGCATCCTTTTTAATGAGGGCAGATTTGGCAATATCGTAAATATACTTGTCGCGCCATCCTTCAAATATTAGATTTCTCGGCTTTAGTGTCTCGAAGACTGAGTACCCCATCGCGGAATATAAAACTTCTTCATCTTGGATCCTGGACTTTTCCGCTTGCCAAACCCCGGTCACCTCATTCTTTTTTTCAACAATTAAATGCCGCTTAATGTTATCTTTGTCGACCATGAAGATCGAATGTGTAGAGAAGACCGTTGCATTTGACTCGCCAATCTTTATTAGCTCTTCTAGCAGATGGCGGCAACCACTAGGGTGAAGAGCAATTTCTGGTTCGTCAACAAGGATTAGCGCATCCTTTAGTTCGTCGGTACGAACCTTTGCTGAAACTTGCAACAAAAAACTGACGAACCTTTTAAACCCGTCGCTTCGGTTAATCATGTCCAGCGGCACATGTTCATCGACGACCATTGGCGCCAAGCTATCGCCGTTTGACTCGAGCTTAAGTCGAACGGTGTCATAGTCCTTCCAAACTGTTCTAATGTGTTTCGTCGCGGCACTGGCTGTTTTTTCGAGTATCTGTGAATAACGATACTGCCCCTGTTGTCGTGCGGAGTTTATTATTGTCAATAGGTTGTTGATGTCGTAACCTGCAAGTTCAAACATACTTTTCAATGGCACACAGGTATTTGGATTGCTGCAGAACGAATTGATGTCAACACTCGAAGGTAGCAGGTATTGATCTGAATATTTCCAAAAGATGCATTTTGGAAGTCGTTGGCCCAACAAATTCCCGACGGCTGCGGACGTTAGTTGATAAATTTGCGCAGGTGTGGCCGCTTCGATCTCCGTTCTTAGTGGCATGGTTGGGTTTTCTATCCACGCAAAGCATTTCGCTAAAAGGGTAATGGCTCCCGTGGCTGTTGGAACATCCACTGATTGATCGGAATTATTTCGATACCAAGAGGGTGCCATTTTTGTTGTGTTTGGAGCGCCCCAGGATGTGTTTCGCCTCTTTCCGCTTGGGAGCATCACGATATGTAGCCCTTGATGTTTGCTCGACATCCATTCTGTAGCCGTTATCGTGGTGTTTCCGTTTTGGAACAAAGGTTTGTCAATTGTTCCGGGATCAAAGCTCTTCTTTAGCTCCTCCGAGATGACTGTAGCTTCCTCTTCTGATGGGTCGAAGACAAATCGTACGTAGCCACTGGTAACCTGCTCTTCATCTAATCGCTCGATGCGAAGATCTGCGGGTTGCACTTTGACCTCGGTGTCCAGTAGATGTAGTGCCTTTAGAATATTGGACTTTCCGGATTCGTTGATGCCGATCAAGATGCGACATTTCGGGTCAAAGTTGACTGTGAGTGATGCGATTGAGCGAAAATTTTCAATTTCTGAGCGAATGAGTTTCATGGTCGAATTCTTTGTTAAACGATTGCGGTCGCGACCTAAATGAATCTATTGGTTGTCACGAGTGGCCGCAGTTCTGGGGTCTGCTACTGGGGGCTATGGGTCTTGTGGTTCTGTGTACGTCGCCGACATGTCCGCCGCCTGCCGCAAGAAGGGTGCACCTAGTCCCAAATACGAGCCGTGCGCGCTCATTGATGCTTCGTGGCAGAAACAGCGAAAAGTACACTTGTTGGTGGAGATTAACCTCTACGTCTCTATAGACATTTAAGGGTCTTCCTGAGGACGTGCTGCTGATGGGCGATGCGCCCACGCGGAGGTATTCTTGTTGTGATTGAATAATTGGAGGTGGTAGTACGCATGCTGCTAGCGAGCTGCAAACGTCAGTTGGACGATATCAGTATGCTCAGCTCTTTCAGTGTGTGGACGCCCATATTTGCGGCTACGAATAAATGATCGTGGTGAAACGCCGACACCAAATGGCACGCAATCCCCTGGGCCGCAAGCGCTCCGCTGCTAGGTGCCAGGAAGTTCGCGCAGTTGGGGCAACCCGTACCCGATCTAGTGCGTGCGCTTGCGGCCGGCGCGCAGAGTTCGGCCAGGGCCTGCGGGTCTTCTCGCGCCTGGGCGTTGACGAAGCGGTCGAGGGCTGTGTTCATGGGTGGGGGCCTGAGGCACAGGCGGTTGATGGTCCGGGAGGTGGCCGGCGATAGCGCCTCGGGTCGTTATCCGCGATTTGAACCGAGGACATGTCGTCATTTCGACGAAACGCGTACACGTTTCGTTGACGTGTCGCCGGCAGCGACATACGCTGCTCACCTGTCGACAAAACCGGGTTTTTGCATCATGACCGCTTCCGCCCCCGCTTGGCACCCCGAAAAGCCGCACAACCACCTGCCCGCTTTACCCCCAGCGCACGAGCTGGAGACCCGGGCCGTGCTCAAGGCCTGCATCGAGGCCCGCGCCGCGATGGCCGAGCTCAAGCAGGCGGCCGAGCTGATCCCCAATCAGACGATGTTGATCAACACCATCCCGCTGCTGGAAGCCAAGGACAGTTCGGAGATCGAGAACATCGTCACCACCACCGACCAGCTGTTCCAGTACGCGCAGGGTCACGACAACGCCGACCCCGCCACCAAGGAGGCGCTGCGCTACCGCACTGCGTTGCACCAGGGCTTTCAATCGCTCAAGGCGCGCCCGCTGTGCACCGCCACCGCCGTGGAGGTATGCCGCACCCTCAAGGGGGTGGACATGGACATCCGCCGCACCCCGGGTACCCAGCTCGCCAACGACCGTACCGGCGAGGTGGTCTACACCCCGCCCGAGGGCGAGGCCCGCTTGCGCGAGATGCTGGCCAACTGGGAGCGCTTCCTGCACAACCAGACCGAGCTGGACCCCTTGATCCGCATGGCCGTGGGCCACTACCAGTTCGAGGCCATCCACCCCTTCATTGACGGCAACGGCCGCACCGGCCGTGTGCTCAACATCCTCTACCTCATCCAGGCTGGCCTGTTGAGCCTGCCCATCCTGTACCTGAGCCGTCATGTGATCGCGCACAAGGCCGACTACTACCGCCTGCTGCTCGGCGTCACGCGCGACGGCGCTTGGGAGCCCTGGCTGCTCTTCATGCTGCAGGCTGTGGCCGACACCGCCCGATGGACCACGGCCAAGATCGCCGCCATCCGCGCGCTGGCCGAACACACCACCGAGAACGTGCGCGCGCGCCTGCCCAAGATCTACACCCGCGAGTTGGTGGACGTGATCTTCGAGCAGCCCTATTGCCGCATCGGCAACCTGGTGGACAAGGGCATTGCCCAGCGCCAGGCCGCCTCGCGCTACCTGCACGAGCTGGCCGGCCTGGGCGTGCTGCGCGATATGCCGCTCGGGAAAGAGAAGCTGTTCATTCACCCCAAGCTGATGCAGCTGCTGCGCAGCGACAGCAACGCATTCGAGCTGTACGCCTGAGGGCGCACCACATGCCACATACCACCCAAGAAGCCGCTCACCTTCTGTGGGCCGCCCGCCAGCAAGGCGCCGTCATCGACGCGCTGCCCGATGCACTGCGCCCGCACACCGAAGCCGAAGGCCACGCCATCCAGGCCGCGCTGCCTGCGGTGGCGCAAGACGCCGTGGTCGGTTGGAAGATCGCCGCCACCAGCGCCGCCGGGCAGGCCCACATCCAGGTGGACGGCCCGCTCGCCGGCCGTATCCTCAGCGGCTTCGTGCACCCCATGGGCAGCACGCTGTCGCTGCAAGGCAACCGCATGCGCGTGGTCGAACCCGAGTTCGCCTTCCGCATGGGCGCTGACCTGCCGCCGCGCGAAGCGCCCTACACCCCGCAGGAGGTGATGGCCGCCGTTGCCACCCTGCACCCCGCCTTCGAGCTACCCGATTCGCGCTACGCCGACTTCACCCGCGCCGGCAAAGCGCAACTGATTGCCGACGACTCATGCGCCGGCCGCTTCCTCTTCGGCCCTGCCGCGCCAGACGCCTGGCGCAGCATGGACCTGGCCGCGCATCCGGTGCGCGCTACCGTGACCGGCGCCGACGGCCAGCCGCGCTACGCGCGCGACGGCGAGGGCAGTGCCCTGCTGGGCGATCCACGCACCGCACTCACCTGGCTGGCCAATCAACTGTCCGCGCTGGGAGTTGGTTTGAAATCTGGTGACTGGGCGTCGTGCGGGACCTGCATGGTGCCGTTGAAGGTTGAGCCCGGCGATGGGGTGATGGCGACGTATGGGGTGTTGGGGAAGATCGAGGTGGGTGTGGTGGGGTGAATCCTGGGGAGCGTGCGCTGGCACGGTCTTTGCCGACCTCCTTGAACCACCGCAGCACCCCGTCGCCTGGCCCGTGTGGGCAGGCCTAGCCCGCCCATGGCCATGCAGCACAATCAATGACACTAGATCGAAGGGCCCCCGCGGGTCATCGAGTAGTGTCCGCACGCTTGAGGGCCCTTGCGCATGACAGTCACCCGACCAGCCACCCCACGCCTTGACAAGCGCTACCTGCTGACGGTGGTGGTGCCGTTCGCGCGCAGCCCCGATGGACGCGTATGGCTCGACGAGCTGTGGTGGCGCGATTTGCGGTCTCACCTGGACTACCTGGACAACATCACGGTGGTGGCGCCTGTTCAGGAAGTGGCCGAACCCGAACCCGGCATGGTGGAGGCGGTGGCGCCAGATCAGGGGCGGCTCGCCTTCGTGGGCTTGCTGCCGTACGCCGGCACGAAGGAGACCTTGGGACATCTGCCGCGGGCCTTTCGCATGGCGTGGAAGCTGGTGGGCGAGGCCGATCTGGTGCATTCGGGCGTGGCGGGCTGGCCGATTCCGATCGGGGTGGTGATCAATCCCGTTGCCTTCATCCGCCGAAAGCCCTTGATCATCGTGGTGGAAAGCGCCTTCTGGCGCCTGCAGCAAGACCAGGCGCATGGCTGGAAATCACGTTTGCGTGCCTGGCTCAACGAACGTTTTGCCCAGCTGTCGTTGCGACACGCCGCGCTGGGCATCTACACGCACCGCGGCTACCAGCAAAGCCTTCCCGTCGGCCCCCAGGGGACGGCCGTGGTGTTGCCCGCGAGCTGGATATCCGATCGGGACATCATCTCTCGCGAAGACGCGGAGAAGGCATGGGATCAAAAGCCCGTCCAGCCCCGCTTTCTGCTGGCCTCCCGGCTCGAGGGGCAGAAAGGCATAGGCCTGTTTCTTGACGCCCTGCGATGCCTTGAGCGCAACGCCGAGCCGGTCGAGATTGACGTCATCGGCTCGGGGGCCATGCGGCAGGACATTGATGCTTTTGCCAGCAGCGCCCGGTTCGTGAAGATGCAAGTGCTGCAACCGGTGCCTTACGGGCAGCCATTTCTGCAGTTGCTCAGGGCGTATCACGCTGCGGTCATTCCCCTGACCGGCGACGAGCAGCCGCGCATCCTTTACGACGCGTTTTCGCAGGCCGTTCCGGTGATCGCCACCAACACGGCGGGCAACCGCGAGGTGGCCGTCGACGGCGAAACCGCCGTGCTGTCAGAACCCACACCCGAGGCATTGGCCCGCGCGATGGCCTCATGCCAACGGCATCCATCGTCGCTTCGCGCCATGGGGCTGCGTGCCCTGGACGTCGCGGCTGGCTACACACACGCCCACATGCACGGCAGGCGGGCCGAGGTGCTGTTCAAGCTGTTCGGGCCAGGCGCAGCTTCCAGCGGGAAGCGCTGAGCCACTCCGGCCGACTGTGCCCCATCAACCCCGCCGCCCATCTGCGTGGGCAAGCCACATCGAGCACGGCGAGTTCATGTCAATCCGACTTGCGACCCGATTCACCGGGTGAGTCTTGCGAAACGAAGCTCTCGCTGCGGGCATTGATGAGGTGTCGCTGCAGCAGTTCTTCGGGATCTCGCGTGTCGGGTTCCGGGATCAAGCTGATGAATCGCGCCAGGCTGAGCAGCGTCATGAACAAGCCCACCGTCGAGTGGAAGATCAGGATGACCGCTGCGAGGTTGGAGTTGGGCAGCAGGTCGAAGTCGCCGAAAGTCGTCATTGTGATGAAGCTGCTGTAGATCGATCCCAACATCGTGCGCGCGCCGCCTTCCCATTTGTGCACGAACTCGGCAGCGAACATGGCGTAGGTGCAGGCGAGCCAAAGAATGATCTCGATGTAGTTGTGAATCAACAGCAAGATCATCCGCCGGTAGCCATGCAGGGCGTATTTCCGCCCCGCTTTGACAGCGCGGTATTCGTCGAACAACAGCACGTTGGCCTGGTAGACCGCGATCTCGAGCACGCGAAGCAAACCGTAGATCACCAGCGCCGAGCTGACGTGGCTGTGGGGACCGAGCCGATCCACAACGAAGACGGCGACCAGCGCGAGCGCCACGTGCCCCATGACCCAGGCGTCAACGAACCGGGCAGATACCGCGCCAGGCACCAACTTCCTGATCAACCAGAAGACGGACAGGCGCGACAGCCCTGAAAAGACGGACGACCAGAACTTGACGATGAATGAATTCGACATGCCTTTGTGGGTGTGTTGCTTGACGTTGGACCGGGTGGCTCACGCCTCTTGAAGGGCGCAGCGTGACGGGATGGCCCATTCGGGGCTGCGGGAGTCTACGGGTGTCGAGCCACGGTTGCCGTTCATTCGCATGGTTTGACCGCCACGGACATGCCTCTTCCTGCTGGGCGTCGAGAGCTGGTGGTTTCCTGCCCGTCAGCGATGCCGAGCTCGCGCGGAGGAGAACCTTGCCGGGCTCCCCACGGAACCCCGGGCAAGCTCCCGTTACTTACGTCCAAGTTCCACCAGCCAATGCTGCCCACCATGAACACCCTCGAACAGATCGACAACCGGATCGCCGACATCGCTGAGCAATCCGAGCACATTCTTGGCTTCGTTCGCGAAGGCGAAGCGCCTTTGTGGACGCTGCTGTTTGCCCAAGACGTCTGGGTCGATATTCGGATGGACGACAACGGCTTGATGTCGATTGCAACCGAAATCGGCAGCCCGCCTGACCTGCTCGCATCGCAAAAGATGAACGAGCTGATGCTCAACTACACGGGGTTCAGCCCCGACACCGCGTTCAGCATGGGTGCCGACGGCACGCGCAGCCTGCGTCAGTTCCTGCCGCGAACCGCCCTGGAGCAGCCGGGCTTCAAGACCATGCTGGAAGGTTTCGCCGCCAAGGCCCAAGCCTGGCGCGAGTTGCTGCAAACCCCCGCCAACGAGGCGAACACCGCCTCCGGCGCTGACGAGCTGCCTCTGCGCGCATCTGCCTTGCGCGGTTGAGCCGCAGAACCCACCCAGCCCCGCTCCCGCACCCCCATCCATTCAAAGCATTTCCCCAACAGCCATGTTCACCAACAAAGTCAAGATCAGCGTCGACAACACCACCCGGCTGGGGGCCGTCGCAACGGCGTTCGACGGCAAGGCCAGTGCCAGCGGCATGATGCGGCTGAAAACCGACAAGAACGGCGACCAGGTGCTGTTCTGCAAGAAATTCTCCAAGACGCAGTTCCTGGCGGCGCTGGGCCATAAGAAGTCGCAGGAAACGATCCGTTCCCAGGCCAAGGCAGCCATGGAGCACCTGGCGACCATGACCGACAACCAGTACGGCGCAGGAACGGCCGAGCGCATTGGCCTGACGACGTACGGCAAGGAGCAAGCCGATCGCACCATCAACGTGCTGGCGGGCCGCGTGGTGGATGACCTGAACATGCACGCGAAGATCGACAAGGCCTTCCAGGACTTCGGCCTCTACGGCGAAGGGCATTCGGCACAGAGCAGGAATGCCGCGACGCAGGCTGTCAAGGTGCAGGTGCGTCAGGAGTTGGCCCAAGCCGCCGAACCGAGCGTGGAGAAAGCCGTGGGCAAGGAAGTCGCCCGTGCTGATGCTCTGCTGGCGGTGGAGAACAAACTTGTGTACGACGCAATGTCTACGCTCGATCTTCTGACCGATGCACCACCCGCCGAACGCCTCGCTGCGCTCGAAACGATCAAGGGCTTTGCCGACGAGCTCATGACCAAAAATCCTACGATGCCGACGTCCCGGGCGATTTCGATGGGCGCGTTCCGCTACGCAATCCAGAGCTTCTATGAAGAGCTAAAGAACAGCGGCACGTACAGGCATGCGCTCCCGCCTGATCTGGCCGAAGCCGCTGCCGCCCGCACGCAAACCCTTGCCAACTCCCAAAAAGCCTACGAGAGCTTGAACAAGACGGCCTTGGAGTTTGCCAAAGCGGCCTTGCGTGAGCTGGGAGCGGCCGATCCCGTGCACCTTGAACAGATGGAGCTCAAAGCGGCGTTGAAGGGCTCCAATGAGCGTGAGGTACTTGCCGAAGCCATTCGCAATGACATTGCGAACGCCAAGTCAGGTGATGTACTTCGGGGCAACAGCGCACTGGCAGCGGTCCTTAAGGAGCGCGCAGTGGGTGATACGAAGGACGTGGTGGCCGCGATGTTGCCCAAGCTGATATCCGATGAGCTGAGAGAACAGATCAAGGATTTGGTGCCAAACGCCACAGCGAACAAGCTCGTGATCGCCCAGGTGGTGGGGAAGTTCTTAGACAAAGTCCTGCAGGATCTGTCGATTGATGAGTTGCGCTTGCGCTTCTGCCAGGATGTCTGCCTCGGACTTGACGAGATCGAAAAGAGCGATCGATTCGATGGCGTTGAGAAGGATGGCGTCAAAATGGGCTTTCTCATCAATCAGTTCGCTTTGCGCGTCCTCAATCCGGCCATCATCGATCTGTCTGTCGTTGCATTGAAAGCAGGCAAAATCGACGAGAACAAAATGCTGTCGGTCATCTCGGTCGGCCTGCAAAAGGCGGTGAATGACTCTGCCACCAATCAGAACTACTTGCGATTCATGAACAAGGTGGCTGAACGAGGCCGTCTCGCAGCCTGAACCGGATGAGCCATCGCGTTGGCTGCTGTTGTTGCTCGATGGGCAATAGGCAGACGGTGTTCGACGGCAGAAGGCGTGGCGCTTTGGTAAGGGCAGGTCTGCAAAACCTGACCTGCCCTATTTGCCGCTGGTTGCCTGATGGCTTGACCGGTTCAACGATGTTGCACCTCGGTCATGTCGCTTCGCACCGCCATCAGCCCGCCGGCGTTCTCAGACGGTTCGGCGCAGCTCTGTCAGTGCGTTCATGGCGTCGGCGATGCGCTCGCTTGGAACAAACAAATGATCGTGGTGAAACGCCGACACCACATTGCACGCAATCCCCTGCGCCGCCAGCGCCGCGCTGATGCGCGTCAGAAAGCCTACTGCGTCCAGCGCCGAATGCACGGTGAGCGTGACCATGCGGCATTCGAACTGATGGGGCAGCCCCAGCGCCTGCACCTGATGCAGCGGCACGATGGCGGTGAGGCCTTCGGCTTCATGGAACGTGCCTACGGGTGTGAGCCCGGGCGGTAGCTGGCGGTCCGGGAAGCAGCAAAAGGCGAAAACGTCGGGGTGTACCTCGGGGGTCATCTGCTGCAGCAGTGTCGAGAGATCGCGTTCGCCTTGCATGTGGGCTCAGCCTCCATCCGGCAGTCCGTACCGCACTTTGTTGCCATCGAGTGCCACCACGCCCGTTGCCTTCAACTGTTCGACGATGTTGATCGTCTCGCTTTCTCCCAACTTTGGTTGAAAGCGCGAAGCAACCGTGCCCATCAGTGTCTTGAGTGAAGCCGGTCGCTGCTTCCCTCGGTCGATCAGGTACTCGATCACGCGCGACAGCTTGTCGTCGTCGGGTGTCGTGGAGGGCAGTATGAGCATCGGCAGCTCGCTTGCCGCGGTGCAGCGTTGCACATGCAGGCCATCTTCACGCAGGCGCGTCAGCAGCGGGTCCAGATCCTTGTCCTTGGTGATCACATGGAAGTAGGCGTTCGGCTCCTGCACGCAGAGCCGGCCGAGGTGGTAGGCCATGTGAAAGTCCAGCGCGTTCGGGCCTGTCCCGCCCATCTTGATGACCTTGGCGTCGCTGCCCTTGGCCTGAAGCAGTTCCACCAGGTCGAACTTCACCTTGTGCTGGAGCGCGCCCACGAACACCCAGACCTTGTAGAAGGCAGGTGCGATCAAGTTGGCGAACTCGGGTTGTACGTTCTCGTAGTCGATCAGGACGTGGTTGTTGGGCCTTGTCACATCGGCGCTCCCTGTGGCGGGTGCGGTCGCACCCGTTGCCCGAGAGGCTAGCCCATGCCGCACGGGCCGCGGCTCGGGGAAATCATCAGTTGGAGGGAGAGACGTCCGTCCTGGACGAGGCTGCGCCCTCCAGCAGGCGCAGCTTCATCGCGTCCACCTCGCCCAGCAAGTCGACCGCGGTCTTGTCGAGGTGGGGTTCATGAGCGTGGCACGGCGGCGGATCCTGCCGTGCAGGATGCCGCCTCTGCCCGCGCACACGCAGCCGGAACTTGCCCCCCGTACCACCGCTCACACCGCCCATGCCTGCCACAGCCCCACCCCAAAACCACGCCCACGCCCCACAGCCCCCGCACGCCCTGATTGAGGCCGATGGCCTTTCGATGCACTACGCCATGGGCCCGCGCCAGGTGGCGGTGCTGCGGGACGTGAGCCTGCGCATCGAGGCCGGCACGCGGGTGGCGATTGCCGGGCCGTCCGGCTCGGGCAAGACGTCGCTGTTGCTGCTGCTGGCCGGGCTGGAGCGGCCGGCGGCCGGGCGCATTCGCATCGACGGGGTGGACCTGGGCACGCTCGGCAGCGATGGCCTGGCCGATCTGCGGCGCGAGCGCATCGGCATCGTGTTCCAGAGTTTTCACCTGCTGCCCAGCCTGAGCGCGCTGGACAACGCGGCCCTGCCGCTGCAGATGTCCGGCGCCAGCGGCGCGCGCGAGGCCGCGGCCGCCATGCTGCAGCGCGTGGGCCTGGGTGAGCGGCTCCACCACAAGCCCAGCCAGCTCTCGGGCGGGGAGCAGCAGCGCGTGGCGATTGCGCGCGCGCTGGTGCACCGCCCGCGCCTGCTGCTGGCCGACGAGCCCACCGGCAACCTGGACGACCACACCGCCGAGGCGGTGCGCGAGCTGCTGTTCGCGCTCAACCGCGAGCTGGGCACGACGCTGGTGCTGGTGACGCACGACCTCGATTTCGCGGCGCGCTGCGACCGCGTGCTGCGCCTGCACGACGGGCAGTTGCATGAGGCGCCGCCTTCCACGATGACCCCCGGCCAAGCGGAGGCGGCGCATGCCCTTTCTGCTTGACCTGGCCTGGCGCGACCTGCGTGCCAGCGGCCGGAGGCTGTGGATCTTCGTGGCCTGCCTGGTGCTGGGCGTGTCGCTGGTGGCGGCGGGCGGCGGCCTGTACCGCCAGGTGGCCGACGCCCTGCGCCATGACGCGCGCCTTCTGTTCGGTGGCGACGTGGAGGTCCAAGCGCCCGCGCCGCTGCCAGCCGACGCGCTGGCCTGGATGCAGGCGCGCGGCACCGTGTCGCGCGTGATCGAGTTGCGCACCATGTTGCGCACCGACAGCGGCCGCGCGCAACTCATCGAACTGCTGAGCGCCGACGCCGCCTACCCGCTGTACGGCAGCGTGGCGTTGCAGCCCGCGGGCGCGCTGGCCGATTCGCTGGCGCTGCAAGGCGGGCAGTGGGGCGCCGCGCTCGATGGTGCACTGGCCACGCGTCTGGGCCTCAAGGTGGGTGACCAGGTGTCGATCGGGGACCTTGACCTGACCGTGCGCGCGCTCATCGTGCGCCAGCCCGACCGCAGCCTGCGCGCCGACTGGGGCGCCGCGCCGGTGCTGGTGGCCGAGGGCGCGCTGATGGCCACCGGCCTGGTGCAGCCGCTCAGCCGAGTGGAATACCGCTACCGCGCGCGGGTGGACGGCGGGGCAGGGGAGGCGGACGACACCCGCTCCGCCACCGCCTGGCGCGACGCCTTCATCGCTGCCTTTCCCGCCATCGACGCCGAGGTGCGCAGCTTCGACGAGCGCAGCGACCGCATGGCCGAGGTGCTGGGGCAGATCGGCTCGGGCCTGCTGCTGATCGGCTTCTCGGCGCTGTTCATTGGCGGGCTGGGCGTGTTCAACAGCGTGCAGGCCTACCTGCAGGGCAAGCTCACCACGCTGGCCACGCTGCGCGCGCTGGGCTTGCGCGATGGCCGGCTCGCGGCCTTCGTGCTGCTGCAGGTGCTGCTGCTGGCGCTGCTGGCCAGTGCTGCGGGCGTGCTGCTGGGGGTGGCGCTGGCGCTTGGGGGCGCGCAGCTTGCGGCCGACCGCCTGCCCGTGAGCTTTCTGCTGCAGGGACTGTGGCAGCCGGCGCTCCTGGCGCTGATGTTCGGCCTGCTCACCGCGCTGGCGTTCTCGCTGCCGGCGCTGGGGCGCGCGCTGTCGGTGTCGCCCGCGGTGCTGTTCCGCGGCATCGAGGGCGCTGCGCTGCGCACGCCCCGGCTGGCGCGCGGGCTCACCGCGGCGGCCGCGGGCATCACGCTGGCGCTGCTGGTGCTGAGCCTGCCCGACCCGCGTTTCGGCCTGGCCTTCGTCGGCACCACCGCGCTCGTGTTGCTGGTGCTGGACGCTGCCACGCGCGGCCTGCGCCGCGCCGCCGCGCGCTTGCAGCAGCACCGTGCCTTGCCGCTGCCCATGCAGCTGGCGCTGGCCGGCCTGCAGCAAACGCATTCGCCGCTGCGCACGGCGCTGCTCTCGCTGGGCTCGGCGCTCACACTGCTGGTGGCCTGCACGCTCGTGGTGGCCACGCTGCTGCGCACCGTGAACGAGACCGTGCCCACGCAGGCGCCGGCGCTGGTGTTCTACGACGTGCAGACGGAGCAGATCCCGCTGCTGCAGGAGACGCTGGCCGCCTCCCCCGGCGTGCAGGCGGTGCGCACCGCGCCGCTGGTGCTGGGCCGGCTGGTGGCCGTCAACGGCGAGGCGCTGCGCGAAAGCGGCGATGGCGAGCGCGCGCGCGAATCGCTCGACGAGCACAAGCTGAGCGACCGCAGCGGCAACTTCGACGACGTGGTGATCGATCGCGGCGCCTGGTGGCCCGATGGGCACCGCGGTGAACCGCTGGTGGCGATGGAGGACCGCGAGGCCGACCAGCTGGGCCTGCGCGTGGGCGACCGGCTGCGCTTCGAGGTGCTGGGCCAGCCGGTGGAGGCCACGCTGAGCGCCATCTACAGCCAGCGGCGCATGCAATCGCGCCTGTGGCTGGAGGCCATCTTCAGCGACGGCGTGCTCGACCCCTTCATCACGCGCCATGTGGGTGCGGCCTGGATGCCGGGCAGCGAGGCGCTGGCCGCGCAGGACCGCCTGGCCGCGGCGGCACCGAACATCGCCACCGCGCGCACCGAGGCGCTTTTGAACGAGACGCGCGCGCTGATGGGCCGCGCCAGCGGTGGCCTGGTGGTGGTGGCCAGCGTGTGCCTGGCGGCCAGCCTGCTGGTGCTGGCCAGCGTGGTGGCCGCCAGCCGCAGCCGCCAGCTCTATGACGCCACCGTGATGCACGCGCTGGGCGCACGCCATTCGCTGCTGCGCCAGGTGCTGGTGTGGGAATACCTGCTGCTGGCCGTGGTGACGGCGGGCTTTGCGCTGCTGGCCGGCAGCGCGCTGGCCACCGCGCTGCTGCAGTGGCGGCTGGACATGAGCCCGGCCGGCCTGTACTGGAGCGGCGGGCTCACCGCCCTGTTGGTGAGCGGTCTGAGCCTGGGCCTGGGGGCGCGCTATCTGCTGGGCCAGATGCGTCTGAGCCCGGCGATGCTGCTGCGCGCGGGGCAGTGAGCGAGCCTTGCGCCGGGCTGTGCTCCGGCCCGGCGTCGAACGCCCTGGCCGGCGTGAGGCGGAGCAGTTCCTGCGCCTGCGCCACCGTGCCCGCGAGCCACTGGTCGATGTCGCCGTGCTCGATGGCGATCAGGCTGCGTTTGTCCTGCTGATCGGGCGGCAGCGGCTGGCGCGTGGCGGGGTCGAGCTCGGGCTTGTGCATGCGGCCCATCAGCGGGTGTTCGTTGGCGCCGAGCGTGAGCATCGTGTACGACTCGTGCACCTCACCGCTCCGGCGGTCCACCCAGCGGTGCCACAGGCCGGCCACGCCCCAGGGCGCGCCGTCGCGCCGCGCAAAGCGCCACCACACGTTGCGCCCGGTCTCCCAATTGGGCTCGAAGAACACCGTGGCCGGCACGATGCAGCGCTGCCCGCGCGCCCACGCGTCCTTGAAACTGGCCTTGCGCGCCATGTCTTCCGAGCGCGCGTTCCAGGTCGCGAACTTCACGTCCGGCGTGGCCGAGAACGGCGGGATCAGGCCCCAGCGGCCCACCACCAGCTCGCGGCTGTAGCCCGCGTCGTCGCGCGTGCGGCGAATGAAGGGACCGCTCTGGCGCGGGAACAGCTCACGCCCGAACACCTGGCGCAGCCAGGCATCGCTGTTGTGGCGTCCCAGCTCCCATTCGCGTTCGATGGCGGCCTGGTCTGGGGTGATGTAGCGGGTGCACATGGCGTGGTGTGGCGAGGCGGCGGGGTGCGGGCAATGACCCCGCCGCGGCGGCGCTGGCCCTGATTGTCCAGAATGCCGGCCCAGGCCACCGCCCCATCCACCGAGGAGACCCCGATGATCCGTTTTTTCTACAACATGGCACCCAACCCGATGAAGGTGGCGCTGTTCCTGGAAGAGGCCGGCCTGCCGTACGAGGCCGTGCCCGTGGACACGCGCAAGGGCGAGCAGCACCTGCCTTCCTACACGGCCATCAATCCCAACGCCAAGCTGCCGGCCATCGTGGACGGCGACGCCACGGTGTTCGACAGCAACGCCATCCTGCTTTACCTGGCCGAGAAGACCAGCCAGTTCCTGCCGGCCGACACGCCGGCCGCGCGCGGCGAGATGCTGTCGTGGCTGATGTTCGTGGCCAGCGGCATCGGGCCGTATTCGGGGCAGTGCGTGCACTTCCGTCACTACGCGCCCGAACCCAAGGAATACGCGGTGAACCGATACGACTTCGAGGCCTGGCGGCACTGGAAGATCGTGGACGAGCGCCTGGCCACGCGCACCTGGATGCTGGGCGACACGTACACCATCGTCGACATGGCCCTGTGGGGCTGGGCGCGCATGGTGCCCTTCGTGTCGGGCAACACCGAGGCCTGGGCGCAGCTGCCGCACTTCAAGCGCTGGTTCGACGCCATGCAGCAACGCCCGGCCGCGCAACGCGCCGAGGCGCTGAAGGCGCGCCACACCTTCAAGGCCGAGATGGACGAGGCCGCGCGCAAGGCGCTGTTCCCGCAGAACGAGCGCTTGCGCGGCTGAGCGGGCGGGGCTTGCGACGCAGGTCTTCAGCCGGGCGTGTCGGGCGTGAGCAGGAGGTTCGCCGCGCCGCTGCGCACAAAGTCGTCGATGTCGAACAAGCTGAGGGCTTGCTGATCCGGGGGAATGCCGTTGGGCGGCGTCCAGGCTGGGGAGAATGTGAGCCGATAGCCGTGGTGTTGGGCAAACGCTTGCAGCAGTTGTTCGGTGAAGGCCGCACCGCCCCGGAACAGCAATGAGCTTGTCGAAATGCGATGCAGCAAGCGCGCCAGCCCTTGCTGCAGCTCGGCTGGTGCGGGTGCGCGCATGCGGATCAACTCGAACACTTCGTTTTGAAACGTGGATTCGGTGGGCTCTTGTGCTGGGGTCGGTACGTGATGGCAGTCGATATTGATGATCGAGCTTTTGTATTGGTCGAAGGTGTAACGCACGCCGGTGCCGCTGCAACTTTCGAACACGCCCTGAGAAGCGGTTGAGTCCAGCACCAGTCGCGTACGGCCGTCCTTGGCTGTAATGACGTGCAGCGACTTGTCCTCGATCCATGTGATCGTGCCCTCGGGCCACAGATCGCTCGGTCGGGCTTGGGAGAACGTTCCACCGGCAAAGTGGGCGTTGATGGTTTTCACCATCGCGGCAGACCAGTTCTTCCAGGTGGGGCGCTCGCTCACTGGGTCGCGCAGGTGGCCTTTGGCAGGAATCCGCTCGCCGAACTGATGCGCGTTTTTCGTGCCCGTCATGTGAGCGATCAAGCCGCGGTCGCGCGTGCCGATGTCGATGAGCTGGGTAAGTGCCGTATTCACCTGCTCCCGCGCCTCACCCACCGGGTAGGCCTCGGTGGCTTGCGCCAGTGCATCGATGAAATGCTTGGTGGCGGGTACGGTGACCGTTCCGATAAAGCTTTCAAAGATCCGGTTCCCGATGTCGCCACCGTACTTGGGCGGCTCGAAGTTGACGAGATCTTTGGCCTTGCTTCGGGCCAGCGCGCTGAGGGTGGCGCCCAGCTTCTTGGCAAAGTCGAGCTCGGCTTGCTTGAACTCGTCCGGTGGGAGATCGGGGTCGGGCAGCTCCAGGCCGGCCAGTTCTGCCTGGAGTGAAGCCGTTGCGCCTTCGTTGCGCATGGCTTCAACCGCCAGTGCTTGTGCGGTTTGCAGCGCTTGGCGCCGCAGCGGCTGTTGGGCATGTGCCTGTTCCCTGGCGACCGTGGCCCATTGCTGTGCGCGATCGGGGTTTACTTGCGCGGCCGCAGGGGTCTTGATCAGTGCGGGCGCTGACTGGCTGCGCCCGAGGGTGCCTACGCGCATGTTGTTGTCTCCGGGTTGGCCAGGGAGTCTGCTGAGTGGCCGCTGGTACGGCAGCCACAACCCGTGAGTGATCGTGGGCTGTGGTCGGTTCCAGACCCATCCCTCCCGCCGGTCGGCGGGTGTCCCGGATGTCACGCGCTTTGTGTCATCTGCCCGAAGCGCCCATTCTGGAAATCATGAAAGGCCTGGATGATTTCCTCGCGGGTGTTCATCACGAACGGGCCGTGGCCGACCACCGGTTCGTCGATCGGCTCACCGCCCAGGAACAGCAGCACCGCATCGGTGTTGGCTTCGATCTCGATCGCTTCGCCGTTGCGCTCGAAGGTGACCATCTGAGCCTCGCGCAGCACGGTGCCGCCGTTGACCTGTACCGTGCCGCGCAGCACCACCAGCGCGGCGGTGTGGCCGTTAACCAGCGGCAGCGTTGTCGTGGCACCGGCGTTGAGGCGCAGGTCCCACACGTCCATGGGCGAATGGGTGCGGGCTGCGCCTGCGTGGCCGGCGTAGCTGCCTGCGATCACGCGCACGCGGCCGGCGCCGTCGGGCAAGGGCACGTCGGGAATCTGCGCATTCAGGATGTTCTGGTAACCCGGCGGGCTCATCTTGGCGCTGGCGGGCAGGTTCACCCACAGCTGCGCCATCTGCATGGTGCCGCCCTGGCGGGTGAAATCGGGCGAGTGGAATTCCTCGTGCAGGATGCCCGAGGCGGCCGTCATCCATTGCACGTCGCCCGGGCCGATCAGGCCGCCTGCGCCGGTGGAGTCGCGGTGCGCCAGTTCGCCCTCGTACACGATGGTCACGGTCTCGAAACCGCGGTGCGGGTGCACACCCACGCCGCGGGGACGCGCCGCGGGCTCGAAGCGGTAGGGCGCGGCGTAGTCGAGCATCAGGAACGGGCTGAGCCGGGCGCCGTGGTCGCCGTAGGTGAACATGGAATGCACGGGGAATCCGTCGCCGACCCAGTGCGGGCGGGGGGCGCTGTGGACACCCTGGATTTGCTTGAGCATGGCTTCTCTCTTGGCGGTGCTGGCCCCGGGGTCCGGGGCGGGAGAGCAGCATATGGGGATGAAAGTGCCCCGCCCAAGGGCGGGGTTTCATGCCAGGGCGCGGGTCACATCCACAACGCCCGCCACACCAGCAGCGGCAGGTCGGCCTTGTCGACCGTGACGCGCTGCGCCCAGCTGCGGTGTTCGATGGCGGCGATGCGGTCGAGCACGCGCAAGCCGCCTTGCACCACCAGGCGCAGCTCCCAGCCGGCGCGCCCGCCGACCTCGTGCACCAGGGGCGCGCCCATCTGCATCAGGCCGCGCGCGTGGGCGCACAACTCGGCCACCACCGCGTTGCGCTCGCGGTCGCGGCGGGTGGCACCCGGCAGGAAGTCGTCCACCGCGGCGCCGTGCCGGCGCAGCACGTTGGCGGGCAAATAGACGCGCCCGCGCGGCAGGTCGCGGCTGAGGTCTTGCCAGAAATTGATGAGTTGCAGCGCGCTGCAGATGCGGTCGCTGCGCTCCAGCGCTTCGTCGTGCCGCACGTTCCAAAGCTGCAGCAGCAGGCGGCCGATGGGGTTGGCCGAGCGTGCGCAGTAATCCAGCAGTTCGGGCAGGTCGGCGTAGCGGTGGCCGCTGTCGGTGTGGCGCACGTCTTGCTCGAAAGCACTGAGCAGGGCGTGCAGCAGCGCCGGGTCCAGTGCATGTTGGTGCACGGCTTGCGCCAGCGGGCCGAACACCTGCGGCCATCGCGCGGCGGGGTGGCCATGCAGGGCGGCGTCGAGTTCGGTGCGGTACGCACCGAGTTCGGCCAGTCGCTCGCTGGAGCTGTGCTCGCCTTCGTCGGCCATGTCGTCGGCGAGCCGGGCGAAGCGGTAGATCGCGGCCACGGCCGGCCGCAGCGGCGCCGGGCACAGCCAGGAAGCGACGGGGAAGTTCTCGTAGTGATCGACCGAAGTGCCAAAGGCGGCCGCGGGCGCGGCGCCGTCCGGATGGGAGGTGCTGGAGCTGGCAGGGGTATGCACTAGAATTTCGCTTACTAACCGGTCAGTCATTAACATCGCCGGGCGCCAAACCGGCCTATCCATGGGGTTGATCGCATGAAAGCGACGCATTTTGTCCGCATTGTGACGAGCGCTGCCGCGGTGGCGCTGTTGGCCGCCTGCGCGAGGCCCGAGCCCGCGCCCGAGCCGGTGCGCTCGGTGAAGCTGATCACCGTGGCCCCCGGCGCCCTGGAGGCCAACACCGAATACGCCGGCGAGGTGCGCGCGCAAGTCGAATCGCGCCTGGGCTTTCGCGTGGGTGGCAAGTTGCTGGAGCGCCCGGCCGAACTTGGCCAGCGGGTCAAACCGGGCCAGTTGCTGGCGCGGCTGGACGCGCAGGACCTGGCGCTTTCCAGCCAGGCCGCGCAAGCCGCGGTGGCCGCCGCGCGCACGCAGCGCGACCTGGCGCGCGCCGATCTGGAACGCTTCAAGAACCTGCTGGCGCAAGGCTTCGTGAGCGGGGCCGAAATCGACCGCCGCCAGGCCACGCTGGACGCCGCCGACGCGAGCCTGAAGCAGGCGCAGGCGCAAAGCTCGGTGCAGGGCAACCAGGCCGGCTATGCCCGCCTGGTGGCCGATGCCGCTGGCGTGGTGACCGCGGTGCAGGCCGAGGTGGGGCAGGTGGTGAGCGCCGGCACGCCGGTGGTGGTGCTGGCCAAGGACGGCGCGCGCGACGTGGTGTTCGCGGTGCCCGAGGACCGGTTGGCGCTGGTGCGCCCTGGCACACCCGCCACGGTGCGGCCCTGGGCGGGTACGCCTGGCGCCAAGCCGATCGCCGGCACGGTGCGTGAGGTGGCCGCGAGCGCCGACCCGGCCACGCGCACCTTCCTCGTCAAGCTCGCGCTGCCGGCCGATGCCGCGCTGCCCCTGGGTGCCACCGCCTACGTGACGCTGCAGACGCCGGCCAGCGGCATGGCCGCCATCACGGTGCCCACGAGCGCCATCCAGCAATCCACCGAGGGCGACCGCAAGGGCAGCATGGTGTGGGTGTTCGACGCTGGTAGCAGCACGGTGCGCACGCGCGCGGTGCAGGTGGCCGGTGCCGATGGCAACCGCGTCGTCATCGCCGCCGGCCTCAAGCCCGGTGACGAGGTGGTGGCCGCGGGCGGCCACGTGCTCAGCGATGGCCAGAAGGTCGTTCGTTTTATGGCGCAGTGACCATGCAGGACACGCACACCGAACCCGCGGGCTGGGCCTCGCGCTTCAATCTGTCGCGCTGGGCGCTCGATCACCCGGCCTTCACGCGCTACCTGATGGTGGTGCTCATGCTGTTCGGCATCGCCTCGTACTTCCAGCTCGGGCAGGACGAGGACCCGCCGTTCACCTTCCGTGCGATGGTGGTGCGCGTGTTCTGGCCCGGCGCCACGGCCGAGCAGGTGGCCGACCAGGTGGCCGACCGCATCGAGCGCACGCTGCAGGAGGTGCCCTACGCCGACAAGATCCGCACCTACACCAAGCCCGGTGAGGCGCTGATCATCTTCCAGCTCGCCGATTCGTCCCCACCGGGTGAGGTGGACGACATCTGGTACACGGTGCGCAAGAAGGTGGGCGACATCCGCGGGCAGTTGCCCTCGGGCGTGGTGGGCCCGTTTTTCAACGACGATTTCGGCGACGTCTACGGCGTGATCTACGCGCTGCAGGGTCAGGGCTTCAGCGACGCCGAACGCAAGGACGTGGCCGAGGACGTGCGCCAGCGCCTGCTGGCCGTGCCCGACGTGGCCAAGGTCGAACTCTTCGGTGTGCAGGCCGAGAAGGTTTATGTGGAGGTGTCGCAGAAGCGCCTGGCCACCCTCGGGCTCGACCTGAACCAGGTGCTCGACCAGCTGGGCCAGCAGAACGCCATGGCCTCGGCCGGTGCGGTGCAGACGCCGCTGGACGTGGTGCAGGTGCGCGTGGACGGCAGCTTCAACTCGGTGGAGGACCTGCGCGCCATGCCGATTCGCGGTGGCAACGGCCGCGTGATCCGCCTGGGTGACATTGCCGACATCCACCGAGCCAGCATCGACCCGCCCGAGGTGCTGGTGCGCCACGACGGCCAGGACTCGATCGCGCTCGGCATTTCGATGGCGCAGGGTGGCGACATCATCCGCCTGGGCAAGGCGCTGGAGCAGGCGGTGGCGCAGGCCGAAAGCCTGTTGCCCGCGGGCATGCACCTGGTGCAGGTGCAGGACCAGCCGGCCGCGGTGTCGCGCTCGGTCAACGAGTTCGTGAAGGTGCTGATCGAAGCGGTGGTGATCGTGCTCGTGGTGAGCTTTCTGGCGCTGGGCCTGCACCGGCGACCGGGCGGCACCGGGCTGCGGCGCTACGTGCTCGACACGCGCCCTGGCCTCGTGGTGTTCATCACCATCCCGCTGGTGCTGGCCATCACCTTCCTGGTGATGAACCACTACGACATCGGCCTGCACAAGATCTCGCTCGGCTCGTTGATCATCGCGCTCGGCCTGCTGGTGGACGACGCCATCATTGCGGTGGAGATGATGGTGCGCAAGCTGGAGGAGGGCTACGACATGGTGCGTGCGGCCACCTTCACCTGGGACGCCACCGCCATGCCCATGCTCACCGGCACGCTGATCACCGCTGCCGGCTTCCTGCCGATCGGCCTGGCGCAATCAGTGACGGGCGAATACACCTTCGCGATCTTCGCGGTCACGGTGATCGCGCTGCTGATCTCGTGGGTGGTGGCGGTGATGTTCGTGCCCTACCTGGGCGTGAAGCTGCTGAAGATCAAACCCAAGGCCGAAGGTGAGCCGCACGAGGTGTTCGACGGCCCGTTCTACGTGCGTTTTCGCCGCCTGGTGGACTGGTGCGTGGAGCACCGCTGGATCACCATCGGCGCCACCATCCTCACCTTCGTGCTCGGCGTGGCCGGCATGGGCAAGGTGCAGCAGCAGTTCTTCCCCGATTCGAGCCGCCCGGAAATCATGGTGGACATATGGCTGCCCGAGGGCAGCAGCATCCGCTCGATGGACGAGGTGTCACGCCGCGTGGAGCAGCGCCTGATGCGCGAGCCCGGCGTGAGCAGCGTGAGCACCTGGGTCGGCTCGGGCGTGCCGCGCTTTTATCTTCCGCTGGACCAGATATTCCCGCAGAGCAACGTGGCGCAGTTCATCGTGCTGCCCGAAAGCCTGCAGGCGCGCGAGCGCATCCGCCAGCAGATGCCGGCGCTGCTGGCCACCGAATTTCCCGAGGTGCGCGGACGTGTGAAGCTGTTGCCCAACGGGCCTCCCGTGCCCTATCCGGTGCAGTTCCGCGTGGTCGGCCCCGACCCGACCGTGCTGCGCGGCCTGGCCGACGAGGTGCGCCGCACGATGGCGGCCAACCCCAACGCGCGCGGCGTCAACGACAACTGGAACGAGTCGGTCAAGCAGATCCGCCTCGAGGTGGACCAGGCCAAGGCGCGTGCACTGGGCGTCACCAGCGCCAGCATCGCGCAGGCCTCGCGCACCACGCTCTCGGGCAGCACCATCGGGCAGTACCGCGAGGGCGATGAACTCATCGACATCGTGCTGCGCCAGCCGCTGAGCGAGCGCGACGCGCTGACCGATCTCGCGAACAGTTATTTGCCCACGGCCAGCGGCCAGGCCATACCGCTCACCCAGATCGTGAAGGTCAGCTTCGGCTGGGAGCCCGGCGTGATGTGGCGCGAGAACCGCGAGTACGCCATCACCGTGCAGAGCGACGTGGTGGAGGGCATGCAGGGCGCCACCGTGACGGCTCAACTGCAGCCCGCGCTCGCGGCCATGCAGGCGCGCTGGGCTGGCGAGGGCCTGAACGCCTACCGCATCGAGGTGGCGGGCGCGGTGGAAGAGAGCAGCAAGGGCTCGGCTTCCATTGCCGCCGGCGTGCCGCTGATGCTGTTCATCGTCTTCACACTCCTGATGGTGCAGTTGCAAAGCTTCAGCCGTTCCATGCTGGTGTTTTTGACCGGCCCCATGGGCATGGCGGGCGTGGCCGGTGCGCTGCTGTTGCTCAACCGCCCGTTCGGCTTCGTCGCGCTGCTCGGCGTGATCGCCCTCATGGGCATGATCCAGCGCAACTCGGTGATCCTGATCGACCAGATCGAACAGGACCGTGCGCGTGGCGTGCCCGCGTGGGACGCGATCGTCGAGGCCGCGGTGCGCCGCATGCGGCCGATCGTGCTCACGGCCGCGGCCGCGGTGCTGGCCATGATCCCTCTCTCGCGCAGCGTGTTCTGGGGGCCGATGGCGGTGGCCATCATGGGTGGCCTGATCGTGGCCACGGTACTCACGCTGCTGGCGCTGCCGGCCATGTACGCGGCGTGGTTCCGGGTCAAGCGGCCCGAAGAGCCGATGAAGGCCTGAGGCCGACGCTCAGTCGATCGATTCGAGCAGCGCGCCGAGATCGGGAATCACGCGGTCGGGTTTCGCGGTCTCGATTGGCTGACCCATGTTGTAGCCGTAGGGCACGGCCCACACGGCCAGGCCCGCGTTGCGCGCGGTGGCCACGTCGATCGAGGAGTCGCCGACCAGCAGCGCCGCCGACGGCGCCACGCCGTGGCGGCGCAAGGTATCGAGCACGCCCAGCGGGTCGGGCTTCTTCGCGGGCAGGGTGTCGCCGCTGATCACACGGTCGAACAGCGGCGTGAGGGCATGCGCGTCGAGCACCACCTCGGTGTAGCGCGACTCCTTGTTGGTGAGCACCACCAGTTTCACGCCACGTTCGCGCAGCGCCTGCAAGGTGTCGCGCACGCGCGGGTAGAGGCGACTGCGCTGCCCGCAATGGCGGCGGTAGTTGACGGTGAACACGGCCTCGATGCGCGCGAACTGCGCGCCGGCGCGCACGGCGTCGGCGCTGCAGCGATCGGTGAAGGCCAGTGCCTGCACCAGCAGCTCGCGCGTGCCGTGGCCGATCCAGTCGTTCACCTGCTGCTGGCGCACCGGCGCACGGCCGAAGGTTTGCAGGGTGTCGTTCACCGCATCGGCGATTTCCGGCGCCGTCTCCACGAGCGTGCCGTCGAGGTCGAAGAAGACGAGCTCGAAGAGCCTGCTCACGCCACCGCTCCCAGCGCGCGCTTGCGCCGCTCCAGCATGCGCCAGATGAAGGGCGTGAAGATGAGCTGCATGGCCAGTTCCATCTTGCCGCCGGGCACGACGATGGTGTTGGCGCGGCTCATCCACGCGTTGTTGATCATGTTGAGCAGGTAAGGGAAGTCGATGCCCTTTGGTCTGGCGAATCGGATCACCACCATGCTCTCGTCAGCGGTGGGCACGTCGCGGGCGATGAAGGGGTCGCTGGTGTCCACCACCGGCACGCGCTGGAAGTTCACGTGCGTGTGCTGGAACTGCGGGCAGATGTAGTGCACGTAGTCGGGCATGCGCCGCAGGATGGTGTCGGTCACGGCCTCGGCGGTGTAGCCCCGCATGTGCTTGTCGCGCCAGAGCTTCTGGATCCATTCGAGGTTGATGACAGGCACCACGCCGATCAGCAAGTCCGGGTACTGCGCCACGTTGACCTCGGGCGTGACCACCGCGCCGTGCAGGCCTTCGTAGAACAGCATGTCGGTGTTCTCGGGCAAAGGCTCCCAGGCGGTGAAGGTGCCCGGCGGCTGCCGGTAGGGCGCGGCTTCTTCGGCGTTGTGCAGGTACTTGCGCATGCGCCCAGTGCCATTGGCCGCGTACTGGCGGAACAGCGTCTCGATCTCGTCGAAGTGGTTCGAGTCGGGTCCGAAGTGGCTGAAATGCCGGTTGCCCTGCGCCTCGGCCTCGGCCATGCGGCGCTTCATCTCCTCGCGGTCAAAGCGGTGGTAGCTGTCGCCTTCCACCACCGCGGCGCGCACGCCCTCGCGGCGGAAGATGTTCTCGAAGGTGCGCGTGACGGTGGAGGTGCCGGCACCGCTGGAGCCGGTGATGGCGATGATGGGGTGTCGCTCGGACATGCTGATGCCTCAAGCCGCGTCGCGGAACAGGCTGCGTTCGGAGAACAGCGGGTTGTCGTCCTTGATGAGCGCGGGCTCGCGGTGGTAGCGCTCGATGCGTTCGACCTCTTGCCGCGATCCGAACACCAGGCCAATGCGCTGGTGCAGCGCCTCGGGCATCACGCCCAGCACCGGCTCGCGCCCGGTGCTGGCGCGCCCGCCAGCCTGTTCGATCACCATGCCGATCGGGTTGGCCTCGTAGAGCAGTCGCAGGCGGCCGGGGCGGTTGGCATCGCGCGTGTCGCGCGGGTAGAGGAACACGCCGCCGCGCATCAGGATGCGGTGCGCCTCGGCCACCATGCTGGCGATCCAGCGCATGTTGAAGTCCTTGCCGCGCGGGCCGGCGCGCCCGGCCAGGCACTCGTCCACATAGCGCTTCACGGGCGGCTCCCAGAAGCGCGCGTTGGACGCGTTGATGGCGAACTCCTGGGTGTCCTCGGGGATGCGGATGGCCGGGTGCGTGAGCTTGAACTCGCCGATGTTGGGGTCGAGCGTGAAGCCGTGCACCCCGCTGCCCACGGTGATGACGAGCTGGGTCGATGGCCCGTAGATCGCGTAGCCCGCGGCCAGCTGCTCGGTGCCGGGTTGCAGGAAATCTTCGGCCCGGAGCGGGCGGCCCGAGGTCACCGCTTCGGCCGGTGCACGCAGCACGCTGAACACGCTGCCCACGGCCACGTTGACGTCGATGTTGCTGGAGCCGTCGAGCGGGTCGAACACCAGCAGGTACTTGCCGCGCGGGTGCTGGGGAGGAATGTCGTACGGCTGCTCCATCTCCTCCGAGGCCATGCCCGCGAGGTGGCCGCCCCATTCGTTGGCGCGCACGAACATGTGGTTGGCCAGCACGTCAAGCTTCTGCTGCGCCTCACCCTGAACATTGGTGCTGCCCTGTGCACCGAGCACGTCGCCCAGCGCGCCAAAGGCCACGCTGCGCGCGATCGCCTTGCAGGCGATGGCGACGTCCAGAATCAGGGCGTTGAAATCGCCGCTCGCATCGGGGAAGCGGCGCCGCTCCTCGATGAGGAAGCGGGTGAGCGTGATGCTTTGTGACAAGGGCATGGCGGGCTCGGGGGAGGTTGGGTGTTCGGGTTTCAGGGGGCGGTGACCATCGAGAACACCCGGCTGGCACGGATGTCGTCGGCGCTGAGCGTGATGAGGTCCTCGCGCGCGAGCTCGCGATCGCGGTCTGCGAACAGGCGGCTGGCCTGGCGCAACCGCGCGCGGTCCAGCGCGTTGCGCACGCTGCGCGCGTTGGCGAAGTGCGGCTGCGCCATGCGCCGCGCGAGGTACTCGCCGAAGGCCTCTCGTGCGCCCGGACCGAAGCGGTAGTGCAGGGCGTCGAGCATGCGCTCGGCAATCTGTTCCAGCTCGCTGTGTGCGTAGTCGGGGAAGTCCAGGTGGTGGGCGATGCGTGAACTCAGGCCCGGGTTGCTTTGGAAGAAAGTGTTCATGCGGTCGGCGTAGCCGGCCAGGATGACCACCAGGTCGTCGCGCTGGTTCTCCATCACCTGCAGCAGGATCTCGATCGCCTCCTGCCCGTAGTCGCGCTCGTTCTCGGGGCGGTAGAGGTAGTAGGCCTCGTCGATGAAGAGCACGCCGCCCATGGCCTTCTTCAGCACCTCGCGCGTCTTGGGCGCGGTGTGGCCGATGTACTGGCCCACCAGGTCGTCGCGCGTGACGGCCACCAGATGGCCCTGGCGCACATAGCCCAGCCGGTGAAGGATTTGCGCCATGCGCAGCGCCACCGTGGTCTTGCCGGTGCCTGGGTTGCCGGTGAAGCACATGTGCAGGCTGGGGCTTTGCGCCTGCAGGCCGTGCAGCAGGCGCAACCGCTCGATCACGAGAAGCGCGGCGATGTCGCGGATGCGCTGCTTGACCGGCTTGAGGCCCACCAGATCGAGCTCGAGCTCTGCCATCACCGCCTCGACCTGGCTTTGCGCCAGCACCTCGCCCACGGTGCGCGGCGTCTTGGTCGCGCCCGTTGTCGGGGCGGCCTCGTCGGACACCCGGGCGCCGGGAATGGCGTACAGCGGCGAGTTCATGCCCGCCTCAGTAACGCTCGCCCTCGGGGCGGTCGCTGGCATAGCCGTGAACGGTGTAGCGCATCTGGCGTCCGTCGGCCTCCTGGCGCACCAGGCCGAAGCCGGGTTCCTTCGCGGGCCGGTTGACGATGAAGCTCATCGCGATGCTTTCGATGCCTCGCGTGCTGTCGAACGCCATCAGTCGGATGTAGTGGTTCGGGAACGTCTTGCGGCAACCTGAGAGTTCGAGCATCACGCCCGCCGGGTCGCGCAGATCGAACATGGGCATGCCGAACATCTCCCAGTAGGTGTTGCGCGGGTGTGGGTCGTCGGTGTATTCCACGCTCCAGGCGTAGCCGCGCGACAGGCCGTAGGCGATCTGGGCGCGGATCTCGTCGTCGGTGAGGTCGGGCAGGAAGCTGAACTGGCCCTGCGTCACGCGGCCGGTGGGGTTGGTCATCATGGTGGCTGTCTCCTGGAGCGGGCGAAGATCAATGCGCCACGGCCGGCGTGACCGCGTAGTCGCTGGTGTCGGTGGGCGTGTAGTTGAACGAGATGTCGCCCCAGGTATCGAGTGCCTGCTTGAGCGGTGTGCAGAACTGAGCCGCCTTGCGCAGGATGTCCGGGCCTTCGTTGACGATGTCCTTGCCCTCGTTGCGGGCCTTGACCATGCACTCCAGCGCCACCCGGTTGGCCACGCCACCGGCCTGGATGCCGGCCGGGTGGCCGATGGTGCCGCCGCCGAACTGCAGCACGACGTCGTCGCCGAACAGGTGCAGCAGCTGGTGCATCTGGCCGGCATGGATGCCGCCGCTGGCCACCGGCATCACCTTCTTCAGGTCGCACCAGTCCTGGTCGAAGTGCAGGCCGCGCGGCAGGTCCTGCTTGTTGTAGGCCTCGCGGCAGACGTTGTAGTAGCCCTGCACCGTCATCGGGTCGCCTTCGAGCTTGCCCACGGCGGTGCCGGTGTGCATGTGGTCCACGCCGGCCAGGCGCAGCCACTTGGCGATGACGCGAAAACTCACGCCGTGGTTCTTCTGCCGCGTGTAGGTGCCGTGGCCCGCGCGGTGCAGGTGCAGGATCATGTCGTTGCGGCGGCACCATTCCCCCAGGCTCTGGATGCAGGGCCAGCCGACGATCAGGTCGACCATCACGATGACGCTGCCCAGGCTTTTCGCGAAGTCGGCGCGCTCGTAGATTGCCTCCATCGTGCCGGCGGTCACGTTCAGGTAGCTGCCCTTGACCTCGCCGGTGGCGGCGCTGGCCTTGTTGACGCCGTCCATCACATACAGGAATCGGTCGCGCCAGTGCATGAAGGGCTGCGAGTTGATGTTCTCGTCGTCCTTCATGAAGTCCAACCCGCCCTTGAGGCCTTCGTAGATGACGCGGCCGTAGTTGCGGGCGGACAGGCCCAGCTTGGGCTTGGTGGTGGCGCCCAGCAGCGGGCGGCCGAACTTGTCGAGCCGTTCCCGTTCGACGATGAGGCCGGTGGGCGGGCCTTTGAAGGTCTTGACGTAGGCCACCGGGATGCGGATGTCCTCCAGCCGCGCGGCCTTGAGTGGCTTGAAGCTGAATACGTTGCCGATCAGCGAAGCCGTCATGTTCGCGATCGACCCTTCCTCGAACAGGATGATGTCGTAGGCCACCCAGGCGAAGTATTCGCCCGGGCGCCCCGGCACCGGTTCGACCTTGAAGCACTTGGCGCGGTAGTTCTCGCAGGCGGTCAGGCGGTCGGTCCAGACCACCGTCCAGGTGGCGGTGCTGGATTCGCCGGCCACCGCGGCACCGGCCTCGACCGGGTCCACACCGTCCTGCGGGGTGATGCGGAACAGGCAGATGGTGTCGGTGTCGCGGGGCTGGTAGTCGGGCACCCAGTAGCCCATCTGCCGGTACTTCAGCACGCCCGCGCTGTAGCGCTTTTTCGCGTCGGTGATCTGGGTGGCTTCGGCCTTCAGGCCGGCGTCGACAGGCGCGTTCATGGGGCGGTCTCCTCGGGGGAATGGGCCCTGCGGCGGCAGGGGCGTGTGCGCATGGTCGAGGCCCGCTGATATAAACGCCAGTCAGACTTTCTTGGTCTTCGGTTAAGAAAAGGCTGAACGATGAACTTGAGCTTCCGGCAGTTGCGGGTGTTCCTCGAAGTCGCGCAGCGCGGCGGCGTCACCGCGGCTGCCCAGGTGCTGCACCTCACGCCGCCCGCGGTGTCGATGCAGATCAAGGAGCTGGAGAACCAGGTCGGTCTGCGCCTGTTCGACCGCCAGGGTCGCACGCTCACGCTGTCCACCGCGGGTGAGTACTTCGTGGTGCACGCCAAGCGCATGCTGGGCGCACTGCGCGACGCCGAGAACGCCATGGCGCGTTTCAAAAAGCTCGAACACGGCCTGCTGACCGTGGGCATGGTGAGCACGGCCAAGTACTTCGTGCCGCGCCTGCTCGGCGAATTCCGCCGGGATCACCCGGGCATCGATGTGCGCCTGCGGGTGGCCAACAACCGCGAGGCGCTGGTGGCGCAGATGGAATCCGGCGAGGTGGACCTGTCCATCATGGGACGCCCGCCGGCCGAGCTGGCCACGCGCAGCGAGGCCTTCGCGCCGCACCCGCTGGTGTTCGTGTGCCCGCCGGGGCATCCGTTGCTCAACATCGGCCACCCGCCACTGTCGGCGTTGCGGCCTTATGCCTTCATCGTGCGTGAGCAGGGTTCGGGCACCCACAACGCCATGGTGGACTTCTTCGCCCAGCACGGCTTCGAGCCGCACATCACCATGGAGATGAGCAGCAACGAGGCGATCAAGCAGGCGGTAATGGCCGACATGGGCATCAGCTTCCTGTCGCTGCACACGTTGGGGCTGGAGTTGCGCCAGGGCCTGCTGCACCGCGTGGAGGTGGAGGGCACGCCGGTGATGCGCACCTGGCACGTGGTGCACCTGCAGAGCAAGGTGCTCTCGCCCGCGGCCGAAGCCTTCCGCTACTTCACCATCGAGCGCGGCACGCCGTTGCTGGCCGAGCACGACCTGCCGCTGCTGGGGCCGGCCAGGGGTTGAGCAGACCGTCAGGCCGCCAGCGCAGGCCGTGTGCACCAGGCCTGCAGCAAGGGCAGGTTCAGGCCCGACAGATCGGGCAGCACCTTCAGTGCGCCTTCGAAGCGGTGGTGCATGGTGAACGCCGTGGGCGTGACGATGGTCGCCAGCCCCGCGGCGCGTGCCGCCAGCAGGCCGTTGCGCGAATCTTCGAACGCCACGCAGGCACTGGCGGGCAGGCCGAGTTCGCGCAGCACCTGCCGGTAGACCTGCGGGTCGGGTTTCTTCACCGGCGCACTCGAGGCGTCGCCGATGGCCGCGAAGTGCGTGCGCCAGGCCGGGCCCATGGCGTGGCGCAGCAGCGCCGCCACGTTGACCGGCGAGGTGGTGGTGGCAATGCCCAGCGCCAGCCCCGCGTGGCGGGCCTCTTCGATCAGCGCCAGCACGCCCGGGCGCAGCTGCACGCGACCCTGGTTCACAGCGTCCTCGTAATAAGCGGTCTTGATCTCGTGCAGGCGCTGGATGGTCTGGGCCAGCGCACCGGCGTCGAGCTCGGTGACCCCGGGGTGGCGCTGGCGCCAGTGGTGGCGGATGCGCTCCTTGCCACCCGACACCTGCAGCAGCTCGGTGTAGAGCGCCTCGTCCCAGTGCCAGTCGAGGCCGGTTTCGGCAAAGGCGTGGTTGAAGGCTTCCAGGTGAACGCGCTCGGTGTCGGCCAGCGTGCCATCGACGTCGAAGATCAGGGCTTGCAGCATGGTCGCTCCTGCGGTGTGGTGAAGGGGAGGGCGCACTGTAGGGCGCAGGAGCGCCCGGGAACATTCAGGATTGCTGAGTCCAGACTTCAGTCCAGGCTTAAGCATGGACGCGGCGCGCAAGAGCCGTTACCCCATTGAAACGAATTGACATGTTCGGACCCAAGGTTCGACTAGAGTCTGGCGCTGCCATTCCCGAGAACAAGCCGCAGGGCAGTCGCCCTGTCTCCCACATGAAGCGAATGCTCGTGGCGCTGACCGCCAGTGCCGTACTGGCCGGGTGCAGCGTGACCCGCCCACCGAACGATATCGCCGTTGAACTGCCCGAACGCTGGGTGGCGCCACCCCTGCCGCACCAGGGCAGCACCGAAGCCCTGGGCGACTGGTGGTCGCGTTTCGACGACCCGGTGCTCAGCGACTGGATCGCGCGCGCCCAGCGCAGCAGCCCAGACATCGCCAGTGCGCGTGCCCAGGTGTTCGCGGCGCGCGCCACGCTGGCCGACGCCGCGGCGCAGGGCCGCCCACAGGCCGACGCGGTGGCCACCGCCCGTCGAGGCATCACCGACACCACCACCCCGCTGGGCACCACGTTGAGTGCCGGCGTGCAGGCCTCGTGGGCAGTGGACCTGTGGGGCGGCAACAGCGCCCGCGTGGGCAGCGCACAAGCCCAGCAGGACGCCGCCGGCGCCCGCTGGCACGAGGCGCGCGTGCTGGTGGCGGCCGAGGTGGCGCAGCTTTATTTCGGCCAGCGCTTGTGCCGCGAACAATTGGCCGTGGCGCTGCGCGACCGCGATTCCCGCCAGGTGACAGCCGAGAGCAATGCGGTGACCGAACGCGCCGGCCTCACCGCGCCCGCCGTGGCGGCACTGGCGCGCGCCAGCGCCGCCGAGAGCGTTGCGCGCTGGCGCACCCAGCAGGCGCAGTGCGAACGTGAGCTCAAGTCGATCGCCGCGCTCACCGCGCAGCCCGAGGGGGATGTGCGCCGCCAACTTGACGCTGCACCCGACCTCAACGCCTGGCTGGCCTCCGGCCGGGTGGACCGTTTGCTCAACGTCAGCGCGGTGCCGGCCGAGGTGCTGCGCCAGCGGCCCGACGTTTACAGCGCACAGCGCGAGTTGGTGGCGGCCAGCGAAGACGTGGGCGTGGCCCGCGCGGCGCTGCGCCCCGGTCTCACGCTGCAGGGCAGCGTGCTGCGCAACCGCTTCTCGGGCGGTGGCCTTGAATTCACCGCCAACTCCTGGTCCATCGGCCCCGTCACACTGAGCCTGCCGCTGCTGGGCCGTGACGCCTTGCGCGCCAGCGCCGACAGCGCACAGGCCCGCTACGAGGCCGCCGCCAGCGCCTATGCCGCCACGCTGCGCCAGGCTGTGGCCGAGGTGGAGCAGTCGCTCGTGACGCTGTCCAGCCTGAGCGAGCGGCTGGTGGCCACCGAGACCGCGCAGGCGGGCTACAACCGCTCGTTCGAGGCCACCGAGGCACGCTACCGCGTGGGCTTTGCCAACCTCAACGAGCTGGAGGAGGCGCGCCGCCTCAAGCTCAACGCCGACAGCAGCGCGGTGGCGCTGCAGCAGGAGCGGCTGAACGCCTGGTTGCAGCTTTACGTTGCCCTCGGTGGTGGTTTCAACCCGGCGGCCACCGCCGACGCATTGAACACCGACGACACGAACAACGCCGTGAACAACATTTCCGACAACGCCCGATGAACGCCACCCATCAACCCCGGCGCCGCTGGTTCTGGCCGCTTGCCGCCATCGCCCTGATCGCCCTCGTTCTGCTGGCCGTGTGGCTGCTGCGCCCGGCCCGTGAAGCACCACCGCCTGCCGCCACGGCCACAGAGTCCCCACGCCCTGCGCTCACCGTGACGGTCGCCGAGCCGCTGCGCGAGGCGCTGCCGGTGCGGCTGCAGGCCACCGGCGACATCGCCGCCTGGCAGGAGGCCAGCGTGGGCGCCGAGGTCAATGGCCTGCGCCTGTCCAGCGTGAACGTGAACGTGGGCGACGTGGTACGCAAGGGCCAGGTCCTGGCCGAGTTCGTGCGCGAGACCACGCAAGCCGACAGCCTGCAGGCCCGTGCCAGCCTGATGCAGGCCGAGGCCAGTTACCTCAATGCCAGGGCCGACGCCGATCGCGCGCGCGCCATCGAGAACACCGGCGCGTTGTCGGCTTCGCAGGTGGCGCAATACCTCACGCAGGAGAAAGTGGCGCTCGCACAATGGGAGGCCGCCAAGGCCGCGCTCAACGCCACCGAGGTGCGCCTGGGCAACACCCGCGTGCTGGCGCCCGACGACGGCGTGATCTCGGCGCGCACGGCCACCGTGGGCGCGGTGGTGGGTGCCGGGCAGGAGTTGTTCCGCCTGGTGCGCCAAGGCCGGCTCGAATGGCGTGGCGAGGTCACGCCGACCGAAGTCGACCGCGTGAAGGTGGGCCAACTGGTGCGCGTGACGGCCGCCACCGGCCGCGAGGTCGAAGGCAAGGTACGCGCCATCGCCCCGGCCGCCAACCCGCAGACCCGCAACATCCTGGTGTTCGTGGACCTGCCGCGCCTGGCCGAGCTCAAGGCCGGCACCTTCGCGCGTGGCGCCTTCGACCTTGGACAGGCCGATGCGCTCACCGTGGCCAGCGCCGCGGTGGTGGTGCGCGACGGGCACAGCCACGTGTTCGTGATCGACGCGCAGGGCAAGGCCGACCAGCGCAAAGTGCAGACAGGACGTCGCGTGGGTGAGCGGGTGGAAGTCCTTGATGGCGTCAAGCCCGGCGAACGCGTGGCGGTGCAGGGCGCGGGCTTTCTCAACCAGGGCGACTTCGTCAAGGTCGTTCCATGAACGTCTCCGCCTGGTCCATCCGCAACCCGATTCCGGCGGCGATGCTGTTCGTCATGCTCACGCTGGCGGGGCTGTTCTCCTTCCAGCAGATGAAGGTGCAGAACTTCCCCGACCTGGATCTGCCCACCATCACCGTGGTGGCCTCCTTGCCGGGCGCCTCGCCAAACCAGCTCGAGAACGACGTCGCGCGCATCATCGAGAACAGCCTCGCCTCGCTGCAAGGTTTGAAGCACATCTACACCAAGGTGCAGGACGGCACGGTCTCGCTGACCGCCGAATTCCGCATCGAAAAGGACACGCAGGAAGCGCTCGACGACGTGCGCTCGGCGGTGGCCAAGGTGCGCAGCGACCTGCCCACCGACCTGCGCGATCCGATCGTCAACAAGGTCGAGCTCGCCGGTGGCGCGGTGCTGGCCTACACCGTCGCGTCCGACAAGATGGACGCCGAGGCGCTGTCCTGGTTCGTGGACAACGACGTGTCCAAGCTGCTTTTGTCGGTGCCCGGTGTGGGGGCCGTCAACCGCGTGGGCGGTGTGGACCGCGAGGTGCAGGTGCTGCTCGACCCGCTCAAGCTGCAGGCCCTGGGCACCACCGCCACCGACATTTCGCGCCAGCTGGCCAAGGTGCAGATCGAGAGCGCGGGTGGCCGGGTCGACCTGGGTGGCAGCCAGCAACCGCTGCGCACGCTGTCGCAGCTGGCTTCGGCCGAGGCGTTGGCGGGCATGGAGGTCGCGCTCAGCGACGGCCGGCGCGTCCGGCTGGACCAGATCGCCAACGTGCGCGACACCGTGGCCGAGCCCACGGCCGCCGCTTTCCTGGACGGCAAGCCGGTGGTCGGCTTCGAGGTGGCGCGCAGCCGCGGCGCGAGCGAGATCGAGGTCGGCGATGGGGTACGCGCGAAGCTCCAGGCGCTGCAGGCTGCGCGGCCCGATCTGCAGATCACCGAGTCGTTCGATTTCGTCACGCCGGTGAAGGAGGAATTCGACGCTTCGATGACGCTGCTTTACGAGGGCGCCATTCTCGCGGTGCTGGTGGTGTGGCTGTTCCTGCGCGATTTCCGCGCCACCGTGGTGTCGGCGGTGGCGCTGCCGTTGTCGGCCATCCCGGCCTTCATCGGCATGTACTACATGGGCTTCACCATCAACGTGGTCACGCTGCTGGCGATGTCGCTGGTGATCGGCATCCTGGTGGACGACGCCATCGTGGAGGTGGAGAACATCGTGCGCCACATGCGCATGGGCAAGACGCCGTACCAGGCCGCGATGGAGGCGGCCGACGAGATCGGCCTCGCGGTGATCGCCACCACCTTCACGCTGATCGCGGTGTTCCTGCCCACGGCCTTCATGGCCGGCATCCCGGGCAAGTTCTTCAAACAGTTCGGCTGGACGGCCTCCCTCGCGGTCTTCGCCTCGCTGGTGGTGGCGCGTGCGCTCACGCCGATGATGGCGGCCTATCTGCTCAAGCCCTTCGTGCAGAAGGACATTCCGCGCTGGATGGACACCAACCCCATCACGCGAGGCCTGTGGCGCTGGTCGCAGAACCAGGAAGAGCCGGCCTGGCTGGACCGCTACCAGAACTGGGCGCGCTGGTGCATCCGCCACCGCTGGATCACGAGCCTGGGCGCGGGCCTGTTCTTCATTGGCTCGCTGATGCTCATCCCGTTGCTCCCACAGGGCTTCATCCCGCCCGACGACAACTCGCAGACCCAGGTCTACCTGGAGCTGCCCCCCGGTGCCACGCTGGATCAGACGGTGGCCACCGCCGAGCGCGCGCGCCAGCTGGTGGCGGCGGTGCCGCACGTGAGGTCGGTCTACACCACCATCGGCTCGGGCACGGCGGGCACCGACCCGTTCGCGCCACAAGGCGCGGCCGAATCGCGCAAGGCCGCGCTCACCATTCAGCTCGCGCCGCGCGGCGAGCGTCCGCGCAAGCAGGGCATCGAGAACCAGATCCGCGCTGCGATGTCGGAGCTGCCGGGTGTGCGCAGCAAGGTGGGCCTTGGCGGCTCGGGCGAGAAATACATCCTCACGCTGACCGGCACCGATGCCAACGCGATGGCCACCGCGGCGCGTGAGGTCGAGCGCGACCTGCGCACCATCCGCGGCGTGGGCAGCATCCAGTCCACCGCGGCGCTGGTGCGCACCGAGATCATCGTCACGCCCGATCTGGCGCGCGCCGCCGAGCTTGGCGTCACCAGCTCGGCCATTGCCGAGACCTTGCGCATCGCCACCGTGGGCGACTACGACAACGCGCTGCCCAAGATGAACCTGCCGCAGCGCCAGGTGCCGATCGTGGTGAAACTCGACATTGGCGCCCGCCAGGACCTGGACGTGCTGCGCCGCCTGGCCGTGCCGGGTGCCAAGGGGCCCGTGATGCTGGAGCATGTGGCCTCGCTCGAGTTCGGTGGCGGCCCCGCCGTGATCGACCGCTACGACCGCGCGCGCAACATCAACTTCGAGGTCGAGCTTGCGGGCATTGCGCTGGGCGACATGAAGAACGCGGTGGACAAGCTGCCGAGCCTGCGTAACCTGCCGCCCGGCGTGTCGGTGCTGGAGATCGGCGACGCGGAAGTGCAGGGGGAGTTGTTCGCGAGCTTCGCGCTGGCCATGCTCACCGGCGTGCTGTGCATCTACATCGTGCTGGTGCTGCTCTTCAAGGCCTTCCTGCACCCGTTCACCATTCTGGCGGCCCTGCCGTTGTCGCTGGGCGGTGCCTTCGTGGCGCTGCTGATCACCAACAAGAGCTTCTCCATGCCCTCGCTGATCGGGCTGATCATGCTCATGGGCGTGGCCACCAAGAACTCCATCTTGCTGGTGGAGTACGCCATCGAGGCGCGGCGCCAGCACGGCATGAGTCGGCTCGATGCGATTCTGGACGCCTGCCACAAACGTGCCCGCCCGATCGTGATGACCACCATTGCCATGGGCGCAGGCATGCTGCCCATCGCCGTGGGCTGGGGCGCGGCCGATGGCAGTTTCCGCTCGCCGATGGCGGTGGCCGTGATCGGCGGCCTCATCACCTCGACCTTCCTCAGCCTGCTGGTGATTCCGGCGGTGTTCACCATCGTGGACGATGTGGCGCTGTGGTTCGCGCGCATGTTCCATCGCGGCGATGGATCGATGCCACCGGCCTCGACGCGCGAGCCGAGCGCCGCACAATAGCGGCCCATGCGCCTTCGCCACATCGAGGTCTTCAACGCCGTCATGCTCACCGGCAGCGTGAGCGCTGCGGCGCGCATGATCAACGTCACGCAGCCGGCCGTGAGCCGCACACTGCAGCACGCCGAGCTGCAGCTGGGGTTCCCGCTGTTCCAGCGCACCGGCGGGCGCCTGGTGCCCACTGCCGAGGCACAAACCTTGTACCCGCACATCGAGCGCCTTTTCGCTCAGCTCGACGAGGTGCAGCGCCTGGCCGGCAACCTCAAGGCCGGGCGCACCCAGGGTGAGTTGCGCGTGCTCACCGTGCTGGGCTTGAGCCATGAGGTGTTTCCCCGCGCGATGCGCTTGTTCCGCGAAAAGCACCCCAATGTGCTGGTGCACCACCAGGCGCAGCATTCGGTGCAGATCGTCTCGTCGCTGGTGCTGCAGGAGGCCGATATCGGCTACGTGTTCAGCGCCGCCTCACACCCGGCGCTGGCGCAGGAGCGGCTGGGTGAGCGACGGGTGATGGCGGTGGTGCCCAAAGGGCTGTTGGCGCCGCGCGCACTCAAGGCGGGTGGCATCGGTTGGGCACAACTGGCGCGACTGCCCGTGATCGCCCTCGACGGGCAGGACCCGCTGGGCCTGCAACTGGCCCACACCCTGCGTGACCACAACCTGGGCCTGCAGCCGGTGATGACGGTGCAGACCTACCACGTGGCGCTGGCCCTGGCGCACCATGGCGTGGGGGTGGCGCTGGTGGAGGGCTGCACCGCGGCGTCAGCCGATCCGAGCAAGGTGGACGTGCTGCCGCTGGAGCCGGCGATCGTCACCAGCGTGCACATGCTGCGGCCCACGGCGCGTCCGCACTCGGTGGTGGCGCGCAGTTTCACGCGCTGCGTACAGCAAGCCCTGCAGCAGATCGGCTGAGGTTCCTGGCGGGCGCCGCGCGTGCCAGCCCGCGCGGGCCGCCCACCGCACCTTGCAGCAGGTGCGATACGCGCTGCGCGCTGCCCGCGGCGAGCGTGAAGCCCAGTGCGCCATGGCCGGCGTTGAACAGCAGGTTCTCCGGTGCGCCGTGCACCTGGCCCAGGATGGGCACGCCGGTCGGTGTGGCCGGGCGCAGGCCGGCCCAGGCCTGCACGTCGTTGCCGCTCATGGCCAATGGGAACACGTCGCTGGCAGCGCGTCGCAGCTGCGCCACGCGTTCGGGGTCGATGCGGGCGTCGTGACCGGCCAGTTCGGCGAGGCCGGCCACACGCAGGCGCGAGCCCAGGCGCGCGAACACCACCTTGCGCTGCGCGTCGGTAACGCTCACGTTCGGGGCCAGCCCGCCGGCCCCGGGCACGCCCAGCGTGAGGCTGTAGCCCTTGAGCGGATAGACCGGCACCGACGCGCCGAGGCGGCGGGCGAAGGCGGCCACACCGGTGCCCAGCGCTGCGACAAAGGCGTCGGCCTCGATCCACTGTTCGCCCGTTTGCACGGCCACCAGGCGCTCGCCTTCGCGGCGCAGCGCGCCCACGGCGTCGCCCAGCACGAAGCGCACGCCACGCGCCTGCAACACGCCGTGCAGGGCGTCGCACAGGCGGGCGCAATCGGCCGCGCACTCGCCGGGCGTGTGGATGCCACCGACGTAGCGCGCCGTGCTGCCGGCCAGCGCCGGCTCGATCTGCAGACACTCGGCCAGCGTCAGTGCGCGCTGTTCGGCGCCGCCCAGCAGGTGTTGCAGCTCGAGCTGGCGGCGTGCCGCGGCGAAGCCGGCCTCACTGCCGTACATCACGAGTTTGCCGCTGCGCTGGTGGTCGCAATCGGCCTGGGTGTCGGCCAGCAGGCGCTGCAGCGCGTCGCGGCTTTCCTCGGCCAGGGCCAGCAGCCGCGCCGTGCTGCGCGCGGACACGTCCGCGCGGCAGGCGGCCAGGAACCTCAGGCCCCAGGCCCATTGCTGCGGGTCCAGCCGCAGCCTCAGCGAGAACGGTGATTCGCGTGACAACAGCAACTTGGGCAACTGGGCCCAGATCGACGGGTCGGCCAGCGGCTGCACGTAGGCGTAACTGAGCTGCGCGCCGTTGGCCAGGCTGGCGCCCTGGCCCGGGCGACGCTGATCGATCACGGTGACGTCAAAACCATCGCGCTGCAGTTGCCATGCGGTGGTCAGGCCGACGATGCCGGCGCCCAGCACGGCCACTCGGCGAGGGCGGTTCAAGGTCAGGGCAGGGGGGTTGTGCATGGCGCGCAACTCTAGGGGTTAACCCGGGCAAGTGCACATGCCGATCGCACCGCGTCCCATGCCTGCAAGTCATGGATCAGTGGCTCTGGCACATAACCTGCCGGCATGGGTCGGGCGCACAAAAGCATGTTCGGCGACGAGCCATGTGCCTAGACTGGTGGCTTCGTTCTCCACCCATGCTGCCATGCAATCCACCCGCGTCTTCCACCGCCAGCTCCATCAGGAGATGCCGTTTGCCGTGAGCGGCCGGGGCATCACACTCACCGACAGCCAGGGCAAGACCTACCTCGATGCCTCAGGTGGCGCCGCGGTGTCGTGCCTGGGCCATGGTCACCCCGACGTGATCGCGGCCATGCACGCGCAGATCGACCAGCTGTCCTACGCGCACACCAGCTTCTTCACCACCGCGGTGGCCGAAGAACTGGCCGACACGCTGATCGACACCGCGCCCGCGGGCATGAGCAACGTCTACTTCGTGAGCGGTGGCTCCGAGGCCGTGGAGGCTGCGCTGAAGATGGCGCGACAGTACTTTGTGGAGATCGGCCAGCCGCAACGCAAGCACTTCATCGCGCGCCGTCAGAGCTACCACGGCAACACGCTGGGGGCTCTGGCGGTGGGTGGCAACGCCTGGCGGCGCGAGCAGTTCAAGCCGCTGCTGATCGACGTCGAACACGTCTCGCCCTGCTACGAGTACCGCGACAAGCGCGCCGACGAAACACCCGAGCAGTACGGCCAGCGCCTGGTGGCCGAACTGGAGGCCACCATCGAGCGCCTGGGCGGCGAGAACGTGATTGCCTTCGTTGCCGAGACGGTGGGCGGTGCCACCGCTGGCGTGCTCACACCGGTGCCCGGCTACTTCAAGGCCATTCGCGCGCTGTGCGACCGCCACGGCATCCTGCTGATCCTGGATGAGGTGATGTGCGGCATGGGCCGCACCGGCACGCTGCACGCCTGCGAACAGGACGGCGTGGTGCCTGACCTGCTCACCATTGCCAAGGGCCTGGGTGGCGGTTACCAGCCCATCGGCGCGGTGCTGGCGCAGGCGAAGCTGGTGGACGCCTTCCGACAGGGCAGTGGCCTGTTCCAGCACGGCCACACCTACCTGGGTCACGCGGTGGCTTGTGCGGCGGCACTGGCGGTGCAACGCGTCATCCAGCGCGACGGCCTGCTGGCGCAGGTGCGCGAGCACGGCCACGCGCTGCAGGGCCTGCTGCATGGCGCTTTCGGCGAGCATCCGCACGTGGGCGACATCCGGGGCCGCGGGCTGTTCTGGGGTGTCGAGCTGGTGGCCGATCGCACCAGCAAGCAGTGGTTCGACCCGGCGTTCAAGCTGCACGCCCGCATCAAGCGCGCCGCCATGGCGGAGGGACTGATGGTCTACCCCATGGGCGGCACCGTGGACGGCCGCTGCGGTGACCACGTGCTGCTCGCGCCGCCCTTCATCAGCACCCCCGACGAGTTGGCGCAGATCGTGCAGCGCCTTCGCTCCGCGATCGACAAGACATTGGCCGGCGTGGCCTTGGCCACCGCCTGAGGCCATGCCGGCTTTGCATACGAGGCCGGGGTAAACCCCGGCCCGCCGCGTCGGGAGTGTGCTCTGGCTTGCTTTAGCATTCACCCCCTGCGCACGCGGCCCCACAAGGGCCTCACGCTTTCCCAACCACCAGTGAACTGCAGGAGAACACACCATGAAAAAACTCACCGCCTGCCTCAGCGCTGTGGCCGCATCGGCCGCGTTGATGGCACCCGCCGCGCCTGCCATGGCGCAAGCAAAGTTCATGACCATCGGCACGGGCGGCGTCACGGGCGTCTATTACGCTGCCGGCGGCGCCATCTGCCGTCTGGTGAACAAGGACCGCGCCAAGCACAACATCCGTTGCTCGGTGGAGTCCACCGGCGGCTCCGTGTTCAACGTGAACACCATCAAGGCCGGTGAGCTCGACCTGGGCTTCGCGCAATCCGACGTGCAGTTCAACGCGACAAAAGGTGTGGGCCAGTTCAAGGACGCCGGTGCCTACGGCGACCTTCGCGCGGTGTTCGCCGTGCACCCCGAGCCGTTCACCGTGGTGGCCCGCAAGGAAGCCAACATCACCAAGTTCGAGGATTTCAAGGGCAAGCGCTTCAACGTCGGCAACCCCGGCTCGGGCACGCGTTCTTCGATGGAAGAGCTGCTGGGCGGCATGGGCTGGAAGCTGTCGGACTTCTCGCTGGCGTCCGAGCTGAAGGCCGATGAACATGGCCCGGCCCTGTGCGACGGCAAGATCGACGGCTTCTTCTACGCCGTGGGCCACCCGAGCGCCAACATCCAGGACCCGACCACCTCGTGCGGCGCCAGGCTGGTGTCCGTCACCGGCCCGGCCGTGGACAAGCTGGTGGCCGAGAAGCCTTACTACGCCAAGGTGACGCTGCCTGGCGGCCTGTACCCCAACAACCCGCAGCCCACCACCACCTACGGTGTGACCGCCACCGTGGTGGCCTCCACCAAGACCCCGGCCGACACGGTGTACCAGGTGGTCAAGGCGGTGTTCGACAACTTCGACGAGTTCAAGAAGCTGCACCCGGCGCTGGCCAACCTCACGCCCGAGGGCATGGTCAAGGACGGTCTGAGCGCACCGCTGCACGAGGGTGCCGCGCGCTACTACAAGGAAAAAGGCTGGATCAAGTGATGAGCGGGGGCCCTTTCCTGGTGGAAACGGGCCCCCACCTCACCAACATGGCGAAGGCAGACTTCGCCATTTTTTTTGACCGATCCCGTTTCATTCCCCGGAGCGCACCACCATGAGCACCGACATCGAAAAAGCCCCGGAAGCGCTGCAACAACTCGTGGCCGACAGCGACACCGGCGGGCGCAAGCCCACCGGCATCACGGCCGGCATCATCTTCGCCACGGCCCTTCTGTGGGCCCTGTTCCAGTTCTGGTACGCCTCGCCGCTGCCCTTCGAGCTGGGTTTCGGCATCCTCAATGACACCGAAGCGCGCGCCATCCACCTGGCGTTCGCGCTCTTTCTGGCCTTCCTGGCCTGGCCGGCCTTCAAGTGGTCGCCCCGAAAGCACGTACCCGTGGTCGACTGGGTGCTTGCACTGGCTGGCGCGTTCGCCGCAGCCTATCTGATGCTCTTCTACGCCGAGCTGGCCACACGCCCCGGCCAGCCCACCACCACGGACATCGTGGTGGCCACCATCGGTCTGGTGCTCTTGCTGGAGGCCACACGCCGTGCCGTGGGTTGGCCAATGGCGGCGCTGGCCGCCATCTTCATCGCCTACAGCATGCTCGGGCCCTTTCTGCCCGATGTGCTGGCGCACAAGGGCGCCTCGCTCAACCGGTTGCTCTCGCACATGTGGCTGACCACCGAAGGTGTGTTCGGCATTGCGCTGGGTGTGTCGGCCGGCACCATCTTCGTCTACGTGCTTTTCGGTGCGCTGCTCGATCGCGCAGGCGGCGGCAACTACATGATGCAGGTGAGCTTTGCGGCCCTGGGCCACCTGCGTGGCGGCCCGGCCAAGGTGGCCGTGGTGTCGTCGGCGCTCAACGGCATGATTTCCGGCAGCTCGGTGTCCAACGTGGTTTCTGGCGGCATCTTCACCATCCCGCTCATGAAGAAGGCCGGCTATGGCGGCATCAAGGCCGGGGCCATCGAGACCATGAGCTCGGTCAACGGCCAGATCATGCCCCCCGTGATGGGGGCTGCCGCGTTCCTGATGGTCGAGTACGTCGGCATTCCGTACGCCGAAATCGTCAAGCACGCGTTTCTGCCGGCCACGTTGTCCTACATCGGCCTGCTCTACATCGTGCACCTGGAGGCGCTCAAGCTCGGCATGAACCCGATCGTGAACGTGGCGCCCAAACCCTGGCGCGTGCGCCTGATGCGAAACCTCATCGGCATCAGCGGCAGCATCGCGGTGGTGTGCGCCATTTACTACCTGATCCTGGGCATCAAGGCCGCGCTGGGCGCCGTGGCGCCCTACGCGGTGGGCGCCGTGGTGCTGGCCTTGTACCTTTTCTCGGTGCAGCAGGCCGCACGCAGCCCCGATCTGCCGGACGACATCGACATCGAGAACCCCAAGCCCCTGCAGACCTGGCCCACGGTGCGCGCCGGTCTTCACTACATCATGCCGATCGCGGTGCTGATCTGGTGCCTGATGGTGGAGACCATGTCGCCGGCGCTCTCAGCCTTCTGGGCGGTGGTCACGTTGGTGGTGCTCATGCTCACACAGGGGCCGCTGATTGCCTTCTTCCGTGGCGCCGCGGCGCCTGGGGCCTGGAAGGCGGGGTTTGATTCGGTCGTCAGTGGCTTCACCGACGGCTCACGCAACATGATCGGCATCGGCGTGGCCACGGCCACGGCCGGCGTCATCGTCGGCGCCATCACGCTCACCGGCCTGGGCCTGCGCATGACCGAGTTCGTCGAGTTCGTGGCGCAGGGCAACGTGATGGCCATGCTGTTCTTCATCGCCTTTGTCTGCCTGGTGCTGGGCCTGGGCGTGCCGACCACGGCCAACTACGTGCTGGTGGCCACCCTGATGGCACCGGTGGTGGTGGAGCTGGGTGCACAAAGCGGCCTGATCATTCCCCTGATCGCGGTGCACCTGTTCGTCTTCTATTACGGAATCATGGGCGACATCACGCCACCGGTGGGGTTGGCGACTTTCGCGGCCTCCGCCATTTCCGGCGAGGACTCGATCAAGACCGGCGTGCAGGGCGCCGTCTATGCGCTGCGCACCGTGATCCTGCCCTTCATCTGGATCTTCAACCCGCAGCTCTTGCTGATCGATGTCCATGGCTGGGGTGAGTTGATCCGTGTCATCGCGGCCTGCACACTGGCCACGTTGGTCTTCGCGGCGGTCACCATGTTCTGGTTCCGCGTGAAGAGCCGCTGGTGGGAGACCGCGCTGCTGGCCATCGCTGTGGTCTTGCTGTTCCGCCCCGACGCTTTCATGGACCGCCTCTACGCCCCCAGCCAGAGCGTGTCCCCCGCACAGGTGTTCGACGTGGCGCGCGACCGGCCGTCCAACGACCGCGTGGTGATGGTGATCCAGGGCATGACGATCGAGGGCGACGACATCACCAAGACCGTCGCCGTGCAGCTCGGCGAGGCGGGCCCCGATGGCCGCAAGCGGCTCGCCGATGCCGGCTTGCAGCTGGTGCCATTGGGCGACCAGATGCAGATCGGCGCCATCAAATTCGGTTCGCGCGCGGCCAAATCCGGCTTCGAGCAGGGTTGGGACGTGAAGGAGGTGCTGGTGCCGTCGGATCGTCCGTCGCCACACTGGTTCTACCTGCCCGCGCTGCTGCTGGTGGCTTTCGTGTGGTGGAACCAGGGTCGTCGCCTCAAGCCCGGATTGCGTGCGGCGACGGCCTGAGCCCGGCATGACACGAATCGCACTGATCCACGCGCTGGCCCACTCGGTGGCGCCCATCAACGAAGCGATGGCGCGCGACTGGCCCGAGGCGCTGCGCATGAACCTGCTCGACGACAGCCTCTCGGCCGACCTCGCGCGCGAGGGCCGCGGGCTGGATTCGGCCATGCATGCGCGCTTCGAAGCGCTGACCGCCTACGCCGAATCCACGGGGGTGCAGGGCATCCTGTTCACCTGTTCGGCCTTCGGGCCGTGCATCGAGGCCGCGGCGGCGCGCCGCCCGCACCTGCCGGTGCTCAAGCCCAACGAAGCCATGGTTGACGAGGCCGTCGCGCGGGCGGCGGGTGCGCCGATCGGCCTCATCGCCACCTTCGGCCCCACGCTGAAGTCCATGCCGCCGGAGTTTCCGGCCGGTGTGGTGTTGCACACCGCACTGGCCGAGGGCGCACTGGACGCGCTCAACGCCGGCGACACCGCCGAGCACGATGCCCGTGCGGTGGCGGCGGCGCTCAACCTGAAGGCACAGGGCTGCGCGGTCATCGCGCTGGCGCAATTCAGCCTGGCGCGTGCGGCCGGCGCCGTTCAGGCGGCCACCGGGTTGCCGGTGCTCACCACGCCGGACAGCGCGATCCGCAAATTGCGCCGCCTGGCGGCTTGACGGCGCCCGTCGGGCACCTGTGCCCCGGCTACAATCGCGGGTTTCCGTGAGAGGGCTGCCCGCCCCGCTGGGCGCCGCCCCGGCGGCGCGAGACACCCTCGCGGCGCGCGGGTGGCGAAATTGGTAGACGCACCAGGTTTAGGTCCTGACGCCAGCAATGGTGTGGGGGTTCGAGTCCCCCCCCGCGCACCACACCACAGACAAAGACCATTTCCCGGGTCGGCCAGGCAGGCTGGTTGACCGACACACTTTTGGAGAGAACCATGACCGTGACCGTTGAAACCCTGGAGAAGCTGGAGCGCAAGATCACGCTGACGCTGCCTGCTGACGTGATCCAGAACGAGGTGGCCGCGCGCTTGAAGCGCATCGCCCGTGACGTCAAGATGGACGGCTTTCGCCCCGGCAAGGTGCCGATGAACGTGGTGGCCCAGCGCTACGGTTACTCGGTGCACTACGAGGTCATGAACGACAAGGTGGGCGAGGCCTTCGCCACCGCGGCCAACGAAGCGCAGCTGCGCGTGGCCGGCCAGCCGCGCATCACCGAGAAGGAAGGCGCGCCGGAAGGCCAGTTGGCCTTCGACGCGGTGTTCGAGGTGTACCCCGAAGTCAAGATCGGCGATCTGGCGGGTGCCAAGGTCGAGAAGCTCGCTGCCGAAGTGGACGAAGCCGCGATCGAGCGTACCCTGGACATCCTGCGCAAGCAGCGCCGCACCTTCGCGCAGCGCGCCCAGGATCAGGCCGCGCAGGACGGCGACCGCGCCACCATCGACTTCGAAGGCAAGATCGACGGCGAACCCTTCGAAGGCGGCAAGGCCGAAGGCTTCCAGTTCATCGTCGGCGACGGCCAGATGCTCAAGGAATTCGAAGACGCTGTGCGCGGCATGAAGGCCGGCGAGAGCAAGACCTTCCCGCTGGCATTCCCTGCCGACTACCACGGTAAGGACGTGGCCGGCAAAACAGCCGACTTCCTGGTCACGGTCAAGAAGCTCGAGGCCGCCAACCTGCCCGCTGTCGACGAGGCGCTGGCCAAGTCGCTCGGCATTGCCGATGGCACGGTCGAAGGCCTGCGCGCGGACATCCGCAAGAACCTGGAGCGCGAGGTGAAGTTCCGCCTGCAGGCGCGCAACAAGGCCTCCGTGATGGACGCGCTGGTGGCTGTGGCCGAACTCGATCTGCCCAAGTCGGTGGTCCAGTCCGAACTCGACCGTCTGGTGGAAGGTGCCCGCGCCGACCTCAAGCAGCGTGGCATCAAGGACGCCGAGAAGGCCCCGATCCCCGAAGAGCTGTTCCGCCCGCAGGCCGAGCGCCGCGTGCGCCTGGGTCTGGTGGTGGCCGAGTTGGTCAAGGCCAACGAACTGCATGCCAAGCCCGAGCAGATCAAGGCCCACATCGAAGAGCTGGCCGCCTCCTATGAGAAGCCGGCCGACGTGATCCGCTGGTACCAGAGCGACAACCGCCGCATGGCCGAAGTCGAGGCCATCGTGATCGAGAACAACGTGACCGAATTCGTCTTGGCCAAAGCCCAGGTCGAGAACAAGACCGTGGCCTTCGACGAGCTGATGGCGCAGTCCTGATCGGCGTACCGGCCACGCGAGGAGGGCGGATCCGTTCCGCCCTCTTTTTTTTGCGCTGGCCGTCCTCATCTACACGCGCCAGGCAACGACCGCACTCACATGGCCCCACCGCCGGTGGGCGTTGCGGCGGGTTGGTTACAGTAGGGTCACGTCACACGCCGCAGCAGCGGTGCATCCGGAGAAACGCATGAGCGCATTGGACATTCAAGGCCTGGGCATGGTCCCCATGGTCATCGAACAATCGGGCCGCGGTGAGCGCGCCTACGACATCTATTCGCGCCTGCTCAAGGAGCGCGTGATCTTTCTGGTCGGTCCGGTGAACGACCAGACCGCCAACCTGGTGGTGGCCCAGTTGTTGTTCCTGGAGAGCGAGAACCCGGACAAGGACATCTCGTTCTACATCAACTCGCCGGGGGGATCGGTGAGTGCCGGCATGGCGATCTTCGACACCATGAATTTCATCAAGCCCGATGTGTCGACCCTGTGCGTGGGTATGGCCGCGAGCATGGGCGCCTTCCTGCTGGCCGCGGGGGCCAAGGGCAAGCGCTTCGCGTTGCCCAACTCCAAGGTCATGATCCACCAGCCGCTGGGTGGCACCCAGGGCCAGGCCACCGAAATCGAGATTCACGCACGCGAGATCCTCAAGACCCGCGAGCAGCTCAACAAGATCCTGGCCGACCGTACTGGTCAGCCGCTGGAAAAGATCGAGCGCGACACCGAGCGCGACTACTACCTGAGCGCTGCCGAATCGGCCGAGTACGGCCTGATCGACCGGGTCATCGAGCGGCGCCCGACGGCCGGCTGACGCGCCGGCGATGGGCGGCGGATCGCTGGATTTGCCGTCCATTTCCACCGTTTGGCCCGGTCGACCCTTGAACTATCATTGAACACCGTTTTTCCCTCTTAGCGACCATGGCCGACAAGAAAGCCGCCTCCAGCGAAAAAGCGCTGTATTGCTCCTTCTGCGGCAAAAGCCAGCACGAGGTCAAGAAGCTGATCGCCGGACCTTCGGTGTTCATCTGCGACGAGTGCATCGACCTGTGCAACGACATCATTCGCGATGAGTTGCCCGGGGTCGAGTCGGTCAAGGCTTCGCCCGACGACCTGCCCACACCGGCGCAACTCAAGTCCAACCTGGACAACTACGTGATCGGTCAGGATGCTGCCAAGCGTGCGCTGGCCGTGGCCGTCTACAACCACTACAAACGCCTGCGCCACAAGCAGACCTCGCGCAAGGAAGAGGTCGAACTCGCCAAGAGCAACATCCTGTTGATCGGCCCCACGGGTTCGGGCAAGACGCTGTTGGCCCAGACCATGGCGCGCATGCTCAACGTACCCTTCGTGATGGCCGACGCCACCACCCTCACCGAGGCGGGCTACGTCGGCGAAGACGTCGAGAACATCGTCGCCAAGCTGCTGCAGAGCTGCAATTACGACATCGAGCGCGCGCAGCAGGGCATCGTCTACATCGACGAGATCGACAAGATCACGCGCAAGTCCGACAACCCCTCGATCACGCGCGACGTGTCGGGCGAGGGCGTGCAGCAGGCCCTGCTCAAGCTCATCGAAGGCACCATGGCCAGCGTGCCGCCGCAGGGCGGGCGCAAGCACCCCAACCAGGACTTTCTGCAGGTCGACACGACCAACATCCTGTTCATCTGCGGCGGCGCGTTCGCCGGGCTGGAGAAGGTCATCGAGGCGCGCACCGAGGCTTCGGGCATCGGCTTCGGCGCCAACGTGCGCAGCAAGCAACAGCGCAGCCTGACCGACGTGTTCCGTGAGGTCGAGCCCGAAGACCTGATCAAGTACGGCCTGATCCCCGAACTCGTGGGCCGCTTGCCCGTGATCGCGGCGCTCGCCGAACTCAGCGAGGACGCGCTGGTCGACATCCTGACCCAGCCCAAGAACGCGGTGGTCAAGCAGTTTGCGCGGCTGCTGTCGATGGAAGGCGCCGAACTCGAGGTGCGCCCGGCTGCTCTCAAGGCCATAGCCCGCAAGGCGCTGGCGCGCAAGACGGGCGCCCGCGGCCTGCGTTCGATACTGGAAAACGCGCTGATCGACACCATGTTCGAGTTGCCTGGCTTGAACAACGTCGAGAAGGTGGTGGTCGATGAGTCGACCATCGAAGAGAACAAACCGCCGCTGCTGGTCTACCGCGAAGCGGCCAAGCAGGCCTGATACGCATCGAGGTCGAAATGTCCGGTCAAACACCCCTGCCCAGCACCCCCGTCGAGCTGCCGCTGCTGCCGCTGCGCGACGTGGTGGTGTTCCCCCACATGGTCATCCCGCTGTTCGTGGGACGGCCCAAGAGCATCAAGGCCCTGGAGGCCGCGATGGAAGGTGAACGCCGCATCATGCTGGTGGCGCAGAAGGCCGCCGCGAAGGACGAGCCCTCGGTCGAGGACATGTTCGAGATGGGCTGCGTCGCCTCCATCCTGCAGATGCTCAAGCTGCCCGACGGCACCGTGAAGGTGCTGGTCGAAGGCGTGCAGCGCGCCAAGGTGCTGTCCATCAACGACGGCGAAACCCACTTCGTCGCCAATGTCTCGCCGATCGACCCGGGCAACGAACGCGCCGCCGCAGCGGCCAACGAGCTGGAGGCGCTGCGCCGCGCCGTGATGCAGCAGTTCGACCAGTACGTCAAACTCAACAAGAAGATCCCGTCCGAGATCCTCACCTCGATCTCCAGCATCGATGACCCGGGCCGCCTGGCCGACACCATCGCCGCGCACCTGCCGCTCAAGCTGGAGAACAAGCAGGTCGTGCTAGATCTCGATCCGGTGGTCAAGCGGCTGGAGAACCTGTTCGAGCAGCTCGAGCGCGAGGTCGACATCCTCAATGTCGACAAGAAGATCCGTGGTCGCGTGAAGCGCCAGATGGAGAAGAACCAGCGCGACTTCTATCTCAACGAGCAGGTCAAGGCGATCCAGAAGGAGCTCGGCGAGGGCGAAGAGGGCGCCGACATCGAAGAGATCGAGAAAAAGATCAAGGCCGCGCGCATGCCGGCCGAGGCACGCAAGAAGGCCGACGGCGAGCTCAAGAAGCTCAAGCTCATGTCGCCCATGTCGGCCGAGGCCACGGTGGTGCGCAACTACATCGACGTGCTCGTGGGCCTGCCCTGGAGCAAGAAGACCAAGATCAAGCACGACCTGGCCTATGCCGAGGAAGTGCTCAACGCCGACCACTACGGGCTCGAGAAGGTCAAGGACCGCATCCTCGAGTACCTCGCGGTGCAGCAGCGCGTGGACAAGGTCAAGGCGCCCATCCTGTGCCTCGTGGGCCCGCCCGGCGTGGGCAAGACCTCGCTCGGCCAGTCGGTGGCCAAGGCCACCGGCCGCAAGTACGTGCGCATGGCGCTCGGCGGCATGCGCGACGAGGCCGAGATCCGCGGCCACCGCCGCACTTACATCGGCGCCATGCCGGGCAAGGTGCTGCAAAGCCTGAACAAGGTCGGCACGCGCAACCCGCTGTTCCTGCTCGACGAGATCGACAAGCTCGGCACCGACTTCCGGGGCGATCCCTCGAGTGCGCTCCTCGAGGTGCTCGACCCCGAACAAAACCATACGTTCGGCGACCACTATGTGGAAGTCGACTTCGACCTGTCCGACGTGATGTTCGTCGCGACCTCGAACTCGATGAACATTCCACCGGCGCTGCTCGACCGCATGGAAGTCATCCGCCTGTCGGGCTACACGGAAGACGAGAAGGTCAACATCGCGGTGCGCTACCTGCTGCCCAAGCAGTTGAAGAACAACGGCATCAAGGCTGGCGAAATGGACGTGCGCGAAGACGCGGTACGCGACATCGTTCGCTACTACACGCGTGAAGCCGGCGTGCGCTCGCTCGAGCGCGAGCTCTCCAAGATCTGCCGCAAGGTGGTCAAGGGCCTGCTGCTCAAGAAGTTCACGCCGACCGTCGTGGTGACGGCCGAGAACCTGAGCGAGTTCCTGGGTGTGCGCAAATACACCTATGGCCGCGCTGAACAGCAGAACCAGGTCGGTCAGGTCGTGGGCCTGGCTTGGACGGAAGTCGGCGGTGACCTGCTGACGATCGAAGTGGCGATCATGCCCGGCAAGGGCGCCACCACGCGCACCGGCTCGCTGGGCGACGTGATGAAGGAATCGGTTGAGGCCGCGCGCACCGTGGTGCGCAGCCGTTCGCGCATGCTGGGTATCAAGGACGAGATGTTCGACAAGCGCGATATCCACATTCACGTGCCGGACGGCGCCACGCCCAAGGATGGACCGAGCGCCGGCATTGCGATGACAACAGCCATGGTGTCCGCGCTGACCGGTATTCCCGTGCGGGCCGATGTCGCCATGACCGGCGAGATCACGCTGCGTGGCGAGGTCACGGCGATCGGCGGTCTCAAGGAGAAATTGCTGGCGGCGCTGCGCGGCGGCATCAAGACGGTGGTCATTCCCGAAGAGAACGTGAAGGACCTCGCCGAGATTCCGGACAACGTGAAGCAGGGCCTGGAAATCATCCCGGTGAAGTGGATCGACAAGGTGTTGTCGATTGCGCTGGAGCGCCAGCCCGTGCCCCTGACCGATGAGGAAGTGGCGGCACAGATGGCCGCCGCGCAGGTGCGTTCGGCTTCTGCCGAAGGCGATGCCGTCAAACATTGAAAAAGTTGCCTGGGCTTGAAGGAGGCGCATTTTTTGCGCTATACTTCCAGCTTCTGCAAAACGCTCAGTTCTGCAGAACAACGCGGGAATAGCTCAGTTGGTAGAGCGCAACCTTGCCAAGGTTGAGGTCGCGAGTTCGAACCTCGTTTCCCGCTCCAGATTCGCAAAAAGGGAAGCTCTGCTTCCCTTTTTTGTCGGGTGTCCGCACCGGCGCGTTAGCAAAGCGGTTATGCAACGGATTGCAAATCCGTCTAGGGCGGTTCGACTCCGCCACGCGCCTCCAGAACCACCGCCAAACCCTGCCCGCCCGGTGCTGGCGGGGTTTGTTTTTTTCACCTGCGACAATGTGCCCGCGGCTCGTGGCCTCGATGGTGAAATTGGTAGACACAGCGGACTTAAACTCCGCCGCTTTCCCGCAAGGGGGCGTACCGGTTCGACCCCGGTTCGAGGCACCAACGCCAGGTCAATGCCGGCCTAGCCGGCGGAGTGAGATTCATGAGCAGCCGATACGACGCCCCCTTCGAAATTCACGTGCATGGCGACGTGCCGTTGCGCGCCGATGTGGCGTACGAGCAGATCCAGGAGGCGCTCAAGCCGTTGTGGCAATACGCTGGCGGTCGCACGCTGGCGGCTGCTGCGGCGAGCAGCTACGAGGATGAGCCCGGCATCCGTTTCGAGGCCGACACCCACACGCTTCAGATCTGCTGGACGGTCAATGGCGATGAGGACTTCCGCCAGGCGATCGAGGATGCCTGCATGGGTTTGAACGAGATCGCCTCCGCTGGCGCACCGCTGGAGGTGTCGTTCTACGACACCGAGTTCGACGAGGAAGACGACAACGGCGAGGAAGAGGCGCGCGACGACTTCATCATGTGCTTTGTTGGCCCCACGCCGGCGGCCATCATGCAGGTGCAGCGTGACCTGCTCGTGCAGGACGTGGTGCAAGTGATGGAGCGCCACTTCGACGCGTCCGAGCTCGGTGAGGTCGTCGCCTCGATCGACAAGCTGTTCAACCAGCGGTTTGATGCCTTGGTGAATTCCATGCAGCTTGGCAAGCCGCCGCGTGGCCATGGTCCGTCGGGCCACGGCGGCCCGCGCAAGCCGCGCCACCTGCACTGACGGCTTCGCGCCGGTGATCCGGCGCGAAGAGTCATCCCTTGCCACTAGACTCGGGCTCGCGCCGTGGGGCGCACCTGCACGGGAGTCTGCATGGCCTTCTTTTCCACCGATGCCCTGAACACCGGCGTGCGCAAGCGCGAGGTGTTCGGCTGGGCAATGTATGACTTCGCCAACTCGGGCTACACCACGGTCGTGCTCACCGCGGTGTTCGCGGCGTATTTCGTGGGGGCCGTGGCGGATGGCGCCGACTGGGCCACCTTCGCATGGACCGCGGCGCTCAGCGTGTCGCACCTGATCGTCATGTTCACCATGCCAGCGATGGGCGCTTGGGCCGACCGCCACGCGGCCAAGAAGCGCCTGCTGATGCTCACCACCGTGGGCTGCGTGGTGACCACCGCCGGGCTCGCGCTGGTGCAGCCGGGGGCAGTGGCCTTGGGGGTGGTGCTGGTGATCGCGTCCAACGTGTGCTTCGCCTGGGGAGAATCGTTGGCCGCCGCATTCCTGCCCGAACTCGCGCGGCCGCAGGCCATGGGCCGGGTAAGTGGCTGGGGATGGAGCCTGGGCTATGTGGGCGGGATGCTCAGTCTGGGGCTGTGCCTGGCCTATGTGCTGTGGGCTCAGGCACAGGGACAGAAGGCGGGGCAATTCGTGCCCGTCACCATGATCATCACGGCTGCGCTGTTTGGGCTGGCGGCGCTTTTCACCCTGAGCCTGTTGCGCGAACGCGCTGAGCCACAGAGCGGTCGCGAGGGCGGCTTGCGCGCTTCGCTGCAGCGTTTGCGCGCCACGTTCGCCCAGGCGCGCCACTACCGCGATTTCATGTGGCTGCTCGCTTGCACAGCGGCATACCAGGGCGGGGTCGCGGTGGCGATCGCGCTGGCCGCGATCTATGCCGAACAAGTGATCGGCTTCGCGCAGCAGGAAACCATGGTGCTGATTTTCGTGCTCAACATCGCGGCCATGGTGGGCGCCTTCGGTTTCGGTTACGGGCAGGATCGGCTGGGCCACAAGCTGGCGCTGGGCTTGACGCTGGTGGGTTGGATCGTCACTTGCATCATTGCGGCGCTCAGCACCACCAAAGGTCAGTTCTGGTGGGCTGCGGCCATTGCGGGCTTCTGCATGGGTTCGAGCCAGTCGGCCGGGCGTGCCATGGCGAGCATGCTGGCACCGCCCGCGCAACTGGCGGAATTCTTCGGGCTGTGGACCTTTGCCACGCGCGTGGCCAGCATCGTGGGGCCGCTCACTTACGGTGCCATCACCTGGATGACGGGTGGCAACCACCGCCTGGCCATCGTGTCGACCGCCTTGATGTTCGTGCTCGGCCTGCTGTTGCTGATCCCGGTGAACATGCAGCGGGGACGCACCGCGGCCTTGACGGCGCCTGAGGCGCGTTGATCGCGAGCGGCGGCCTCCTGACGGGGCGAGGCGTCTCAGAGCGCGAAAGTCAGCCGCTGCACCGCGGCCTGCTGCAGCCCGAGCCAGCGTTGCGCGGCCTGGGTTAGCGGCGCCATGGCGCCTGTGCACCGCCAGTTCAGCTCGGGCGGTGTGTCCATTCGCGGCGGGTTACCGAGGAGGCTGGCGGCGCGGCGGGCCACGGCCTCGGCGGGGTCGACCAGTTTCAGTGGCCTTGCCCATGCGGCCCGCCACGCGGCATCCACCAGCGGGTAGTGGGTACAACCCAGCACCAGGGTGTCGATGGAAGGCGCGCGGGTGAGCAGGGCCTGCAGATGCGAACGGCACAACGTGGCTATCGCATCCTCGTCGTGGCGCTCGATGGCGTCGGCCAAGCCGTCGGCGGCGTGGTCATGGATCTGCAGGTGGGGCCCGGCCGTGGCCAGACATTCCGCACGCAAGGTGGCGTAGCGGGCGCTCGTGAGTGTGGCGCGCGTGGCGAGCACGCCCACCTGACCGCTTCGTGTGAGCGCCAGGGCCGGGCGCACGGCGGGCTCGATACCGACAATGGGAAAACCTGGGTGCTCCAGACGCAAGGCATTGATGGCCACCGCTGTGGCGCTGTTGCAGGCGAGCACGAGCAGATCAAGCCCTTCTTGCGCGCGCCACGCGCGTACCAGTGAGCCAACACGCTGGCGCAGCGCCTCTGCGGGGCGCTCACCGTAAGGTGCCCAGGCGTTGTCGGCCAGGTAGCGGTAATGCGCAGCAGGCAGGGCCGAGCGCAATGCGCGCAGCACGCTCAGCCCGCCAATGCCGCTGTCGAAGACGCCGATGACCGGCGCCACCGTACTCAAGCGCTGGCGACCGAAATACCCTTGAACTCGCCCGAGGCAATGCGCTGGCTCCACTCGGCCGGGCCGGTGATGTGGGCGCTGGTGCCGCCGGCGTCCACCGCCACCGTCACGGGCATGTCCACCACGTCGAACTCGTAGATGGCTTCCATGCCGAGGTCCTCGAAGCCAACCACACGCGCCTGCTTGATGGCCTTGGACACCAGGTAGGCCGCACCGCCGACCGCCATCAGGTAGGCGCTCTTGTGCCGCTTGATCGACTCGATCGCCACCGGGCCGCGCTCGGCCTTGCCGATCATGGCGATCAGGCCGGTCTGGCTCAGCATCATGTCGGTGAACTTGTCCATGCGCGTGGCGGTGGTGGGGCCGGCGGGGCCGACCACCTCGTCGCGCACCGGGTCGACCGGGCCGACGTAGTAGATGACGCGGTTGGTGAAGTCGACCGGCAGCTTCTCACCCTTGGCCAGCATGTCCTGGATGCGTTTGTGCGCGGCGTCGCGGCCGGTCAGCATCCGGCCGTTCAGCAGCAGGGTCTGGCCGGGCTTCCAGGTGGCGACCTGCTCCGGCGTCAGCGTGTCCAGGTCGACGCGCTGGCTCTTGTTGTAGTCCGGTGCCCAGTGCACATCGGGCCAGAGCTCCAGGCTGGGGGGTTTCAGGAAGGCGGGGCCGGAGCCGTCGAGCACGAAATGCGCGTGACGCGTCGCCGCGCAGTTCGGGATCATCGCCACCGGCTTGCTCGCCGCGTGGGTCGGGTACGTGGCGATCTTCACGTCCAGCACCGTGGTCAGGCCGCCCAGGCCTTGCGCGCCAATGCCCAGCCGGTTGATCTTCTCGTAGAGCTCGATGCGCAGCTCCTCGATCTTGCTGCTCGGCCCGCGGGCGAGCAGCTCGAACATGTCGATCGGCTCCATCAGCGACTGCTTGGCGATCAGCATCGCCTTCTCGGCCGTGCCGCCGACGCCGATGCCCAGCATGCCCGGCGGGCACCAGCCGGCACCCATCTCGGGCACGGTCTTGAGCACCCAGTCGACCAGGTCGTCGCTGGGGTTCATCATCTTGAACTTGCTCTTGTTCTCGCTGCCGCCGCCCTTGGCCGCGACGTCCACGCTGACCGTGTTGCCGGGCACCAGGCGCATGGAAATCACCGCAGGCGTGTTGTCCTTGGTGTTCTTGCGGGCGAACAGCGGGTCGTCCAGCACCGAGGCGCGCAGCTTGTTGTCGGGGTTCAGATAGCCCTTGCGCACGCCCTCGTTGATGGCGGCCTCCAGGCCATCGGGGAAGCCCTCGAAGCGGCAGTCCATGCCGATCTCCAGGAACACGTTGACGATGCCGGTGTCCTGGCAGATCGGTCGGCGGCCCTCGGCGCACATGCGGCTGTTGGTCAGGATCTGCGCGATCGCGTCCTTGGCGGCCGGCGAGACCTCGCGCTCGTAGGCGCGGGCCAGATGGGCGATGTAGTCGGCCGGGTGGTAGTAGCTGATGTACTGCAGCGCGCTGGCGACGGACTCGATCAGGTCGTCGCGACGGATCGTGGTGCTCATGAAGGCTCCAGGGGAAACCCCAAGAGTGTAGGAGCTAGCATCTGCGTCGGGCGCCTGCGGTGCGCCTCCGGGTCCGCGGGAAGGCGAAAGCCAGCTGCTGCGAGTGCATTCTTCTCGCCAATCTCCGTGCGCCTGAGCACGCGGACCGCAGGCACTCAGCACCGAGGTTTGCATGCCCGATCTCCCTTCTCTGGACTCCCTGCGCCGTGCGGCGCGCCGCCTGCTGCGAGCCGCCCAGGCTCAGGAAACCGCCGCCTTGCAGCGTTTCCAGTCAGCCAACCTGCCCTTGCGCTTGAGCAGCGCTTTGTTGGTGATCGCCCGCGAGCAGGGCTTCTCCAGTTGGCCGGCCTTGGTGGCCGCTGCCGAGCATCAGCAGATCCTGGGCCTGATGGATGCCGATTACGCGCGTCGCCTGCTGGCGCTGACCATCGGCCAGGGCCATGAGGCCCCGCAGCCGCAGCGGGCGCTGGCTTTGCTCGCCCAGCGGCCGCTGGCGGGGCCTTTGCCGGCCTTGCTGCGCGGCGACCTGGCGGCGCTGCGCACGGGTTGGCAGGGCGATGTGTGCCAGCCCTTCGGCCCCTGGCAGGCGCAGCCGCTGGTCTACGTGGCGGCCTCGTCCTTGGCCCGGTTGTCCGCCCACGCGGAAGGTCTGCGCGCCACGGCCGCGTGGCTGCTGGAGCGCGGTGCCGATCCGAACACTCGCTGGCGAGACCCAATGTTTGGCCATGAGCTGCCGGTGCTTTACGGCGCCGTGGCGCGGGCGCGCAGCGCCGATCTGGTGGCCTGCCTGCTGGCCGCCGGAGCCGAGCCCAACGACAGGGAATCCCTTTACCACGCCACCGAACTGGAGGACCGCAGGGTGCTGGACCTGCTGGTGAAAGCGGGTGCACGATGGCAGGGCACGAACGCACTGTTTCGCCAGCTCGATCACGACGATGCGGCTGGCCTGACGCAGGCCCTGGCTTTGGGCGCCGACCCGAACGAGGCGGGGCCCCAGGGACTGCGGCCCCTGCAGCACGCGCTGCAGCGCGGGCGAGATCTCGCGCATCTGCGTCTGCTGCTGGACCAGGGTGCCGATCCCGCGATGACCGATCCGCGAGGGCGGGATGCGGCCTGGCACGCGGCCCGCTGCGGCGACGCCGAGGCGCTGGCGCTGCTGCAGGCCCGCGGTCTGCATCGCGAGCTGGAACCGCGTGAGGCCTTTCTGGCAGCCTGCGCGGCCGCGGAAGGCGCCCGGGCCAAGGCCCTGCTGGTCGAGGCCCCCATGCTGATAGCGCAACTCGGCCATGAAGGCCTGCAGCTGCTCCCGGATCAGGCCCAGCGCGGTCGGCTGGACTCGGTGCGACTGATGCTGGAGCTGGGCTGGCCGGTCGATGTGCCCGGTGCCTGGGAGGCCAGCGCGCTGAACCAGGCGGCCTTCCGAGGGGACGCCGCGATGGTGGCGCTGCTGCTGACCCATGGCGCGCGCTGGCACGAGCGCAACGGCTATGGCGGCGACGCCTTGGGCAGTTGCCTGCACGCCGCCTGCAACGAGCCGGTCCCGGGAGGCGACTACGCCAAGGTGTTCGCGCTGCTGCTGGCCGACGGCGCACCGCCTCCTGGCGAGCCGGACGCGCTGCCCGAAGCCCTCCAGGCGGTGCTGTTCGAGCGCTGAGCCCCGCGTCGGAGCACCACCTGATCAGGAGGCTTCGGGGGTCTCGGCGCGCTCCGGCGCCGTGGTCGGCAGGCGCAGCGTCATCAGCGCGCCCTGGCCGGGCTCGCTTTGCACCTCGATGCTGCCGCCGAGCAGCTGGGTGACGATGGTGTGCACGATGTGCATGCCCAGGCCGCTGCCGCCGCGGCCCAGCTTGGTCGTGAAGAAGGGGTCGAAGATGCGCCGGCGGGTGTTCTCGTCCATGCCCCAGCCGTCGTCGCGCACGCTGAGCTCGATGCAGCCCGGCTGCTCCAGGCTCGCCGCGCAGCTGATCCAGACATGCCCCTCGGGCCGGTCGTGCAGGCCGTGCACCAGGCTGTTGATGAGCAGATTGGTCAGCACCTGGCCCAGCGAGCCGGGGTAGCTGTCCATCTGCAGCTGACGCTGCAGCGCGGTGTGGATGCGGTAGGGCGTGGCCTTGAAGCGGGGCTCGACCATCACCAGCACGTCCTCGACCACCTTGTCCAGCTCGAAGCTGCGGCGCGCGTCCGAGGTCTGGTCGATCGCCACCTGCTTGAAGTCGCGCACCAGCTCGGCCGCCTTCTGCACATTGCGGTGCAGGATGTCCTGGCCGCGCCGGGTGTCGGTGACCAGACTCTCGAGCTGGCTGCGGCGCAGGCCCTGGTTGCTCTTCAAGGCCTGATCCAGCTCGCTCCAGCGGTCCTCGAGCGCGGTGACCACGGTCATCGCATTGCCCAGCGGGGTGTTCAGCTCATGGGCCACGCCGGCCACCAGCCGACCCAGCGAGGCCAGCTTCTCCGACTCGACCAGCTCGCGCTGGGCGGTCTTCAGCTGGCCCAGGGTCTGCGTCAGCTCGCGGTTGCTGGCGGTGAGTTCGCCGGTGCGCTGCGCAACCTGTTCCTCGAGAGTCTGTGCATGCTGGCGCAGTCGGTCGAAAGCTTCGAGCAGGGCCAGGCGCATGCGCTCCATGGCCTGGCCGACGCGGCCGATCTCATCCGAGCCCTCGACCTGCAGCGGTTTGCCCAGATGGCCCGAACCGAGTTCGGCGGCGGCGCGGCTCAGTTGCTCCATCGGGATCAGCACGCGGCGGCGCAGCAGCCAGAGGATCAGCGCCATCGACATCGCCGCCATCAAGAGCAGGCGCAGGCCGTCGAACAGCATTTCCTCCTGGGCGCGCTGCAGCTGCGGCTCGGCGCTCATCGTCACCTTGACGCGGCCAATCTCGCGGCCCTCGCGCTCGATCGGCAGCTCGTGCGTCATCGACAGCGCCGGGTTCGGGTTCGGGTTGTCCTTGCGCAGCACCGGCTTGGTCGACGAGGCCTCGGTGACGACCACGGAGACGAAGCGCTCGTCGTCGAACTGCGCCTCGACCATGGGCTGGCCGAGGTCCGGCGAGACCTGCCAGATCGGCTCGACCAAGCTGAGCGCCAGCACCTGCGTGGAGCGGCGCAGGTCGCGGCCCAGGTTGTCCATCACCGCTTCCTTGGTGACGCGCAGGTTGTAGAACATCAGCGCCGCGCCGGGCAGCAGCAGGCCGAACAACAGCGTGAGCACCACTGCCCAACGCAACGGTGTGGCGTAGCGGGGCGTTGTGGCGGTATCGGGCATGGGGCGGGATCTTGCCTCAGCTTTTTGCCGAAACCGCGATTCCGGCGGCGATCAGTGCAAACGCCAGGGCGTGAAAAGCTCGCGCCGCTTCGCCCAGCAGCAAGCCGGACAGCAGCGCGGCGAACAAGGGGGTGAGGTTGACGAAGAAGGCGGCGAGGGCGGGTCCGCCACGGGCCACACCCAGCGACCAGCAGCGATAGGCCAGCAGGCTGGGGCCGGCGACGATGTAGGCCAGGGCTGCGGCCAGCGCCCCGTCCAGGCGCAACGGCACCGCCGTCCAGAGCTGCTCGGCAGCCGTCAGCGGCAGCGTCAGCAGCAGGCCGAAGGCCATCTGCGTGGCCAGCAGGTCGACCCAGCTCCAGCCGGCCAGACCGGCCGGACGGCGCGTCAGCAGCCAGGAGTAGCCGGCCCAGGCCAGTGTGGCCAGCAGCATCAGCAGATCGCCCTGCACCCAGTGCAGCTGCAGCAGCTTGGCCGGTTCGCCCTGCGCGACGACGACCAGCACGCCGAGCAGCGACAGCAGCGCGCCGGCGATCTGGCGCGCTCGCGGCTGGACGCCAAAGCCCAGTCGGCCGACCAGCAGCATCGCGAGCGGCAGGCTGGCGGCGATCAGCGTGACGTTGACCGCCGACGAGGAGTGCAGGGCCTGATACTGAAGCGCGTTGTAGGCGCCCATGCCGAGCAGACCGGTGCCCAGCCACCAGCCGAGGTGGCGGCGCAGCAGCGCAGTCTCGCGCCAGGGCGCGCGCGTGAACGGCAGCAGCAGCGCCAGCGCGAGGGTCCAGCGCAGGGTGTTCAGCAGCACCGGCGGCACGCTGTCCACGAGCGCCCGGCCGACCACCGCATTGCCGGCCCACAGCAGGGGCGGCAGGCTGAGCAGCAGCAGCAGGCGGAGTGACAGGGTGGGCGGCTTCATCACAGGCCGGACACCCTATCACCGCGTTTCAGAGCGCCGGCGCCGAGGCGGCGCGCAGCGCGCCGCTGTTGACCAGGGCGAACGCGCGCTCGATGTCCGGTGCCAGGTAGTGGTCCTGCGCGCAACTCTCGCAGGCCTTGCGCAGCTTGGCATGCAGGGCCTCGATGGGTTCCGAACTCTGCAGCGGGCGCAGGAAGTCGATGCCCTGCGCAGCAGCGAGGAACTCGATGGCGACGATGTGCGCGGTGTTGTCCAGCATCGCGTTCAGGCGGCGCGCGCCGAAGGTGGCCATGCTGACGTGGTCCTCCTGGTTCGCGCTGGTGGGCAGCGAATCCACCGAGGCCGGGTGCGCGAGGCTCTTGTTCTCGCTGGCCAGGGCGGCCGCCGTCACGTGCGCAATCATGAAGCCGCTGTGCAGGCCGGCGTCGGCCGTCAGGAAGGGCGGCAGGCGCGAGATGCCGGGGTCGATCAGCATCGCGATGCGGCGCTCGGCGATGGCGCCGACCTCGGCGATGGCCAGCGCCAGGCCGTCGGCGGCCAGGGCCACGGGCTCGGCGTGGAAGTTGCCGCCGCTGACCATGCAGTCCTCAAACACCAGCGGGTTGTCGGTCACCGCATTGGCTTCGCGCAGCAGCACGTCCTTCACATGGCGGGCCTGGTCCAGGCAGGCGCCCATCACCTGGGGTTGGCAGCGCAGGCAATAGGGGTCTTGCACGCGCTCGTCGCCTTCCTTGTGCGAGTCGCGGATGGCGGAGCCGGCGAGCAGTTCGCGGTAGGTGGCCGCGGTCTCGATCTGTCCTGGCTGGCCGCGCACGGCATGGATGCGCGCGTCGAAAGGACCATCGCTGCCGCGGGCAGCGTCCAGGCTCATCGAGCCGGAGGCGAGCGCCGACGCGAACACGATCTCGAAGCGCATCAGGCCGTGCAGCGCGAACGCGGTGCTGGCCTGCGTGCCGTTGATCAGCGCCAGACCTTCCTTGGCGGCAAGCGTGAGCGGGCTCAAGCCCAGGCGCTGCAGTTCGGCGAGGGCCGGGCGGCGCTGACCGTCCACCAGCGCCTCGCCTTCGCCCATCAGCGCCAGGGTCATATGCGACAGCGGGGCCAGGTCGCCGCTGGCGCCGACCGAGCCCTGGCCCGGCACATAGGGCACGAAGCCGGCGTTGAAGGCGGCGAGCAAGCTCTCAACGACCACGCGCCGCACACCGCTGAAGCCGCGGGCCAGCGAGGCCGCCTTGGTGGCCAGCATCAGGCGCACGACCTCGGGCGACATCGGGCTGCCGACGCCGACCGAGTGGCTGCGGATCAGATTCAGCTGCAGCGCGGCCAACTGGTCTTTGGCGATGCGCGTGCTGGCCAGCTTGCCAAAGCCGGTGTTGACGCCGTAGACCGGGGCGTCGCCGGCGGCCGCCGCCGCAACCAGGGCGCTGCTCGCTTCCAGCGCCGACCAGTCGGACAGCTGCAACTGCACGCTGCCGGCGTGGATCTCGCGCAGCTGATCAAGGCTCAGCGCGCCGGGGGTGAGGGTGATCGTCTTCATGGTCATCACAGCGAGGGCAGGTTCAAGCCTTGGGTGGCGGCGCAGGTCTTGGCGATTTCGTAGCCGGCATCGGCATGGCGCATCACGCCTGTAGCCGGGTCGTTCCAGAGCACGCGCTTCAGGCGCGCCGCCGCCTCGGGCGTGCCGTCGGCCACGATGACCACGCCCGAGTGCTGGCTGTAGCCCATGCCCACGCCGCCGCCATGGTGCAGGCTGACCCAGGTGGCGCCGCCCGCCGTGTTCAGCATGGCGTTGAGCAGCGGCCAGTCGGACACCGCGTCGCTGCCGTCCATCATGGACTCGGTCTCGCGGTTCGGGCTGGCCACCGAGCCGCAGTCCAGATGGTCGCGGCCGATGACGATGGGTGCCTTCAGCTCGCCCTTGGCGACCATCTCGTTGAAGGCCAGACCCGCCAGATGGCGCTGGCCCAGGCCCAGCCAGCAGATGCGCGCCGGCAGGCCCTGGAAGGCGATGCGTTCGCGCGCCATGTCCAGCCAGCGGTGCACGCGCGTCTCTTCGGGGAACAGTTCCTTGATCTTCGCGTCGGTCTTGTAGATGTCCTCGGGGTCACCACTCAGCGCGACCCAGCGGAACGGACCGCGGCCCTCGCAGAACTGCGGGCGCACATAGGCGGGCACGAAGCCGGGGAAGTCGAAGGCGTTCTTCACGCCTTCGTCCAGCGCGACCTGGCGGATGTTGTTGCCGTAGTCCACCGTCGGCACGCCCAGGGCCTGGAAGTCCAGCATGGCCTGCACATGCACCGCGCAACCGCGGGCGGCGGCGGCTTTCAGGTCGGCGTGCTGGCTGGCATTTGCCGCGGCGGCCCGCCATTGCTCGACCGACCAGCCGACGGGCAGATAGCCGTTGATCAGGTCGTGCGCCGAGGTCTGGTCGGTGACGATGTCGGGCTTGGGCGCCGAGCCGTCGCGCACGCGGCGCACCAGCTCGGGCAGGATCTCCGCGGCATTGCCGAGCAGGGCGATCGACACCGCCTTCTTCTCGGCCGTGTACCTGGCGATGCGGGCGAGCGCGTCGTCGAGGCTGCTCGCTTGCTCGTCCACATAACGGGTCTTCAGCCGGAACTCGATGCGCGACTGCTGGCACTCGATGGTGAGCGAAGACGCGCCCGCGAAGGTTGCGGCCAGCGGCTGTGCGCCGCCCATGCCGCCCAGGCCTGCGGTCAGCACCCAGCGGCCGGCCAGCGAGCCGCCGTAATGCTGGCGACCGGCCTCGGCGAAGGTCTCGTAGGTGCCCTGCACGATGCCCTGGGTGCCGATGTAGATCCAGGAGCCGGCCGTCATCTGGCCGTACATCATCAGGCCCTTGCGGTCGAGCTCGTTGAAGTGCTCCCAGTTGGCCCAGGCCGGCACCAGATTGCTGTTCGCCAGCAGCACGCGCGGCGCATCTGGATGCGAGGGAAACACGCCGACCGGCTTGCCGCTCTGGATCAGCAGGGTCTGGTCGTGCTCCAGCATCTTGAGGCTGGCCAGGATGCGATCGAAGGCCTCCCAGTTGCGCGCGGCCTTGCCGATGCCGCCATAGACCACCAAGTCCTCGGGCCGCTCGGCGACCTCGGGGTCGAGGTTGTTCTGGATCATGCGGAACGCGGCCTCGGTCAGCCAGTTCTTGCAATGCAGGGCGGTGCCACGGGGGGCTTTGACGACTCGGGACATGACAGTCTCCAGAACGGCGAAGGCCTGCATTCTGGTTGTCTAGACAAGCCAGGTCAAGAGGGATTAGGATGTCCCCATGGCGAGCTACACCGAGATCCAGGACTGGCTGCGCGGCGGCATCCGCGACGGCCGCTGGCGGGCCGGCGACCGCCTGCCCAGCGAGGCCGAGCTGTGCGCGCGCTTCAAGGTGGCGCGCATGACGGTGAACCGCGCGCTGCGCGAGCTGCAGCTGGAGGGCCTGCTGCGCCGCGAGCAGGGCCGGGGCAGCTTCGTGGCGCCGCTGGAGCGGGTCGCCGCCCGGCTGGAGCTGCGCGACCTGCATGCCGATGTCGCCGAGCGAGGCCACCACCACGAGGTCGAGCTGTTGCTGCTGGCCGAGCAGCCGGCCGATGCGGCGGTCGCGCATGCGCTGGGCCTGCAGCCGGGCGAGCCGGTGTTCATTGCTTGCCTGCTGCACCGCGAGCAGGGCGCGCCGCTGCAGCTGGAGACCCGCTGGGTGCGGCCCGACACGGCGCCGGACTTCCTGGCCCAGGATTTCCGCCAGCTCACGCCGACCGCCTACCTGCTGCAGGTCGCGCCGCTGACCGCCGCCCAGTACCAGATCGAGGCCACGCCCGCCGACGCCGACGAGGCCCGACTTCTGCAGGTGGCGCTCGGCGCCCCCTGTTTGACGATCCAGCGCCTGTCGCATGGTCGGCAGGGGCCGGTAAGCTGGTCGCGGCTCGTGCACCCGGGCGGGCGCTATGTGCTGCAGGGGAGTTTCAACACATGAATCCGATCACGCTGTGGCGCGACTGCCGACTGGCCACGCTGGACGGCGCGCAGCCCTGGGGAGCGATCGACAACGGCGCGATGCTGGTTGCCGGCGAGCGCATCGTCTGGGTCGGTCGCCTGGCCGAGCTGCCGGCCGAGCTGGCGGCCCGAGTGGCCGACGAGCAGCATCTGCATGGCGCCTGGATCACCCCCGGCCTGGTCGACTGCCATACCCATCTGGTCTACGGCGGGCTGCGCGCCAAGGAGTTCGAGGCGCGCTTGGCCGGCATGAGCTACGAGCAGATCGCCCGTGCCGGCGGCGGCATCAAGAGCACCATGCAGGCCACGCGCCTGGCCAGCGAGATGGACCTGCTGCGCCTGGCCCGCCAGCGCCTGGCGACGCTGAAGCAGGATGGCGTGACCACCATCGAGATCAAGTCCGGCTACGGCCTCAGCCTGGTCGATGAGGCGCGCATGCTGCGCGTCGCCCGCCGCCTGGGCCAGGAGGAGCGGGTCGAGGTGCTGAGCACCTTCCTGGCCCTGCACGCGCTGCCGCCCGAGTACGCGGAGAGCGCCGATGCCTATGTCGGCGCGGCGCTGGAGTGGCTGACGCATCTGCAGGAGCTGGGCCTGGTCGATGCGGTGGACGCCTTTTGCGAGCGCATCGCGTTCAGCCCGGCCCAGGTCGAGCGCCTGTTCCAGAAAGCGCGCGAGCTCGGCCTGCCGGTCAAGCTGCATGCCGAGCAGCTCAGCGACCAGGGCGGCAGCCAGTTGGCGGCGCGCTACGGCGCGCTGTCTTGCGACCACCTGGAGCATCTGAGCGCCGAGGGCGTCGCCGCGATGGCGGCCAGCGGCACGGTCGCGGTGCTGCTACCTGGCGCCTTCCAGTTCCTGCGCGAGACCAAGCTGCCGCCGGTGGCCGAGCTGCGCGCGGCCGGCGTGCCGCTGGCCGTGGCCACCGACCACAACCCGGGCAGCTCGCCGCTGCTCTCGCTGACCCTGGCCATGCACCTGGCCTGCCACCATTTCGGGCTCAGTCCCGAGGAGGCGCTGCGCGGCGCCACCCATGTCGGCGCGCAGGCCCTGGGCCTGACGGACCGTGGCCGTTTGCGCGCCGGCCTGCGTGCCGACTTCTGCGTCTGGGGCATCGACCATCCGCGCGAGCTGAGCTACTGGCTGGGCGGCCGTTGGCTGCAGCGGCGCGTTGTTGCCGGAAAACCGGATTGAGCATGGACATCACGCTTCGACAGGGCCGCGTGCCCTTGCTGATCAGCCTGCCGCATGCGGGCTTCGAGATCCCCGTTGACCAGCGCTCGCGCTACACCGAGCGCGCGCTGGCCAGCGAGGACACCGACTGGCATCTGGAGGCCGTCTACGCGCCGATCGCCGAGGCCCTGGGCGCCAGCTTGCTGGTGCCGCGCTGGTCGCGCTACCTGATCGACCTGAACCGGCCCGACGACGACCAGCCGATGTACGCGGGTGCGAACAACACCGGCCTGTGCCCGCTCACCCATTTCGATGGTGCGGCGCTGTATCGCCCCGGCCAGGAGCCGGACAAGGCGGAGCGCCAACGCCGCGTGCAAGCCTATTGGCGGCCCTACCACCAGACGCTGGAGGCCGAGTTGCAGCGCCTGAAGGCTGCGCACGGCCGGGCCCTGCTCTGGGACGGCCACAGCATCGAGAGCGAGCTGCCCTGGCTGTTCGAGGGCCGCTTGCCGGAGCTGAACCTGGGTTCCAACCAGGGTGCCGCCTGCGGCCCCGCGGCGCTGCAGGCGGTGGCCGCGGTGCTGGCCGGCCAGCAGGACTACAGCCAGGTGGTGGACGGCCGCTTCAAGGGCGGCCACATCACCCGCCGATACGGCCGCCCCGGCGATGGCGTGCAGGCGCTGCAGATGGAGATGGTGCAGGCCGTCTACATGCTGGAGGACAAGCGGCACCCGACGCCACGCCCGCTGCTGGAGGCCCGCGTGGATCGCCTGCGCCCGCTGCTGCAGCGGCTGCTGCAGGCCTTCCTGGACGCTGCATGAACGCGCTTTGGACCGAGGCGGCCTGGCTGGACGGCCGCTGGCAGCCGGAGGTGCTGTTGCAGATCGATGGTGCCGGCCGCTGGTCGCGCATCGAGGTCGGCGTGCCGGCGCCCGAAGCTGCGCGCCGCCTGTCCGGCCCGCTGCTGCCGCCGCTGGTCGATGCGCACAGCCATGCGTTCCAGCGCGCGATGGCCGGCCTGGCCGAGCGCCGCGAGGGCGAGCATGACGACTTCTGGAGCTGGCGCGAGGCGATGTACGGCGTCGCGCTGACGCTGGAGCCTGAGGACTTGCAGCGGCTTGCCACGCGGCTCTACCGCGAGCTGCTCGCTGGCGGCTACACCCAGGTCTGCGAGTTCCACTACCTGCAGCACCGGCCCGACGGCAGTCCCTACGAGGACGAGCTGGCGATGGCCTGGGCGCTGCGGGCCGCGGCCGAGGAGGCCGGCATCGGGCTGACGATGCTGCCGGTGCTCTACGCGCACCGCGGCTTCGGCCAGCGCGGCCTGCACGAGCGCCAGCGCCGCTTCCGCACCGATGCCGACTGGGTCTGGCGCGCCTGCCTGCGCCTGAACGCGGCGGCCTCGCCGATCTTCAATGCCGGCGTCGCGCTGCACTCGCTGCGCGCGGCGCATGCGTCCGACATCGCGGACTTGCTGCAGCGGGTCGGCGAGCGCGAACTGCCGATCCACATCCACGCCGCCGAGCAGCAGGCCGAGGTCGCCGACTGCCTGGCCGCGACCGGCCAGCGGCCGATCGAATGGCTGTGCCGGCAGCTGTCCTTGGACGCGCGCTGGCAGTTGGTGCACGCGACGCAGGCCGAGCCCTTCGAGCTCGAGCTGCTGGCCGCCAGCGGTGCCGGCGTGGTGCTGTGTCCGACGACCGAGGCCAATCTGGGTGACGGCCTGGCACCGCTGGCCGGCTACCTGGCGGCCGGCGTGCCGCTGTCGGTGGGGAGCGACAGCCAGGTCGGCCGCGAATGGCGCGAGGAGCTGCGCTGGCTGGAGTATGGCCAGCGCCTTGTCACGCGATCGCGCAATGTCGCCGCCGCGCCCGGCCGCCAGCCGGCCACGGCCGCGCGCCTGTTCGAGGCCATGCTGGCCGGCAGCGCGGCGCCTGCCGGCCTGTCGGCCTGGGGTTTCGTGCCCGGCGCCCGTGCCGATTGGCTTTGCCTGGATCCGGCCACCGAGGGCCTGGAGGGCGTGCCGCGCGAGCGCTGGCTGGACGCGCTGGTGTTCGCCAGTGCCGGCCGCCCCTTCGCCGAGGTCGGCGTGGCGGGCTGCGTGCGCGTCAATCCCCGCTGAGGCAGACGCGGTTGCGGCCTCTGTTCTTCGCCGCGTAAAGCGCCTCATCGGCGCGCTGCAGCGCGGGCGCCCAGTCGCTTTCGTGAGCCTCGCAGCGCGCGCCGCCGAAGCTGGCGGTGATGCGCAGCGCCTCGGCCAGCCGACTCCAGTCATGGGCCTGCACGGCGGCGCGCAACTGCTCCAGGGTCGCGCGGCTGGCGCCATCGTCGAAACCGGGCAGCACGATGAGGAACTCCTCACCGCCCCAGCGTGCCGCCAGCGCCGAGGCCGGCAGCTCGCGCCGCAGCAGCGCGGCCAGCTCGCGCAGCACGGCATCGCCGGTGGCATGGCCGTGCGCGTCGTTGACGCGTTTGAAATGGTCGAGATCGGCCAGCGCCAGGGCCAGCGGCTGCTGCAGACGGCGCGCCATCTGCAGGCAGTGCTGCAGCGACTGCTCGGCGTGGCGGCGGTTGGCTAGACCGGTCAATGCATCCTCGCGGGCCTCGCGGTCGCTGTCCGCCAGCTGGCGCTGCAGCTTCAGCGCCTCGCGCTCGAGCAGCGCGTTGCGCAACTGGGCGGCCTGGGCCTCGGCCTGGGCCCGTTCGGCGCGCACCACGGCCTGATGCACTTCCTCGCGGACCAGCAGCAACTGGGTGTGGACCAGTTGCGCGTCGCGCATGGCCTGGCGCTCGACGCGCACCAGTTCCTCCAGATAGGCCAGCGCGCGGTCGCTCTCGCCCAGCGCCTTGTGGCTCTCGTAGAGCAGCAGCAGCAGGGTCTTGCGCTGGCGCGGCAGCAGTTGCCCGGCGGCGTCCCGCAGCAGGCGGTCCGCCTGTTCGATCGCCTGCCGCCAGGCGCCCTGCGCCGCGGCCAGGCTGGCTTGCTGCAGCTGCGCACTGCGCAGCATGCTGCTGAAGCCCTGCGCGTCGGCCAGGCGCTCCAGCGCCTGCACCGTCGGCTGGGCGCGCTGCCAGTCGCCGCCGAGCAGCAGGGCCTCGTTGAGATTCGACAGCGCGAGCGCCTCGCGGAACGGCTTGCCGCTGTCGCGGGCAAGCTCCAGAGCCTGGCTGGCGAGCAGCTCGGCCATCGCCTGCGCGACCACGCTGCGCTCGGCATCGCCGTCGAAGCGCGCGTCGCCGAGCTCGTCCAGCGTGAACAGCGACTGGTTGCTCAGGCAGGCGAAGTCCAGCGCCGACAGGCCCAGGCGCTGCGCCATCTCGCGGGCCTGCTGGGTGACCTCGCGGGCCTGCATCGGGTTGTCCAGCGCCGCATGCGCGTTGCCGACGCGCAGCAGGGCCCAGGCCTCGCGGTTCTCGTCCTGCAGATGGCGGGCCAGGTCCAGCGCCTGCAGCGCGTGGTCCAGGGCCTCGCGGCCGACGCCGAGCAGCGCATAGCCCAGCGCCAGCTGCGCATGGGCGTCGCAGGCGCCGCCGAAGTCCTCCAGCTGCTCGAACCAGAGCAGGGCCTCGCAGCCGGCGCGCACCGCCTCCTGCGCCCGGCCCTGCAGCGGGTAGGCGCGGGCCAGGCCGAGCAGGGTGCCGGCGCGGACGCGCTCGTCGGCAGAGTCCATTGCCGCCATGTCCGGCAGCACCTGATCGCGCAAGGCCTCCAGCGCCGAGGCGGCGCGCAGGTGCTCGCCGGCCTCGAGCAGGCGCAGGGCTTCGGTGAGTCGGTTGGAGCGCGTGGCGTTGTCCATGGCGGCAGGCTCAGGGCAGGACGAAGTCGCGCAGCTCGGCGGCGAGGCGTTCGCGCGAGGGCGGGTGCAGGTACATCATGTGACCGGCCTCGTAGCGGCTGACGCGGATGCGCTCGCGGGCCTCGGGCCGCACGCCCAGATGGGCGATGCTGAAATCGCCGGCGGCGTGTGGCGTGGCGAGGTCGTACACGCCGCTGGCCACGTAGACGCGCAGGCCGGGGTCTGCGTGCAGCGCCTGGCGCAGCGCGGCGCCGGTGGCCAGGTAGCGGTTCTCGTGCTCCGGCCAGCGCCAGCTCTTGTAGAGCGGCGCCAGCACCTGGTAGGGGCCAGGCGCCTCGTCTTGCCAGCCGAGCTGCTCGTGCAGCAGGCGCTCGATGCCGACGCGGAAGGCGCCGACGATGCGCTGGTAGCTGGGGTCGTCCTCGGCGGCCTCGCCGGCGTCGTCGCGGTCGCGGCCGGTGAAGCGGCTGTCCAGCCGGCCGACGGTCAGGCCGCGCCCGCGCAGCAGCTCCTTGAAGAAGCGCTGGTCGCTGACGCGCAAGCCACAGCGCTCGACGAAGCCCGGGCTCAGGCCGGCGTAGGCGGCGACCCGGCGCGCGATGCGCGAGCGCGCCTGCGTCGCCAGGCGGTCGCCCTGCAGCAGCGCCGCCGCATAGGGGCCGAGCGCGAAGTCCTCCACCTCGGCCAGCAGCTGCGCCAGCGGCTGGCGCTGCAGGGCCGCGTCCAGCGCGCCGTGGTACCAGGCGGTGGCCGCATAGCCGGGCAGGAACAGGCTGTGCGGCAGGTCGTTCGCGTGGTCGAAGCTGAACAGCTGGAAATCCAGCGCAGTGGAGATCAGCACCACGCCGTTCAGGTGCAGGTCGTGGCGGGCCTGCAGCTGTTCGGCCAGCGCCGCGGCGCGGGTGCTGCCGTAACTCTCGCCGATCAGGTACTTGGCGCTGCCCCAGCGGCCATGCCGGCTCAGGTAGCGGTGCATGAAGGCGGCGAGCGACTCCAGATCGCGGTTGAAGCCATGGAACTCGTCGGCCTTCTGGCCCGGCTGCATGCGCGACAGGCCGGTGCCGATCGGGTCGATGAAGACCAGGTCGGCATGGCTGAGCAGGCTGTCGGGGTTGTCCTCCAGCGCATAGGGCGGCAGGCCGCAGTCGCCGAAGTCATCGCTGGCGACGCGCTGCGGGCCGAGCAGGCCGAGGTGCAGCCAGACCGAGCTGGAGCCCGGTCCGCCGTTGAACACGAAGCACAGCGGCCGCGGCGGGCTGCCGGCCGGGAGCTCCGCCTCATAGGCCATGTAGAACAGCCGGCCGCGCAGCACCGCTGCCTGCTGCTCGCCGTCCTTGACCGGATGCTCCTGCAGGGGCAGGTAGCCGACACGGCTGCGGTAGGCCAGCCGGTGGCCGGCGAACTGGGCTTCGAAGCGGCGTTCCACGCAGGGCGGGTCGGCGTCGGGGATCGGGGCGTCCTGGGCCATGGGCTCCTCGCACAATGGGGCGATGGACTCTAAACCGGGCGGCGACGCCGCCTTCTGGGGCGTGGATTTCAGCAGTGCACCGTCCCACCGCAAGCCGATCTGGCAGGCCTGGGGCCGCTGGCAGGGCGCTCGCCTGCAGTTGCAGGGTCTGCGACCACTCCAGCGCCTGGCGGACTTCGAGCAGCTGCTGCGCGAGCCCGGCCCCTGGGTCGGGGGCTTCGACCTGCCGCTGGGCCTGCCGCGAGGCTTTGCGGACGCGATGGGTTGGGGCCCGGACGCCGCGGCGCTGGCCGCTGCGCTGCGCGCCACGCATGCTGACCGAGCGGCGTGGAAGCGGGCCATCGATGCCTGGCGGTCCGGTCAGCCGGCCGGCGAACGCCTGCCGCACCGCCGCTGTGACACCCGGTTGCCGGGCGGCGCGCGCTCGACCAGCCCGCTGCAGACGCGCTACGTGCCGGTGGCGCTGATGCTGTACGAGGGCCTGCCGAGGCTGATCGAGGCGGGTGTCGGCCTGCCCGGTCAGGCCGTTGGCGATGCCGGACGCGTGGCGCTGGAGGCGTACCCGGGCTGGCTGGCGCAGCGCGTGCTGGGTCGTCGCTCCTACAAGAACACCGACGACGACGCGCGCCGGCGGGCGCGTGCGGAGCTGATCGAGGCCTTGTGCGCCGATGGCGCCGGACTGGGCTTCCGCTGCGAGCTCTCCGCCCTGGAGCGCGGGCGGATGCTCGAGGATGCGAGCGGCGACCCGCTGGACGCGTGGCTCTGCCTGCTGCAGGCCGCTTGGGCCTGGCGTCAGCCGAATTGGGGGCTGCCGGCAGATCTGGACCCGGTCGAGGGCTGGATCGTCGGCGCGGTCTAGGGTTCGGTTGCGCTCAGTCGGCCGCGACGAGGCGGACGATGGCCAGCGACAGGTTGTCGCCACCGCCGCTGGCGCGCTGCCGGGCCTTGTTGATCAGCAGTTCGGCGGCCTCGCGCGGTGCGAGGCTGGTGGTGACGGTGGCCAGCTCGCGCTGGTTGAAGTAATGCCAGAGGCCGTCGCTGCAGCACATCAGCGCGTCGCCGACCTCGATGCGGCCGATGTCGGTGAGCACCGGCGTCGGTTCCTGCTGGGTGCCCAGGCAGGCGGTGAGCAGGTTGGACTGCGGGTGCGTCTGCGCATCGGCCTCGGTGATCTGGCCTTCGTCGACCAGGCGCTGCACATAGCTCTGGTCGAAGCTGCGTTGCTTGAACTCGCCGCTTCGCATCCAGTAGATGCGGCTGTCGCCGGTGTGCAGCCACAGGCAGCGCCGGTCCGGCATGACGATGAAGGCGGCCAGCGTGCTGTGCGGCTCCTCCTCGGCGGAGAGCGCGGTCAGCTTGATCATCAGGTGCGCCTCGGAGCAGAGCTGCTGCAGCAGCGCTGCCGGATCTTCGCTGTCCGGCGCGAAGCGCTCGAACAGCTGCTGCGCGGTGAGCAGCACCTGATCGGCCGCCTTGCGGCCGCCGCTCTTGCCACCCATGCCGTCGGCGACCACGGCCAGCAGGCAGCCCGGATGATGCGGGTGGGCGAACACGCCCACCTGATCCTGCTGGTACTGGCGGTCGCCCTTGTGGATGCCGGTGGCCGCGAGCAGCCGCTGGGTCGGCCCTTTCCTCGCAGGCATCGAGAAACGGGAGTTCAGCGGCTGCGAGCTCATGGCCTGCTTACCAGAGCTTCCACCAGGGTTTGGCCTGGGGCGCCGGCGACAGCGCCGCGTTGTTCGGGAAGTTCAGCTGCAGCACGCGGCGCGCATCGGTGGCCAATTCGGTCAGGCCGAGGCGGTCGTAGGCGGTGGCCATGATGACCAGGGCCTCCTCGGTGGCCGGCGCATAGGGGTAGTCGGTGATCGATACCTGGGCCCGGTTCGCCGCCGCGACGAAGGCGCCGCGGTTCAGGTAGTAGCGGGCCACATGGACCTCGTGGCGGGCCAGGGTGTTGGTGATGAAGTCGATGCGGATGCGCGCGTCCTCTGCATAGCGCGAGCTCGGGTAGCGATCGACCAGCTCGCGGAACGCGAGCAGTGCGTCCTTCGACGCCTGCTGGTCGCGCTCGGCGACGTCCTGGCCGGCGATGCGACCGAACAGGCCGAGGTCTTCGTTGAAGTTGACCAGGCCCTTCAGGTACATCGCGTACTCGACGCCGGGCGAGCTCGGATGCAGCTTCAGGAAGCGGTCCAGCGTGGTGATGGCCGCCGCGCGTTCGCTGCTGCGGTACTGTGCCCAGGCCATGTCCAGCATCGCCTGCTGACCCAGCACGGTGCCGGCGGCGCGGCTTTCCAGCGCCTCCAGCTTCTTGATCGCTGGCTCGTAGGAGCCGACGGTCAGATCGTCCTTGGCGTCTGAATACAATTTGTCGAGCCCGGCTTGCGAGTTCGGGTCCTCCCTCATGGGGCCGGCGCAGCCGACGAGCAGCGCGGCGCCGAGCAGCAGAGGGACCAAGGCGGCGCGCGACGGCGCCCAAGCAAGTCGATCAAGCATGAAGAGGCCGCTGCGGATGCGCGGCGGAAACGGCCAAGTGAGGCGCAAATTATAGGAAGCCCCCATCCCGGGCCCGCTCCGCTGGTCGACGATGACGAGGAGCTTTCCCTCCCGGTTTTCCCGCAGACCCGCCAGACCGGCGCGCCGGAACCGGCGGAATGCGTCGCGACGCCCCTCGAAATCCTCGCGCCGCCGGCCTGGCAGGGCCAGCGTCTGGATCGTGCGCTTGCGCTCTGGCAGCCCGGCCATTCGCGCTCCCATCTGCAGCAATTGATCGACGAGGGCGCGCTGCAGGTCGATGGCGAGGTTTGCCGCCAGGCCTCGCGCAAGCTGCGCCTGGGCCAACGCCTGGTGCTTCAGCTGCGGCCGCCGGACAGCCTGCTGGCCTTCGTGGCCGAGCCCATGGACCTGCCCATCGTCCATGAGGACGACGCGCTGATGGTGCTGAACAAGCCGGCCGGCCTGGTCGTGCACCCGGCCGCCGGCAACTGGCGGGGTACGCTGATGAACGGTTTGCTGGCCCACCACACGGTGGCGGCGCAGCTGCCGCGCGCCGGCATCGTGCACCGCCTGGACAAGGACACCTCCGGCCTGATGGTGGTCGGCAAGACGCCGGAGGCCTGCAGCGAGCTGATCGCGCAACTGGCGGCGCGCAGCGTGAAGCGCGAGTACCTGGCGATCTGCGAGGGCCGCTGGACGGCCGAGCGGCAGATCGACGCGCCGATCGGCCGCGACCCGCGGCAGCGCACGCGCATGGCGGTGGTCGCCGAGGCCAAGGGCGGCAAGTCGGCGCGCACCGACGTGCTGCCGCTGGCCGTCGGCGAGCGACACAGCCTGCTGCTGTGCCGGCTGCACACCGGGCGCACACACCAGATCCGCGTGCATTGCGCGCAGGCCGGGCATCCGCTGCTGGCCGACGCGCTCTACGGCGGCAAACCGGCCGCCGGTTTGCAGCGCCAGGCCCTGCACGCGGCGCGGCTGACGCTGCGCCATCCGCTCAGCGGCGAAACCCTGCAATGGCAGGCCGCGCCCCCCCCGGACTTCTACCAAGCCGCGCAGCTGCTCGGCCTGCCCGAGGCCATGCCCTAGAATGCGAAGGATTCGGGTCTCGATGGAGGCCCGCCGCTGGCGGACGCGAACTGCGCCGACCGGCCGGGTCGATGAACCTGGGCGCACCCCGTGAGGTGTCTGCCACCCCCGGGACGGGGCGCCCTCCACCCTCTTTTTTAGTGCGGGACCACCTGGCACGATGAACGCCGAGGCCAAGGCCATCCTGGAGGCTGCGCTGCTGTGCGCGCAGCATCCCCTGACCGTCAAGGACATGCTCAGCCTGCTTGGCGCGGATGCCCATCGCGAGGGCCTGGCTGCGCTGCTTGCCGAGTTGCAGGCCGAGTGGCAGGCGCGCGGCAGCCTGCGCCTCGTTGAGACTGCGGCCGGCTGGCGCTTCCAGACCCATGGTGCGGTGCGCGAAGCCCTGGCGCAACTGCATCCCGAGCGGCCGCGACGCTACAGCCGCGCCGCGATGGAGACCCTGGCGGTGATCGCCTACCGCCAGCCGGTGACCCGCGGCGACATCGAGGACATCCGTGGCGTCGTGGTCAGTTCGGACATCATCAAGCAGTTCGAGGAGCGCGGCTGGATCGAGAGCATTGGTCATCGCGATGCGCCCGGCCGGCCGCAGCTCTACGCGACGACCAAGGCCTTTCTCGACGATCTCGGGCTGAAGAGCCTGTCCGAGTTGCCGCCGCTGGACGATATGGGCGACGCGCCGGCGCTGCCGACCGAGTTGCCGCTGCAGGCCAGCCTGCTGGATCTGGTCGACGGCGCCGAGGCCGATGCCGACCCCGGTCCGACCGAGGGTGCCGTCGCCGAGATCGAGGTGCCGACCGAGTCGACCGAATCCCTGATCGATCCCGAATTGCCGCCCGCCGAGGCGCAAGTCCCCACCAACCCGGCCGACGCAGACGCGCAGGTCCTTGCGACAAGCCCCGACGAAGGGCTTGAGCTCCCCCCGCCCGAAGAGGCAAGCACGCCATGAGCCACGACGACGACACCCTAGCGAGCGCCGCGCCGGCGCCCGAAGCCGCAGCCAAACCGGCTCGCCGGCCCCGCCGCAAACCGGCGGCCGAAGCGACGCCACCGGCCGAGGCGGATGCCGCGGTCGAGCCGGCCGGCGAGGCTTCGCCCGAAGCGGCGGCTGAAGTGGCCGCCGAGACGCCGCCGCCCAAGCGGCGCCGCGCCAGCAAGCCCAAGCCAGCCGAAGCCGCGGCCGAGGATGCGCCGGCCACGGCGCCTGCGGCCGAGCTGCCGCAGCAGGTCCGGCCTGAGCCGGCGGTGGCGATTGAGCCGGCCGCCGCGGAAGAGGGCGACGAGGCTGGAACCGAGGGGGGGCGTGCGCCGCGCGAGCCCAGCCTGGTGCTGCAGGACGAAGCGGCCAGCGCCGCCGTGCAGCAGCGCCTGCAGGCCCTGTTCGACGAGGGTGACGAGGCGCCGGCGGCCGACGAGGCCGAGGTGCAGCAGGAGGTCGCCAAGCGTGTGCTGGCCCCGGATGTGGATACGCCCAAGCTGCAGAAGGTGCTGGCGCAGTCCGGTGTCGGCTCGCGCCGCGACATCGAGGCCTGGATCGCCGAGGGCAAGGTCGAGGTCAATGGCGAGCCGGCGCACATCGGCCAGCGCATCAGCTTCGGCGACAAGGTCAACCTGAACGGCAAGCCCGTGAAGATCCGCATCCACCCGGGGCTGCCCCGGGTGCTGGCCTACCACAAGCCGGTCGGCGAGATCGTCACCTTCAACGATCCGGAAGGGCGGCCGACGGTGTTCCGCAATCTGCCCAAGCTGCCGATGGGCAAGTGGCTGTCGATCGGCCGTCTGGACATCAATACCGAAGGCCTGCTGCTGTTCACGAACAACGGCGATCTGGCCAACCAGCTGATGCACCCGCGCTTCGGCGTGGAGCGCGAGTACGCGGTGCGCACCCTGGGCACGCTCGAAGATGAGCAGAAGGTCAAGCTGCTCGAGGGTGTGGAGATCGATGGCCAGACCGCCTCGTTCAAGAGCATCGAGGCGGCCGGCGGCGAGGGCGTGAACCGCTGGTACCGGGTGGTCATCACCGAAGGGCGCAACCGCGAGGTGCGCAAGCTGTTCGATACCGTCGGCCTGACGGTCAGCCGGCTGATGCGCGTGCGCTACGGCAATATCGTGCTGCCGGTCGGCCTGAAGCGCGGCGTCTGGGTTGAGCTGGCCGGTTGGGACGTCAAGCAGATCCGTCGTCTGGCGCAACCGCAGCCATCCGGCCCGGGTGCCGAGCGGGGCGAACGCGGCCCCCGTGGTGGCGAACGAGGCGAGCGTGCCGAGCGCGGCCCGAAGGGCAAAGGGCCGCGCAACGAGTCGGCACGGCCGGAGCGCCAGGACCGCCCGCCGCGTCCGCAGGGCGAGGAGCGCCGGCCGCGCAGCGACGACGACGACGATTTCGTGCTGCCCGCGCACATCAACCCGCTCGAGCAGACCTTCGACCGCCGCCACGCGAAGAACAAGGGTCGCGGCCTGGCGCAGGGCTTCGGCCACCATGTGCACAAGCAGGACGACGACTACCGTCCATCCAAGGGCGGCCCCAAGGAGCCGGATCCGATGCAGACCTCGATCGGCTATATCGGTGCCGACAGCTTCCATCGCCGCGGCGGTGGCGGTGGCGGTGGTGGCGGTGGTGGTGGTGGTGGTCGAGGCGGCAAACGCCGGCGCTGATACCTCGGACCCCGGGAAGACCCGGGGTCCTCCCCCTAGAATCACAAGCTTTGTCTAAATGCCGCCGCATGTCGTGGCGGTTTGCAACTGGAGAACTCCAATGGCGATCGAACGTACCCTGTCCATCATCAAGCCCGATGCCGTCGCGAAGAACGTCGTCGGCCAGATCCTCGCCCGCTTCGAAGGCGCCGGCCTGAAGATCGCCGCCGCCAAGCTGGTGCAGCTGTCGCGCGCCGATGCCGAAGCCTTCTACGGCGTGCACAAGGCCCGTCCCTTCTTCAACGACCTGGTGAACTTCATGATCTCGGGCCCGGTGATGATCCAGGTCCTGGAGGGCGAGAACGCGATCGCCAAGAACCGTGAGCTGATGGGCGCCACCGACCCGAAGAAGGCCGACAAGGGCACCATCCGCGCCGACTTCGCCGACAGCATCGACGCCAATGCCGTGCACGGCTCGGACGCCCCGGAAACCGCAGCTGTTGAAGTGGCGTTCTTCTTCCCGGGCATGAACGTCTACAGCCGCTGAGCATGAGCCCCCAGGCTGCGGCGCTGCACGTCCTCGCCACCCCCCGAGGGGGCTGGCCCCGGCTTGGGAGCGGCCCTGCGCGCGGGGCCGCACGCGAATGAATTGCTCGGCCACCAATCTGCTGGGGCTGGACCTCGACGGTCTGGTGGCCTACTGCGAGCAACTGGGCGAAAAGCGCTTCCGCGCCACCCAGCTGTACCGCTGGATCCATCAGCGCGGCGTCGCCGACTTCGCGCTGATGTCCGACCTGGCCAAGAGCCTGCGCGAGAAGCTCGCTCGGGTGGCCGTGGTCGAGGGACTCAAGGTCCTCACCGAACAACGCTCCGCCGACGGCACGATCAAGTGGCTGTTCGACGTGGGCAACGGCGACGCGGTCGAGGCCGTCTTCATCCCCGAGGACGACCGCGCGACGCTGTGCATCTCCAGCCAGGCCGGCTGCGCGGTCGGCTGCCGCTTCTGTTCCACCGGCCACCAGGGCTTCAGCCGCAACCTGGCGACCTGGGAGATCGTCGCCCAGCTCTGGTTCGCCGAGCACCAGTTGCGCCGCGAGAGGGGCAGCGACGAGCGCGTCATCAGCAATATCGTGATGATGGGCATGGGCGAGCCGCTGCAGAACTACGGCGCGCTGGTTCCGGCGCTCAAAACCTTCCTGGATGACCATGCCTACGGCCTGTCGCGCCGTCGCGTGACCGTGTCGACCAGTGGCGTGGTGCCGATGATCGAACGCCTGAAGCAGGACTGCCCGGTGGCGCTGGCCGTCAGCCTGCACGCGCCGACCGACGCGCTGCGCGACCAGTTGGTGCCGCTGAACCGCAAGTACCCGATCGACGAGCTGCTGGCCGCCTGCAACAGCTACCTGGATGCCGCACCGCGCGACTTCATCACCTTCGAGTACTGCATGCTCGACGGCGTGAACGACAGCCCGGAGCAGGCCGAGCAACTGGTCCGGCTGCTGAAGAACCGGGTGCCGAGCAAGCTGAACCTGATCCCATTCAATCCGTTCCCGCAGAGCGGTCTGCACAAAAGCCCGCGCGATCGGGTCACGGCTTTTGCCGAGGTCCTGCAGAAGGCGGCTATCGTGACCACCGTGCGCAAGACGCGCGGGGACGATATCGACGCTGCCTGCGGCCAGTTGGCCGGGGAAGTGCAGGACCGCACCCGGGCCGTGGAGCGCATGACGCGCGCGCCGATTGTGGTGCACCGGCGCGACCCCAAGCCCCTCTCTTGAATGGAGTGACCGTGCCGCGCCTGCTTGCTGCCCTGCTGCTGACGACCCCGCTGCTGCTCACCGCCTGCGCGGTGCAGACGGTGCGCGACACCGAACCGCGCACCGAGATCGATACCAGCCAGGCCGAGCGCCGCGCTGCCACCCGCATCGAGCTGGCCGCCGGTTATTTCGCGCATCGCCAGTACAACGTCGCACTGGACGAGATCAAGCAGGCGCTGCTGCTGGCGCCGAACTCGCGCGAGGCCCTGAACCTGCGCGCGCTGGTGCTCGCGGCGATGGGCGACGCCCCGGCCGCCGAAGAGGGTTTCCGGCGCATCCTCAGCCTGTACCCGCGCGACCCCGATACCTTGCACAACCAGGCTTGGTTCTGGTGCCAGCAAGGCCGCGTCGATGCCGCCGAGAAGGCCTTTGACGAGGCCATCGCACAGCCCGGCTACCGCGGCGTGCCGCGCAGCTGGCTGGCGCGCGGCGTCTGCGACATGCGCCACCAGCGTTGGGCCGAGGCCGAGCGCAGCCTGAGCCGGGCTTTCGAACTCGATCCCGGCAACCCGGCGGCAGCCTACAACCTGGCCGAGACCCTGCTGGAGATGGGTCAGGCCGAGCGCGCCCGCTTTTACGCGTCGCGGGTCAATGCGGAGGCGGCGCAGATCAATGCGCAGAGCCTGTGGCTGGCGACGCGCGTCGAGCACCGCCTGGGCAATCGCAACGGCGTGCTCGAGTGGGGCCAGCGTCTGGCCCGCGAGTTCCCGCAATCCGCCGAGGCCCAGGCCTATGGCGCCGGCCGCTTCGAACGATGAGCGCGGAGCGTCCGACGCCGCAGGGGCCGGGAGCCTTGCTGGAGGCTGCGCGCCGCCGGCACGGCCTGCACATCGTTTCGCTGGCGGCCCAATTGAAGGTCAGCCCGGCGCGGTTGGAGGCCCTGGAGGCCGAGCGCTGGGAGGCGCTGCCGGGGCCGACGCACTCCCGCGCACTGGCGACCTCGGTCTGCCGCGTGCTGGGCATCGACCCGGGGCCGGTGCTGGCCGGCATGCCGCGCGGCGACGGCGCGGCGCTGGATCGGGTGACCGCTGGGCTCAATGAGCCGGTCCGTGCCACCGGCGCGCTGGGCGGCGGCGGGCTGCGCTGGGGCCTGGCCCTCGGCCTGCCCATGCTGCTGGTGGCGGCGGGGATCGCCTTCTGGCCGGCCGATCTGCGTTTGTTCGAACGCGCGCAGCCGTCTGCCGTCGAGCAGGCGGAGCCGGCCGTGCTCGGCGATGCGCCGACATCAGCCGAGCCTGCGCCGACGGCCGATTCCGTGCCGCAGGCGACGGCTGAGACCCCGCCGGCACTGGCGGCGTCGACGGGTTCGCCCGAGGCGGCGCCGCAGGCAGCCGTCGCCGCGCCACCGACGCCCCAGGCCTTGCCGCAGCTCGCGAGCCCGGTGCAGGTGCAGGCGGCCACCCCGGCGTCGGTTGCGCCAGGCCCGGCGCTGCCGACCGGGACCGGTCTGCAGATCCGTGCCGAACGCGGCGCCAGCTGGGTCAGCGTCAGCGACCTTGCCGGCAACACCCTGGTCGCCCGTCTGCTGGAGCAGGGCGAGACCCTGAGCCTGCCGGCCGAGCGGGCGCCGCTGGAACTGGTGCTGGGCAACGCGCCAGCGCTGGAGCTGAGCTGGCGCGGCCAAGCCCAGGCGTTGATCGGCTACGAGCAGCGGCGCGTCGCCCGGCTGCAACTGAAGTGATGACACCCTCGCGATGAGCGCTGCAGAACCCATTCTCCCGTTCACCCCGGCCTCGCGCCGCAGCCTGCAGGCGCGCGTGCGCTGGGGCGATCAACTGGTGACGATCGGCGGCGATGCGCCGGTGCGCATCCAGTCCATGACCAATACGGATACGGTCGATGTGATCGAGACGGCGATCCAGGTCAAGCAGCTGGCGATCGCCGGTTCCGAGCTGGTGCGCATCACCGTGAACACGCCGGAGGCCGCCCAGGCCGTGCCGCATATCCGCGAGCAGCTGGACCGCATGGGCATCGCCGTGCCCCTGGTCGGCGATTTCCACTACAACGGCCACCGCCTGCTGACCGAGTTCCCGGACTGCGCGAAGGCGCTGTCCAAGTACCGCATCAATCCTGGCAATGTCGGCAAGGGCGACAAGAAGGATCGCCAGTTCGCGCAGATGATCGAGGCGGCCCTGAAGTACGACGTGCCGGTGCGCATCGGCGTCAACTGGGGCAGCCTGGACCAGGAGCTGCTCGCCGAACTGATGGACGAGAACGGCCGGCGCCCCCAGCCCTGGGACGCCAAGTCGGTGATGTACCAGGCCTTGATCGACTCGGCGCTGGGCTCTGCGGCCTATGCGGTGGAGTTGGGCATGGCGCCCGAGCAGGTCATCATCAGCTGCAAGGTCAGCGGCGTGCAGGATCTGGTCACCGTCTACCGCGAGCTGAACCGCCGCACCCGCCATCCGTTGCACCTCGGCTTGACCGAAGCGGGCATGGGCACCAAGGGCACGGTGGCTTCGGCCGCCGCGCTGTCGCTGCTGCTGCAGGAGGGCATCGGCGACACCATCCGCGTCAGCCTCACGCCGCAGCCGGGCGAGGCGCGCACGCAGGAGGTGGTGGTGGCCTCGGAGATCCTGCAGTCGCTGGGCTTTCGCGCCTTCAACCCCTCGGTGACCGCCTGCCCGGGCTGCGGCCGCACCACCAGCACCACCTTCCAGGAGCTGGCCAAGCAGATCGACGACTTCCTGCGCGCGCAGATGCCGGTCTGGCGCGCCCGCTATCCCGGCGTCGAGACCATGAAGGTGGCGGTGATGGGCTGCATCGTCAACGGCCCGGGCGAGAGCAAGCATGCCGATATCGGCATCAGTCTGCCCGGCACCGGCGAGGCGCCGGCGGCGCCGGTCTTCATCGACGGCGAGAAGCGCCTGACCCTGCGCGGCGAGAACATCGCCACCGAGTTCCATGCGCTGGTCGAGAACTACATCGAGAAACGCTTCGGCGCCACGGCCTGATTCCATGACTGAGCAGAAGAAGATCCAGCCCTTGCAAGCCGTCAAGGGCATGAACGACATCCTGCCGCCGGAATCGGCGCGCTGGGAATGGCTGGAGGCCAAGATGCGCAGCGTGCTGCAGCGCTACGGCTACCAGAACGTGCGCACGCCCATCGTCGAGCCGACCGCGCTGTTCGTGCGCGGCATCGGCGAGGTCACCGACATCGTCGAGAAGGAGATGTACGCCTTCGAGGACCGGGCCGACAAGCATGGCCAGGCCGAGCACCTGGCGCTGCGCCCCGAGATGACCGCGGGCGTGGTGCGCGCGATGGTCGAGCACAGCTTCCTGCGCGACTCGGGCCGCCGCCTCTACTACTTCGGTCCGATGTTCCGACGCGAGAAGCCGCAAAAGGGCCGCTACCGCCAGTTCCACCAGATGGGCGTCGAGGCGCTGGGCTTTGACGGCCCGGACGTCGATGCCGAGGTCATCCTGATGGGCAGCCGGCTGTTGCGCGAGCTCGGCCTGGTCGCGGGCGAACATGTGCGCCTGGAGCTGAACTGCCTGGGCTCGTCGGACGAGCGCCGTGCGCACCGCGAGGCCCTGATCGCCCACCTGGAGCGGCATGTGGACTTGCTCGACGAGGACGGTCGGCGGCGCATGCACAGCAACCCGCTGCGCGTGCTCGACACCAAGAACCCGGCGCTGCAGGAGATGGCGAACACCGCCCCGAAGCTGCTGGATTTCCTCGGCGAGGCTTCGCTGGCGCATTTCAACGGCGTGCGCGCCATCCTCGATGCCGCCGGCATCGCCTACACGATCAATCCGCGCCTGGTGCGCGGCCTGGATTACTACAACCTCACCGTGTTCGAGTGGATCACCGACAAGCTCGGCGCCCAGGGCACGGTCTGCGGCGGCGGCCGCTATGACGGCCTGATCGAGCAGCTCGGTGGCAAGCCGGCACCGGCGGTGGGATTCGGGATGGGCATGGAGCGCATGCTGCTGCTGCTGGAAGAGGTCGGCGTGCTGCCGGCCGCGCCGGCGCCGCAGGCCTATGCCATCGTGCCCTCGGCCGAGGGCCTGCCGCGGGTGATGCTGCTGCTGGAGGCGCTGCGCGAGGCCGGTGTCAGCGTGTTGCTGCATCCGGGACAGTCCAGCATGAAATCGCAGTTCAAGAAGGCCGACGCCAGTGGCGCCGCCTGGGCGCTGATTTTCGGCGCCGACGAGCTGGCGCGCGGCGAGCTGGGGCTCAAGAGCCTGCGCGACGGCCAGCAGCAGACCCTTCCGCTGACGGCGCTCGACGCCATCGTCGAGCGGCTTCGTGGCGGCCACTGATAATCCGCCGCCTTTTTTACGTTTCTTTCCCCGCAGCAGGCCATGGCGACTCTCGACCTCCAAGAACAAGAACAGCTGGACAACCTGAAGGCCTTCTGGGCGAAATGGGGCACGCTGATCAGCAGTGTGGTGACCCTGGTTCTGCTTGCCTTCGCCGGCTGGAACGCCTGGAACTGGTACCTGCGTGACCAGGGCCTGAAGGCCAGCGTGCTCTTCGAGAACATCGAGCAGGCGGTCGATGCCAAGGAAATCGACAAGGCGGCCCGCCTGGCGGCCGAGATGCAGGCGCGCTTTGCGAAGAGCACATACAGCGGTCAGGCCAGTCTGCTGGTCGCCCAGCAACTGGATGCCGAAAAGGCCTTGCCGCTGCTGCAATGGGTGGCGGGCCAGGGCAGCCCGGTCGAACTGCGTGATCTCGCACAGCTGCGCCTGGCCGGTCTGCACCTGGAGGCCAAGCGCTTTGCCGAGGCCGAGACCGCGCTGGCGGCCATCAAGTCGGCGGCCTTTGCCGCGCTGGTGGCCGACCGCCGCGGCGATCTCGCCGTGCTGCAGAAGGACACCGCCAAGGCCCGCGACCACTACAGCAAGGCCTACCAGGGCATGGAGGCCGAGCTGCCCTACCGCCGCCTGATCGAGTCCAAGCTGATGAGCGTGGGCGTTGACCCCGCCAGCCTGGGTGCCAAGGCGGAGGCCAAGTGATGCGGAAGCTGCTTCCGATCGCGCTGGTCGCGCTGGCGCTTTCGGGCTGCTCGCTGTTTGGCAGCGACGCGCCCAAACCGACGCCGCTGGGGAGCTTCACGGCCAGCATTGCAGGCCGCGTGGTCTGGAGCGAGCGTCTCGGTGAAATCGGCTTCCCGCTCAGCGTGGCGGCGGCCGGCGATCGGTTCGTGCTGGCCGATGCCGGCGGGCAGCTGCGCGCGCTGCGCGCCGAGGATGGCCGTGAGATCTGGCGTGCGAGCGCTGGCGCCAAGCTGGTGGCTGGCGTGGGCAGCGATGGCCGCTGGTCCGCCGTGGTCACCCGCGACCAGGATCTGCTGGTGTTCGAGGAGGGCCGTGAGATCTGGCGCCGTCGCCTGCAGGCGCCGGTGCTCACCGCGCCGGTGGTGGCCGGCGAGCGCGTGTTCGTGCTCGGCGTGGACCGCGCGGTGCAGGGCTTCGATGTGCTCGATGGCAAGAAGCTCTGGGAGCTGCGCCGTCCGGGCGATGCGCTGCTGCTGTCGCAACCGGGCGGCATGGCGGTCTACAAGGACACCTTGATCGTGGGGCAGGGCGCGCGCCTGGCGGGCGTGGACCCGCTGCGAGGCACGCTGCGCTGGGAGGCCAATGTGGCCAGCCCGCGTGGCACCAACGAAGTGGAACGCCTGGCCGACATCGTCGCGCCGGTGGTGCGCGTCGGGGATCTGGTCTGCGCCCGTGCGTTCCAGTCGGCGGTGGGCTGCGTCAACGCGGCCCGCGGCAGCCAGGTCTGGAGCCGCCCGAATGCCGGCGCGATCGGCATAGGGGCCGATGCCGAGGCAGTGGTCGGCTTCGATGCCTCGGACCGTCTGACTGCCTGGCGCGCCAGCAATGGCGAAACGCTGTGGACCCAGGACGACTACCAGCACCGCAAGCTGGCGGCGCCGCTGCTGACCGGCACCGTGGTGGTGTTCGGCGACATCGAGGGCTATGTGCATTTCCTCGACCGCAGCACCGGCAAGCCGCAGTTGCGCCTGAAACTGGGTTCTTCACCCATCGTCACCGCGCCGGTTCAACTCGGCACCACCCTGCTGGTGGTCGCCAAGGATGGCGGCGTGCACGCCTTCCGCCCCGAATGACCATGAGTCCCCAGGTCTCCCTGCGGTCGCCACCTTGCAGGCCGCGCCGGGCCAGAGGCCCGGCCGTTCGGCAGGCAGGCTGGCGTTGCCAGCCCGTCCAGCCTCACCCCCCCGAGGGGGCGGCGGCGCCGCGGCCCGGCGGGCGCCGACACGCATGAAACCCGTCATTGCCCTTGTCGGCCGGCCGAATGTCGGCAAGTCCACGCTCTTCAACCGCTTCACGAAGAGCCGCGACGCCATCGTCGCCGACTTCGCGGGCCTGACGCGCGATCGCCATTACGGCGACGGGCGTCTGGGCAAGCGCGAATACATCGTCATCGACACCGGCGGTTTCGAGCCGACGGCGGAGACCGGCATCGTCAAGGAGATGGCCAAGCAGACCCGCCAGGCCGTGGCCGAGGCGGATGCGGTGATCTTCGTCGTCGATGTGCGTGCCGGCCTGTCGGCGCAGGATCACGACATCGCCAACTACCTGCGCACCGCGGGCAAGAAGGTGCTGCTGGCGGTCAACAAGGCCGAGGGCATGCGCGAGTCGCCGCTGCTGGCCGAGTTCTACGAGCTGGGCATCGGCGAGCCGGTGCCGGTGTCGGCGGCGCATGGTCAGGGCGTCCGCAGCCTGATCGAGATGGCGCTGGACGGCTTCTTCCCCGAGGACGAGGAAGACGAGCCCGAGCTTGAGGAGGGCGACAGGCCGATCCGCCTGGCCGTGGCCGGCCGGCCGAACGTCGGCAAGAGCACCTTGATCAACGCTTGGCTGGGTGAGGAGCGCTTGGTCGCCTTCGACATGCCGGGCACCACGCGCGACGCGATCTCCGTGCCCTTCGAGCGCGACGGACGCAAGTTCGAGCTGATCGACACGGCGGGATTGCGCCGCAAGGGCAGGGTGTTCGAGGCGATCGAGAAGTTCTCCGTCGTCAAGACCCTGCAGGCGATCGCCGACGCCAACGTCGTGCTGCTGCTGCTCGACGCCACCCAGGGCGTCAGCGACCAGGATGCGCATATCGCCGGCTACATCCTGGAGAGTGGTCGCGCGGTGGTCATCGCGATCAACAAATGGGACGCCGTCGACAGCTACCAGCGCGAGATGCTGGCGCGCTCCATCGAGGCCCGCCTGTCGTTCCTGAAGTTCGCGCCCATCGTGCACATCTCGGCGCTCAAGCGCCAGGGCTTGGCGCCGCTGTGGAAGGCGCTGGCCGAAGCCCATGCGTCGGCGTTCCGCAAGCTGGGCACGCCGGTGTTGACGCGCCTGATCCATGAGGCGGTCGAGCACCAGGCGCCCAAGCGGGCCGGCAGTTTCCGCCCGAAGATGCGCTATGCGCACCAGGGCGGCATGAACCCGCCGATCGTCGTCGTCCATGGCAATTCGCTGGAACACATCAGCGAGAGCTACAAGCGCTATCTGGAAGGGCGGATCCGCGAGCATTTCAAGCTCATCGGTACGCCTTTGCGCTTGGAAATGCGCTCCGGCGACAACCCTTTCGATCGCCGCGGGGACTGAAGGGTGGCTCGGCCTGTGATAAGGTCCGGCGCTTCATTCCACCAGAAAGAACACGGAACATATCGTGAGCAATAAAGGTCAGTTGCTGCAGGATCCCTTCCTGAACCTGCTGCGCAAGGAACATGTGCCGGTGTCGATCTATCTCGTCAACGGCATCAAGCTGCAGGGCCAGATCGAGTCCTTCGACCAGTACGTCGTGCTGCTGCGCAACACGGTGACGCAGATGGTCTACAAGCACGCGATCTCCACCGTGGTGCCGGGTCGCGCGGTCAATTTCCACGCTGCCGACGCCAACGCCTCGCAGTCCTGAGGCCCGTCGGGCCCGGCCCGCCCGTTTTGAATTCCTCTTCCTCCACCGCCAGTGATCTGGCGCGCGCCGTTCTGGTCGGCGTGGATTTCGGCCGCGACCCGGATTTCGACGACAGCCTCGACGAACTGGCCCTGCTCGCTAGCACAGCCGGCGACGAGGCGGTCGCGCGGGTCATCGCCCGGCGCAAGGCCCCGGATGCTGCGCTCTTCGTTGGCAGCGGCAAGGCCGACGAGATCAAGGCGCTGGTGCTCGCGCACCAGGCCGAGACCGTGCTCTTCGACCAGGCCCTGAGCCCGATCCAGCAGCGCAATCTCGAACAGCATCTGGGCGTGCCGGTGACCGACCGCACCGGCCTGATCCTGGAGATCTTTGCCCAGCGGGCGCGCAGCCACGAAGGCAAGCTGCAGGTCGAATTGGCCCAGCTGCAGTACCTGGCCACGCGCCTGGTGCGGCGCTGGAGCCATCTGGAGCGTCAGCGTGGCGGCATCGGCGCGCGCGGCGGCCCGGGCGAGCGGCAGATGGAATTGGACCGGCGGATGATCGAAGAGCGCATCAAGCAGCTGAAGACCCGCCTGTCCAAGGTGGCCAAGCAGCGCGACACCCAGCGCAAGGCCAGGGCGCGAGGCGGGCAGCTTCGCGTCTCCCTGGTCGGCTACACGAATGCCGGCAAGAGCAGCCTCTTCAACGCGCTGACCAAGGCCGGCAGCTACGCAGCCGACCAGCTTTTCGCCACGCTGGACACGACGACGCGCTCGATCTACCTCGGAGCCGAGGCGCCGCAGGCGGTGCTCAGCGACACCGTCGGCTTCATCCGCGATCTGCCGCACAAGCTGGTCGACGCCTTCAAGGCCACGCTGCAGGAGGCCGCCGACGCGCAGCTGCTGCTGCATGTGATCGACGCCACCGCACCCAAGCTCCACGAGCAATGGGCCGAGGTCGAGAAGGTGCTGGACGAGATCGGCGTCGGCGACACGCCGCAGCTGGTCGTGTTCAACAAGATCGACGCGCTACCCGACAGCCTGCGACCGCGCAGCCGGCTGGACTTCGTCGAGCGCCCGAACGGCCTGCGCGTGCCGCGCGTGCATCTGAGTGCGCACACCGGCGAGGGCCTGGCCGAGCTTCGGCAATGCCTGGCCGCGATCGCGCGCGACGAACCCTTGGATGCGCTGTCGTCGCCCCCAACTCAGCCCACCGAGCCGCTCGTTGCGGCCCTTCCCACCTCCTGACACCATGCCCATGCTCCGCCCTCTGGTCAGCCTGATGTCCCGCTTCGGCCTGCGTGCCCAGCAGGATGGTCCTCCCGATCTCGATGAACTCTGGCGCGATTTCAAGCGCAAGCTGGGCAACCTGATGCCCGGTGGGCCCAAGGTGCAGCGCGCCGGCGGCGGGGGAGGCGGCGGTCAGCCGCCGGACATGAAGGCGGCCGGCGCCGGCGTCGGCCTGATCGCCGGTGTCGTCGTGCTGGGCTGGCTGGGCAGCGGCTTCTACATCGTGCAGGAAGGCGAGCAGGCGGTGGTCACCACCTTCGGCAAGTACAGCGCGACGGCTGAGGCCGGCTTCAGGTGGCGCGGGCCGTACCCGTTCCAGGCGCACACCACGCTGCCGGTGACGCAACTGCGCTCGGTGGAGGTCGGTCGCTTCGAGGTCGTGCCGGCCACCGGCCTGCGCGACTCCTCGATGCTGACGCAAGACGAGAACATCGTCGACATCCGCTTCACCGTGCAGTACCGGCTGAAGGACGCGAAGGACTTCCTGTTCGAGAACCGCGATCCGGATCTGGCTGTCAAGCAGGCGGCCGAGACCGCGGTGCGCGAGATCGTCGGTCAGGCCACGATGGATTCGGTGCTCTATGAGCAGCGCGACGTCATTGCGACCGACCTGAGCAAGAACATTCAGGGCCAGCTTGATCGCCTGAAGACCGGCGTGCTGGTGAACAGCGTGAACATCGCCAGCGTGCAGCCGCCCGAGCAGGTCCAGGCGGCCTTCGAGGATGCGGTGAAGGCCGGCGCCGACCGCGAACGCGCGAAGAACGAGGGCGAGGCCTACGCGAACGACGTGATCCCGAAGGCCCGCGGTACTGCGGCCCGCTTGGCGCAGGAGGCTGAGGCCTACCGGGCCAGCGTGATCGCCCGCGCCGAGGGTGATGCGCAGCGCTTCCGCTCGGTGCTTGCCGAGTACCAGAAGGCGCCCCAGGTCACCCGCGACCGTCTCTACATCGACGCCATGCAGCAGGTGCTGAGCAATGTCAGCAAGGTGATGGTGGACAGTCGCAGCGGCTCCAATCTGCTCTACCTGCCGCTGGACAAGCTGATGCAGCAGGCCGGCGCCCCCGTGTCGGCTCCGGCGCCGGCCGCCCAGGGCAACGAGGTGGTCGTGACCACCCTGCCGAGCGCCAGCCTGGACGCGCGCGGCCGTGACAACCAGCGCAGCCGCGAGCGCGAGTCGCGCTGAGGCCAGACGGGAACGACGACATCATGAACAAATTCTTTGCCATCGTCTTCGGCGCGCTGATCGCGCTGTTCGCCCTCAGCTCCACGCTGTTCATCGTCGACCAACGCCAGTTCGCGGTGATCTACGCGCTGGGCGAGATCAAGGAAGTGGTCACCGAGCCGGGCCTGAAGTTCAAGCTGCCGCCGCCCTTCCAGAACGTGGTCTTCATGGATCGCCGCGTGCAGACCCTGGACAGCCCGGAATCGCGGCCCATCTTCACTGCCGAGAAGAAGAGCCTGGTCATCGACTGGCTGATCAAATGGCGCATCACCGATCCGCGTGCCTTCATCCGCAACAGCGGCACGAACATCACGAACCTCGAGGCGCGCCTGTCGCCGATCGTGCAGGCGGCGCTCAACGAGGAGGTCACCAAGCGCACCGTGCAGGGCGTGCTGTCCACCGAGCGCGACGCGGTGATGCGCGGCGTTGCGCGCCGCGTCACCGAGGATGCCAAGGCCTTCGGCATCGAGATCATGGACGTGCGCGTCAAGCGCGTGGACTTCGTCGCCAACATCACCGATGCTGTCTACCGCCGCATGGTCTCGGAGCGCCAGCGCGTGGCCAACGAGCTGCGCGCCACCGGTTCCGCCGAAGCCGACAAGATTCGCGCCGATGCGAACCGCCAGCGCGAGGTGCTGGTTGCCGAGGCCTACCGCGACGCGCAACTGGTGATGGGCCAGGGCGATGCCCGCGCCTCGGCGCTCTATGCCGAATCCTTCGGCCGCGACCCGCAGTTCGCGCAGTTCTACCGCTCGCTGGATGCCTACCGTGCCAGCTTCCGCAACAAGAACGACGTGATGGTGCTGGACCCGAGCAGCGACTTCTTCAAGGCCATGCGCGGTCCGGGCACCGGAGCCGCTGCGCCCAGGCGCTAAGCCGTGGACTGGCTGCTCGGCGCGCTTGGGCTGATGCTGGTCATCGAGGGCCTGCTGCCCTTCTTCAGCCCGGGCGGCTGGCGCCAGACCTTCGCGCGCCTGCTGCAGCTCAGCGACGGCCAGTTGCGCACCATAGGCCTGATCAGCATGCTGATCGGTCTGGGACTGCTGGCCTTGCGTGATTGAGCGCCGCGCGTCGCTTCGCGCGGTCTGCCGATCAGGGGAAGCCCGAGGTCGGCCCCGTACAATGCCGTTTTTAACCCCCGGCGCTTTTCTGCATGAGCTCTGCGTGGCTGCTGCCCGAGCACTTCGCTGACGTCCTTCCCGCCCAGGCCCGCCGTATCGAGGAATTGCGCCGCCAACTGCTGGATCTGGCGCTGCGCTACGGCTTCGAGCTGGTCATGCCGCCACTGGTCGAGCACCTGGAGTCGCTGCTCAGTGGTTCAGGCCGCGATCAGGACCTGCGCACCTTCAAGCTGGTCGATCAGCTCTCCGGCCGCTCGTTGGGCGTGCGGGCCGACACCACGCCGCAGGTCGCGCGCATCGACGCCCATCTGCTGAACCGTCGTGGCGTGACCCGTCTTTGCTACTGCGGCCCGGTCGTGCATGCGCGGCCCAGCGGGCCGCTGGCCTCACGCGAGCCGCTGCAATTCGGCGTTGAGGTCTACGGTCATGCCGGCCTTGAGGCCGATCTGGAGGTGCTGGAGCTGGCGCTGGATGCGCTGCAGGGGCTGGGCCTGCCGGATCCGCTGGTCGAGCTCGGCGATGCGCGCTGCGTGCAGGCCTTGCTGGCCGGCGCACCGGCTGCGCAGCGCGATGCGGTGAGCGAGGCGCTCAGCGTGCGCTCGCGCAGCGATCTGCAGCGTGCCGCCCAAGGCCTGCCGACCGCGGAAGCGTTGCTCGCGCTGCTGGACCTGGAAGGCGGTCGCGAGGTGCTGGACCGTGCCGCCGAGCAGTTGCCGCAATTGCAGGAGGCGCTCGCCGACCTGGCCTGGCTGCATGAGCATCTGCAGCGCAGTCACCCGGGCTTGCGCATCGGCTTCGACCTGGCCGCGGTGGCCGGCAACGCCTACTACACCGGGGCCTGCTTCAGTGCCTATGTGCCGGGCCAGACCCAGGCCCTGCTGCGCGGCGGGCGTTACGACGAGGTCGGTGCGGTGTTCGGTCGCCGCCGTCCGGCGGTCGGTTGTTCGCTGGACCTGAAGACCCTGGTCGAGGTGCTGCCGGCCGAGCCGCTGCGCGCCGCGGTGCGCGCGCCCTGGGGCGAGGACCCGGGCTTGCGCGAGCAGGTCCGCAGGCTGCGCCAGCAAGGTGAGGCCGTGGTCTGTGTGCTGCCCGGGCACGAGGACGAGGGCGAGGAATACGCTTGCGACCGCGAACTGGTGCGCGGCGACGATGGATGGACGGTGCGCGCCCTTTGAGGTGGGCACCCTGAGAGATCAACCCGGAAAGACAGACATGACAGACGCAATCCAACGCGGCCGCAATGTGGTCGTGGTCGGTACCCAGTGGGGCGACGAGGGCAAGGGCAAGGTGGTCGATTGGATGACCGACCACGCGCAGGGCGTGGTGCGCTTCCAGGGCGGCCACAACGCTGGCCACACCCTGGTCATCAAGGGCGTGAAGACGGCGCTGCAGCTGATTCCCTCGGGGGTGATGCGCGACGGCGTGGCCTGCTACATCGGCAACGGCGTGGTCGTCGATCCGGCGCATCTGCTGTCCGAGATCAAGCGCCTGGAGGCGGCCGGCGTCGAGGTGCGCTCGCGCCTGAAGATCAGCGAGAGCTGCCCGATGATCCTGCCGTTCCACGTCGCGGTGGACAAGGCGCGCGAGGCGCTGCGCGAGAGCAACGGCAGCGGCAAGATCGGCACCACCGGCAAGGGCATCGGTCCGGCCTACGAGGACAAGGTCGCGCGCCGCGCGCTGCGCCTGCAGGACCTCAAGCATCCGGAGCGCTTCTCGAAGAAGCTCAAGGAGCTGCTGGAACTGCACAACCAGGCGCTTTGCGGCCTGCTGAAGGCTGAGGCGCTGGCCTTCGAGCCGATCTATGCGCAGGCGATGGAGCTGGCTCAGGACATCACGCCGATGCTTGCCGATGTCGGCTATCTGCTGTACCAGGCGCACCAGCGTGGCGACAACCTGCTGTTCGAGGGCGCGCAGGGCACTTTGCTGGATATCGACCACGGCACCTATCCCTATGTGACGAGCTCGAACTGCGTGGCCGGCAACGCCGCCGCCGGTTCCGGCGTCGGGCCGCAGATGCTGCACTACATGCTGGGTATCACCAAAGCCTACGCGACCCGCGTCGGCAGCGGCCCGTTCCCGACCGAACTGGACTGGGAGACCGAGGGCACGGTGGGTTACCACCTGAGCACGGTCGGTCAGGAGCGCGGCACGGTGACGGGCCGTGCGCGCCGCTGCGGCTGGGTCGACGCCGCGGCGCTGAAGCGCGCGATGATCATCAATGGCATCAGCGGGCTCTGCCTGACCAAGCTCGACGTGCTCGACGGCCTGGCCGAGGTGCAGATGGGCGTGGGTTACGAGCTGCGTGGTCAGCGGATCGACATCCTGCCGATGGATCCGGACGATATCGCCGCCTGCGTGCCGGTCTACGAAAGCTTCCCGGGTTGGACCGAGACCACCTTCGGCGCAACCTCCTGGGATGCGCTGCCGGCCAATGCGCGTGCCTACCTGAAGCGTATCGAGCAAGTCGTGGGAGTCCCGATCGCGATGGTTTCCACCGGACCGGATCGTGACCATACGATCGTGCTGCAACATCCCTACAAGGCCTGAACGGAGCCCCCAACCATGCTGACCGACGACGGCAAGCACCTCTACGTGTCCTGGGACGAGTACCACCTGCTGATCGAGCGTCTGGCGCTCAAGGTGCACGCGTCCGGCTGGGCTTTCGACCAGATCCTCTGCCTGGCGCGCGGGGGTCTGCGCCCGGGCGATGTGATGTCCCGCGTGTTCGATAAGCCGCTGGCCATCATGAGCACAAGCAGCTACCGCGCCGAGGCCGGCACCGTGCAGGGCCGGCTGGACATCGCGCAGACCATCACCATGCCCAAGGGCGAACTCGCCGGCCGCGTGCTGCTGGTCGACGACCTCGCCGATTCGGGCGTGACCTTGAAGGCGGTGGTCGAGAAGCTGCGTGCCATTCCGGCGATCAGCGAACTGCGCTCGGCGGTGATCTGGACCAAGGGGGTCTCGGTGTTCCAGCCGGACTATCAGGTCGAGTTCCTGGAGACCTCGCCGTGGATCCATCAGCCGTTTGAGGACTATGACGGGATGCGGCCGGACGATCTGAAGAAGAAGCTGTCGTACTGAATGAAGTCAGAGGGACAAGTTCTTTGACTGCACGAGGACTCGCCCACGTTCCGCGGGCCCGGCTCGGCTTGCAAGCCGAGCCTTTCTCGTCCTCACGCAAGGTCCTCAGGGTCTTGCTTCCTGCGCACCAAATGAAAAAGGCCAGCGCTTTCGCGCTGGCCTTTTATCGATTTGGTGCCCAGGAGAGGACTCGAACCTCCACGGAGTTACCCGCTAGTACCTGAAACTAGTGCGTCTACCAATTCCGCCACCTGGGCCTTGCTGAATTGCTTGCGCTCATCAGCGAAGAAAGAGACTTTAACATCAAAAAAACTCAACACGCAAGCCCCGCGCAAAAAAATTCTGTTCCGTCTGATCGCGCGGGCCTCGGTCTTCTCGAAGAACTGAGCGGCATCCTGCAAGGGCATCGAGACGGTCATGGCTTCGTGCTCAACGCGCAGGGCGGGCCCGATGTCTTCGTGCCGCCGAACGAGGTGCGGGCCGCGCTGCATGGCGACCGCGTGCGCGTTCGCGTGGTGCGGATGGACAAGCGCGGTCGGCCCGAAGGGCGCATCGTCGACATCGAGGAGCGTCGGCCGCGGCCCATCATCGGGCGCCTGCTGCTCGAGGGCGGCAGCTGGGTCGTCGCGCCCGAGGACAAGCGCCTCGGCCAGGACATCCTGATCCCCAAGGGGGGCATTGCACAGGCCCGTCCCGGACAGGTCGTCGCCGTCGAGCTGACCGAGCCGCCCGCGCTGTACGCGCAGCCGGTCGGCCGCGTCACCGAGGTGCTCGGCGACATCGACGATCCGGGGCTGGAGATCGAGATCGCGGTGCGCAAGTACGAGGTGCCGCACACCTTCAGTGCCGAGACCCTGGCGCAGGCGGCCAAGCTGCCGGACAGCCTGCGCGCCGTCGATCTGAAGGGCCGGGTGGACCTGCGCGACGTGGCCCTGGTGACCATCGACGGCGAGGATGCCCGCGACTTCGACGACGCGGTCTATTGCGAGCCGGTGCAGATCGGCCGCGGCAAGAAGGCGCGCAGCGGCTGGCGTCTGCTGGTGGCGATCGCCGACGTCAGCCATTACGTGAAGCCCGGCGAGGCCCTGGACGTCGACGCCTTCGAGCGCGCGACCTCCGTGTACTTCCCGCGACGCGTGATCCCGATGCTCCCGGAGAAGCTCAGCAACGGACTGTGCTCTTTGAATCCCGAGGTCGACCGCCTGAGCATGGTCTGCGACATGGTCATTGACGAGGACGGTCAGACCGAGGCCTACCAGTTCTACCCGGCGGTGATCAACTCGCACGCGCGCTTCACCTACACCGAGGTGGCGGCCGTGCTGGCCAATACGCGCGGCCCGGAAGCGCAGCGCCGCGCTGGCCTGGTCGACCATCTGCTGCATCTGCATGCGGTCTACAAGGCCTTGCTGGCGGCCCGCCAGAAGCGCGGCGCGGTGGACTTCGACACGCCGGAGACGCAGATCGTCTGCGACGACAACGGCCGCATCGAGCGCATCGTGCCGCGCACACGCAACGAGGCGCACCGGCTGATCGAGGAGGCCATGCTGGCGGCCAACGTTTGCGCCGCCGAGTTCCTGCTCGCGGCCAAGCACCCGGCGCTGTACCGCGTGCACGAGGGGCCGACCCCGCAGAAGCGCCAGACCCTGGAGGCGGCGCTGCGCTCGATCGGCGTGAACGTCACGCTGCCCGACCCCTTGAAGCCGTCCGACCTGCAGGCGCTCGCGCAGCAGACCAAGGAGCGGCCCGACCACCAACAGGTGCACATGCTGCTGCTGCGCTCGATGCAGCAGGCGATCTACACGCCGCACAACAACGGTCATTTCGGCCTCGCCTATCCGGCCTACACCCACTTCACCAGCCCGATTCGGCGCTACCCGGACCTGCTCACGCACCGCGCGATCAAGGCGGTGCTGGCTGGCAAGCAGTACGGGCAGGGCAAGGGCGAGGCTGCCGTCGGCTGGTGGGAGCATGCTGGCCTGCAGTGCAGCGCCAACGAGCGCCGCGCCGACGAAGCCTCGCGCGATGTCGAGGCCTGGCTGAAGTGCCGCTACATGCGCGACCGCCTCGGTGAGGACTACCTTGGCCATGTCACCGCGGTCACGCCCTTCGGGCTGTTCGTGCAGTTGGAATCCTTGTTCGTCGATGGCCTGGTGCACATCACCGAGCTGGGTGGCGAGTACTTCCGCTTCGACGAGGCGCGCCAGGAACTGCGCGGTGAGCGAACCGGCGTGCGCTACGGGCTGGGCGCGCGCATGCATGTGCAGGTGAGCCGGGTGGACCTCGACGGCCGGCGCATCGAGTTCCGCCTGTTCCGCGAGCAGGATGCTGTGGCCCGGCCGCCGTCGCGGGCGGCCAAGCCGGCTGCCGCGAAGGGCGAGGGCGCCAGTGCCCGCGAGCAATTGCGTGCGGTGCAGGACGAAGAGCGCGCACTGAAGCGGCAGAAGGCCGAGCGCGCCAATGCGGTGAAGGCCGCGCGCACCGACAGTGCCCGCAAGCTGGCCCGCGGCGACGCGCCGCGCAAGGGGGTGGCGAAGAAGCGTCGCTAGGGGTAGAGCGCCGCCATCGCCTTGATCAGCGCGGAGGCGCGCAGCGGGCCGCCACCCGGCGGCAGTGCATCGGCGGCATCGCCCTGCCAGGCGCAGGCGATGGCGGTCAGCTGCTGGAGCGGGGCTTCGGGAGCCTGCGCCATCAAGCCGCCCAGCCAGCCGGCCAGCACGTCGCCGCTGCCGGCGGTGCCCAGCGCCGCATGTCCGCTGGTGTTGATGTGCGGCAGCGCCCCCGGACTGGCGATCACACTGCCCGAGCCCTTCAGCACCACGGTGCAGCCGAAGCGCACGACGAGTTCGCGGGCACAGCCCAGCCGGTCGGCCTGCACCGTGGCGGCATCGGCCAGGCCGAGCAGGCGCGCGGCTTCCAGCGGGTGAGGGGTCAGCACGCTGCGCTGACCGCGTTCGCTCCGGGTCCTGAGCATCTGCTGCAGCTCGGCACGGGCGGCCAGCGCGTTCAGCGCGTCGGCGTCGAGCACCAACTGGGCCGCGCGCTCCAGCCAGGGCGGCATCAGCGCCGCGACCGGTTCGCCACCGCCGCAACCCAGCACGCCGACACCGGACGGTAGCTGCGCGATGGCGGCCTCCAGCGGCGACCGCATCAGCTCCGGCCATAGTGGGTCGGCGTCGACGGCATCCGCCTGGCCGCTCAGATGAACGCGTCCGGCCCCGGCGGCCAGCGCTGCGCGGGCGGCCAGGCGCGCGGCGCCGGCCATTGCGGGCGCGCCCTGCAGCACCCAGACCTGTCCGGCGCTCCCTTTGTGGCTGCTGTGCGGCCGGCGGGCGCGTGGGGCCAGCGCGCGCCAGCTTCCTCGCGCAGCGCCGGCCCGGGCGACCGCGGCCTGGGCGGGGTGGCTGCAGCCCAGTCGGTCCAGCCAGAGTCGGCCGGCCTGCTGACGCCCATCGCCGGTGAGCAGTCCGGGCGTGGGTGCCAGCAGGCAGAGCGTGTGGGTGCAGCGCACCGCCGCACCGGCTGCGGCGCCGGTATCGGCCTGAAGGCCGCTGGGCAGATCGACGCCCAGCTTGGGGGCCGGGTGCCTGTTCATCGCGTGGATGGCCGCGGCCAGTTCGCCCTCGGGGGCGGCGCGCAGGCCGAGGCCGATCAGCGCGTCGACCAGCAGATCGGCCTGTGGATCCAGCGCCGCAAGCGGCATTGCGACCAGACCGATCGCCCGGCCGGCAGCGACGGCCTGCTGTCGCTCGGCCGACGGCCGGCGCGCTGCGACGGGCTCCAGCACTTGCACGACGAGCCCGAGCGCCTTCAGGTGGCGGGCGGCGACCCAGCCGTCCCCCCCGTTGTTGCCGGGGCCGCACAGCAGGCTGACGCGCCGCGCCTGCGGCCACAGCGCGCGGACCAGTCGCGCGACGCTCAGCCCTGCGCGTGCCATCAGCTCGCCGTCGGCGTGGCCGGGAGCCTGCTCCAGCTGGCGCAGGGCGGCGGTGTCGAGCAGGTCGATCGGGTCGTGCCGAGGCAGCAGCGGGGTTGCGGAATCGGTCGATGGAAACACGCTATACTCGATGGGCTTTGCGCTGTGTGGGTTGCTTTTTGGCGACTCGCAGGGCGTTCGAGAGCATTCACCAACCGCTGGCCGCAGCCCGAATGGTGCCTGAGCGAACACGTTTCGATCGGGTTGTGCTGTGGCTTCAGACCCAACCTTCGGAGAGACTCATGTCCGTCACGATGCGCGAAATGCTGGAAGCCGGTGTCCACTTCGGTCACCAAACCCGCTTCTGGAACCCCAAGATGGCCCCGTTCATTTACGGCCATCGCAACAAGATCCACATCATCAACCTGGAAAAGAGCCTGCCGGCCTTCCAGGACGCGCTGAAGTTCGCCCGCCAGTTGGCCAGCAAGCGCGGCAACATCCTGTTTGTCGGCACCAAGCGCCAGGCCCGCGAGATCGTCGCGCTGGAAGCCCAGCGCGCCGGCATGCCCTTCGTCGAGCAGCGCTGGCTCGGCGGCATGCTGACCAACTTCAAGACCGTCAAGGGTTCGCTGAAGAAGCTGAAGGAAATGCAGGCCACCAAGGAGGCCGGCGGCGAATCGAAGATCAAGAAGGAAGCCTTGATGTTCGACCGCGAGATCGCCAAGCTCGAGAAGAACATCGGCGGCATCCAGGATATGCCCGGCCTGCCCGACGCGCTGTTCGTGATCGACGTCGGCTACCACAAGATCGCCATCGCCGAAGCCAAGAAGCTGGGCATCCCGGTCATCGCCGTGGTCGACACCAACCACTCGCCCGAGGGTATCGATTACGTGATCCCCGGCAACGACGACTCGGCCAAGGCCATCGAGCTGTACGCCCGCGCCATGGCTGATGCCGTGCTGGAAGGCAAGTCCAACGCCACCGCGGAAGTGGTGCAGGCCGCCACCGGCGACGAATTCGTCGAGGTCAAGGAAGGCGCCTGAGCCTCCTTCGCCGTCGCATCCGAAGGGGGCTCGTGAGGCCCCCTTTTTCCAAGTCAACAAGAGATCCGGAGTAAGAACATGGCTGCTATCACCGCCAGCATGGTTGCCGAACTGCGTGGCCGCACCGACGCCCCGATGATGGAGTGCAAGAAGGCCCTGACCGAGGCCGATGGCGATCTGGCCCGTGCGGAAGAAATCCTGCGCGTCAAGCTGGGCAACAAGGCCGGCAAGGCCGCCTCGCGCATCACCGCCGAAGGCGTGGTCGCCGCCGTGGTGAACGGCGACGTCGGCGCGCTGGTCGAGGTCAACTGCGAAACCGACTTCGTCAGCAAGAACGACGCCTTCCTGGCCTTCACCAGCGCGCTGGCGTCGCTGGTCGCTGAGCACAACCCGGCCGACGTGGCCGCGCTGTCGGCCCTGCCGCTGTCGCAAGAGAGCTTTGGCCCGACCGTGGAAGACGTGCGCAAGGGTCTGATCGGCAAGATCGGCGAGAACATGACGATCCGCCGTTTCCAGCGCTATGCCGGCAACGGCAAGCTGGCCCATTACCTGCACGGCACCCGCATCGGCGTGATGGTCGCCTTTGACGGTGATGAGGTGGCCGCCAAGGATGTGGCCATGCACGTGGCCGCCATGAAGCCCGTGGCCCTGAGCAGCGCCGAAGTTCCGGCGGAGCTCATCGCGCAGGAGCGCAAGATTGCCACCGAGAAGGCGGCCGAGTCGGGCAAGCCGGCCGAGATCGTCGCCAAGATGGTCGAGGGTTCGGTGCAGAAGTACCTGAAGGAAGTCAGCCTGCTGGATCAGGTCTTCGTGAAGGCTGCGGATGGCAAGCAGACCGTCGCCGCGATGCTGAAGGACAAGGCCACCGCGCTGAAGTCGTTCACGCTCTACGTGGTGGGCGAGGGCATTGAGAAGAAGGTCGACGACTTTGCAGCCGAAGTGGCGGCCCAGGTCGCCGCCGCCAAGGGTCAGTAAAGCCTGCTGACTCTTCTGGACAAGGGGCGCCGAGTGCGCCCCTTTACACTGGTGAAATCCCTCGCATAGAACGCTGCCCATGCCTGCTCATAAACGCATCCTGCTGAAACTTTCTGGCGAGGCCCTGATGGGCGACGATGCCTACGGCATCAACCGCGCGACCATCGTCCGCATGGTGCGCGAGATCCAGGAAGTGACGCAGCTGGGCGTGGAAGTGGCCGTGGTCATCGGCGGCGGCAACATCTTCCGCGGCGTCGCCGGCGGCTCGGTCGGCATGGACCGTGCGACCGCCGACTACATGGGCATGCTGGCCACCGTGATGAACGCGCTGGCGCTGGCCGACACCATGCGCCAGGAAGGCATGACGGCACGCGTGATGTCCGCCATCGGCATCGAGCAGGTCGTCGAGCCCTATGTGCGTCCGAAGGCTCTGCAATACCTCGAAGAGGGCAAGGTGGTGATCTTCGGGGCCGGCACCGGCAACCCCTTCTTCACGACCGATACCGCGGCGGCGCTGCGCGGCGCCGAGATCGGCGCCGAGATCATGCTCAAGGCCACCAAGGTCGATGGCGTCTACACCGCCGACCCGAAGAAGGACCCGGCGGCCACCCGCTATGCGCGCCTGACGTTCGACGAGGCGATCACCAAGAACCTGCAGGTGCTGGATGCCACGGCCTTTGCGCTGTGCCGTGACCAGAAGCTGCCCATCAAGGTGTTCAGCATCTTCAAGCCCGGCGCGCTCAAGCGCGTGGTGATGGGCGAGGACGAGGGCACCCTGGTTCACGTTTGATTCATAGAGACGATCATCATGACGACCGCTGACATCAAGAAGAACGCCGAAGCCAAGATGGCCAAGTCCATCGAGGCTTTCAAGAATGAGCTGCAGAAGATCCGCACCGGCCGTGCCCATCCGGGCATCCTCGACCAGGTGCATGTCGACTACTACGGCTCGATGGTGCCGATCAGCCAGGTGGCCAATGTCAGCCTGCTCGACGCCCGCACGATCAGCGTCCAGCCCTGGGAAAAGGGCATGGGCGCAAAGATCGAGAAGGCGATCCGCGAGAGCGATCTGGGCCTGAACCCTTCGTCCCAGGGCGATCTGATCCGCGTGCCGATGCCGCCGCTGTCCGAGGAGCGCCGCAAGGACCTCGTCAAGGTCGCCAAGCACGCGGCCGAGGACGCCAAGGTGGCGGTGCGCAATCTGCGCCGCGAAGCCAACGAGCAGGCCAAGAAGCTGCTCAAGGACAAGACGATCTCCGAGGACGAGGAGCGCCGCTCCGGCGACGAGATCCAGAAGCTGACCGACAAGACCGTCGCGGAGATCGACAAGCTGGGCTCGGCCAAGGAAGCCGAGATCCTGGCCGTCTGATGGCAGGCCCTGGCGGCGCGGTGCCGCGCCATATCGCCATCGTCATGGACGGCAATGGCCGCTGGGCGAAGCGCCGGCTGATGCCGCGCTTCGTCGGCCACAAGGCCGGCGTGGACGCGGTGCTGCGCATCATCCAGGCCTGCATCGATCGGGGCGTCGAGCACTTGACCGTGTTCGCCTTCTCGTCGGAGAACTGGAAGCGGCCGGTCGACGAGGTCTCCAGCCTGATGGGCCTTGTGCTCACCGCGATGGGTCGCTACATGGAGCGCGTCAATGCGATGGGCGTGCGGGTGCGCGTGGTCGGTAACCGCGAGGCCATCTCCGACCAGTTGCGCGAGGCCTGGGAGCAGGCCGAGCTCGCGTCCAGCGGCAACACCAAGCTGCAGCTCAATGTGGCCTTCAACTATGGCGGCCGCTGGGACATCGTGCAGGCCTGTCAGCGGGCGCTGGCCGCCGGCCTGGCTCCGGCCGAGCTGACCGAGGAGCGCCTCGCCTCCTTCATGGCGCTCAGCCATTCGCCGGATCCCGATCTGCTGATCCGCACGGGCGGCGAACTGCGCATCAGCAACTTTCTGCTCTGGCAGTCGGCCTACACGGAGTTCGTCTTTTCCGACTGCCTGTGGCCGGACTTCGGCGAAGAGCAGTTGGATGCGGCGATCGGCGCCTTCGCGCAGCGGGACCGCCGTTTCGGCGGCGTGAAGCCCGTCGAAGCGGCCAAGTCGTGCTGAAGCAGCGGATCCTCACCGCACTGGCCCTGCTGGCCCTGCTGCTGCCGGTGCTCTGGGCGCCGATGGCCTGGCCGTTCCAGCTCTTCGTGCTGGCCGCCATCGGCCTGGCTGGTTGGGAGTGGGCGCGGCTGAATGGTCTGGCGGGCAGCGCCGCCGGCTGGTTCGGTTTCGAGGTGCTGGTCGTGCTGGCGTTGCTCGCCTGGGTGGCGCCGGTCCTGCCGACGGCGTTCTGGCTGCTGGCGCTGGCCTTCTGGGTGCTCGGAGGCGCCATGTTGCTGCGCGGGGCGGCGCCGGCCTGGGCGGCGCGTGACCGCGGCCTGCGCCTGGTCGCGGGCTTGCTGATCCTGATCCCGGCCGGCCTCGCGTTCTTGGGCTGGAAGCAACTGGGCCTGAATGCCTTGCTTTCGGCGCTCTGCCTGGTCTGGGTGGCCGATATCGCCGCCTACTTCGGCGGTCGGGCCTTCGGCCGTCGCAAGCTGGCGCCGGCCATCAGCCCTGGCAAGAGCTGGGAGGGCGTGGCGGCCGGCGTGCTCGGCGTGTTGCTGCTGGCGGTGTTCTGGGTGCACTGGGTGGACTCACAGCCCTGGGTTGACGGGCCCAGCCTGTACACCCGCCTGATCGAGAACCTCGGCTGGCTCGCCATTCCGGCGCTGCTGCTGCTGACCGCGCTCAGCGTCGTCGGCGATCTCGTCGAATCGCTGGTCAAGCGGGCCGCCGGCGCGAAGGACAGCAGCCAACTGCTGCCCGGCCATGGCGGCGTGCTGGATCGCATCGACGCGCTGCTGCCGGTGCTGCCGGCGGCGCTGGCGCTGATCGGGACCGCTGTATGAGCCGTCTGCGCGTCTGCGTGCTCGGGGCCAGCGGCTCCGTCGGCGGCAACACCCTGGATGTGATCGCCCGGCATCCGGAGCGTTTCGAGCTGGTCGCGATCAGCGCCCACAGCCGGACCGATGTGCTTTACACGCAATGCCTTGCGCATCGCCCGCGCTGGGCGGTGCTGCCCACGCCCGAGGCGGCGCAGGCCCTGCAGCAGCGCTTGCGCGAGGCCGGTCTGGCCACCGAGGTGCTGCATGGCCCCGAGGCGCTGGAGCAGTTGGCGGCGCATCCCGAGGTCGATGCGGTGATGGCCGCCATCGTCGGTGCCGCCGGCCTGGGGCCCTGCCTGGCGGCGGCGCGGGCCGGTAAGCGCCTGATGCTCGCCAACAAGGAAGCCCTGGTGGTCGGCGGGGCCTTCTTCATGGAAGCGGTGCAGCGGGGCGGGGCGACGCTGCTGCCGGTGGACTCCGAGCATTCGGCGATCTTCCAGTGCCTGCCACTGGACCGCGCCGCCTGGCCGAACACCATCGACCATCTGGTCCTCACCGCGTCCGGTGGTCCGTTCCGCGAGCGCGATCCGGGCTCGCTGCACGAGGTCACGCCCGAGCAGGCCTGCGCCCACCCGAACTGGGTGATGGGGCGCAAGATCAGCGTCGATTCGGCGACGATGATGAACAAGGGTCTGGAGGTGGTCGAGGCGCGCTGGTTGTTCGATCTGCCGCCAGATCGGCTCCAGGTGCTGATCCACCCGCAGAGCATCGTGCACTCGATGGTGGTCTGTCGCGATCAGTCGGTGCTGGCCCAGTTGGGCACGCCGGACATGCGCGTGCCGATCGCCTATGCGCTGTCCTACCCGGCGCGCGTCGAATCCGGCGCTTCGGCGCTGGACTTCTTGAAGGCTGGCGCGCTGCAGTTCGAGGCGCCGGATCTGCGTCGCTTTCCTTGTCTGGGCCTGGCCTGGCAGGCCTTGCGCGGTCCGCAAGGCAGCACGGCGGTGCTCAATGCGGCCAATGAGGTGGCGGTCGCCGCCTTCCTGGATCGTCGTCTGCGCTTCACCGGCATCGCCGAACTGGTTGCGCGCTGCTTGGAGGCGGTGCAGCCCGAGGCGGATGAACTGCGCAGCGTGGACGGCCTGATCCAGCTCGATGCCCGCACCCGCAGGGTGGCCGAAGCGCTGCTGGCCCCGACCTGAGCGGACACACCCCTCGGTTAAGATGAAATCGATCGATCCCAAGGGCGCGGAGCAGCTGTCTCAGGCAGTTGCGCCGCGGGCGGGTCGCGACCCCAGTTCGACCTGAACCCCAGCCCCTCTCACGCTCCCCTTGCATGCCTGCTTTCGAACGCTCGCGCTCGCGCATTCACTCGCCTTTCCGTCCGACCCTGCTGGCCCTGCTGCTCGGCGGCGCAATGCACCTGAATGCCTGGGCCGTCGACCCTTTCCAGCTGCGTGACATCCGCGTCGAAGGCCTGCAGCGCACCGACCCCGGCACCGTCTTCGCCAGCCTGCCGTTCCGCATCGGCGACCAGTACACCGATGAAAAGGGCGCCGCGGCGCTGCGCGCGCTGTTCGCCACCGGCCTGTACAAGGACGTGCGCATCCAGATCGACGGCCAGACCGTGGTCGTCGTCATCGAAGAGCGGCCGATCATTGCCAATGTCAGCTTCGTGGGGCTGAAGGAGTTCGACAACGAGGCGCTGACCAAGTCGCTGAAGGATGTCGGCATCGGCGAGGGCCGCCCCTTCGACCGTGCCTTGGCCGACCGCGCTGAGCAGGAACTCAAGCGCCAGTACCTGACCAAGTCGCTGTACGGCGCCGAGGTCACGACGACGATCACGCCGCTGGAGCGCAATCGCGTCAACGTCGCCTTCAACGTCGTCGAGGGCGAGCCGGCGCGCATTGCCGACATCCGCATTCTGGGCTCCAAGGCCTTCAGCGAGTCGACCCTGCTCGGCCTGCTCGAACAGACCGGCAGCGGCTGGCTGACCTGGTATACGAAGACCGACCGCTACTCCCGGGCCAAGCTGAACGCCGACCTGGAAACCCTGCGCTCCTACTACCAGAACCGCGGCTATCTCGAGTTCAACATCGAGTCCACCCAGGTCACGATCTCGCCGGACAAGCAGCGCATCGGCATCACCATCACGGTCAGCGAGGGCCAGCCCTACACGGTGGCGGCGGTCAAGCTGGAAGGCAATTACCTGGGCCGCGTCGAGGAGTTCCGCAAGCTGGTTGCGATCAAGCCCGGCGAGGCCTACCAGGGCGAGACCGTGGCCAATACCACGCGCAGCTTCAGCGACTACTACGGGACCTTCGGCTTCCCGTTCCCGCGCGTTGATGTGCGCCAGGACATCGACCGTGCCACCGGCCAGGTGACGCTGACCGTGGCCGCCAACCCGGAGCGTCGCGCCTACGTGCGCCGTGTGCTGGTCGCCGGCAACAGCAAGACCCGCGACGAGGTGGTGCGCCGCGAGGTTCGTCAGTTCGAAGGCGCCTGGTACGACGGCGCGAAGATCAAGGCCAGCCGGGATCGCGTCGAGCGCCTGGGCTATTTCAAGGAAGTCACCGTCGACACCACCGAGGTGCCTGGCGCGCCCGATCAGGTCGACGTGACCTACACGGTGACCGAGCAGAGCACCGGCAACATCAGCGTCGGCGCCGGCTACTCCAGCCAGACCAAGATCAGCTTCGTCGGTTCGATCCGCCAGGACAACTTCCTGGGTTCGGGCAACTCGATGGAGTTGGAGCTGAACACCTCGACGATCGGCCGCTCCATCGTCATCGGCAGCACCAACCCCTACTTCACCGAGGATGGGGTGTCGCGCACGATCAACGTCTTCTACACGACCTCGAAGTCGCTGTCGAACTTCAACGAGATCTACGAGTTCGCGCGCGAGGGGGCCAGCATGACCTTCGGTGTGCCGATCGCCGAGTACGACCGCATCTTCCTCGGCGCCGGTTTCGAACGCACCCGCATCACCACCACCAAGGGCGTGCCGCCGAGCTTCTACAACTTCGGCGAGATCTTCGGCCGCAACTCGGTGGCCTTCCCGCTGACCGCGGGCTGGTCGAACGACAGCCGCAACAACCCGCTGTCGCCGACGGCAGGCGAGTTCAAGCGTTTCAGCCTGGCGGTGAGCCCGGCCGGCGACGCCCGCTTCGCCACGCTGAGCACCCAGTACCAGCGCTTCATTCCGCTGTTCAACAACAAATTCACGTTGATGATCAACGGTGAGCTCGGCTGGGGCGAGGGCCTGGGCTCCAAGCCCTATCCGGTGTTCAAGAACTTCTATGCCGGCGGCCTGGGTTCGGTGCGCTCCTTCGAGGGCGGCTCGCTGGGCCCGACCGACAACTTCGGCACCCGCTCGGGCGGCAATCTGCGCATCAACCTGAACTCCGAGTTCTACTTCCCGGTGCCTGGCAGCGGCAATGACAAGACCTTTCGCATCTTCGCTTTCGCCGATGCCGGCAACGTCTGGAACACCGACAGCAAGTACGAGGACATCAGCCTGGATCGCATGCGCACCTCGGCGGGTATCGGCCTGTCCTGGATCTCGCCGGTCGGTCCGCTGAAGCTCAGCTGGGGCACCCCGATCAATAAGTTCCGCGGCGATAGAATCGAGCGCTTCCAATTCCAGATCGGTACCGCCTTCTGATGAACGCACTGCGCAATCTGTTCCGTACCCTGTCGCTGTCGGCGCTGCTCGCAGCGCCCCTGGCGGCCGTTCAGGCGCAGGAGCTGAAGATCGGTTTCGTGAACAGCGAGCGCGTGATGCGCGAGTCCAACCTGGCCAAGTCGGCGCAGGCCAAGCTGGAGGCGGAGTTCGGTCGGCGCGAGCGCGAACTGCGCGATGCCGGCACCAAGCTGCAGGCCGCGGCCGAGAAGCTGGACAAGGATGCGCCGCTGCTGTCCGAAGCCGAGAAGGGCCGCCGCAATCGGGAACTGGTCGAGGCTGAACGTGATCTGCAGCGCAAGCGCCGCGAGTTCCAAGAGGATCTGCAGGCGCGTCGCAACGAGGAACTGCAGATGGTCGTGGACCGCGCCAACAAGGTCGTGCGTCAGATCTTTGAGCAGGAGAAGTACGACCTGATCGTGCAGGACGCGCTGCATGCGAGCAACCGCATCGACATCACCAAGAAGGTGATCGACCTGCTCAACGCCCAGAAATGAGCGTGCCGACCGTCCGGCTGGCTCACATCGTCGAGCAGCTGGGTGGCGAGCTGATCGGCCCGGCCGAGCTGCCCGTCGAGGGCCTTGCGAGCCTCGCATCCGCGGGGCTCGCGCACATCGGCTTCGTCACTGGCGACAAGCACCGAGACGCGATGCGCGCCAGCAAGGCCGGCGTGTTGATCGTGCCTCCGGCGTTGGCCGAGGAGGCTGCGCAGCAGGCGGCGCTGATCGTCACGCCGCAGCCCTATCTCTATTACGCCCGGCTCAGCCAGTGGTGGCTGGCGCGCGAGCGTGCCGCCGAGGCCGCTGGCGTCCATCCGACGGCCTGTGTGTCGCCCGAGGCGACGCTGGGGCAGGGTGTGCGCATCGGTCCGTTCGCCGTCGTCGAGGCCGGCGCTGCGCTCGGCGATGGCGTGGTGCTCGGCGCGCACAGCGTGGTCGAGGCCGGCGCGCGCATCGGTGCCGGCAGCCGCATTGCGCCGCGGGTGCAGATCGGTGCGCGCTGCGAGCTCGGTGCTCGCTGCATCGTGCACGGCGGCGTGGTCATCGGCGCCGACGGCTTTGGCTTCGCGCCGGAGAACGGTGCCTGGGTGAAAATCGAGCAACTGGGCCGTGTGCGCATCGGCGACGAGGTCGAGATCGGCGCCAATTGCACGATCGACCGCGGTGCGCTGGACGACACCGTCATCGAGGACGGCGTCAAGCTCGACAACCTGATCCATATTGCGCACAACGTGCAGATCGGCGCGCACACCGCGATGGCCGGCTGCGCCGCGGTCGCCGGCAGCGCACGCATCGGCAAGCACTGCACGATCGGCGGCGACGCCAAGATCCTTGGCCATCTCGAACTGGCCGACGGCGTGCACATCAGCGCCTGCTCGGTGGTCACGCGCTCGATCCTGAAGCCGGGTACCTACACTGGCTTCTTCCCGATCGATGACAACGCGAGCTGGGAGAAGAACGCGGCCTCGCTGCGCCAGCTCAACAAGCTCCGCGAGCGCATTCGTGCGCTCGAAAACAAGAACGGCTGAAGCCCATGGACATCCACGAAATCCTCAAGCGCCTCCCTCACCGCTACCCGATCCTGCTGGTGGACCGGGTGCTCAGCGTCGACGCGCAGCGCATCGTCGCGATCAAGAACGTTTCGATCAACGAGCCGCAGTTCCTCGGCCATTTCCCGCACCGGCCGGTGATGCCGGGCGTGATGATCCTGGAGGCCCTGGCGCAGGCGGCCACGCTGCTGGCCCTGCACTCGGCGAATGCGGTGCTCGACGACAAATCGGTCGTCTACTTCGCCGGCATCGATGGCGCGCGCTTCAAGCGTCCGGTCGAGCCGGGCGACCAAATGCGCCTGCAGGTCGAGCTGACGCGCGCCAAGGCCGGCATCTACAAGTTCGCCGCCCAGTGCTTCGTCGGCGAGGAGCTCGCCGCCGAAGCCGAGTTGATGTGCACGATGCGCCGCATCGAAGCCTGATGACCCAGGTTCACGCCACCGCCCTCGTCGACTCGGCCGCCGAACTGGCCGATGACGTCGTCGTCGGCCCCTATGCCATCGTCGGCCCGCAGGTGCGCATCGGCGCCGGCACGCGTGTCGGCCCGCATTGCGTGATCCAGGGCCGCACGACGATCGGTCGCGACAATCTGTTCCACGGCTCCAGCAGCATCGGCTGCATGCCGCAGGACATGAGCCACGACGGCGAGGTCACCGAGCTTCTCATCGGCGACCGCAACACCGTCTTCCAGTACTGCACCTTCAGCACCGGCACGCGCAAGGAGCAGGGGCTGACCCGCGTTGGCTCGGACAACTGGATCATGGCGACCTGCCACCTGGCCCACGACGTGGTGCTGGGCAGTCATTGCGTGCTGGCCAATAGCGCGACCCTGGCCGGCCATGTGCACGTTGGCGACTGGGCGGTGATCGGAGGCTTGGCCGGCGTGCACCAGTTCGTGCACATCGGCGCGCACGCGATGGTCGGCTTCCAGGCCCATGTTTCGCAGGATGTCGCGCCCTATATGGTGGCCGACGGCAATCCGCTGAGCCTGCGTGCCGTCAACCTCACCGGGTTGAAGCGCCGCGGTTTCACGGCCGAGCGCATCGCGGTCGTCCGCCAGATGCACAGGCTGCTGTTCCGCGACGGGCTTGCGTTGGAAGACGCCAGGACGGAGATCGCCAAGCTGGCGGGCCAGGGCGGCGACGAGGATCTTGCCGCCATGCAGGACTTCCTCGCCGCGTCGACGCGAGGTCTTGTGCGCTGATGGACCCGGCTCCACACGGTGGTCTGGTCGGCTTGGTGGCCGGCGAGGCCTCCGGCGACTGGATCGGCGCCCTGCTGCTCGAAGCGATGCAGCAGCGCTGGCCGGGCTTGAGCGCGGCCGGCATCGGCGGGCCGCGCCTGCAGGCGCAAGGCCAGCAGATCTGGTGGCCGGCCGAGCGCCTGTCGGTGATGGGTTTTACCGATGCGCTGAAGCGCCTGCCCGAGCTGCTGTGGATGCGCCGGCGTCTGGGCAGCCGATTGATCCAGGCCGCCTCGCCGCTGTTCGTCGGCGTCGATGCGCCCGACTTCAATCTCGGCCTGGAGCAGCGCCTGCGCGGCGCCGGGCTGAAGACCGTGCACTACGTCTGCCCGTCGATCTGGGCCTGGCGGCCGGAACGCATCGCGAAGATTCGCGCCGCCGCCGACCATGTGCTCTGCCTGTTTCCGTTCGAGCCGGAGATCCTGCGCGCCGGCGGCGTGGCGGCGAGCTTCGTCGGCCACCCGTTGGCCGGGCGCATTCCGCTTGAACCCGACCGTGCCGCCGCGCGCGCCGCGCTGAACCTGCCGGCCGGCGGCCGGGTGCTGGCCCTGCTGCCTGGCAGCCGCGTCAGCGAGGTCGCCTTGATCCTGCCGGCGCTGGCCGGCGCCGCGCGCCAGTTGCTGCGTCAGAACCCCGGGCTGCACCTGCTGCTGCCGGTCGCGCCGGGGCTGCGTGCGCAGATCGCCGGCTTGCTCGGCGAGCTGCCGGTGCAACTCGTCGAAGGCCGGTCGCACGAGGTGCTGGCCGCCTGCGATCTGGTGTTGGTGGCCAGCGGCACGGCGACGCTGGAGGCGGCGCTGTTCAAGCGGCCCATGGTGATCGCCTACAAGGTCAGCCCGGCCAATTACCGGCGCATGAAGAAGCTGCAGTTGCAGCCCTGGGTCGGCCTGCCCAATGTGCTGCTGCGCGATTTCGCGGTGCCCGAATGTTTGCAGGATGATTGCGAGCCGTCGCGCATTGCCGCCGAGGCGCAGCGCTGGCTGGACCGGCCGGCCGCCGTGGCCTCGCTGCAGACGCGCTTTGCCGAACTCCACGACCAGCTGCGCGCCGACACCGCCCAGCTCACCACCGATGCGATCGCGCCGCTCCTCGTCCGCTGAGCCCTACACGCCGGACTTGTTCGTGCCGACCCATGCCGATCTGCTGGCCGGGGTTGACGAGGCGGGCCGCGGTCCGCTCGCCGGACCGGTCGTTGCGGCCGCGGTGATGCTGCACCCCGGGCAGCGCATCGAGGGCCTGGCCGATTCCAAGACCCTGACGGCCAGGCGTCGCGAGCAGCTCGCGCTGCGCATCCGCGCCGAGGCGCTTTGTGTGTCGGTGGCCGAGGCCTCGGTCGAGGAGATCGACCGCCTGAACATCCTCAACGCCACGCTGCTGGCCATGCAGCGCGCGGTGGCCGGCCTGCGGCTCAAGCCGACACAGGTCTGGGTCGATGGCAATCGCCCGCCGCAGCTGCAGCAGCCGGTGCGCTGCATCGTCAAGGGCGATGCGCGGGTGCCGGAGATCTCGGCCGCCTCCATCCTTGCCAAGGTGCACCGCGATGCCTGGTGCGAGGCCTTCCATGCCGAGCACCCGGACTATGGCTTTGCGTCCCACAAGGGCTATGGCACGGCCGAGCATGTCGATCGCCTGCGCCAGCTCGGCCCCACGCCCCAGCACCGGCGCAGCTTCGCGCCGCTGCGCGAATGGCTGAACGTCGGCCGATAAGCTTGCCGCCCCCATTGCCGGAGAGCCGATGAGCGCCCCCCAGTTCGAACGCATCACGTCCAGCGGCAACGCCACGCTGAAGGCCTTGCGCAAGCTGGCCCAGGAGCCGGCTGCCTACCGCGAGCAGGGCCGGCTCTGGCTGGAAGGCGACCATTTGCTGCGCGCCGCGCTGGACCGCGGCCTGGCGCTGCAGCTCGCGGTGATCGGCGAACGCGCGATGCTGGAGCGCGCCGAGCTGCGCCTGCTGGCCGAGCGCGCGCCGCGCGTGCTGGTGGTCGACGAGGCGGCTTTCGACGCGATCAGCGGCCTGAAGACTCCCGTGCGCCTGGGCGCCTGCGTGGCCTGGCAGGCACAGGGCATCGCGCCCGGCCTGCCCACGGTGGTGCTGGATCGGCTGCAGGATGCCGGCAATGTCGGTTCCATCCTGCGCTCGGCGGCGGCGCTGGGCGTCCAGCAGGTGCTGGCGCTCAAGGGTACGGCGCATCTGGGTTCGGCCAAGGTGCTGCGCGCCGGCATGGGCGCGCATTTCGCGCTGCGCCTGGTCGAGGGCCTGGAGCCGGCGCAGCTGGCCGAGCTGGCTTTGCCGCTGCTGGCCACCAGCTCCTATGCCGAGGAGTCGCTGGGCGAGCGCGCGCTGCCCGCGCCGGCTGCCTGGGTCTTCGGCCATGAAGGTCAGGGTGTGTCCGAGGCCCTGCTTGCTGCCTGTGAGCGCCAGCTGCGCATCCCGCAGCCCGGCGGCGAGGAGTCGTTGAACGTCGCCGCGGCGGCGGCCATCTGCCTCTACGAATCGAGTCGGCCGGCTTCGCGCTGAGGCCAGGGCCGTCGCGCCCCGCGGGTCATACTGCCGCCACCGGTTGAAGCGAGGAGAGCGGCCCCGATGTCCCGACCCCTGACCCCCCACCAGTTGGCGCGACGCGCCATCGCCCTCGTGCTGGCCGGTGGCCGCGGCTCCCGGCTCAAGCAGCTGACCGACCGGCGTGCCAAGCCGGCGGTGTATTTCGGTGGCAAGTTCCGCATCGTCGACTTCGCGCTGAGCAACTGCGTGAACAGCGGCATCCGCCGCATCGGCGTGGTCACGCAGTACAAGAGCCATTCGCTGCTGCGCCATGTGCAGCGCGGCTGGAGCTTCCTGCGCGCCGAGCTCAACGAGACCGTGGATCTGATGCCGGCCCAGCAGCGCCTCGATGAGGAGCACTGGTACCGCGGCACTGCCGACGCGGTGTTCCAGAACCTCGACATCATCCAGAGCACGCAGGCCGAGTACATCGTGGTGCTGGCCGGCGACCATGTCTACAAGATGGACTACTCGCTGATGCTGGAGGACCATGTGGGCTCCGGCGCCGGCTGCACCGTGGGCTGCATCGAGGTGCCGCGCAGCGAGGCCTCGGCCTTCGGCGTGATGGCCGTCGACGGTCTGCGCCGCATCACCGCCTTCACCGAGAAGCCGGCCGATCCGCCGGCCATGCCGGACAAGCCCGAGTGCTCGCTGGCCAGCATGGGCATCTATGTCTTCGATGCCGAGTACCTGTACCGCCTGCTCGCCGAAGACCTTGCCGATCCGACCAGCAGCCATGATTTCGGCAAGGACGTGATCCCCAAGGCGGTCGCCGAGGGCAGGGCGCTGGCGCACCCGTTCGCGATGAGCTGCATCCGCAACGTCAACGGCGCGTCGCCCTACTGGCGCGATGTCGGCACGCTGGACGCCTACTGGTCGGCGAATCTGGACCTGGCCTCGATCAGCCCCGAGCTGGACATCTACGACACCGACTGGCCGATCTGGACCTACCAGCGCCAGCTGCCGCCGGCGAAGTTCATTCCGGACATCGGCGGCTCGCATGGCATGACGGTGAACACCATCGTCAGCGGCGGCTGCATCGTCTCCGGTTCGCATGTGTCGAACTCAGTGCTGTTCAGCAATGTGCGGGTGCGCTCCTTCTGCAATATCCAGCAGGCGGTGCTGCTGCCCGGCGTGGTGGTGGGGCGCAACTCGCGCCTGTCCAGGGTCATCGTCGACCGCGCCTGCGAGCTGCCCGAGGGTTTGGTGGTCGGCGAGGACGCCGTGCTCGACGCGCAGCGCTTCGAGCGCACCGAGCAGGGCGTGGTGCTGATCACCCGCGAGATGCTGGATCGACTGAATCTGTCGGCGCCTGCGGCATGACGCGGGTGCTGCAGCTCGCCGCCGAGCTGTTCCCCTTCGTGAAGACCGGCGGCCTGGCCGATGTGGCCGGCGCGCTGCCGCCCGCGCTGCAGGCCGCTGGCGCCGAGCCCCGCCTGTTGCTGCCGGGCTTCCCGGCCGTGCGCGCCGCCTTGCGCGAGGCACAGCCCGTGGGTTCGGTGGCATCCGGCTTGGCGTTGCTGCGCGGCGAACTACCGGGCTTTGCCGGCCTGCCGGCCTATGTGCTGGCCGGCCCGGCCTTTGAGCGTGGCGGTGGGCTCTACGGTCATGCCGACGATGCCGAGCGCTTTGCGGCCTTGGGCCGCGCTGCGGTGTCGCTGGCGGAGGGGCTGGACGCTGGCTGGCAGCCGCAGATCCTGCACGCGCACGACTGGCATGCCGGCGCGGCCTGCGCGCAGCTGGCTTGGTCGCGGGCGCAGGGCCGCAGCCGCGCGCGCAGCCTGTTCACGATCCACAACCTGGCCTACCAGGGCCTGTTCCCCGCCGAGTCCTTCGGCGCGCTGGACCTGCCGGCCGACTGGTTCGCGGTCGAGGGCCTGGAATTCCATGGCCGACTCAGTTTCATGAAGGCCGGCCTGCAGTACGCCGATGCGATCTCGACGGTTTCGCCCAGCTATGCGCGCGAGATCCAGACCGCTGAGCAGGGCTGCGGGCTGGACGGATTGCTGCGCCGCCGCGCGGCCGAGCTGCACGGCATCCTCAACGGCGTCGATCCAGCGGTCTGGGATCCGGCACGCGATGCCGCGCTGGTGCAGACCTATCGGAGCGGCCAGTGGAGCGGCAAGGCCGCCTGCAAGAAAGCGCTGCAGGCCGAGCTGGGCCTGGCGGCGCAGTACGGTGCGCCGCTGTTTGCCGTGGTCAGCCGGCTGACCGAACAGAAGGGCCTGCCCCTGGTCCTGGATGGGCTGGACACGCTGGTCGCCGCCGGCGCGCAACTGGCTGTGCTGGGCCGTGGCGAGGCGGGGCTGGAGGCGGCCTTTGCCGAGGCGCAGCGCCGCCATCCGGGCCGCGTGGCCCTGGCTCAGACCTTCGACGAAGCACTGGCGCACCGCATCTATGCCGGCGCCGACCTGATGCTGATGCCGTCGCGCTTCGAGCCCTGCGGGCTGAGCCAGCTCTACGGCCTGAAGTACGGCAGCCTGCCGCTGGTGCACCGCGTCGGCGGCCTGGCGGATACGGTGGTGGATTGCGCGCTCGAGGAACTCGATGCCGACCGCGCCACCGGCTTCGTATTCGAGCGCTTCGAGCCCGAGGACTACCGCCGAGCACTGCACCGCGCCATGGCCCTGTGGCGGCGGCCCAAGCTGTGGCGCCAGGTGCAGCGCCGCGCGATGGCGCAGGACTTCGGCTGGGAGCGCGCCGCCGCGCAATACCTGGATCTCTACCGTGGCCTGCTTCAGTAGATCAGGCGGTCGGGGCGGATGTCGCGCAGGATGGTGGTGGCGATCTCCTCGATCGACTTGTGCGTGCTCGACAGCCAGGCGATGCCGTCGCGTTTCATCATCTTCTCAGCCTCGTTGACCTCGTAGCGGCAGTTCAGCAGGTCGGCGTACTTGCTGCCCGGGCGGCGTTCGTTGCGCACTTGGTGCAGGCGGTCCGGGTCGATGGTCAGGCCGAAGCATTTCTTGCGGTGTTCGTGGATCGCCGAGGGCAGCTTGCCGCGTTCGAAGTCCTCGGGGATCAGCGGGTAGTTGGCGGCCTTGATGCCGTGCTGCATGGCCAGGTAGAGCGAGGTCGGCGTCTTGCCGCAACGGCTCACGCCGACCAGGATCACGTCGGCGGCGGCGAGGTTGCGCGCGCTCTGCCCGTCGTCGTGCGCGAGGCTGAAATTGATCGCCTCGATGCGGTCGTTGTACTCCTGGCTCTTGGCCGCATCCGAGAAGCGGCCGACGCGATGGTTGCTCTTCAGGCCGAACTCCTCCTCCAGCGGCGCAATGAAGGCGGCGAACATGTCCAGCAACAGGCCCTGGCAGTGCTCGCGGACGATGCGCAGCACCTCCGGGTTGACCAGGGTGGCGAAGACCACGGCCCTCACGCCTTCGCGAACGCCGACTTCGTTGATCTCGCGGCAGACCTCGTAGGCCTTCTCTGCGGTGTCGATGAAGGGGCGCCGCACATGGCGGGGCTTGCCCTCGAACTGGGCGAGGATGGAGTTGCCGAAGTTCTCGGCGGTGATGCCGGTGCCATCCGACAAAAAATACACGGTGCGATTCGACATCAGCTGCATTCGGGGGTTACGTGCGGTTTCCATGGTACGGGCCGCTCCCTAGAATCGCCGCCATCTTGCGCACCCAGGCTTTCCCCCGGACCCCCAACTCGAACGACAAGACCGCGTTCGGGCGGACCGCGTGCGCGCAGCGGTTTTTCTACTCTCCAGGAACTTCCCCATGTCTACGCGCTTTGAGCCGACCGCCCTGGTCGTCCCGTTTGAACATCTGAGAATGGACGATGTCGAGGTGGTCGGCGGCAAGAACGCCTCCCTCGGCGAAATGATCCACCATCTGGCCGAGAGCCAGGTGCGCGTGCCCGGCGGCTTTGCGACGACCGCGCATGCGTTCCGCGAGTTCCTCGCCCACGGCGGCCTGGACCAGCGCATCAGCGCCGCGCTCGAGGCCCTGGACACCGACGATGTGCGTGCGCTCGCCGAGGTCGGCGCCCAGGTGCGCTCCTGGGTGATGGAGCAGCCGTTCCCGGCGCCGCTGGAGGCGGCCATCCGCGGTGCTTTCGCCGAGCTCGATGCCGACGGCCAGGGCTCGTTCGCGGTGCGCTCCTCGGCCACCGCCGAGGACCTGCCCGACGCCAGCTTCGCCGGCCAGCAGGAGACCTTCCTGAACGTCTCCGGCATCGAGGACGTGCTGCACAAGGTGCGCGAGGTCTTCGCCAGCCTGTACAACGACCGCGCGATCAGCTACCGCGTGCACAAGGGTTTCGTGCACAGCGCGGTGGCGCTGTCGGCCGGCATCCAGCGCATGGTGCGCTCCGACCTCGGCGCGGCCGGCGTGATGTTCACCATCGACACCGAGTCCGGCTTCAAGGATGTGGTCTTCATCACCAGCTCCTACGGCCTGGGCGAGACCGTGGTGCAGGGGGCGGTGAACCCCGACGAGTTCTATGTTTTCAAGCCGGCGCTGGCCAAGGGCCTGCAGGCCATCGTGCGCCGCAACCTGGGCAGCAAGCTGATTCGCATGGGCTTCGCGTCAGAGGAGGAGCGCAAGAGCGCTGGCCGGTTGGTGAAGACCGAGGACACCCCGGTCGAGCTGCGCAACCGCTACTCGCTGACCGATGCCGACGTGAGCGAGCTGGCCCGCTACGCGATGGTCATCGAGCAGCACTACGGCCGGCCGATGGACATCGAGTGGGGCAAGGACGGCGTCGACGGCAAGCTCTACATCCTGCAGGCGCGGCCCGAGACGGTGAAGAGCCAGGCCACGGTCGAGCACCGCTACAAGCTCAAGGCCGGCAAGGACAGCGTCGTGCTGGTCGAGGGCCGGGCGATCGGCCAGAAGGTCGGCACCGGGCCGGTGCGCATCGTCGAAAGCACCGCCGAGATGGAGCGCGTGCAGCCCGGCGACGTGCTGGTCACCGACATGACCGACCCGAACTGGGAGCCGGTGATGAAGCGGGCCTCAGCGATCGTCACCAACCGCGGCGGCCGCACCTGCCACGCGGCGATCATTGCCCGCGAGCTGGGCATCCCGGCCGTCGTCGGCTGCCACGACGCGACCGACAAGCTCAAGGACGGGCAACTGGTCACCGTGGCCTGCTCCGAGGGCGACACCGGCTTCGTCTACGACGGCCTGATCGAGGCCGAGGTCAGCGAGGTCGAGCAGCGCGAGCTGCCCTACTGCCCGGTGAAGATCATGATGAACGTCGGCAACCCGCAGCTGGCCTTCAATTTCGCGCAGATGCCCGGCGGTGGCGTCGGCCTGGCGCGGCTCGAGTTCATCATCAACAACAACATCGGCGTCCACCCCAAGGCCATCCTCGACTACCCGGCGATCGACGCCGACCTGAAGAAGGCCGTCGAATCGGTTGCCCGCGGTCATGCCAGCCCGCGCGCCTTCTATGTCGACAAGCTGGTCGAGGGCATCGCCACGATCGCCGCCGCCTTCTACCCGCGCCCGGTCATCGTTCGCCTGTCCGACTTCAAGAGCAATGAGTACCGCAAGCTGATCGGCGGTTCGCGCTACGAGCCCGACGAGGAGAACCCGATGCTGGGCTTCCGCGGCGCCAGCCGCTACATCAGCGGTGAATTCAGCGACGCGTTCGCGATGGAGTGCGAGGCACTGCGCCGGGTCCGCAAGGACATGGGTCTGACGAACGTCGAGATCATGGTGCCCTTTGTGCGCACCGTGAAGCAGGCGGAGCGCGTGGTCGGCATGCTCGCCGAGCGCGGGCTGAAGCGGGGCAGCGACGGCGGCGAGGATGGCCTGCGCATCATCATGATGTGCGAGGTGCCGAGCAATGCGATCCTGGCCGACCAGTTCCTGGCGCATTTCGACGGCATGTCGATCGGTTCCAACGACCTGACCCAGCTGACCCTGGGCCTGGACCGCGATTCCGGCTTGGAGCAGCTGGCCGGCGACTTCGACGAGCGCGACCCCGCGGTGCGCTCGCTGATCAGCCGCGCGATCAACGCCTGCCGCGCCACCGGCAAGTACATCGGCATCTGCGGCCAGGGCCCCAGCGACCACCCGGACTTCGCCGAATGGCTGGCGGACGAGGGCATCACCTCGATCTCGCTGAACCCGGACACGGTGCAGGACACCTGGATCCGCCTCGCGGCCCGCAAGTAATACCGGAGCATCCGGCACAAGCCGGATATACTCGCCGGCTTTTCGCCTTGCCACATCCCATCGACGCGGGGTGTGGCTTCCTCGCTTCGGCCGTTCGCCGCAAGCGGAATCCACAAGGAGTTTTCATGCGTCACTATGAAATCGTGCTGCTGATCCATCCGGATCAAAGCGAGCAAGTTCCGGCCATGCTGGAGCGCTACAAGGGCATCGTCACCGCCGCCGGCGGCAGCGTGCACCGTGTCGAGGACTGGGGCCGCCGCCAGCTGGCCTACATGATCCAGAAGCTCGCCAAGGCCCACTACGTGTGCCTGAACATCGAGACCAGCAAGGAAGTGCTGGCCGAGCTGGAAACCGGCTTCCGTTACAACGACGCCGTGCTGCGCCACCTCACCGTCAAGCTCGAGACCGCCGTCACCACCCCCTCGGTGATGATGAAGGCTGTCGAGCGCGAGGAGTCGCGCAAGGCTGCCCAAGAAACGGCTGCTGCCTAATTTCCTCAGGAGGACGACGCACTGGTTTCCGCCCCTGCAACCACCGACGGCATCAACCAGATCCGGTTGAGCGCCCAGTGGGTGGAGCAGGCAGCGCTGCGCTACACCCCTGCCGGACTACCGGCCCTGGACCTGGTGCTTCAGCACCTCGGGCAGGCGATCGAAGCGGGAGCTCCCCGCAAGGTCGATCTGCAGATCCGGGCCCTGGCCCTCGGGGAACTGGCCCGGCGTCTGCAGCAGTGGCCCGCCGACGAGCCCGCCCTCTGGACGGGGTTTCTCGCACCGGCGCGCAACGGCAAGGGGGTGGTGATGCACATCACTGCCATGGAAGCCCTGCAAGTCCCGCCATCGCCAACACATTCAAGCTAAAGAGGTCTCCTCATGGCCATCTCCCGCGGTAAGGGTCGCTTCTCCAAGGACAAGAAGCCCAAGCGCAACCAACAATCCCTGCTGTTCCGTCGCAAGCGTTTCTGCCGCTTCACCGTCGCCGGTGTCGAGCAGATCGACTACAAGGACGTGGACACGCTGCGTGACTTCATTGCCGAGAACGGCAAGATCACCCCGGCCCGCCTGACCGGCACCCGTGCGATCTACCAGCGTCAGCTGACCGGCGCCATCAAGCGTGCGCGCTTCCTGGCCCTGCTGCCGTACACCGATCAGCACAAGGCTTAAGGAGTTCCGACATGCAAATCATCCTGCTGGAAAAGGTCGCCAACCTGGGTGACCTGGGCGACATCGTCAAGGTCAAGGACGGTTATGCCCGCAACTTCCTGATCCCGACCCGCCAGGCGCGCCGCGCCACCGAGTCGGCCATCAAGGAGTTCGAGGCCAAGCGTGCCGAACTGGAAAAGGTCGCTGCCGCCAAGCTTGCGACTGCGCAGGCACTGAGCGAGAAGCTGACCGGCAAGACCGTCACCATCAGCCAGAAGGCCGGTGTCGACGGCCGCCTGTTCGGTTCGGTCACCAACGGCGACATCGCCGAGGCGCTGAAGGCCCAGGGCTACGACGTGATCAAGGGCATGGTTCGCCTGCCCAACGGCCCGCTCAAGCACGTGGGCGACTTCGCGATCAGCGTTGGCCTGCACACCGACGTCACCGTGGAAATCTCGGTGCAGGTGGTTCCCGCTGCCGAGTAAGCTAGGCTACAAGCCCTAGCCGCGAGGCAGCAATGCCGCGCGGCCTTGTGCCACAAGGCCGGTTCCCGCAAGGGGGCCGGCCTTGTTCGTTTCCGGCCTGTGCTTATCCCCAGTTCGTCCCCTGCCCATCCCCTTGCTATCCACAGCCTTATGAACAGCTTGGTTGCCCCGCGTGACGAAGACCTGGCCCGCCTGCGCGTGCCGCCGCACTCCATCGAGGCCGAGCAGTCGGTGCTCGGCGGCCTGCTGATCGACAACAGCGCCTGGGACCGTGCCGCCGATTTGGTCAGCGATGGCGACTTCTACCGCCTCGAGCACAAGCTGATCTACCAGGCGGTCGGCAAGCTCATCGTCGCCGGCAAGCCGGCCGACGTGATCACCGTCAACGAGGAGCTCAGCCTGCTGGGCAAGGCCGAGGACTGCGGCGGTCTTGAATACCTCAACGCGCTGGCCCAGGCGGTGCCGAGTGCCGCGAACTTGCGGCGGTATGCCGAGATCGTTCGCGAGCGCGCCATTCTGCGCAAGCTGGTCACGGCCAGCGACGAGATCGCCACGAATGCGCTGAACCCGCAGGGCAAGGCGGTCAGCAACATCCTCGACGACGCCGAGGCGCGCATATTGCGCATCGGCGAGGAGGGCATGCGCGGCGCGCAATCGTTGCACCGCATGGACAAGCTGCTCGTCGACCTGATGGACCGCGTCAACGAACTGGCCGAACATGGTGCCGACGATGTCACCGGCGTGCGCACCGGCTTCTATGACCTGGACCGCATGACCGCCGGCCTGCAGAAGGGCGACCTGATCGTGCTCGCCGCGCGCCCGTCGATGGGCAAGACCGCGTTCGCGATCAATATCGGCGAGAACGTCGCCATCACCGAAGGCCTGCCGGTGCTGGTCTTCTCGATGGAAATGGGCGCGGCGCAGCTGGCGCTGCGGATGGTCGGCTCGATCGGCCGCATCGACCAGAGCCATCTACGCACCGGCCGCCTGCAGGACGACGAGTGGGGCCGGCTGACCGAGGCGGTTGACAAGATGAGCCAGGCCAAGCTGTTCATCGACGAATCGCCGGGGCTTTCGCCAGGCGAGGTGCGTGCCCGCGCGCGCCGGCTGGCGCGCGAGTTCGGCGGCACCCTGGGCCTGATCATCATCGACTACCTGCAGCTGATGGCCGGCGACGGCGGTGGCTCCGAGGAGAACCGCGCCACCGTCCTGGGCGAGATCTCGCGCGGCATGAAGGGCTTGGCCAAGGAGCTTCAGTGTCCGGTGATCGCGCTGTCACAGCTGAACCGCTCGGTCGAGCAACGCCCGGACAAGCGACCGATGATGAGCGATCTGCGCGAGTCCGGCGCCATCGAGCAGGATGCCGACATCATCATGTTCATCTACCGGGACGAGTACTACACCAAGGATCAGTGCAAGGAGCCGGGTGTGGCCGAGATCATCATTGCCAAACAGCGTAATGGTCCGGTCGGCACGGTGAAACTGGGCTTCCAGCGCATGCACACGAAGTTCGAGAATCTTGCTCCCGAGTACAGCGGCGATCACTACTGACGCCTGTGCTGCGGGCTGGCATACTGTGTTTTTAAACAGTATGTCGAGTCACTCTCCATTCCACTGGCAAGCGCTGTCCGGCCCGAAGGGGCGGGGCAGCCCGCAGCCCCTGGCGCACCGCTTCGAGAACCTGCAGCGTGATCCGCTCGACGACGGCTGGCCGCGGGACGACGAGGCGATTGCCGACTCCGTCGCCACCGAGCTGCGGGAGCACCGCGGCGGGCAGATTCTGACGCGGAACAGTTCGCCGGACATCGGTTTCGAGCAGTCGCTGAACCCCTACCGGGGCTGCGAGCACGGTTGCGTCTACTGCTATGCGCGACCCACGCACAGCTATCTGGATCTTTCGCCGGGCTTGGATTTCGAAACCCGGCTGCTGGCCAAGATCGACGCCCCGGAGCTGCTGCGCAAAGCCATTGCAAGCTCCCGCTACCAGCCCGCCAGCCTGTGCATCGGCACGGCCACCGACTGCTACCAGCCGGTCGAGCGCCGCCTGCGCCTGACACGCGACTGCATTGCCGTGCTCGCCGAGGCCGGGCATCCCTTCAGCCTGGTGACCAAGAGCAGTGCGGTGGAGCGCGACCTCGATCTGCTGGCCCCGATCGCCGACTTGGTGCTGGTGCACATCACCATCACCACGCTGGACGCCGAATTGGCGCGTCGCCTGGAGCCGCGGGCCACGGCGCCGGCGCGCCGCCTGCAGACCATCCGCCGACTGACCGAGGCCGGGCTGCGCGTCGGTGTCAGCGTGTCGCCGACCATTCCCTTCGTCAACGAGCCCGAGCTCGAAGGCATCCTCGCGGCCGCGCGCGAGGCGGGGGCCTGCCGGGCCAGTTCGATCCCGCTGCGCCTGCCCTGGGAGGTGGCACCGCTGTTCGAGGACTGGCTGCGTCGCCACCTGCCGGATCGGGCCGAGCGCGTGCTGGCGCGGGTACGCGAGATGCGCGGTGGCCGGCTCAACGACGCGCGCTTCGGCAGCCGCTTCCGCGGCGAGGGCGTCTGGGCCGAGCTGCGCGCGCAGCGCTTCCACAAGGCCTGCGCGCGTTTGGGCCTGGCGCGCGAGCCCTTCGTGTACGACTTCTCCCGCTTCAGGCGCCAGGGGGGCGGAGGGCCCGAGCGGGCGGAGAGCGCACAGGCCAGCCTGTTCTGAGCGCCGCAGCCGGGCCTAGGCGCCGCGCAGTGCCAAGCCCCCGGCGCTGCGACCGACGCCGCGGCCGACGCTGGCGCCCAGCGGCCTGACATGGCGCTCCTGCAGTTGCAGGATGCGCTGCTCCAGCTGCGCGGCGTCGTCGATCTTGTCCTCGTGCCGCTTGAGCACCGACATCGCCATGTCGATCAGCTTGGCATTGCGGGTCTTTGCGCCCTGCTGGATCAGCAGCTCCACGCCGAGCCCGGCCTGCCCGCGCAGCGACTGCTTCATCGCGGTCTCGGCGATCTCGAAGATCCTGGCATGACAGTCGCGCAGGATCTGCACCGCGCTTTCGTTCTTCTCGCACATCGCGCTGAGGACCTCGGTGCTGGCCTTGTTGATGCAGTAGCGCAGGCCGATGCGCTCGAGCAGCTCGTTCATTTCGTCGAGCTGCAGCGTGCTGTCGGCCAGGCGCACCCAGATGGCGATGACCACCGAGGCGGTCTCGTGGTCGGCAGCGTCGTCGACGAGGTCGCTGGCCAGGCTGCGTGCCACCAGCAGCGCGTCGGCGCTGCGCTTCTCCTGCAGCGCCAGCAGCCCGTCCATGCAGCTGCGGAAGCGCTGCAGGCGTACCGAGCTGGGCACGCGCTCGATGTGCCGCATCAGTTGCTCCAGGGTCTGCTTCAGGCCTTTGCCGTCGCGCCGGTCGTAGCGCATCAGTGCGATCAGCACCATGCTGAAGAGGTCGAAGAGCTTGGAGCGGCTGCCGGCCAGCATGGCGCGCTCCAGGGCCTTGAGCGCGTCGTCTCGGCGACCGGCGTAGAAAGACAGGCAGCCGGCGCGCTGCAGGCGCATCAGGCAGCCGGGGGTCAGGTCGACGGCGGTGCGATAGGTTGCCAATGCGGCATCCAGGTCGCCCTGTTCCATGTGCACGCGGCCCAGCAGGTCGTGGGAGTCGGCATGGTCGGGCAGTTCGCCGATCAGGTTCTCCAGCGTGCGCCGGGCGGAGACCAGATTGCCCGCCTCCAGGTCGGAGCGCGCCACGCCGAGCTTGGCCCAGGGTACGGTCTTCGCCGCGATGATGGCCTCGTAGAGCTGCCGGGCCTCGTCGTGGCGGCGCAGGCGCAACAGCAGTTCGGCGCCGATGCGGGCGGCGAACAGCCAGTACTCCTGGCGGCGCTGGAAGCGCTCCAGGCAGAGCTCTGCGGCCTCCTCGAAGTTCTGGCTCTCGATCGCTTCGAAGATCGTGCCCAGCACGCGCTTGCGATGGCGGGCGTTCTGGATGCGCTCGGCCAGCGCCATCAGCGTGTAGGGCTTGATCAGGTAGCTGTCCAGCGCCGCCTCGGCCGCCTCGGCCACCGTGGCGTAGGTGGCTTCGGCGGTGATCATCATGAACACCGTCGAGTAGGGCAGCAGCTGTTCGCGGCGCAGTTCGTCGAGCAGGTCCTGGCCGGACTCCTCATGGCCTTCGAAGTGGTAGTCGCAGAGCACCAGGTCGAAGGGCGCGTTCTCCAGCACGATGCGCGCGTCCTTCACGCGGGCCACTGAGCGGACGAAGCCGACGCCCAACTCGCGGAGCTGGGCGGTGATCAGGCTGCGGGCATTCGCGTTGGCGTCGATGACCAGCGCGTTGGCCTTGTGGATGGTGGCATCGATCTGCATGGTGGCCCGCCCATCTTGCGCCGGCGGCCTGGCTGCAGGGAGAGGGGCGGCCCGCAAACCGTTGCCGGGCCGCCGCGATGCGTGACTTATTTGAACAAGTCCTTCACCCGATCGGCCCAGCTCTTGGCCGTTGGCGAGTGCTTGTCGCCGCCTTTTCTCAGGCTTTCGTCGAGTTCCTTGAGCAGCTTGCGCTGATGCTCGGTCAGCTTGACCGGCGTCTCCACGCTGATGTGGCAGTAGAGGTCGCCGGGGTAGCTGGAACGCAGGCCCTTGATGCCTTTGCCGCGCAGGCGGAAAGTCTTGCCGTGCTGCGTCCCTTCGGGCAGCTCGATTTCGGCTTTGCCGCCCAGGGTGGGCACCTCGATGGAGCCGCCCAGGGCTGCGGTGGTCAGCTGCACCGGCACCGTGCAGTGCAGGTCATCGCCGTCGCGCTCGAAGATCTCGTGCTGCTTGAGGTGGATCTCGATGTAGAGGTCGCCGGCCGGGCCGCCGTTCACGCCGGGCTCGCCATTGCCCGCCGAGCGGATGCGCATGCCCTCGTTGATGCCGGCCGGGATCTTGACCTCCAGGGTCTTGGTCTTCTTCAGCTTGCCGGCGCCATGGCAGGACAGGCAGGGCTCCGGGATGACCTTGCCGCTGCCGTGGCAGTGCGGGCAGGTCTGCTGGATGCTGAAGAAGCCCTGGCGCATGTGCACCGTGCCGCTGCCGTTGCAGTGGCTGCAGGTTTTTGCGCTGGTGCCCGGCTTGGCGCCGCTGCCGCCGCAGGTGCCGCAGGATTCCCAACTCGGAATGCGGATCTGCGTGTCGGTGCCGTTCGCGGCCTCCTCCAGCGAGATCTCCAGCGAATAGGACAGGTCGGCGCCGCGGTAGACACGCTGGCCGCCACCGCCGCGCCGTGCGCCGGCCCCGCCGCCACCGAAGATGTCGTTGAAGACGTCGCCGAAGGCGTCGGCAAATCCGCCGAAGCCCTCAGGCCCGCCGCGGAAGCCGCCAGCGCCGCCCATGTTCGGGTCCACGCCCGCATGGCCGTACTGGTCGTAGGCGGCGCGCTTCTGGCCATCGGAGAGCATCTCGTAGGCCTCCTTGGCCTCCTTGAATTTCTCCTCGGCCGCCTTCGCCCCGTCGCCGGCGTTGCGGTCAGGGTGGTACTTCATGGCCAGCTTGCGGAAGGCCTTCTTGATGTCGTCCTCGCTGGCGTTCTTGGCGACGCCGAGGACTTCGTAGTAATCGCGTTTGGAGGCCATGGTCGGTCCGGATGAAGCGAAAAGGCCCGGCGGCCCGAGGGCGGCCGGGCCGGGCGGCGCGGAGGCTTACTTGCTGTCCTTGACTTCCTTGAACTCGGCGTCGACGACGTTGTCGTCGGCCGGCTTGGCGGCCTGCGGCTGCGCACCGGCCTCCTGGAAGTCGGCGCCGGCCGCGGCACCTTGCGCGGCCTGGGCCGCCTGAGCCTGCTCGTAGACCTTCTCGCCGAGCTTCTGGCTGGCCTTCATCAGGGCCTCGGTCTTGGCTTCGATGGCGGCCTTGTCCTCGCTGTCCTTCAGGGTGTCCTCGAGGTCCTTGATGGCCGCCTCGATCTTGGACTTCTCCTCGGCATCCAGCTTGTCGCCGAACTCGCCCATCGACTTCTTCACCGAGTGCACCATGGCGTCGCCCTGGTTCCTGGCCTGCACCAGCTCGACCTTCTTCTTGTCCTCGGCGGCATTGGCCTCGGCGTCCTTGACCATCTTCTCGATCTCGGCCTCGCTGAGGCCCGAGTTCGCCTTGATGGTGATCTTGTTCTCCTTGCCGGTGCCCTTGTCCTTGGCGCTGACGTGCAGGATGCCGTTGGCGTCGATGTCGAAGGTGACCTCGATCTGCGGCACGCCGCGCGGCGCGGCCGGGATGCCTTCGAGATTGAACTCGCCCAGGCTCTTGTTCGCCGCGGCCAGCTCGCGCTCGCCCTGGTAGACCTTGATGGTAACGGCCGGCTGGTTGTCGTCGGCGGTGGAGAAGGTCTGGCTGAACTTGGTCGGGATGGTCGTGTTCTTCTTGATCATCTTCGTCATCACACCGCCCAGGGTCTCGATGCCCAGGGACAGCGGGGTGACGTCGAGCAGCAGCACATCCTTGCGGTCGCCGGACAGCACCGAGCCCTGGATGGCGGCGCCGACGGCAACGGCCTCATCCGGGTTCACGTCCTTGCGCGGCTCCTTGCCGAAGAAGGCCTTGACCGCCTCCTGCACCTTGGGCATGCGGCTCATGCCGCCGACCAGGATCACGTCGTCGATCTCGCTGACCTTCACGCCGGCATCCTTGATGGCGGTGCGGCAGGGCTCGATGGTGCGCTCGATCAGCTCGTCGACCAGGGCTTCCAGCTTGGCGCGGGTGAGCTTGATGTTCAGGTGCTTCGGCCCCGAGGCGTCGGCAGTGATGTAGGGCAGGTTCACGTCGGTCGACGCGCTGCTCGACAGCTCGATCTTGGCCTTCTCGGCGGCTTCCTTCAGGCGCTGCAGGGCCAGCACGTCCTTGGTCAGGTCGACGCCCTGTTCCTTCTTGAACTCGGTGACGATGTAGTCGATCACGCGCTGGTCGAAGTCCTCGCCACCCAGGAAGGTGTCGCCGTTCGTGCTCAGCACCTCGAACTGCATCTCGCCGTCGACGTCGGCGATCTCGATGATGGAGACGTCGAAAGTGCCGCCGCCCAGGTCATAGACGGCGATCTTGCGGTCGCCCTTGCCATGCTTGTCCAGGCCGAAGGCCAGGGCCGCGGCGGTGGGCTCGTTGATGATGCGCTTCACGTCCAGGCCGGCGATGCGGCCGGCGTCCTTGGTGGCCTGGCGCTGGGCGTCGTTGAAGTAGGCCGGCACCGTGATCACGGCCTCGGTGACTTCCTCGCCGAGGAAGTCCTCGGCGGTCTTCTTCATCTTGCGCAGCACTTCGGCGCTGACCTGCGGCGGGGCGATCTTCTTGCCGCGCACTTCCACCCAGGCATCGCCGTTGTCGGCGGCGCTGATGGTGTAAGGCATCAGGTCGATGTCCTTCTGCACTTCCTTCTCGCCGAACTTGCGGCCGATCAGGCGCTTGACGGCGTACAGGGTGTTCTTCGGGTTGGTGACGGCCTGGCGCTTGGCTGGCGCGCCGACCAGCACCTCGCCATCTTCCATGTAGGCAATGATGGACGGGGTGGTGCGTGCGCCTTCGGCGTTCTCGATCACGCGCGTGGAACTGCCATCCAGAATGGCCACGCAGCTGTTCGTGGTGCCGAGGTCGATGCCGATGATCTTGCCCATGAGGGGACTCCTGAATGTTGTGCGAATGCTGGAAATCTGGGGCGTGGCGACGGGCTTTCAAGTCCCGTGCCAGCTTGGGGTCTTTACTGGGGGGCGGCGACCGTGACCAGGGCCGGGCGCAGCACCCGGTCGGCGATCAGATAGCCCTTTTGCAGCACGGCGACGATGGTGTTCGCTTCCTGGCCGGTGCCGGGCACGGCCGAGATGGCCTGGTGCTGGTGCGGGTCGAACTTCGCGGCGGCGGCCGGATTGATCTCGACCACCTTGTTGCGCTCCAGTGCCTGCAGCAACTGGCGGCGCGTGGCGTGCACGCCCTCGAGCAACTGCTCCGGCGACGCGTTTGGCACGGCGATCGCCGCGTCCATGCTGTCGAGTACCGGCAGCATCGCCTCGGCGAAGGCCTCGACGGCGAACTTGCGCGCCTTCGCGAGGTCTTCCTCGGCGCGGCGGCGGGTGTTCTCGGCCTCGGCCTTGGCACGCAGGTAGGCGTCGCTCATCTCGGCCAGGCGGTGGCTTAGCGATTCGACCGTCGATTCCGCGGCAAGGCCTGCTTCTTCGGGCGCTGCAGCGGGGTTCTCTTGCTCAGGCTGGTGCGTTTCGTTGTTCATGGCGCAGTGCGAAAACGGTGTGGCCTGCCAGTTGGGGGCGACCGGCGGGCTCTCAAGAGGGAACCCGCCATTCTCGCCTGAGCCGGCAGGCTCAGGATCCGGGGCAGGGCGCCGGCATGCCCGGGCCGGCCGCCAGGCTGGCGGTGGCCAGCTCCCGCAGGAACGCCTGGGCCGGCGCGTCGAGCGGCGAAAGCGGCAGGTGATCCAGGCGGTCCGGGCTGATGCCGCTGGCCGCGGCGAACAGCAGATAGGCGGCCAGCAGCGCGCCGGCCGGGCTGCTGTGGTTGCCGTCCCGGTCGTGCAGCGGCAGCGCCGGATGCCGGGCCAGCGCGAAGTCGAAGGCCTGCGGAACCGGCGCTACGCAGGCGCCGGCGGCGCTGCCGATGCCGGCATACAGCGCATGGATGCGCTGGCTTTCGTCGACGCCGCGCCGCGGCCATTCCGGGAACAGCAGCGGCCGCCCGCCCTGTTGATGCACGCGGTCCACCCAGGCCCGGGCGTCGCGGGTCGAGTGGCGCGTGTGCCCGGAGGCGCTGTAGCGCTGCGCCTGCAGCACCACATGGGTCCAGCGTCGGCTGTTGAACAGCGCGCGGGTGTCGGCGTCGCGGCGCCGCTCGTCCAGGAACAGCAGGCCGGGTGCTGAGGCGACGACGACGTGCCGCGCCGGGTGGGTCTGGCGGAACATCGCGCCGACCAGTTCGGGGATCTGGTGCAACTGGGTATGGCTGTTGCCGAGGAAGAGCAGGGCGATCTCCTCGTGCTCGGCGAGCGCGGCCCGCGGCCAGGTCAGCAGGGCGGCGAGCGCGGCCAGGACCCAGACGCCGGCCCGGCGGCGCAGCAGACCGTTCACCCGCCGTCCGGGCAATGCGCGCTGGCGCCGGGGCCGGCCGCCAGGCTGTCGACGGCGATTCGCCGCAGCAGCGCCTGCGTGCTGGCACTGACCGTCGAGGCCAGCACCGTGCCCAGCTCGCCGGGGCTCTCGCCGCTGGCACTGGCGTAGAGGATGAAGGCGGCGAGCAGGGCGCCTTCGGGCGAGCTGTGGTTGCCGTCCGCGTCGTGCAGGCGCAGTTGAGCGTTCTGCAGCAGTGCGCGGTCGAAGGCCTGCGGCACCGGTGCGACGCAGGCACCGGCCACGCTGCCGATGCCGGCGTACAGCGCATAGATGCGCGCCGTCTCGTCGATGCCGCGGCGCGGCCATTCCGGGAACATCAGCGGCCGCATGTTCCGGGCTCGTGCCAGGCGCACCCATTCCTGGGCTTCGGCGGTCGAGTAGCTGAACTGCCCGGAACTGCTGTAGCGCTGCGCCTGCAGCACCAGATGCGTCCAGCCGCGCGACTCGAACAGGCTGAGGCTGCTGGCGTCCCGCAGCCGGTCGTCGAGGAACAGATAGCCAGGGGCTGCCTGGGCCAGCACGCTGCGGTCGGGCCGGGCCTGGCGCAGCATCGCGGCGACGAGGCCGGGAACATCGTGGTAGGCGGTGTGGCTGTTGCCGAAGAAGAGCAGGGCGACGTCCGTCGGCGATGCCGGGGGCGGCGAGTTGACCGGCGGCGGGCTGGCCACCGGCGGTTCGGCGGGAGGCGGTGTCGGGGTGGCTGGGGTGCCGCCACCGCCGCCACCGCCGCAGGCCGACAGCACAGCAATCAGCGCTGCCAGCAAGGCGGAAAGAAACGCTCTCATCGTGGCTTGTGCTCTGGCAGCGCGATGCTCCAGCGCTCCCATTGGTGATTCACCTCGTCGATCAGGCGACGGTCCCGCTTGGTCGGTCGGCCGCCTTCCAACTGCGCTGCGGGCTCGGGGCTGAGGCGGCGGCGTTCGGCGGCCAGCGCGGCGTCGCGCAGGCTGTCCGGGGTGTCGGCGTAAAGCTGCTGGGCCTGCGGCGCCGGACCGCGCTGCAGGCTCAGGCCGAGCACCTCGACGACGCGCTGCCAGCCGACCTGCTGCAGGCCGATCCGGTCGCCCGCACGGATCTCCCGGCCGGGCTTGCAGGCCTGGCCGTTGACGGTCACGCGATGGCGCTCCACGGCCTCCACGGCCAGTTGGCGGGTCTTGAAGAAGCGCGCCGCCCACAGCCATTTGTCCAGACGCATGGCCTGCGGTGCGCTCATGCGCCGGCTCCGAGCGCGCGGGCGCGCTCGGCCTGCAGGCGCAGCGCTTCGGCATCGGGGGGCGCTTGCGTGGGCCAGCCGGCGAGCTGGCGCTCGGCCAGTTCGGCCATCGCGCGCAGGCCGTCGGTGGAGTCGTTCAGGCAGGGGATGTAGCGCAGCTGGCCGCCGCCGGCATGGCGAAAGGTCTCGGCGCCTTCCATCGCGATCTCTTCCAGCGTCTCCAGGCAATCGGCGGCAAAGCCGGGGCAGATCACATCGATGGCCTGCCGGCGTTGGCCCCCCAGTTCCTTGAGCACCGCCTCGGTCGACGGACCCAGCCATTTGGCGCGGCCGAAGCGGCTCTGGAAGCTGATGCGCCAGGACTCGGGGCCCAGCCCGAGGCGCTCGGCGAGCAAGCGGGCGGTCTTCTGGCATTCGCAGAAATAGGGGTCGCCGAGCTTCAGCGTGCGCTCCGGCATGCCGTGGAAGCTCATCACCAGCATCTCGCCGCGCCCCTCGCGCTGCCAGTGCGCGCGCACGCTGGCGGCGAGCGCGCGCAAATGGGCCTCGTCGTCGTGGTAATGGGTGATGAAGCGCAGTTCCGGCATCCGGCGCTGGCGCTGCAGCCAGCGGCCGACCTCGTCGACATTGCTGCCCACGGTGGCGGCGCAGTACTGCGGGTAGGCGTTGAAGACCAGGATGCGCTCGGCCCCGGCGGCGCGCAGCGTGTCCAGTTCGGCGGCGATGCCTGGATTGCCGTAGCGCATCGCCCAGCGCACCTGCACGCGATGGCCGTGCTCGCCGAGCAGGCCCTGCAGCAGCTTGGCCTGCCGGGCCGTGTAGACCTTCAGCGGCGAACCCAGGGGCTCGTTGCGCATCCAGATGCTGGCGTACTTGGCGGCGGACTTCGCCGGCCGGGTGCGTAGCACGATGCCGTGCAGGATGGGCCACCAGGCCCAGCGGGGGATCTCGACGACGCGCGGGTCGCTCAGGAACTCCGCGAGGTAGCGGCGGACCGCGGCCGGTTCCGGCTGGTCGGGGCTGCCCAGATTGCACAGCAGGAGGCCGGTGGCCGGGCCGCGGGTCTGGCCGTGGGCGTGATCAGCGGGCATGCGGCTGGGTGTCGGCGAAGTGCAGGACCTCGAAGCGCACCACCGGCGCGCCGATGTCGGCCGGCGAACTGCCCAGGCCGATCGCGCCGCTGCCGTGCAGCGTGCAGGCGTTGCGGCGCAGCGCCAGCACCTCGCCCTCGATGCTGAAGCGCACGAAGCTGCCGTTGGAACTGAGATCGGTCAGCGTGAAGCTGCCGGCATGCCAGTCGACGCGGGCGTGCGAGCGGCTGACGCGGCCGTCGGTGATGCAGAAGGCGGCCTGCGCGCTGCGCCCGAGCACGATGGGCAACTGGCCGACGTCGAACACCCGCTCCAGGTCCAGCCAGGTCAGGCGAATGCCATCGGGCTCGCTGGGCGCGAAGCTGCCGTCGCTGAACTGCGTGGCCGGCGCGTCGGAGCCCAGCGCGGCTTCGAGCACATAGACATGCACGGCCTCGGCGCGGCCGCGCAGATTGATGCGGTCCAGGTCGCGCAGCCGCGCCCGCCAGGACGAAGCCAGCGCATCGCGCACCTCGGAGGTGACCAGGGTCTCGTTGTCGCCGGCATGGTCGAGCAGGCGGGCGGCGACATTGACGGCGTCGCCGAAGCAGTCGCCGGCCATCTCGACGACCTCACCCAGCGAGATCGCAACCTGCACGCGCAGCAGGCGCAGGCCCGGCGACGCGCCGCGCTGCCTGCCCTGGGCGACCAGGCGCTCCAAGGCCTCGTGCATGGCGAGGGCGGCATCCAGTGCCGCAGTGGGAGCCTCGAACACCGCCATCAGGCCGTCGCCCAGGGTCTTGACGATGCGTCCGCCCACCTGGTCCACCGCAAGGCCCATTTGGCCGACGGTGTGCGTGACCACCGAGGTGGCCTCGGCATTGCCTAGCGATTCGAACAGCGCGGTACTGCCGCGCAAATCGGCGAAGAGGACGGTGCGTTGCCGGATCTGCGTCATGGGTGCCGACAGTGTATCGGCGCGATTTCCGCACAAAGGAAAGAAGCCGGGCTGGGCCCGGCTTCTGGTCTTGCATTGCGCGGCTGTCGGGCTTCGCCCAACGCGCCCTGGCGAGCCTTTACAGGTTCTCCAGGTAGGTGCGCAGCTTGTCGGAACGACTGGGGTGCTTGAGCTTGCGGATCGCCTTGGCTTCGATCTGGCGAATGCGCTCGCGGGTGACGTCGAACTGCTTGCCGACTTCCTCCAGCGTGTGGTCGCTCTGCATCTCGATGCCGAAGCGCATGCGCAGCACCTTGGCCTCGCGTGGCGTCAGGCTGTCCAGGATGTCCTTGACCACGTCGCGTAAGCCGGCCTGCATGGCCGCTTCCACCGGGGCCACGTTGTTCGTGTCCTCGATGAAGTCGCCCAGGTGGCTGTCGTCGTCGTCGCCGATCGGCGTCTCCATGGAGATCGGCTCCTTGGCGATCTTCATGATCTTGCGGATCTTGTCCTCGGGCATCTCCATCTTCTCGGCCAGGGTCGGCGCGTCCGGCTCGTAGCCGAACTCCTGCAGATGCTGGCGCGAGATGCGGTTCATCTTGTTGATCGTTTCGATCATGTGAACCGGGATGCGGATGGTGCGCGCCTGATCGGCGATCGAGCGCGTGATCGCCTGGCGGATCCACCAGGTGGCGTAGGTCGAGAACTTGTAGCCGCGGCGGTACTCGAACTTGTCGACCGCCTTCATCAGGCCGATGTTGCCTTCCTGGATCAGGTCCAGGAACTGCAGGCCGCGGTTGGTGTACTTCTTCGCGATGGAGATCACCAGGCGCAGGTTGGCCTCGATCATTTCCTTCTTCGCGTCGCGGCTGGCGCGTTCGCCTTCGCTCATGCGCTTGTTGATGAGCTTCAGGTCTTCCAGCGGCACCACGGCCTTGGCCTGGATGTCGATCAGGCGCTGCTGCAACTCCTGCACCGGCGGCAGATGGCGGCCGAGCACCGCGCCATAGGACTTGCCACTCTGGCTTTCCTTGACCGCCCACTGCAGATTCAGGATGTTGCCCGGGAACACCTTGATGAAGTGCTCCTGGGGCATGCCGCACTTGTCGACGACGATCTTGCGGATCTCGCGCTCGTAGCGGCGCACGTCGTCGACCTGGCTGCGCAGGATGTCGCAAAGCCGCTCGATCACCTTCACGGTGAAGCGGATGCTCATCATCTCGTCGGTGATGCCCTGCTGTGCCTTGTTGTAGGACTGGCTCTTGTAGCCGTCCTTCTCGAAGGCCTTGCGCATCTTGTCGAAGTGCGAGCTCATCGCGTCGAACTTCACCAGCGCGGCGTTCTTCAGCTCTTCGAGCTTCTTGGTCAGCGCCTTGGAGCCGCCGTTGCCGTCGTCGTCGTCTTCCTCGTCGAATTCGTCGAAGTCCTCTTCGGCCACGTAGTCATCGGCCTCGTCGCTGGAGTTGAAGCCGTCGACGACGTCGGAGATCTGCATCTCCCCGGCGCGGATCTTGTCGGCCAGCGCGAGGATCTCGGCGACCGTCGTCGGGCTGGCCGAGATCGCGACCATCATGGCCTGCAGACCGCCTTCGATGCGCTTGGCGATTTCGATTTCGCCTTCGCGGGTCAGCAGTTCGACCGTGCCCATTTCGCGCATGTACATGCGCACCGGGTCGGTGGTGCGGCCGAACTCGGAGTCCACCGTGGACAGCGCGGCTTCGGCGGCTTCCTCGGCCTCTTCCTCGGTGGCGGCGGCGGTGCTCTGGCCCTGGATCAGCAGCGTGGCGGCATCGGGCGCCTGCTCGTAGACCGCGATGCCCATGTCGTTGAGCATCGAGACGATGGCCTCGAGGATTTCCTCGTTGATCAGCTTCTCGGGCAAGTGATCGTTGATTTCCTGGTGCGTCAGGAAGCCACGGGTCTTGCCCATCTTGATGAGGGTCTTGAGCTCCAGGCGGCGCTTGGCGACTTCCTCTTCGGACAGCTGGGTGTCGTCCAGGCCGAACTCGCGCATCAGCGCGCGCTCCTTGGCGCGGCTGACCTTCATGCGCAGCGGCTTGGCCTTTTCTTCCTCGCTGGCCTCGACCTGTTCGACCTCTGCTTCGGCCTCGACTTCGAGTTCTTCCTCGATGTCGCCGAGGTCCTCCTCGTCTTCCTCGGCGGCCGGCTTCTTGGCCTTGGCCGACTCCGTCGCTGCCTTGGGCTTGCGGCCGCGCTTGGGCTTGTCGTCCTCGGTGGCGGCGGCCTTCGCCTTGGTGCCGGTCTTCGCCGGCTTCAGCTCAAGATCGGCCTCGGCGGCCTTCTTGTTGCTGGTTTTCTTGGGTTCCGGGGCGGCGGCGGCTTTCTTGGCGGGCATGCGGGTCCTTGCTGGCGACGCCTTGGCTGTGAAGGAAGGCGGCAAACCTTGTATTTTACCTAGATCGACGCGCCCGCCGCCGCAGGTCGTCGCAGAGGCCCCGGCGCATCGGCGTACCGGTCGCCCGGGCCACCCTCAGCGGCGCTGGCTGATGGCCGGCCGGCCCAGGTTGCCGCTCAGGTCCGGGCGGTCGAGCTGGTCCAGCAGCAGTTGCAGGCTGCTCTGCGGTTCTTCAAGCGTGGCCTGCAGGTCGAGGGCCTCCAGGTCGACGCGACCGGTGTCCTCCAGCGCCTGCGAGGCCTGGACGTCGGCGCACAGCAGCGGGCGCAGGGCCGCCCAGTGCAGCGGCCCCTGCTCGGCCACCACGCGGTCCAGCCAACCGAGCAACCGGGCATGCGGTGTTCCGCGTGCCAGCAGGCGGTCATGGGCCTCGACGCTGAGCTGCTCCCACCAGGCGGCATGCACCAGCAGCAGGCGCAGCAGCCGGTCCTCCGGGGTCGGTGCGCTGCGCAGCGGCGGCTGCGGTGGCTTGTTGCGGCCCGGTCGTCGCCAGGCCGGGCCGGGCTCGCGACGCGGCTCGGCTTCGACGCCCCGCTGCACCGCATCGCGGGCTCGTTCCCAGCCGGCCAGCAGTTCGGCTTCCGGCAGGCGTGCCAGACGGGCGATCTCGCCCAGCAGTTGGCGCTTGAGCAGGCCGTCGGCCATCGCGGTCCAGAGCGGGCGCGCCTGGGCGAGCATGCGCGCCCGGCCTTCGGGGCTGTCCAGGCGGCAGCCCTCGGAGGCGACCTCCAGCAGGTAGCTGGACAGTGGCTGCGCGCCATCGACCGCGGCCTCGAAGGCCGGCGCGCCGAGTTCCCGCACGTAGGAGTCCGGGTCGTGCTCCTGCGGCAGGAACAGGAAGCGGG